>Ga0070680_100000005_pt1 | contig 118476 bp, 128 predicted proteins | sample KBSC73BmetaG_FD_64672 | JGI IMG/M metagenome (GOLD analysis project Ga0070680, IMG submission 64672) | Corn rhizosphere microbial communities from Kellogg Biological Station, Michigan, USA - KBS C7-3B metaG | ecosystem: Host-associated > Plants > Roots > Rhizosphere | place: USA: Michigan...
TGACAACTGCATTTTTATGCGGGTCTCAACTTTTGGTAAGTCCTATATAGGATGCATGATATATCATATCACATACAATTATATGGGGGTCAAGTCAGGCGTTTGGTAACGTTATCTATGTTTAACAAATGTGTCATTATGTTACATCTAAAACCAAGTCATTCGCCCGATATATAAATCAATGATATATATAAATTCTAGTTTAACCTCGGTTTGAGATTGGTATTGGTTTATGAGATAATCAACATAATGACAAGTCCCAACAGTATGTAGAAATTTACACCTAGAACAGTTCGAGTTGCGTTTGAGCACATATCTCCCTGACACTCACATGCTGGCTTATCACATTGAATATTGCATACAGGCGGCGGACAAACTCTAGGTTTGACACATGACCAGTTGCACTCTGTAACTGGACATTGTAGTTGACAACTTAACCCAGCTTTTGCAGGACAGTTGCTTGTCTCACATTTTGTCGCACATAATGGACACATGTCCAATGTACTGTCTTCGGTACATGAAGTTGTACAGAGAGGAACGGGGCATGTTGTTGACGCACCTCCAGTACAGAACCAAGTGCAGTTTGGTGTTTTACACACAGGTGAACACTCTGCAATGCAGTTTGGAGTAGTGCAATTCCACCAGCACGAAACTGTGTTCGAACCGAGCGCACACGTCACCAAAGCGAAAAGTATCATAAGGCGTAACATTTTGTGTCTATCATATGTTTAACGTCACAAATCGTCGTCTTTGAACTAGTTTCTTTTTAGTTTTCGTTTTGTTTATTTTTGTTTTCATAAAAACTTAAATTACACACAAATTTCCTATTACACTGCAAAAGTATCCCTTTAAAGAAAGTGTAAATGTTATATTACATATGATATATATAAATTACGTATAAACCAAAGTTAAATGTCTGAAACACACTACAAATGTAACAACTGTGGGGGAGGACCTTACAACATTAAAGACGTTGGTAGCGTTCTGCATATCGAAGATTACATTGGGGGACGTGAAGATGACACTTTTTATGTTTGTGAAAAATGCGAACGGCAAGTCGTAAAGGATATGTACGTGGTCAAGTGTCCTCAGTTTATGGTATTTGTTTTGGATATAAACAACCCAGACACGCGAATTGTAATTACAGATCTAGCAGAACTAAGGGACTTTGAAAAAACACATGTCGGCATGTTCAAGTATGGCGTGTATGAAGGACAAAGTCTCAATGCCTGGGATGCAGGGGACATAGCAAATGCGTTCCTTGAAACTGAAACAGGTACAAAAAACATAATTGATATGAATCGAGTTATCCACACATACCCAGGTCTTAAACTTGAGGACATGGATAGAGTCTTCAAGTTTGCAAATGCAAATGGTAAACCAAAGAACAAGGATTACATTGTAACAGTCGGTTGGAGAGGATATCAACTTGGAGAGGACTTTGATTCAAATAGATTTCACTTCAAGAATGATAAAGACCTTCTAAAGGTTGTTGAGAATGCAATGAACACACAAGGAATACCACTTGACACACGCATTGGTTTGGCTTCTCCCTCGCCGCCATTTAATATGAAATTTGTGTACATGGACGACGATGACCTAAGCATTTTTTGTGATCCAGAGTCTGCGACTTGTATTGCGTGGGTGGTTTCACATGCGGATTGTGTGAAGAAAGTTACTGAATATTTCAAAGGTGAAACAGAAGAGGCTGATCATGATGAATTCTTATTCCGCTTCTCAAAAGATCAGGCACAGGCTGAACTGAAAAGAGTATCAGCTGAACTAGATCTACTTGCAAAGCGCAACAAATCAGTACATGAAATCGTACTTGCCAATGAGGGCCTTGATATGAACGGCAAAGCCAAGAGACAGAAGACAGAAAAATGAGTGACACAAAAAACTTTCAAGCAAAAATGTAATGTGAATTATACAACACGTATATAAACTATGAGTAAGTGCGTTGTCTCTTTGTACCTGTAGAACTTTATAACAAAAACATAATGTCGAGAGGTGTCTATCAAGATCAGCCAGCCACGTATGATGAGGTTGCATATAACATACAACAGGCTGCACGAAACGGGAGAACCGATGAAATAGTTGATACGCTCATGAGCTATTATGGAGAAGCATTGACAGAACTCAAACTAGCAATTGATAGAGAAAGTGCTGAAACGGGACTCAATCTAACTAGGATTGTGTATGAAATACTCTCAGAAAAGCAAGGCAGAAGACTAATAAGACGCTTTGCTAGTGAAGCCTGTGATCAAAAGATCCAGAAGCGCAGAGTGCTCATGACAGATGTTGATGACACAATATTTCCAAGCAAACTTGGAGGAACTGATACTTCGTTACCTAACCATGTAACATATCCTGGTGTTAGAGCATTCCATATGATAATGGCACCAGACACACCAACTGTCGTTCTTACTGCAAGACCTCAAAGTTTAGCTGGCAGCACTGTCGCCAAAATATCAAAGGTTCTTGGTGGTAAGCCAGTTACAGTGTTGGTAGGAAAGGCACACGAGCTCATTAACGCAACCGTTGCCACTGTAAGAAACATGTTCGGATATGAAGATACACCTCTTGATTACAAAGGTGTCGCATTCACCAAGTTGAACAACTTTGAAAGATTTCAATCTGTGTACCCAGAGATGAGCATTGTGTTCGTTGGTGACTCTGGACAAGGAGACATATTGACAGCTACTAAAATACATTCGGCGCAAATTCGTTTAGCATGCAAGCATAACAAAACAACATTCGAAGCTGGTTTCATTCACGATGTTAAACGTAAAGGCGAATCAACTGGACGTCTTGACCAGAAAGAAAGAGAGAAGTTGGCAGATGGTCTGGTGTATGCATTTGATACCTATGTTGGTGCAGCCATACATGCCTTAGCTAGGGATTTCATAACTGTCAGACAACTTGAACTTATAACAAGGGCAGCTATTATGGATATGGACGCTATAGAATCTGCGCATGGAGAACAGCCACTCTATAGAGAGTTATTTGATCGAGATGTAGCAGAAGCAGAGGCATTATACGTAGAACTTAGATACACAGAACCGGTTATGCCGAGCAAACAAGAGTATGAAAATGACTATGGACCTGAACAAGATGAATACTAAGTCATAATCTCAATGTAAAAACAAAAGACATTACACGTGTGTTTATTTCTTTACACTTTCTGTGTTTTCGTTCCAGTCAACATCTCTAACTTCTACATCAGGCCATACATCCGTTGGTGTTTGGTCGATTTTAAACTTGAGTAACTTGGGTCCGTACACACCGTAATCCCCATTGAGTTTTTCAATTTCGTCTCTTATTTCATCATCATCTTTCAGGAATGCTTGCCATGCTTTAACAGCTTTTGTTTTACTTGTGTATGCTCCCAACTGTGATCCTCGTGATCCACCATGATAATGCATTACATATATGAGTATGTATATGTCGCCTGATTGAATATAGCTATTGTTGTTGTTGGAGGACATTGTGTGGGAAAACTGTGAGTGTTGGTGTTTAGTTTTTATTCCTATACACTTGGTAAATACCAACACGTTTTCAGTCTGTTCGGAGTTACGTCAAATCCAAATTCCAATAACCGTTTGTAAATGAATGTAAGTGTTATTTCGAGAATATCAGGACAGTACATTGCACAGAGCAATGTTATACCATCTACAACTCTCAGTCTTGTCAGAGGGACCTTGTAACCAACCAATTCCAACAAGTACCGTGATCCGTTAATCCAAATTTGTGCTTTAGTATAATCTTTGTGCGTCATGTCGTCATAATACATGAATAGTTTATGATAAATGTGTTCTGGTGTCAGTTTAAGGCTTAGGCAACAAGCCTGAAGTGTAATATCCCAGTTCAGTACAACACCTTCAAATGGTAGAGCCCGATAGAGTATGCTACCCAGACTGTATTTTCCAACCTCTGACTCTAGCATCCATTTCAGTGGTAAGAGTTGTCTGTATTTCTGTATCACCGAGTAGCGCACACCTTCCAGTACAGGTGTATCCGAACATTCAGGATATAGTTTTTTGTATTGAATATTCCATACTTTATCACTTTCATTTACATGTCTGTGTAGGCTTTTGCATGTCAGTCTTAGGCTACACAAATCTGGTATGCCCAAAAGAAGCAATATATCAGTAAACGGTCCATCAGGGATAGTGAGAAACATTTTCGGTACTGAATGTTAATTCGAATTGCAAACTGTGTGATTTCTATTTTATGTTATACAATCAAATGTTTGTGTTTGCAATGCAGAGAAAGAAAACATGATAGTTGTTATGAATGGTTTATTGAGCAAAGATAAGTCAACGTTGCCTAACAGTCGACTGGATCATCACACCAACTGGAAATTGTAGCAAGAGCATCAATAAAGTGTTTAGGTGCGGTATGGCTCTTGGTAAAGTCGAAGAGCTTGTTGCGTGTAGAAGAAACAAGCAATCTGTTGAGAGGGAACGTGTTGAGGTCTGTGTAGTTCACAATTACACCATCAGTAGCACCATCAGAACTGCAGTTTACGAAAGCGTGACCAGAAAGGTTATTGAGGATTCTACCAACTGTCGTGAAGGCAGAACCTTTAACAGCATGCATTGTACTAGAATCATAGTTCACTTGGCGGAACACTCCATTAACTGGGTTGCGCAAGTCGAACACATACATGTCACTTTCTGCATTATCTGCACTTCCATAAGCGTTGGAACAACGTGGTGCAGTTGGATCATCTCCTCCAAAGCGCATAAGGATATGCTCATATGTTCCATATGATATCTGAGTCGAGTCTGGTGTTGCATTAGCAGACAACAATGTGAATTGGTTGTCTGTCAAGTTAAACTGCCATAAAGCGGTAAGTGGTGTGTTTGATGTATCAGTAGGTGCCAAGTCACCGTTAAAGCCGTAAATGATATTGTCTCCACTGGTCTCAAAGAAGTATGGAATGTAGGTGAAAGGGAAATTAAACATTGGATGGAATCCTGTGGCTGGATTGTTCGCTTTGAGCAGTGTCCAGGTGTTGGTGTTGATGTCATAAGAGTAAATAAAGTTTTTACCAACGAATGCTCCGCTTATTCCACCAGCCAAGATCAACTTATCTCCGACTGCTTCAAGTCCTTCTCCGATAATTTTACCAGGACCGGTATTGCTTGGTGTTACTGTAGACCAAGAATCGGAAGCAATATTGTAAACACGGAATGTGGCTGGAGCAACAGAGATCGATGTCAGGGCACAGTTGAGATTAACTCCTCCATAGTACCATATAGTACCAGAAGCAGTATGCACAGCAGCACCGAAATATGCAAATGCTGTACCGGAATATGCAGATCCATTAGACCACTTTTCGGTTGCTGGATCCCAAATCTTCATGGTTTTGTCATACAAATTGACTGCACCAGGAACACCTTGGCACAACTGAACACCAGCAAGATAGTATAACTTTCCTCCAAAGGCTTTGAGTTTTCCACCTTCAGTGCTCAGGATTGATTCACCGTTGGTAGTTTCCAACGTGAAACCAGGAAGGTTGTCACATGACACGCATGCGAGAGCAACAAGCAATGTAATTACAGTAGCTGTACTAACCATAGTAAATAATTTTCGCAGGCAAAGAAAATTAAAACAATGAAACGATACTGGATTGAAAAGCTCCGGGAGTCACACCAGGTATGCTAGTTATAAAATTATAACTAGAGTGTTTTTTGGTTAGGTGAAATATCAGTGAAATATCATATTTTAACATCAGAGTACACCAAAAGTAACATATGCAGGAAGTTTATTTGAAACCTGGCATCACAATGGATATATTCATATATCTCATCCAAGTGGGTAATATGTCAGCCAAGGATATTCAAACATTGCTCCTGGTAAATAAATGCATAAGCAAATGCCTATTGGACAACGAAACAAAGAAGAAGCTGATACCGTTTGCTGAACATCAGTTCAGTTTGCTCAGAACAGCAAATGGTATCGTTAGCTATTTGCTACAGTTAATGGCCAGTAAACTAAACAAACATGATACCGCATCCGGAAATAAGCAAGATAACGATGACAAATTTGTTTCAGCTTCTGTTTTCTACTCAACACCAGGGACAAAGTACATCGAAATATGCACTGTCAACATCCCACGGGGACATTTTGATGGCAGTGTAAAACACGACGTATGCACTCTCAACATGAATCACAGAATTGAACCGAGCATGTACTATGAAGACTATAATTCAGAGGATGAGAGTTCAGAGGACGATGATAGTGATATAAAGGTAGTAAAAGTGATGGACTATGAATCACCACTCGTCGATAAGTTGTTTCACAGACCTGGACCTACCAAGTGGACAAAGGTGGCTGTTGTTGACTATTACCTGGATCACATAAGACAACTTTTGGTACCTGTCCTAGCAAGTAAATCACACTTCGGAACCGACATTATACAAACATTGCCTGCCAAGGAAAAATGTAACGTAATCGAAGCACCATTCAAGTGCGCCTGTAAGTGTAATGACCGGTCTTGCAAAGAATATTTTCATGCAAACATGTTGGACATAACTGAGAAAAGAGTTTATGTGCACGGCTTATCATCTTATGATCGGATAATAGACTTCTACATACCTTCAAACATAACACAACTTGAGGACAAATCATACAAGTTTCATCCATACTTTGCAAATCTGTACAAAATAAAATAACACATGAACCAAATGGGAATGCTTTTAATGTCTAACTGCAGAGTATGATTTGTACGCTTGTATCATGCTATCTAACCATTCATCATTGGTTAGAAATCTAAATTGCGGCTGTTGTCTACGGCTTGGATAAAGTTCTATGATTTTGTATGTGCTGTCGTTTAAGTATTCTTTAACAAGGCCGGCAGGTGTTATCAAGCAGCGTCCATCAAATATAACCACACTCGCATTTGAGTGTCTTGTGTACTCTGCAATGAATTTAGCTTCATCAACCGCGGTTATAACATTTTCACTTATCACATTGATTTGGTTGAATGAATTATCATACATGTAAATGACACATGGTGCATGTCCATTAGCAGATTGATCAACAATGAGTATTTGTCTGTTCATTTTGTAAAACGAAAACAAATGTTGGTGCTTTGTCTAGTTTACATTTTTATTTTGCCAATGTCGCATCTTCATATAAACGTGATGATAATCGAATCTTGGTATTTGGTGAGTATACCAAAGTGTCTAAGGCGTTGCACTTCTTCGTCAGTAGGATATATTGTCATTTCGGTAGTTATCGGATTGTATGCAATTCCAGTAAGTCTCAGTCCAGCAGCGATTTTTCCTATCCCAACTGTGAGTGTTAAGCCTCGTGCTTGTGCTTCTATCGAAATCGGAAAACTTTCATAGGCGAGTTTGTTCAGCGTCATCGGTTTGGGGTTTTGTCTATCAATTGCATCCAGTTCATTGAATCTTTTTTGGCATTGTCTAATATGATCGCCGAAAGGAACGTTCATTTCCTTGACATATTGGCATTCTTTGATATGTTCTCCTAATACTTCATTGTTGGTGCCTGGAATATTCATTTCCTTGAGCATCTGGCATTGTTTGATATACGCTTCCAAGGCTTCCTTGTCGTTACCAGGAATTTTCGTTTCAAGTATTTGGCATTTTTTGATATACGCTTCCAAAGCGTCCTTGTCATTGTAGTGAGGAATAGAGTCCATACTCGATAAAAAAAAGTAAAGAAAAAAATCAAAAAAACTTTGGGTATGACAAATGTTGACATATTCAGAACACGGCATCATGTCGCATGACAATACTGTGTATTCGATTTGAGAAAAATATCACGTACTGTGATACTCAAAACCAACAAGTTACTTTGTAGTACATAGCGTAGTTGCAAGTATAACCAAAAGACGAACAAACAAAAGTTGTTGGACCCCCATATAAATATATTCCATATGTGATATGTTACATCCTATATAGGACTTACCAAAAGTTGAGACCCGCATAAAAATGCAATCTCCATGGTTACCACGAAATTTCTAAGAAGTTTCAGTCAACGTTGCCATATGACCTGATCTAAAAATATCTCAGAGTCAACCTAGTTACGTTGACTGAACTTTACAAGAATTTTCGTGGTAACCATGGAGATTGCATTTTTATGCGGGTCTCAACTTTTGGTAAGTCCTATATAGGATGCAACATATCACATATGGAATATATTTATATGGGGGCCACCTTACGACATGTTTGCTTTACAGACTTGTACTTGTACAGTACGACGTAACACCATAAGAGAGACAGAACTGGCTATTGGACAGACCTAAAGTTGTTCAACACAGGGTTGACATGGGAAATGCGTGACGTCATCTGTCTGGGTCGTTTTCCGGTCTGCGACACAACTTTTTAGTTTGCACAATTTTTTGTGTCGCACTACAATTTCATTTTTTATTTCATCAACTCACAAACAAACCAAATACAAAAACAATCAAACAAACAAAAGCACAAAATATGTCTGACTATGCCAACATCCGCGTCTACAGAAACCAACAACTTTCAAAGCTCAGAGACACAAAGAAAAAATTGGAACAAGTGAACGACAAACTGGGACCTATCGAACGAGTTCTCCCTGATCACCTTAAGAGAATTATAAGTCACCACAACCAACTGATTCAAGTGTCAAAACTCCGTGAGCCAGCAAGAAGAAACTATTTGTTATACGTCAAGGCACTGGATGCTAGAAAGTTATTGGAAGATAGAATCGCATCATTGGTAAAGGAACTTGAAAAATAAATGTAATAAAAATTTGACATAGAGTCTTTTTTAGTTATTCATGTTTGCATTTTTTTTAGTGAGCCATCAACATTATAACAGCAAGTTGTCCAGTTAGCAGAGTTGTAACTTCAGCAGTATATGCAAATGGCTGAGTTGTGTCAACAGTGAGATGGAAGTTGTCTATTTGTTGTGTCATTGCGTTGACAGCGTCATCTTCTGTTCCCGTCATGTTAACGACACACACACAAGCGTATCTCATTACGTTGTTTTGTACCAGAAACGCATCAAAACTGGCATCTGTTTTAACATGGGTAGCATTGTACCTTTGAACGAGGCCATCTACATATTTGTTTCTAATGCTTGTTGCCTTCTGTGATAGTATTGCATTGTCTGCTGGCGCCGTTTGCGTCATGTTTGTATCCGATACTTTGTGTTTTTATTTTGACCAGCGCGTGTCTTTTATTAATGAAATCAGCAGATCAAAGTGAAGACATTCACTGACACGTTTGTCATTATTCATCATGCACTGTCGAATATGTTTATGTCGTTTGTGTCCGACATGCAGTACAATCAGTTGTGATAGATGTTCGAAAAGGGGCATGTGAATTGTGTGTCAATATACTCAAGTGCAGTGTACAATTGTGTATACTATGCAGTGGTGATATCCCAAAGAAGAAGATAATACCGAGAAAACGGAGCACCGATGACCATGTCCATTGGTATTGTATTGATAAGGCATTATCAGATTCCCTTTATGGTTATGCAAAAAACTACACAACATGGAAAACACTTATCGAACAATCTTACAAGACACATGGACTAGGTCTGTTTATGTTTGATGAAAGAGAGGACGGCATTCATATGGAGTATTGCTACGACAAGCAATTTAGAGACACATTAATCGACTCACCATTAACGTGGACTATATGTGCAAGGCGCTGGGACGATACACTTCAACAGCATGTCGCAAAGAGAACTTTTGTTTACAAGTAATAACTTTTTCATAAACCAAGATCACTTTTTATTCGGACTTTGGGTTAAGATTACCAATAGATCCACAACATCTACAGACCGTAACTGTTCCGATCAGTGTGTTATCTTTGAACAGTGCTACCATGTAACCATGTATGCCGTTTGTGTTACCACATTTGATTTCATCAGCATCTACCTCTCTTACAAGTTCGTAGAGTTGAAGCGACTTGAAAATTGTCCATCTCTCAGGGCTTTCGTTTGTACATTGTCTTATTCGTCTGTATTCATGGGACTTAAAGGAGAGATATAAATGATATATCATGATAAATGGAATATTCCAAAATATGTCAATAGCCCCCTGTACTATATCGTGGAATGTCATATTGGTGGTATTGGTTGTTCAGCAAACAAAATCGAGACTTGTAGTTTTTGTTATTTTAAGACTACTAGTAACTTGATTGGCTCAATTGGATAATTGTTCCAAAGAAGAGACACCAGAAGAATAAGTATAAGACCCATGGAAGCAAAAACTGGTAATGCGCTGTATGCGCATATCGATTTCTTTGTCAATAGCCTCAAGTTTATGACATACAATGTCGATCAAGCTGTAAGAGAAGAAAAGTTTGAAAATACGAAATGGATAAACAGAATGAACCGTGTGAAGAGTCTCATCAATGAAGTTGATGCAGACATTGTGTGCCTCCAAGAAATGAGAAAGCTACCAAACTCACCATCTGTTAATTCATGGCTTGGTGGATTTGATAAATACTACTTTGAGATAGGCTTTAGAAACGCTTCAACGTTGTCATTCGGACAGGCGATCCTGTACAAGCCAGATAGGTTCTATGCTGCAAGAACTATCAAGAGATGGCTTTCGGACACGCCTGCGAAGATTAGTGACACATGGGCAGCTGACAGCAGCAAAGGTTTTGGCTATTTGGTATTGCTCACACAGTTCCTTCCTGTGGTAAATGAGAAGGTGGTTCAGAACGCACAAGCATTCTGGATTGTTAATGTTCACTTCGGACTTGATGAAGAGATAAAAACAAAGAGCTGCCACAAGCTAATCGAGATTGTTAAAGACGTATGCAAAGACGAGACGGTCATAATCTCTGGAGACTTCAACTTTTTCCCAGACAAGGACGGAGACAAACAACGTGCAATATTGGCAGAACACTTTACAGACATTGGTAAGGATGCAAAGACACTGGGAGGAAAACAAATTGAAGGAACATTTATTGGATATGAACATGACGAGTTCAAGTCTGACCTGACAAACATGAAGTCCCGTTTGGATCACATATTCGGATCAAAGAGAATCCTTGAGTTGTCAGATCCTGTTCTTTACACAAAGACCATGCTGGAACAAGAACCTGAAGAATTGACGACAAGAGATTATCCTTCTGATCACCTTCCAATCGTTGCAAACCTCACACTTTATTGAGTACCAGCATAGCATGCAACTTGGTAGTGCAATCAAAAAAATAAAAAAAATAGAAAAGTAACAAAACTCTGTTTTGAACAAAAATTCAATAAGTTAATCCCCAACAAATGAGCGAATCAGTTAGTCAACACAGCGTTACATTCAGAACCGTTGTCGGTGAGCAAAAGTTTCAGGAGATGGTTAAAGCCGTGATTAGTAGAAACATTGACACACTGAATAAATCCAAGGAGGGCATGGTAAACTCTGGCATTCCAGAGGATCACCTTGTGTATATTGTGAGGCTTATGGACACCAGGGTCGGCCGTGCATTTGTACATTTCGATGATGCATGCAAAATGATTGGCGAACAGATACAGAGTTGGTCTTTGAATGGTTATGGAACCAATAAAGAGGGATATGAGTGCTTCTGTATGGATGATCGAAACTACGGTTTTATCAAAATGGCGATTAAGGACTCGTTCACTTACACAGCATATGAATGGTTTGACTTCTTGAAATCTAGCAGATACTCAAATGTAGCTCCTCAAACGGATCAAATGAAAATGTAACCCCAAAAACAATAAAGGGATGCATGTCACACTTTTATTCAATGTCTTTTCTTTTTGGTTTCGATATGTGTTTCGTTATTTGGTTTCCTCTTTTTCTCTCGCTCGGTTTTGCACTTTGCACAGAGTTTGTCTCCATCTTCATTCTTGGTACCGACATTTGTTTTGACCTTGCAAAGTCCACATATCACATCTTCGCATTTGTCACATGTGAAACCGCCTTCCTCACAGTATCCATAATTGCAGTGTGTGTCCTCTTGACATAAGGAACATGTGTAAAGGGCGCCGTCTGCGTGTATGTAGCTCGCATCACCGCCTGTACATGTATTGCATTGGTCATCATTACAGCAGGTAACACAATAGTCACAATCGGTGTCACAGTCACATGTGTTTTCCTCTGTCAGTGTATCATCACATAATTTACATGTGATAGCATCATCATCTGATTGGTTCTCACAACAGTCATTACAGTGCACATAGTCTGCTCGACAAAAGCATGTATTTTCATAGGTCAGTTCTCTATCACATGATTCACATGTGGCTGGACCGTCGGAATCGCTAGTTGTGTCCGGCATGTTTTGATGCACTGATAAAACAAAAATACAAAAAGGAATGTTACCCAGTAATTATTCAGCAGTTTTGTGTAATCAGTTACTTTTGATTAAAGCACATTGAAAAAATTTTTTATAAAAGTACCAGAAAAGTATTCGAAAAAAAATTATGGGACAACCCTTAAAAAGTCAAACATATCATTGATGATAAATGTGTGTATTGAAAAACTAGTGACAAGAAGCCACATGCGTTATTCACTCTATCTTGACAAGGTTAGGCAAAGCCTCTTCTATGTTCCCATTTTCATCACCATCATGAGATGGACAATCTGTGTTTGGATGTGATTCAATCTCAACAGCGACATGCCATTTCGAATCTGTGTTTGGATGTGATAAATGTGCGTGATGGAAGGTTACAGCATGTCTTGAGTAGCAAATATCAATGTCGAGACCTTTGTTTTTCATTATCGCGGTTCTGAGTTGATAGACTAAATTTGCTTCTTTCATTAACCTTTTGCAGGCTTGCTGGCACAAACCTTCCAGAACTTCAATTCGTTTATCTTGTGGAAGATCATCAAAGGCTTTACGTTTGGTTGCTCTGTTTACAGGCGTAGGCTGTAGTGGTGTTGGAGGAACAGTTGAGGCAGGGCTCTCATTATGAGAAACGTTATCTGGAGTTTCAACACGAACTTGTTCGGATTTGTCCATCTTAGTATTACCTTTGTTATTTAGATATGTTTTTGGGTTATTTGGAAATGAAAATGAAGTTGTACGGCTGCGCAACCCGAAGTAATTACTCCACTACGTACGTAGCGGGTTGCGCAGTAATTTTTTTGCAAAGTACACCGTTGCGCAACCCCCCCCCCGCTGCAAAGTCAAATTTAGTTATCGCGTCGTAGTTCATTATTTGCTGTACAAATTAAAAATTTAGAATTTAACGTCTTTATTGATTTATCTACACATTACGTAAAAAATTATGTCTATCATAATAGAGAAAGTGAAACATACTAGTATTTACAAGTCTGTTGTTGGCGAAGAAAAGTTCAAAGAACTGACTCAAAACGTTGCTAGCAGATGCTTTGATAGACTATGCAAGTCAAAGGAACAATTACTTAGAGACGGTGTACCAGAGCGCTATATTGTGTACATTATCAAGAATCATGGAGACAGACTTGGTGCCGTATTCATAAAGTATGAGCATGCATGTGAAATTATAAACAAGATACACAAAGTCAGTGTGCTACACGATTACGGAACTGTAGAAGAGGGACATGAATGCTTTTGCATGGATGGATGTGATTATGATGGGATAAGATTCATATTATGTGATTTCAAGATAAAGAGAGAAGAATGGCTTGCAAAATTGGAGAATAAAGAGGAGTGGTTTGAAAACAACGAGAAGAAAAAAGATGTAGCATCGGAATTTGCAAAATTAAAAGTAGTTTAAACTTGATTTTGGATCATCATATCGATCAATAAAACAGAGCACAATGGAAACATGCCATGTAATTACCAACAAAGGAAGATGTAACAACAAAATTTCCAAGTTCCCTCACGGAGACCTTTCTTGGACTAAAAGAACATTCAAGGGTCGTGAGTTCAAGTCTGGAGAGGAAAAGCAACTTTGTCAAAAAGATGGGATTTGGAAAGGTGTATGTTCTATACACTTTAACATGTACTCTGCCAACCAAAACAGGCATTTGAATTTGGCTTAATAAACTTTAGTGATAAGACTTTGTTTGAGCTTTGGATATTTTACTAAAATATCGTCTCTGTTACATTTTGTTTTCTTGTTGTCTTTACAGTTCCATAAAAATGCCTCTTAGTGTATGCATCAAAAGCTATGTCGATGTCCGCTTCTGTGTCGATTATAATGTCCTTCATAATGAGACACATTTTGAATTCAATCCTCTTTATCCTATCGCCAATGGTAAGGTCTCCCTCGAATGAATTCCGGTCGAAGCGTAGAAAGTCGCATGTTTCTGGAACGTAAATATCCGATGATCCTTCTACTGTCTGATCATCAAATGACTTATCAACGTAATATGTCTGGTGCGCCATCTAACACTAATTTGCAATACAAAGTGGTACGTTATGACTGTTTTTTTATATTTTTACTAAAAGCCCAAGAACCGGCGTATCGCAGCGAATGCTTCCTTCTCTTTTTGTTCAGCTTGTTTCACTTTTTGATATGTTTCATCGTTTTTCTTTATGTTCCAAGCTCCTCTCGCCTCAAGAAGCGCTCTACCTGTTGTCTCCCATGCAAGCTCCAGTTTCTTATGTTCTTGATTAAAGGCTTCGTCAGACATGATTTCACGCTTGCTTTTAAACATGTCTGCAACCTTTGTTCTATCGTATGTGCTATCTTTGTCGTCGTGATCACTTTCATCACCATCATTGTATGCGTTTTGTTTATCAGCGTCTGATTTCTCTTGATGCAGTCTGTCCAAGTTCCAAGTGTACTTTTCGGTAAGGCTCTTCTTACGTCGTCTGTTCACAAGTGGTTTCTTGTCAGTTTCATGTTTTGATTGTTTTGTTTCTTTTGTCGTTGTTTGTTTGGTGACGGTTTTGGGTTTAGTTATTTTCTTTGACGGCGGTAGGTAAAATGCACTTAGCACAAGTTGTTCCGTTTTCGCGTTCATTACTATATGAATTAATAATGAATCATATATTATAATTGTTTGCGTACCGTAATTTTATGTATGTTAATGCGACGTGCTTATGCTTCGTTTGGTTTTTCAAATTAAATACACCAATGTAAATTAACAGGAATTACACCTTTTTGTGTTATCGGTTGTACTTGGTCAAAATTTGATTGACATGAAACGAAGTTCGAAAAACAAACTTTAATTCTTCCATGGATGCTTAACAAACATGCGGTTCTCTGGGTTGATATCATGAAACAGATGACGCATATGTTCAGGTATCTCTATCGGGGGAGTTTTATCACTTTCTTCGAGTTTCAGTTGAAGTTCATACGTTACAGGGACTCGCTTTCCTTCAGAGTTTTCACAAAAGTACCAATGTGCCGGATATTCAGCGTAGGGTGTCTGTGATGGAACCGCAGGTGGAAATGGTTCTGGTTCAGTTTGTGATTTGAGAAATATGTTACCCATTGTGAGACAAAAATGAATAAAATATGTAACAGTAAAGTTTTTCCAGTGTCAATCCTAACTTTGTCAAAGTTTTTGTATAGCCAAACAAGTGTATAGAACACACATAACAGAGTAAGCGAGTTGTTCTAACAACACAACGTTACCTAAAACATATATCATACCATCATATAATTGTATGTGATATATCATATCTTACATCCTAAATAGGACTTACCAAAAGTTGAGACCCGCATAAAAATGCAATCTCCATGGTTACTAGGAAAATTCAAATACTTTTCAGTCAACGTTACTAGGTTGACTTCGGATATTAAACGGGAAGTCAACCTAGTAACGTTGACTGAAACTTCAAAGAAATTTCTAAGTAACCTTGACAACTGCATTTTTATGCGGGTCTCAACTTTTGGTAAGTCCTATATAGGATGTATGATATGATATATCACATACAAATATATGGGGGTCCATATGACAAACAAGTTTCAAAAGATGATGGTTTACGAGCTTTATTCAGTTTCACGTCCTCCATAAGTTTGGTTTTGTGTTAACGATTTAGTTTCTTTGGCCTTGCAAAGCGGACAGCCATTGCCCGTTGATCGGCGTAATACAGTGTCCTCCCATTTGTGTCCACATTTACCGATCCATCCCAGTTTTAAAGTCGAATCACAAGTTACCTTGTGTAGTAGTGTTGAGTTGTTCTTTTGATGGTCCCATTCCAAAGCGATTTCTGGATGCTTGATACACAATAGATTGCTTCTGTCTGACATAACGAAAATGTTGTTTGTGAAAAACTGTTTAACTGAGTTACAAACTCTAAACTGGGAAAATATGTGAATTGACTAAACTTGAAAGCTCATGCATTTAATTCAGTTGAACTAAACAAAAAGCAATGTCAGACATGATGATCAAAGGAAATAATATTTACTACAATGGGAATTTAATCTACACAAAGAAAAACGGAGACTCAGTAAGCGTGTACGATGGAGAAGTGTGGATAAACGGAGTTTGCGTTGCACGGCCGACTATCCTACAGAAAATAAGGGCAAGGACAATGTTTGATCTGTGCCTGATGATCATCCTCGCAGTGCTGATTGTTATATTGTTAAACTAGTATAATAGAAACTTTGTCAACTAAGGTTGATTTTTGTAATTTTTTGTTTTTTAACTGAAATCATAAATTTGTTACATAGATGGATTTAAACATAACAAAGAAAGCCAAAACACAAAACGCTGATGAAAACTTGTTCATATTATATATTAATATTGATTTATTATATTGCATCATTGTAGTCGGAAAACTGGGATGGGACGAGCTCAAGTCTCTTATGTTGACATGCAAATACTTGCATCAGTTGATCACATCATACGACCTAAAGACCCGTCTTTATTCTTCAGACAATCCTGGGTTCTGCACATGGTTTACACTTTACAAATATGTTCGGGAGATACTTGAGGAAGTTGTGCTGCCACCATTGAAAGAGAGAATGGTTAAACACATAGCCAAAGGATCCACACCAAGGGTGATACAATGTAGAGACGTCATTACACTTTATGTGCACAATACCAGAGTTGAACATTTTTCAAAGGGTGAATACATATTCCTGGGGATAAGTCTTGCGTGCGGATACGAACATCCTAATGGCGTCCCTCGTATATTTATCTCTACACAAGGAAGCTCATGTTTCGATTTGATGCTGACGGAAACTCCATTTAATATCGATCCCACCATGATAGATGACGGTGTATATGAACTAAACACGTATGATCTTGGTTATACAGAAAGTCCAGATGACGAAGTGTGGGGTTGTTTTGAAAGGAATCTAAAAGAATGGTACAATGCTGATGGTACCAGAATGTATACCCACATCAGCAATGAACTACCAAAGGAAGAACAGTATGGACTGTTTGATATTGACAAACAAGAGACATGTGAAATGTGGGGAACACCTTCTCGTGTAGACGACAGAGCCATGGGCCTGTACCTGTATAGGTATCGTGATGGCTCTAAAAGTGAACCGAGTGTTTGGCCACCAAGAGGACTTAACAAAGAGTCTACATATCCTGCTTTGTACACATTACCGGGTACGCCTCATAAACTCTACTATTACGCGGACATTAACGACGGCATGTTCATCAACCTTTGCCCCAAAAACGTGACACTGGCTGACGAATCATACAAGTCTCACCCATACTTTGCTGACATACACAAAATAAGACGGGTACCTCATAAACCTAGACCAGAGGAGAAATCCTATGCATTTACTTACTAAAGTAAAATTTAATTTTGATGCAAAGTTATTTTAGTTGTCTTCTTGTCAACATTTGTCAACTTTTTGTTTTATCATAAACCATAAAACATATTTTTTTGCGTAGATGGATTTAAACATAGCCAAGAAAAACAAAACACAAACCAACACTGAAAACTTATTTACATTATGTATTAATATTGATTTAATATATTGTATCATTGTTAGTGGACAGCTTGGATGGGATGACCTAAAGTCACTTATGTTGGCATGTAAATACTTGTATCAGTTGATACAATCATACGACCTGAAGAAAAGCCTCTATACTTCTAGAAATCCTGGATTCTCTACATGGTTTACACTCTACAAGTATGTTAGAGATGTATTAGAAGAAATTGTTCTACCGGTTGCGGAAGAGAAGAAAGCTAAACTCGAAATTGATGATGTCGTACATGATTGGGTAGAATATGAAGATGTCATCACACTTTATGTCCACAACACCAATGTTAAGCATTTTATGAAAGGTGAATATTTGTCCCTGGGGGTAGGTCTTGGATATCTATACGAACATCCTAATGGTACTCCTCGTTTATCTATCTTTACAAAAGGAAGTGCTTGGTTTGATTTACTATCACCCCAGTATGGCTATAAGTTCGAACCTGTTATGGTAGACGAAGGGCAATACGAACTTAACACCAACGATATCGGTTTGAATAACTGTGAAGACGAGGTTGTATGGAAATGTTTAATGAGGAACATTAAGGAATGGTATAATGGCGATGGCATCAGAATAGCTACACACATCAGCAATGAGTTACCAACTGAAGAACAATACGGACTATTTGATATTGATAAAAAAGAACAATGCAAAATGTTGGGGACGACATCTCACGTAACCGACGAATCTCTAAATCTATTCACACGGACCACTTATGATTGTGGATCATATTTTTTTCCGGAGACAGAATGTACAAAGGAATATGCTTACCCAGCTGTATATACCATTCCCGGCACAGAACATCAACTCTACTATTACACGTACACGTACGACAATGCTATGCTCCTTCACCTCAGCCCACACAACGTCACACTGACTGATGAGTCATACAAATATCATCCGTATTTTACTGACATTCACAAAACAAGACGTATTCCTCATAAGCCGTCACCAGATCATAAATACTACGCCTTTAGTTACTAAAATAAATGTAGTCCATCAATTTTATTATGTTGAAATCAAAGTCAGAAAACGCAATTGTAATGAAAAAAACACAAATTGAAAAAGACACAGAGTTGATATTTTCATGTTTGCGCAAAGCTCGACTGGTCATACCAACGTATGAACTTGTATGGACTGAGGGTATGGGCAGATACGGCTTTGAAAATGTTGCGCTTGAGATAAAATCTTTAGAAATCTGTTATAATCTTGATCTATGTACACATGAAGGAAGAAATGCAGTAAAAACACGATTCAATATGCCAAAGTGTACACCTGACCAGATCAAAAGATGGAATGAACACGAACATCCTGTGAAAAAGGAATAAACGTTTAAACATTCAATTTTGCCTGACATGACCTTGTCTCGGCGTGTCAACAATTTTTACATTTTTTTATTCGCTACTAAATTTTTGTTTGAATGTATTATCGAATGGAAGACTCAAGTAAGTGTTAAGTATATGAAAGGTGATACTAACAAAAAAAAGCAATTACAGCGTTTAACAGTGAAACAAAACAATACAAAATCTACAAACGACGCAGTTGCAGAGACCGCAAGAATAACGGAACCGAAGACGTACCTGATATCAAGCGAAGATGGATGCAAGAGTTTGACAAGCTCTATACTCCGGATCCAAAAAACGCGAATAACGTAGAATGTTTCAGTTGCTCAGTTTCAATCAGCAAAAAGAACAGGATAAAGCACATACAAGATCATCACAAAGCAGTAGTGCGTGCGATAAACACAACAGCCAAGATGCAGACGAGACGAAGCAAGAAACGACGCATGTTAGCTAGATCCGACAGAGACGCAGAAGATCTACTCGAAACCATGTCTGATTGTTCGGCACACGAAAGCGATAACCCAGAAAAGAACGACTATGAAAATGTATTCACATCAGATGAAGAGGAAGACAAAGACGGACCATATCAAGACAAATGCGACACCGCAACAGAAGACAACTTGGAAAAATATAACAGCAGCGACGACGAAGAAGATGACGATTATGACAGTGACATGGATACTGGCAACAATCATCACTCCTCAAACACAGAGTCAAATAACGAAACGGAACAACAACAGGATAGACCACTTGATAAGCCAATAGATAAATCACAAGATGTTTCTGACAATGCAAGTACAGCGCCAATCGAAGATGATAAAAAATGTGTCATCTGTAGCAAAGCGGACAATGGAGACAAGTTTCTATTGTGTGATGAGTGTGATGATGGTTATCATATATGGTGCATCCAACCCCCACTTATCAGGGTGCCACCAAAGGATGTTGATTGGTTTTGTAGGAACTGTGGAGTATCAGAGCCAACAGAATGGAAATGCGGGAAGTGTAACTGTAAACTCAAGTCTACTGCAAGTTACTGTGAGGTGTGTGCCACTAAAGTCCCACATGATTTCTCAGCAAGAATGCTAATCCAACAAGTGATGGAAACCGAAGACTCATATGATTCAAAATCGGATCACGATGATAGTAACAAAATACTTATGAACACGTTTATGATACACAACCTCGCATTGATTGACCCACAAAGGCAATCTGGCGCGTTGATACTTGATGGACAAGAGATGATGACAACGAAGTTCCTTCTAGATTTCGGATACAATGCCAGTCGAATAATTTGCCCTAACAATACGAAAACATTTGATATACTCAGGCAGTCCCACAAGTGCACTGCAATTCCATTGAGTATACAAATGTTTACATCTGGCTACTACTCAAATTTGTACCCATATTGGGTGTGTGCTCCGTTCGCTTTGGTGTATCTTGATTTCTGTGGGACATTAAAACAACTAACTGACTGCAATGTATTCGAGTAAGTATATACGACATTGAGTGTCTAACATTTTCATTAAAGTCACCTTGCAAAAACTGCGCTACTTGGGCTTACACTTAGCAGGCGCGCTGTAAAAAATACCAAAGCATTGGCAATGGAATGGGTTTCAACACAAGCAAACAAGAATGGTTTTAAGCATAAGTTATTGCTCTGTCACAAGTATCGTGGTGCCATGCTGGCTTTGTGGTTTAGACTTGAAGCAAATTAACAAAATAAATGTACATGATACTCAAAAAGGCACATTGGTATGCCTTTTCTAATGTTTATTTAAATAATTGTTTACCCGTGTGGTGGTCTATCATTTGCATTTTGCATTTAACACAAAGTTAACACAACAAAATAAAATGATCACAGTATTTCGCTATACAAATCCAGAGACTCCTGACAAAGAGCCAGCCCGCGAGAGCGGTGTACTTGCTGAATTCGCTAGACTTGCAAATAAACCCACACCCGAGGAGAAACTTATGATGTCTATAGGACATGCATTTACACAAATACCACCAAGCACTCTAGTTGGTTTTTGTGTTGGATTTGGTGTAGGCGCCTTAGTCGTTGCTAATGCTTCAGAAAAACAAACGTGTGGAAATTGTAACTCAATTTATAGATCCAGCAAATAACATATTGAGGTGCTAACCTGTTGCCTACCCGATAAATTGTTCTGTTAATTTGAGCTCATTTAATTGTTCAAGAGTTGTTTGTCAAAATATAAGTATGTCCTAGAACCAAACTAGAACATACAACTTGAATCCATGTCTGTTGCTTCAGACGAAGAAAATGACTATACTGAAAAAGTCAAGCCAAAGAGAAGGGTTTACAAAGGTGCACATGAGGTCAAGACTGAAATTGTAGCAAACAAAGACTGTAATAAACAGTGTCAAAAGCTGAAAAAGCACCTGGAAGCTGTAATCAGACGCGGTGAGATATCAACACCGGCTGGAGTTACTCGTCTGATTGACAAAGCCTTTACTGGATCAGACTTTGATTTCCCATCCATTGTATTCAATGAGATAATGAAACGTGCACCATACTATGACCAAGTCATCAACAGAGGCAAATTACTTTTCATGAAGTGGGCATGTGAATCTCCTGACATAAAACTAAACGAGAAAGCAGATTTGTTAGAGTTTGATCTGACACGAACATTGGAGATTGATGACGAAGACGAGTTTCTGTTCCAAGCCAGAAACTTGATGCGCATGCGACATTTGAAGAATGGTGCTAGGTTCCTTGTGTGTGCTGTTATCATGCACATGCCTGACGGAACAATGCCTGACGGTGCCGTAAAACAGTAAGTTATATAACTTAATGTCATATAATGTACATATAGTCATCAAGTAAGAAACGATTTCAGTGGGCTATCAGATGATGATCTAGCCGAGTTTATGCAAATGTACCTGGCAATTGGAGCACATGCAAACTTGTTGATACTGGATGTCGAACGTTGGACAGTTGAGAGATTTGAACCTAACGGAAATGTTTATGATACCGAGGATCAACCTTGGTACTCTGTGAGTCAAATGGATGCTACAATAGAGCAATATTTTGATCGCATTGCTGCTGACTTAAAGATTGAGAAGAAGCTCAAATACTTGACTCCAAACGATTATTGGAAATATGAGGATGGTATACAGGACAAGATGCAACTAGGATATTGTTACATTGTGATATTCTTTTGGATGGACATAAGACTTAACAAGAAATTCAATCAGATCGAGCTTACAGAACTTGCAAAAGTGCTATCTGAGACACTTGTCATCACAGGTGAAGACTGGAGACGAATATCACACTCGTACATATTTGGTATCAGTCCCGTTGTGTATGAAATCATATTGAAGAGAGCTGGTATACCAAATACCAGATTTCCAACATTGGTTCGTAAATAAAACTAGTTTTATTACAGTCCGTACAGTATGCAATCGACTAACATGGACTGTATGTTAGTTGGTACATTGTAGCTTATGTAGTAGTCCAGTGGGTCAATCGACCGTTTTATCTTTTCGCGTTTTAGTAGCTCCTCAGCCAACATCCATTCCTGTTTCGTTATTGCCCATCTAAAAGCAAGATTTGATATGTATCCACTGTTTACTCGCGGATCATCAATCAGTTGTATTGCAATGTCGTGTCTGTTCTTATCTGTTATGTAAAAGAATGGGTTCAGGGTATCTTTACAAGGGTCAATCCGCTTGTCACGAAGCAGTGCTTTGACAACATCCAAGTTCCCTGCCTGTATTGATATGAAGAATGGATTGTTTCTAACAAGTGACGGGTTTATGCGCGGGTCATTGAGAAGTAATCTAACACTGTTCAGATTCCCCTTCTTGCAAGCTGTACATAGTATAATGTTGTCATTTGAAGCTGGGGAGAATGCAATTTCACCAATGAAACGGAATCGTTTACATACCAACAGGATGCTTAACCAGTTCTGGTCTTTAAAGTTTATGAATGTAAATATGTGATATATGATCTCATCGGGTATATTATCAAATATGCATATATATGATTCACGTTTAACGCGTTTTGTGTTCATTATGTTCTCTTCGGCTGTACAAGTGATTCAATAATGTTATAAGTAATAAATCTGTTCAAGTTTAAAAATGGTACTGTATTAGAACATACAGAACGGAGTTGTGTGGCATGTATGTCCTTATTTATTGATAATGGAGCTTTCCAGTGCCGGTACAGAATCATCCAAAAGACTTACAACTGAATCAACATCTTCATTAAACTTGTCCTTGAGGTGGCCAATCAAATTTTTCATCTTTTCATATCCATATTTTTTTACTGCCAGATCAGCAATGTCCTGAGTAAAGAACCAAGCAACTTTGGTAGATGTGTAATTGTGTGCTTCTAGCTTGTCAAGGTCATCTTCCTTAATGTTGAATAAGACCTGATAAACGAATTGTTAAACAAAACGGTTCCATTTCAAACCTTTGCATGGGGACCACTTATGAAACATCGCTCTCTGCAAGGTTCACATATGAAATGTGCTGCACTTGATCCATGATGAAAAATTTCAGCAAGTTTTGTGTCACACCAGAAACATTTTTTAGGGTAGGTCGTTAGTACAGCAAACATTACTCTGTAACATCCAAACATCCTCACATCAGATGAGTCATATGAAAACTTGCTTACAACAGTGCCACTTGTATGAATGAAGCCGGGTCTTGTGTTGAACTTCAATTCTTTGATCACACTAGAGTTATTTACATGGTACTCCCATAGCTTTTCTTGGGTTGCAAAATAGTTGAGGTATTTGTCTACACATGCAAATTTGAACAGCGTTATCGGATCAAACAGGTTGAACATGTAATGCACCACATCTGTTGGTATCATTCTAAATAGGTTGGTAGATTCTTTAGGCAGTTCAGCCGGTTTCTTGATACGCTTAAGGAACATCATCTTTTCGTTCAATGTCCTTTCAAGGCCCATTACACACTCAATGGCGGTAATCAATTCAATACACTTGTCTTGTCTTGCCGAAATCTTTTTTCGCATGAGTTGGTAGTCATGTTCCAGGTTGTGCATTCTTCGCCATTCGAGCATCTGTTTAATGTCGCCTTTATATCCAATTGTCTTGCGTATGTACTGTTCATCCAAAATCGCGGTTTCAGTAATCATCTTCAACACGTTTCTTGGCACATGTTTCATTGCTCTTTCAAGGCTCAACTTTTTTGTTGCAGGGAGACGGTTGTCCAAAGACGCCAATGTTTTTTCATCTTCTTTTGCTATCGACGCATGTAACCCTTGTATGTATTCTAACTGTTCGGTGAGTATTTTACTACTGTATTCTCTATGTCGTTTCATTTGGGCTTATTGTTTAACTAGTTTTTTACGTTTTGCATATCATTTTTTAATTTAGGATCGTCAAATGTGATATATTTGAGCGACAGTTTTGAGAACAAAAAATTTATTTTTCCTAAAAGCATGACTGAAGCTGTTGGATTGTTAGACATAACACTTTGGAAAGACTGTGTGTTATTTATGCACCTTAACGAAGAAACGAAACAATGGGAAGCAACCGAAAAATCCGAAAAATGGAACAAGACACTTACTGAACTATGCAAAGAACTGCCAGTAGATGTTATTAAAGAGACAGCAACGTGGGATAAACCATACAAGTACGAACCAGTTACAAGGAGCATGGTGAAACTTTTCAACAGTGGAATGATTGACAAAGAATGGATGCAGAAATGGTTAAAAGCAGGCATCAAACATTTTCCGATGGCTGCTTCCACATGGAAGTATTATTTTAAATAAATTAAGTGACTTTATTATCCATTGTTAATTAAAATTGCAGGCCTGCCTACTTCAATGTGCGGTATTACTGATTCGAGCATGTACTCCAACGAAAGTAAAGGTGCACTCATGTATAACCTGTCATATGCTTCACCTCTATAAGGTGCACCCTTTGATCTGATCAGTCTTAATTGTGTTGAGAATACAGCCTCATCATAGCTGGCATATCCAGGATTGTGCTCTGTATATACAGCCTTTTGTTTTGTCAACTCTTCTAGTTTCCTTACAATTCTTAAGAATCTGCTCCGTGATTCCAATATGCCAACTGTGGTCCTTCTTGTAAACACACCTGCTGCTTCGGATGATGGTTTGTGTCCAGTTATGTCCAACACAAGTTGATCTATCATACTTGATATGGGCATTGAAGCGTGTTCGATTTTTGACGCAATCGCCTTTATCAGGTTCTCACGGCTGTCAGTAGGGTAGTCCACCATTTGTTTTGATGAGTAAATAACAAACTATTTCGGATGTCTGTATGCGTTTATTATTAAATACAAAAATTTGAATATCAGATCAGCCGTGTCTGGCATACGGTGATGATATAACAGCTTCAACTGCACATCTGGATATTGCATCACGCAGAATGTTATTTTCTTTGATTGTTGTTTCTAGTAAAAGCCTTATTGTTTTCAGTACAGTGTTACTATCAACACTTTTTACTGGTTTAGTAAGATCGTTCTGTAGCTGACTAAGGCTTTCTGGCACGTCACGCAGTATGTCTTTGGTATCGAGCGGATCAGGTAAATCCTCGTTGGGTGTCGCATACGGAGAATCTATACCTGGCAGATTGTCTTCCATTAAGTCATGTGGAAACAAGTAATCATATGTGTCTGCATCTGATTGTGTTTTTATATCGTTATCTTTCAGGTCTTCTATTTGACCATTAAGCTCGTTAACTAGTGCCTCAAGCAACTTGATACGCTCATCACGCTCGTGTAGTTCTTCTCTCAGATGTATAATTGTGTCCACATGGTACTTTGTGGTTTTACCGTTTGTTAAGAGATCAATCTTCGCTTCTAAATCTCTAAGATATTTTTCTTTCCTATGCCGACTCTGTCTTGCATAACTTTTATTCATTTCTTGTCTGTATTTCTTTCTTCGTTCCATTTCTGCTTCATCAACAGGCGCACTGTCAACATGTTCTGACTTGCGTTTGCGTGTTGCTCTCCTGGTACCCATATGATGTGTGTATGAATTCAGTTGCAAAGTTATGATGTCAAACTAGAATTTATTTATTAAAAATAACAATAAACATAAACACACAACATTGTACCATGAAACATGGCAGACATCATGTTATGTATGACAAATGTATCTATATGCTGTACAGATCAGATTTAAGATCTACACACATTTCCCAAGCAAAACCGATCACTTTTATATTGAACGTGTGTGGGTGTCGGATGACGATTCCGGACAGGTCGTCATTTCCTTGATTCTGTACTATCGATTTGTAACATTGATGCTCTCATTCGAATAAACAACTGTGTCTCGTACCAGTGCAAACACATACTATGACACACTCAAATACAAAAGTGAATGAACGAAACATAAGTTTTTTGTCAGTCAAATTTCTTGCTTTGTTTGGCTATAAGTACAAGTTCATCAAGTTCAGGTTCTACTGCTTTACAACAGGCTATAACTCTTTCATTTTGCGTAGGTGTAGGCACAAGCCCAGTTATATCAAACAATCTTCCATAGCTGCAAGGGTATTCAAGTCCATCATGAAGCATTGGCACAGAAGCGAATTGCAAGCGTTCAATGTGACCATAATGACCATTGTCAAATTTTGTTAATATGCCATACTGAGCAGCTGTAAGGTCAAGCAAATATGAATACTCTTCTGTGTTGAGTATCAAAACTGTGGAACTGTCAATTGCGCTCTCATTTGTCTGCCACTTGTCCGGCGGTTTGAGTAGACGGTTTTGTTCTGATTCGAAACAGTTCAAGCATTTTGTGTATTCAAGGGCAACCGATAACCCACAAATGTATGTTGATTTGATGTGTTCCTTGTTGTATGCGATAACGGCACCTTTCTTGGTAAGGTAGTCAAATGACAATGCAACAACGGATGAGAAAAGCTGACCTCTGGATTGGAGAAAGAACTGCTGAAACTCGTTTACGTTCATTTTGCATGGCGTCCTAGTGTCATGCACGAAGTAGTCTCGAACATCCACTTTCATCGTCTCGTTTGTGACCTCTAGGAATCTGTATTTCGTATTATTGATATATTGATATCCATAATATCTCGTCTTGTAAAACATTGAACCATGAAACGCCATGATAGAATCGATGATAATCGAGAGAAAAAACATCATGTCGATCTCTATTTTGTCCTTGATATCCTCATAGTTGATAACATCGAGTTCCTGTGACACAATCATCTTGCATATCTTCTTATGTTCATTCCAATGACCGACCTGGCATATCTTACTGCAATACATTGCAACCTTGCATTTCCCACATCGCGTCCTGGCAATGTTTGAGCATTTATAACATGTCGTTTTGTCTGTCTCTTTCTTCACCATTGCTTTGTTGTTGGGACTTGGATTTTTCACGTTTGCTGCGCCGTTGCGACAGGTTCGTATGTTATTTTTACAAGTTAAAACGTTATATTACGGAACGCAAAAATGGGGGATATGTGATGAAACAGAGATTTCGTTTTGTCAAGTGTTTTTTATTTTGTGTCAGTCATACGGGTTTGTGTTTTTCCGCACAGCCACCAAAAAGCTTCGGTCTGTTGTCTGGCTGTCGGCACGCAAGTCCTTCATTTCCTGCTGTTTAATTGAAAAGTCGGTTTTGATCAGCTCGATTTCGGTCTTGATGAGACTTAACCACATCTTGTGCATTTGTGGGTTGATCTTTTCAGGCGCGTCGACCGGATGCTCTTCTCCATATTCATCAACAGTGTATTCACGCTCGTATAAACCGTGCTTTTCAATGTGCTCCACGGCATCGTCTATCGCCCGAATCCTGTTCCATATCGTCCGACGCGGTGTGCTTGCACACTTTTTGATATGATGCCGGACAGTGCTTTTTGTCCATTGTTTAAGTCCGTTCTTGTTACCGAGCCGACTATCCTTTGTGTGTATGTTTTTGTTATACCGCTTTGACATGAGATCTGATATTTCATCATCATTCTGTGTCAAAAACAGTTGTTTCTCAATGTTGTATATGTTATGCAGTTCCTCGGCTGTGTCGTCAGTCTTATCAGAGTTTCCAACACGACAGCATTCACATTGGTAGTTAGGATCATGCAAACCAGCCGCTTCATCTTCTTCATACTCTTTCCTGTGACGTTCTTCCTGTTTCTTAAGCATACATGGTTTCTTCACTATGATTGGTGCTGATGGAGCGCTTTGATCTGCCACATTGACATCGGTGTCGCCTATGAACTCCATAACGTCCTGTGATGCCCCGAAACCACTGTCAACTATCCCAGTTAACGGGAATGCTGTAACGGAAGCCAGTAGACTATTCTTTGTGTTGTCCGCTCGATTTGATTTGCTAGGCATTTCAATTTGAAAAAAATGTTAATGGTTAGGGTTTATGATAAATAATCTGGCAGTTACTTTGAGATACATGCAAAAATAATATATAGATTTTTGTTATAAACATTGTTTACATTTCCCTCGGAAGTTATCTCAGTTATTTGTGGTACAGTGACCCTTACGAGAAAACAAATGGAACAGAAATCACAGAAACGTTCAAACAATGGGAAGCTAAAATCAAAGTCAGCAGCCGAAAGTGAAAGGGCAAATGATCCTGTCCATTTGAGTAATGTGTTTAAAAAACCGGAAGCTCCCAAATCCAGTGAGAAGGCCCGTGAATACCTTAAAGGATACTCACATGAACACAGTGTTGCAACATTCGAAGATGTCCTCAATATCAAGGAACTACCAGAAAACTGGTACGAGTCAGCATGTCTGGCACTGGAAATATACGACATACTTGTGAACGTGATCAGCAATGGTATCGATTTGCCTGACAAAACTGAGGCCTGGGTCACCGAAAACATTATCCGTTTACGTGGTGTTATATGGGACTACATAACACGCGAATATGACAAAATATCAGTCTACAACTTACCAAGGACAGCGAGCAGATGGAATACAGCATCGGTGCTGGCTATGATTGCACTTACGCTTTTGCCGATATACAGATCGGTATGTGATAATGCTGAAGATCTTAAAGCTGTGCTACCAGACATTGACATTAAACAAGTTATGCGAAGCGAACTTGTTCTGTACCCAAGAAAGGGTATCAGCAACTACACAATGATGGAGATGCAAAACACACTTTATTGCTTAGCAGAGAAATGGTATGAAGTACCGTTCAATGATGACCTTGTGGCATTTGTTGACCACTTGGAGTTCCGTTTGGCACACATAATATTGGTCAGGCAGGGAAGAGATGTCATGGATGGCAACGATAACAGAGACCGTGTTGTTTGTCTTACAGATGTCAAAAGGATTGCCAAGTCAAACTCCAAACCATCAGCTGATAAGTTCACATTCTCCTGCAGTAGTGAGTACATTAATGACACGTTAACAGTGCTGTGCAAGGCACGGCAGAGCATATACTATTACCGACACATGTTTGCAAGCACAAACAACAACCTGGATCTTGACATATACGATATGCCAACGGACGTTACTTGGGAGGAAAACAACCCACAACTGTTGTACAAAGGCTTTTGGGACTGGCTCAAGATCGAAGCTGACGCCATGCAAGGTGCCAAGTTCAAGGATGATATCAAACTCATGATTCTTACCGTGCGTGGCAAACGGTTTGGAGACCAAGAGCGTTACATTAGAAACAACCCAGGACAGACAAGTCCCGATGCACAGACAGTCATTGACGAACTACGTTCCCCGTTGCAATATGTTTGGCTGACAAACACAATCATGGTTGGTGGTGTGCCAAGGATACTCAAGACTAACCAGCGCTACATCCAATCCCTTACAATAGCCAAGGTGTTTGCACGGTATTGTGAAACTGAAATGAGATTTGATTGGTTCAATATGTGCTTTTACCTGGAAAATGCAATCAGGCGCAAAGCCGAAAACATATTGATCTATGCTGCACCGGCTGTGGTTCAACAGGCGTCCGAGTTTAATGTCTATTACAAAAAGGCCATATACCGCACCAAGACAATTGAATATGCTCTCATTCTGTGGGTTCTCATAATGACAAGGAAATGCAACTCCGAATTCAGTAACCTGCGCGAAACTTGGGATTTGCACCAACTCAAAAAACTTTTAAAGAGCTGGGGAGGAACACCTGATACCGAATCAAGTGAAGAAGAAGACGAAAGCGAACAACAAACTATACAGATAGATACAAATGCGCCGGACAGTGTTTTTGAAGAAGTTTATGAAACTGTCGCTTGTTAAGAAACATGTGCCATAGTTCCTTATAAATAACTGCCTTAACTTGAGCTTTGTCATTCATTGTTTTTGATTCACAAACGGTAATTTGATACGAAACCTAAAATGTCAACAGATAAGAAACCAGATGTTGCTAAACCACATCGGGATGTAGATATGTGGTACCTGCTGTTTATGGATAACGTGCTACATTTTGGTGTCGACGCCACTGAACGCACATACTTTGAAAAGGCCTACATTGCATACATATGTTCAATAAGGAAAGCTAACCCAGAAACCACAAGGGCAGAAGCTATGCAAACCATGTCAAAATACATGAAGATATTGTTCCCGCACATATCTGATAATATAGATATGCAAGTACAGATATGGTATAAAAACACACCAGAAGAAGTTGCAAATCTTCGATTAGACCAGACATATAAACCATCTTAGTGTTTAAACACTTTTTAAAATTTTCGACCATCATATAATTGTATGTGATATATCATATCATGCATCCTATATAGGACTTACCAAAAGTTGAGACCCGCATAAAAATGCAGTTGCTATGGAAACATTGAACTTTCTTAGAAGTTTCAGTCAACGTTGTCAAGCTGACTAATCTGAAATATCTCAAGTCAACCTAGTTACGTTGACTGAAACTTCTTTGAAATTTCATCATTACCATAGCAACTGCATTTTTATGCGGGTCTCAACTTTTGGTAAGTCCTATATAGGATGCATGATATGATATATCACATACAATTATATGATGGTCGAAAACTAGATTCGTTTCCAAACGTTGTATTTTGTGTTATTCATAAGTAGACGTTTGTGTAGCAATATAAAAACTTTGTAAAAACTAGATGATGTTTTATGATTTATTTACATGGTGCGTTTAGACTACGACATGTTCATTTTCACGTCCAAGGTGAACTTCTTTTCGTATAATTTTTCGATTTCAGCCAACGTCTGTATTGGTATGTTTACAGTTTCGACTGAGCCACTGGCTTTGTAATCGGAAACATAGCACCATAAACCAATCCAAAGCGTGGTTTTACTTTTCTTTTCAGGTTGTTTTTCAGTCTCACTATCTTCGTCGTTGTCATCCTCTTTTGCGATTGAGTCTTCATCAAAAAGGTCCTCATATTTTGTTGTCACATTTAACTGATAATCGTGATTGACAGGAATAAGTGCAAGCAGTTCACTCTTGATTTGTGACATGGGTTTGTCTGTCTCAATTGACATAGCAAAAACTATCGTTGCGCTAACAGAAAACCCCATTATTCTTTTGACAAGTACAACTGATACAGTTTGTAATACAAGTTAAAATGAAAAAAATAAAGAATAAAAAAAACAAAACAGAAACCTGGTTTTGACCAGCGAAAATTTATGAGATTTGACTTATTCTTTGACAAATGCAACCGTTACAGCTGGTATGATATAACCGATAACAACGGCAGTAATTTTTGTTAACAGTTCTTTTCTGGTTATTGCGCGTTCCACAGTGTCATTTGTGTGATCAGTTTTATGTTCATTGTTGTTAGCATCTGTTAAGAGAGTCATTTCCTGTGTGTCACTGGGGTAGGTAGGAGTATTTGACACTGGTTTATCCGGTTCTGATTCATACGAACTTGAAAACTCTTTGGCAATCATCTCGATAGTGGCAATGAACAGAAAAGTACCTGCCATGAAAGCTGCAAGTATGCTGGCTATCACGTCGGAAGCATGTGCACTGACACTGTTTCCTATTAGCATTCCTATGAAAACTCCAATTGGTGTGCATGATGAGAACACAGCTAATATCACATAAATGCGTTTCCTGTGTGAGTCAAGGCTCTGAGAATGTGCCTCAATAAAGTATAGTGACAAACTGATGGCTTCTATCCAATCGTGCGAGACCACAGCAATAAGTATAATCCATACACTGTCCGTATCATTCTGTACGCCAATCGTCATTCCTGCAACTATTGTTTCCAGTGCAACGATGAAGAGGAAAACATAAGCAGTAAAAGACACAGGAGCGTGTTTAGCATCTTTGTCTGTTTCATCATCAGTATCGTTACGCATGCTCATTGAAATGATCACTCCTTCAATCTTTGATACGGGTGTCATTACACGGCTTTGTTTTACTTTGTTGCTAGTTGGTGCATACACACTTGCCATACCATATTCGATAAGGAGCATTGACATGAAGCCCAATGAAAATGTGAAATGGATCACAGGGAAATCTGTCGAGATGATGTTGTCTCCAAGGCCATTTTCGGCTGTGCTTAAGAGTTGCAATACTGATGAACATAACAAAACTCCACCCGAGACACATTTGGCAACTGACATGTTGCGCGACTGTGCAAACACGCCCTTGAATATGAATGGGACATAGCTGCTCACCAAGTCAAGTGCAAATATAATTGACGCAGACAACACTTTACTAAACAGTATACTTGACATTGGTGCACATGAAAAGTTAACGGTAACACATTCGTGTGATATCCTTTCTTTTTAAGAACCAAATGGTCCGTTATGTTTACCGATAAATAATTTTCCTGTGTTTTTGATTATTTGTGAGAAAGAAAAACATAATGACGAGTGAAACAAAAGAGAAGTTTAGACCGCTAGAAAAACTTTATGCTGACGCAAAGGCTCTCCACAAAGAATACAAGGAGCGTGTCAATACATGCCTCATGGAGCTAAAGCAGATGAGAATCGACAAAGTTGTTGATGACCTATCTGGTGAAATTGACAATGATATCGCCAAACTAAACGAAGAAATAAACATGACGATGGAGCTTGTAATCAGCAGTTATGATAGGATGGTTAAGATCAAGCGAAGCATGCTGGAAAACACCGTCAACAACACATTAACAAGCATTAAAACCATGGTGAACGACATTTATGCTGGTGAAACTACGGTTGATATCGGAGCCTGTGATGGTGGCTACATGTGCTCCCATATAGTTACTGTTTTCGAGAAAAAGAAACGTGTGATAGACACAAACCTGACAGCCCCCGAGATATGCCATGTATTTATGAAATACAAACTTGAGGTGCCACAGCATTTTCAACACTGGCTGAACTGTAATGTTTTGCTTTTGTAAATTGTACTAATATTTCAAAATCCAGACACTGCACCAAGTAATTTCATAGACGAGGAATGTGATCTAACAGAGCACAGTGATTATCCTACGGAATATGAAAATGATGCAGATCTAGAACATGAACATAAGAAAGTCAAATTGGAATGTGATGAAACACAAAATGAACTAGAATGTACAAATGAAGAAACTGAACAATGACCATTTTAAAAAAGACACACGCATTTTTTTATACAATTTGAGTAGTTAAGTGTTCGACACGGTGCAACAATCATTATAAATGTCAAAGAACAGACATCAGTCACAGTCCCCATCACCGTCCCCCGATGCATCACCGTCACCTGTTCATAGACCATCTTATGGGAAGCAAGAAGAAGACGATATACCATCCTCACCAGCATCATCAGCAAGTGAACCAGGAACACCACAAAGAGAAGGGTCTCGTGAGTCATTCAAATACGGTAATGACAACTCACACTTGAACAGTAAACGTGTCGAGTTTACAAACAAGAAATATGATGTGACATACACCCGTTCACCTGTTGAACCAGAGCGTCATATGCCTGTAACGTCAAAGCATAAACATGCAATCATGAAGTACACGGAAAAGCAAATGTTTGTTGATCCATACGAAGAGTTTGGTTCACGCGAGTACAGATACAATGAGGAAGAAAAGACACAGTTTTACGAGTTCACGAACAAGATTGTTAACAGTGGTCAACTCAAGGGACTACCCAAGTACATGAAACAGAGGCCATACACTTATGGAGACTACATTGATGAGATAGACCAGGAAAGCAACGGCCAAAACACCGTGAAGGACATACCAACAGACCTGTTTGTGAGTAGACTTAACAAGTACCCACATGAGATATGGACCAACCCATATTTGTTCATCACCGGCAAGTTTTACAATATGCTCAAATGGCATCATTACACGCGAGAGGTCGAAATTGGACTGCTAGGCATGATGGCACTGGATATGCATGAGAGAAACGTCTACCAAAAGGATTACATTATCATGCGTTGCAACAAAGCTGGTCTGGCACTGGTGATGGAAGAAGTTGTGTCTGAACAAGTTGGTGTACCGGAATACATACACTGCACATTTAGATTCACGGAAATGAAAACGGAACAACATCTCAAAGATGTGCAGATGAACAAGGGAAAACACGAAGAATTTACAAACATTGAATGGGACACATTAACATCACTGATAGAAGACAGGCTCATTGCAAATGCCATACTCGTTCCTGTGTACAATATGAAGTTTATGTTAGCAAAAAGCAAACGTGATGCGGACAAAGATAATGTACACAAAAAACATGCAAACAAAACACAGGATGTAGAACAAACTAAAGAAATTCCACACGAGAAACGTGTTGAATATGAGAAGAATGACAAATTTGTGTTAGGATCTATATTCTACACTGTGTAATGTAAAATAAAGATATGGAATTTGTATTTACATATATACATATCGGATTAGTTTTGCGGGTCTAGTGTAACAAACGTATCCAGGTATATTTGAGGCACATCAACCCATGTCCTCACTCGAAACTGTACAAAAACATTCTCCTCATCTTTCTTTTGACTCACTGCCATTGCGGTTACTTCAAAGCAATCAAATGGTGATTTTCGTTTGCTGAATTCTGATAAGAAAATCTTTCCAACACAATCCAGTTCCTCTTGACTCATGTCACAACATGGCGTCTCCGCGATGAACACTCTGTTTTCTTTGATGCCGAATACTTTTAGTTTCCGTTGATCAGTTAGGATTCGTGTGGTTTCATCCTTTAATGATATGTCACTGGCGTTTGGAAAATTGACTCTTATGGCACTTCTAACCTTTGATACGTAGTTTGGTAGGAACTTGGTACATTTCTTCTTCTTTGTTTCATCACCGCCCGACGTCATTTTGTTGGAAACTTATATCTTGACAAGTTCTATAGGAAATATATAAGCATAGTGTGATTATTTTGACCAATTGTTTTACTTTGTTAGGAATTTTAATTTTTTACGTACAATATAATTTATCAGGACAAACATACAAAAAATGGATATGGACCAGCTTTTAGCATTTGCGCAAACTCAGATTGCGACTATACCAAACGTTGAAAGAGAGATGTGCGGTATAACTACCAATGTCGTTTTTGGATTTATCGGATCAGTCGAAGGAACATTGAGCTTATTTGTTACTGAAGATGGAATCCAGGAAGGACACAAGCAATACTCTAAAGGACTAAAGATTGGAAACTTACGCATGTACAAAGAAAAAACATGGTTTGTTGAAGACAATGGAAACAAAACAGAACTCGCCCTTGGTAAATATGAATATTCAAATGGAAAACTTGCACTTGTACAACAAAAGTGATTACGAATATAAATTTATTATAATACAGTTAATGTTATATTGTTTACTATTTTAGCGGCATAACTATAGACCGTTTTAGTGTGTATTTATTGTAGTTTATAATGCAGCAGTCTGACGAAGATTTTGTAAAGGAAAATGCAGGACAGGTGAATGACTACCTTTGGATTGCTTCAATTTCGGGCGCATATTCATCGCGTGTATGGAACGTTGTACAGCCCAAGACAATTATCAACGTTTCCAGTGTCGAGCCTCATCCCTCTTGTGTGCACAGAACACTCAAATGTGACATATCGTATTTCACAACATCTGTAAGCATGCCATTACCGGATGCACACTTTGACTTCTCAACATGCGATCCAGAGAAGTCGGTCGGCAGGTGCACACTTACCAAATTTTATGCTGTATTGGATTACGTACGGGAGTGCATAGAAGCAGCCAAGTTTAATAACAAGTTACCGATTATTGTCCATTGCCATGCCGGAATCAACAGATCTGCTGCATGCATAGCAGCACATTTGATTGCTGACTGTGGTTATACATCAGAGGGTGCCATTAAAAGATTACGAGCTGTGAATGTTAAGAGGAAAACACAAGCCTTGACAAATGATGACTTTCGTGACGGATTGAAATATTACATGCAACATGTCAACAGAATGACATACCCCGATAACGTAATATGTGTCAGTGCATATCTGAGATCAGTTGATGTTTTAAAGAAGAAAGCAAAAGACAGAGGCGACATCATGGGTGGTGTACTTGTAACAGACACCATAATGTGAAATTGAATAAAAAAAGTGATAGAGAGATTTTGTTTAACAAAAAAGCATGGATTAAATATGTTACTTTCAAACACACGTAGTATAGAACAAGGCCATCCTTGCTTTATGAACCGAGAATGTATCAAGAAATTTCATTCAAAAAGAACAATAAAAATTATTTTTAAAAATTATGGGTTAGTTTTTGTTCAAAAGTTTTGAATTACACCATGTCCGCATCAATTGATAACGCGGGTTACAAGCCAGGAGATAGCTTCATCACAAGATGCTCCAAAAGCCTACATGAGTCTCTGAAAATTATAGCTACCCCTGATGGCAGTGTTCAGTACAGTGCTTGTACTATTCTAGCAGATGGTATGCGGATGGGAATCGTAAACATATGCCGAGAACGCATAGCCGGATTGATTATTGAAGATCCGCTCAAGTGGGATCAACACGTGTTCGAAATGGCAAAGGATATAACATCTCGTGAACCAAACGACGGTTTACCTGAGCTAATTTCATTCAAAGAAGAAAAACCTGAATATGAGCTCTGGAAATTCAACATAGGTTTTAATGTTGCTCTCCCAGCACCTACAACCGAAACTCTGATCAATCTATATGAATCTATACTACAATACATATCTGATAAATATGAGACACTGGACAAACAGGGTGTTGATTACAAAAGACTGATGACCCAGACAAAAATGACATGTGAAAACGCATCTCAAAAACTTGTGTTCTGCTTTGAATGGCATGTACCAATCAAAACCAGTGAAAAATAAACACGTTTGCATTAGTTTTTTTGTTGTTTTGTTTTTGTTCAACAAAAAGGTTAGTTAATGATAACAATGAAGCATTAAGTTTTGCAAGTTCCAACGGACAACATAACTTCATCATGTTTCATTATTAAAGACTAATAAAACCCATTATTAAAAATTATGGGTTTTTAAATTTCCCATAATTGTTTTTAAAGTTCAAGTTGCAGGGTTCAAATATCCCAAGCCATTGTTTGTGTAATAGTGTGGGTATACCAGCAATATCTGAGGCAAATAAGAAAGGCAAATATTGTCAGGGGTTTCTTTTTTGTCATGGGACGCAAACGAGCTGTTCAGACGAGCCTTGATCAGTTTTTCTGTGCACCGAAAAAGAACAAGGTAAACGATAAACCACTCCAAACTATAGTGGATGTAGACGACAACTGTGACATAATTGTGCTGGATGATGATACAGTATTAAGCGAGAAACGTGATGAACCAGCTGTATCGGTTGTCAGTGCTGTAGACCTGTTACTAGAACATCCAACAACGAAAAAACTCAGTCTTGACACAAATGCTGGATATGGTTTTCTGTTTACTGAGACTGGAAAGGAACCAGTGCATCTTTATGGAATAACAGATGAAATAAAGCGAGTTTTTAATCCAAACTACGTGATACCAGGTTGCAAGTCTGGTAAATCAGCAATCAAGACAGGTTCGACTGTTCACTATCAGTTGTACCATATGATTGAGTGTGAGCAAAAACGAAAGGGAAACTGTATATGCACTGGAAAGAAAACACACAAAGGACGACTGCACAAACTCACAGTGCAGGCACTTGACAAATATGCCGAACTTGAGATAACAGTAGAAGCATGTGAGGTAATCATTATGTCTAAGGGAGCCGAGCGTGCTACAGCAATTGATGCAATCGGGAAACGCTGGAAAGGCACACCAAACGAGCGATCAGTTGAGATATCCATAAAGACAGGATACAGGGTTGGGTATGATACAAACCTTACAGGGAAACATATGGTTTATCCACTCGATTCGCTTGTGAGTTGTCCAAAGAACCATAATAACTTGCAGTTGTTGATTGAGAAAATGATCCTAGAAGTCGACTATAACATACGCTTTGATGACTACCTTACGATATACCTTGGAAAGAGTGTTGATGGGTCCGCTGAAATTGAGTATTTGAAATGCCTTACCGAGAATCATAAACTTGATTTGGATGTCTATCGTGTCTTTTGTGAGGAATCACTTAAAAACCTCCAATACATGAGATCTGCACAACAACCAAATGGAGAACATAAAAGCGATGAGAAGAAAAAAACGACAAGTTCAATGTTAACCAAAACATAACTTGTGCAATACAGAGAGTTACTACAGCAGAGTTAATCTTTTGTCCTTGTTGGACCCCCATATAAATATATTTCATATGCGATATGTTACATCCTATATAGGACTTACCAAAAGTTGAGACCCGCATAAAAATGCAATCGTCATGGTTACCATGAAAATTCCATTTACTTTTCCGGTCAACGTGTAACTATGACCGAAACTTCCAGGAATTTTCATGGTAACCATGACGATTGCATTTTTATGCGGGTCTCAACTTTTGGTAAGTCCTATATAGGATGTAACATATCGCATATGGAATATATTTATATGGGGGGTCTGAAACACAGTTCGCTTCACCACAAACTCAGCCTATACAAAACAATTGATTTGACACTCCAACACAAGGCTTATATGTTTATATATATTTCACTTATTCCTATGTTTCAAAACGAGTTCGTGGAGCATTTCAGTTACAGTGTTCATGTCCTTGTTTGTTACATCGATAAACTCGGTTCTCTCAGATGTATATGTATGATACATATGCATATCCTCTGATACTCTCTTCATAAAAGCATCACCCTTTTCTTCTATCACATCTCCCTTTTCAAACTCCTTCTTTTTAACAGCTCTATTAAGACACTCTTTTACGTCGCCTTCAAGTACAATTGTCAGGTCATATTTTTGCACTGTGTTGCAAGTCTCTCCAAGTAACCACATGATCCTTTCTTCAGAGTGTCCAGATTCCCTAGCATAAGCCAACCCAGATAGTGTGCCTCGGTCTTGAATGATAAAATCATATTCTGCTTGCTTGAGTGCTCGCTTAATCAATGTTTCGATGTGGCAACAGCGTATGGCCTGGGATATGAACTCTCTTGCAAGCGGTGGAACTTGTGACTCGTACTGTTTGTCCAACATGATGTTTCGTAATAACATTGTTACAGGAACAAGATCGGTTCCAGGTTCCTTTGTTGTGAGCACAGTGAAGCCCTCTGATGTAAGACATTTTCTCAGCAAATTGACTTGGGTTGTCTTTCCGACACCTTCTACACCTTCGAGACACACATAGAATGTTTTACGTTTTGTGTTTGAGTTTGGACCGTCCATTGCTTTTGATTACGTTTCCCTTTTACAAAGTGACTATTCAGGATGTCTCGCTGATTTATGTTCGTATTATTTTTATTTATGCCTCGAAAGCGGAATATTTTTTGGGATCCTAGTTGGCAACCACTGTTCCCACTTTGTCCAGCACAGAGAACTTGTCTGTGTCGTCTGTCAGCTCGAAATAGTTTATTGTCAGCGGGCTGTTTGAATCATGTCTCCTCAGTGCATGAAACACGCATGTCTTTACGTGTTCCCTGTAGCAAATTGACCACCTGTAACAAAAGGTGTAACCACATCTGCATTCCTGGCAATCCAATGGCCGTGTCACTGTGTTGCAGCCGTCGCATAGTATACTCTTGTGTTGTTCCTCTTCGTGACTTGCAGAGCATTTAAGGCAGATTGTGTCGGCGCAGTGTCTATGTAGACAACGTAGAATAATTGTAGAAATACCGTTAGCGGAACTAGTAACGCCACACCGTTTACAATTAAGTTTAGGACAAGCAGTAGTAGTATCAGCCATAACATTGATTTGGTTGTTAATCTGATCTGTCTGTTTGCTAGACAGTCTTTTATTCTTAGGAGAAGTTATGTTAACGTGAAGAATGTCTGTCATTTTGATGTTTTTTCGCAAGTGTATTGAGTAAATGAAATAAAGATCTATGATGAAATTTTATTTACGTGTCTTATGAATTCTGTTTTCAACCGCTGCGATCGGTTCACCGTTCGGTAGGATGTATGTGTCAAAGAACGATACAATGTTTGTGTTCAGGTTGTCTACTCTAATGAGTGCTCGTATAATTGTTACAAGTGCTTCCGTATCAGTGAGAGCATGGTGGGCTGCCTTGCCAAGCTTTTTACCAGTGAAATGTTCGTACATTTCCGCTAGCCCGTATGATGCAAATGATCGGTGTAGGCCTCGTGTTATAGCGTTTTTGATGACTGCTATTGTATCCACAAACATGATGTTTCTCGGCAGTTCGATACCGTTGCGTTGCAGGTTGCAGATCAGTATTCGTGAATCAACTGATTTGCAATTGTGTGCTAACAGGTACACTTTACCAGTGTAAGAACTGGTGACCTTCTCAATAAACTTTATGAGCTCGATCCCCATCTCGTACATGGACTTTTGATTGGTATCAGACATGATTTTCACTCTCATCGTGTCTTCCAGTTCCGGCATTTCATCGATTGGTTCATCTTCCTCGTCATCGCTTATACCATTTTCAACTTTGTATGCAAGTAGCTTATACAGATCTGATTCTGATGTCACGACTGGCGGTGGTACAGTTGCGCTGATATCGCCATTGTTGTTATTTGACAGAACAGGCTTGACAGCGTTCGGTGGTTTAGGTTTCTTCGGATCAACGTACATTGAGAACTGTAACGAATCTCCTCTAAAAATCGATATGGCTGCAATCTGAGTGATTACTTTGAGATGTGTCTTGGTCTTTGATCTGCCACCTCCAGCTAGTGCCTCCAAATCAAAGAATATCAACGGTGGATGGTCAGGCATTGGTTGTTTTGATTCAGTGTTCTCATCATCCTTTGCAAGGTCTATGACACATACTTTTAACTTGAGTAACTCTTCAACCATTGCATCGAGTCTCGCATTAATAGCTTGAATGTCATCGAGTTTACTGTGCTTCTTGACCGGCTTAATGTTACTATAATCCATATATGATATATTAAATTATGGTGTCCGCAAAGTTTTTTGATCTGCTAGTGTATTTAGCTTACGTAAGTATTACACCTGCATATTCTTGATTATAAATTTAAAAGTTACTCCTCGACCTTTCTCAAGTTTGTTTGCTTCTCATGTATCCCCTATTGTTATGTTGTTTATTTGGGATAGGCTCAGCTGGTTTGCTTGCATTACTTGTATGGGCAAGAGATAAAACAGACACAAAACATAAATGGTCGTTCACGCAGACACGAACTGAAAATGATGATGTTATTATAGTTGGTAAAGGTGAAGGAAATATCAAGGTCGAACATGATATCCCTGCGAAATGAAATGTGGACATAATGTTAATCTGACCTGGTGTCGATGAAGATAAACTCACTGAGGTCATGAACCTGCGCAATAAATAGTGAACTCTAATATGCGCATATGTTGAATTTCATATATGAATTATGTATTTATTATACCATGTTCAGGTTAGAAAACGCAACGTTGGGGAAACTGTTTCCAGTTGCATGTTGTGCAGTAGAATGTCCTCTGAATGTGAGTTCTGTTTCGTGCAATTTCATGTCGCGTCCGAATCCTTGTGGTGATGAAGATTTTGTGTAATTAAAGTTGTCAGCTCCATCTCTGGCGCGTCTCTTAGCTGCAGCATCTGATTGGAACAATCCAACTCCGTTTTGGTCAACACCTTTGAATGTCTTTGTTGTTTTGCGTGCAAGGCGATCTAAGTGTGACTTGAACAGCAGTCCGAGTACAACACCTCCAATTGCTGTGGCAGCACAGATACACGTAAGTATCATAAGGGCAATGTTGACCGTTCGTGCATTTGGGTCGGTACTAAAAGGTACAAACAGAACGACACGAACAATGATATTGGCAACAGCTAACAAAAGTGATATGGCTTCAATTATGATGTATCCAAGGGCGATCTTTGCACCTTTTCGTGCTCTGTTGTAAGTTTGTTGGATTTCTTTTTCTCCCAGGTTAGGTTGCCATTTCTCAAACCATTGGCTGTATGTGATAGGTATGACAATCAGTGAGTAGATAACACATCCGATCAAAGGTATCTGCATAAGCGAGTAAAGTACCGATGTCTTATCACTGTTGTAATGGAAGACCCATGTCATGATGAAAGCCGATATCGTCATTGCCTCCAGCAAACCAATAAGGCACTGTATGACGGTCTTATACGAACCGGCAGCGATTGCGTGAGTCGGTTTGACATCGATATCCACAGTTTTTTGACCTGGCACAAGTGTCACAGCCTTTGGCTTCTCGGTTAAATCAGCTAATTCGGTGTCTGTCATTTTTTGTTTTTCGACTTAGTAGTGGTACAGTGTATTCAGTATGTTCTTGTGTCTTTTGATTAAGATATGACACGTTTAACGTGTTTATGCTCTGTAAACGTAGGCTTGGTAGTTCCTATATGTCACCTCGGTAAGAAAATATGAATGCTCCAACGTAATGTCACTTTTTGTATGTATCGAATACAAAATCACTAAAAAATTAATGACTTCAGCATTTTTTATGTTTCGTTTGTTTTATTTCACTCCTAACAGCATGTGTGATGTTGACACAATCGTTTGCATCATCGACACAATAAACAGTATTGCGGCAATTAGACCACATGTGCCCAGTCCACATTTGCATGTCTTAACTAGTATGTTCTTCAAATTGCCACAAATGCCACAGTATGCTATGCTCATTGAAACTGCCACCAATATCAAAATTGTACCGGATAGCGACACCAGCATGCCTATTAGTCCAACAAGTGCCATGGTTTTTGTTTAATTGTGTTTTTGAGTTGGAGTCTTTTAAGTGTCTAATTACTATTCAATTTATTTTGCTAAATTTGATGTCTTTGAACAAGAGACTACAACACAGACTATAAAACTCAAAACATGACTGATACTCAAAAACTTAACAAGAGTGATATTGCAGACATTGCACATTTTCGACACAAAATTGATTGGGAAGGCAGACACTATTACTGGAAGCATTACCGTGATACAGGCATGTGCATGAACTGTTTTGATGCGTGTTGTGACTTGGCTGAAAACATACTTGAAACGACTGAACACGAACCGGATATTTGTGATTATGGAAGTCTTGACGCAGCAGAGTCACTGCTATGGAACTTGGCACATGACAAGGGACTTTTGAAATGTCAAACAAGAACGGAGTGCGATCCAAAGAAGCAATAAAAAACCATTGCATAGATTGCATAATTTATAAAAAATCGTAAAGTGTTACAAAACAAAGAGTCCATTCTTGATTCTTTCCTCGCGTTTTTCCTCGCGTCTTTCACGTAGGTACTTTGTTGTTTCAGGATGTCTCTGGCCTCTTGTCAAGTAGATTGTGGTGATGTCCTTGTCACTGATATCAGGTTTGGTGTACTCACAGTTGTAGTTGGCAAACTTGGCCTCTGATCCAAACAGGAGTTGATAAGCAAGTTCCCAGTCTGCTTCCGCATAAACTTTCTTGTTTTTGGCTTTAGCCAACTCTGTGATTTCATCGTGGTAATCAAAGTTTCCAGTGCTTTCATCGATAAACATGCCATCAACGCGTTTGAAGAGTTGTCGTTCATCCTCAGAAATGGCATCGTCGTTGATCAAGAAGTAGGTAACTGCAAATTGTCCATTTCGTTTGTGTCGTCTGTTTTCGAATACGACAAGCGTGTAACGTGCCTTTTGTGTCATGAATGTGCTCACGGCAGGTTTGGCTGGTTCTACCTTCTTCAACTTTGCATTCTTGACACGGGTCTTGCTAATCGGAGTCCTGATTTTGTTCGATCTTGACATTTGCACACGAGTATCAGGATGTGACTTGTACCAAACATCGATTATTTGGTTTTGAAGATCAAGTAAAACGTCGTTGTCTCCAGCGAACTTGAATAAAAATTATGTAAAAACGACAAAGTTACGTACGTCAGGTTGTTTGAGTGTAATTACGCGTTTCTGTAAACCACCCAATTCTGCAAACAATAGCGACTTGTTTACGTTGTCCTATATTACATATATAAATAATTCATTTACAAATATTGTACCTGTTTTTTTTCTGACAATACGACGCGATTTACTGATAATTCGGCGAGTTCTTTTTGTTGTGCGACTGTCTAAAAAAAATGTTATATGATTTATTATAATTTAATATTCGAACGCGACACAAGTTTAAAACTTTGGCTTACCTTAGACGGCATTTTGTTGTGTTTAGTTAATTGTAAGAAAAATAGAGATGAATTATGAAAATGAGAAGTAATGCTTTTTCAGAACTTTTTCCGTCGAACTTCGATTTTTTTCCCGCGCAAAAAAGAAACACAAATTTCGCGCCAAAATGACTTGGGCTTCGATATCCCATGTTTGTACATTGTCGATCATAAGGACATGTTTGTATATTCAAAGTTGTTGGTTGAGTGACAAAATGTATGTTATGTGTAACACGTTCATTGGTTGTACCAACTCAAAAACTCGACCCCCATATAAATATATTTCCTATGATATATCTTACATCCTATATAGGACTTACCAAAAGTTGAGACCCGCATAAAAATGCAATCTCCATGGTTACCATGAAAATTCATTGAAGTTTCAGTCAACGTAACTAGGTTGACCTTATCTGGATTTATCTCAAGTCAACCTAGTAACGTTGACTGAAACTTCAATGAATTTTCCAAATTACCATGACAACTGCATTTTTATGCGGGTCTCAACTTTTGGTAAGTCCTATATAGGATGTAAGATATATCACATGAAATATATTTATATGGGGGGGGTCGAGTGGTTCGGTTGTTTATCAAAACGCAAGGTTCGTTCAACTGTCTTTTATTTGAGTCATAAACAACACAAGTTAGACTGATTGTTTCTTCTTTCGTTTTTCCTTTTTGTGCTTCTTTTGCTTCTTGTTGATATTGCTTTTCGGTTTTGGTAGCTTGTCCGTCTTTGTTATCTTGGGACTGGGAGGTTTGTCATAATCGTCAAGATCTTGTTCTTCATCTTCTTCTGGGTAATCTTTCTCTTCACCATTACAAACAAATGCAGCATCGCATCTCATGCAAGCCAATATCTCTTCATCGTCATCACATTCAACGTTCGGAAAACGTTTGGCCTTTCCCGTTTTTGTTGGTCTCCTTAAACTGTCTGGATGAACACATCCACGTGGTGTGCCCCAAGCCAAAACACGTGTTACAGTAACTCTTTCACTGAACTCAGCACAGTCCACACATAGTAGCATATCGGCCTCTGTCCAATCTGGAGGCGAAATCGGATGATCTTTTGGTAACTCCTTAAGAACAGGCATGTTGATTTGGATTGAGTAATTGCACTTTCAATTAGTGTGTTTTATTTGCTAAATCGGGATACAGTGATAGCTGCGGGACAAGTTAACATAAATGCATGTTTCTTCACACATAACAAATGTCATTATTTGTCGTACCTCAAAATTTATTTTTTGTTTCGTTTATAATTTTCTTCTCGCATTTTATAAAGTAATTATTTCCGTATCATTACAAAGTCTCTGTCGCTAAACATAAAAAGGTAATTATAAATTCATATATAATAATGACATTATCATATAACGATTTACGCGTTAGGTCATTATGTCTAAAACGAAAACGCTCGATCTACAGTTTCACTCGTGTACTGATCTGTGTACTGCATTGGCAATGTACACAGAGTTGAACTCTGAAAATCTGAATATCAGAGTTGATCCAGAAAGTCTGGTTATTGCGACAATGGATAGTAGTCACGTTGCACATATTTCTTTGGATTTACATACAAACGGCTTTTTTTGCGAGCTTGAAAAGGATCAAGTTATAGGTGTCCCTTTATCCAGTCTTTATGCGATTATCAAAACCGGTAAGGCTGGTGATGCTGCACAAATACAATTGTTCGAGAACGACAGTTGGATACACATCGCGATAGCGAATGGTATGTGAGAAACTTATCAGACTAACTTTAAAAAAAGCGTACCGACATAACACATATGACCTTGAACGACTCCAACTCGATGAAGAGGTCCTGAGAATACCGGCTGAAGAGTACAAAGCTGCCTTGGTGATAAACACTGGAAACGTCAAAGAAGAATGTGAAGCAAGATTCAAACTAGGATACGACTCAGTTAATATCACGATTGCAAGGGAAGGCCTAACGATGGAATTCTTGTTTGAATCAATTGGAGGAAACAAAAGATCGACATGCTCATTCTCAAACCCAATAGAGTTTGCAAAGCGAATTGAAGACGATGAGACACGCAGACAGTATTTGGAAAATAGTCCAATCAGACATATTAATGTAAGAGAAGAGCGAAATGGACTGTTTGCACTTAGATACTTGATCAAATTTTTAAAACATTGCAGTGGTGACACTATTGCACTAGGTCTATCTGAAAAAGAGAGACCTCTATGGATGGAAACAAGAATAAGTGACTACGGCACACTGAGGATGATCTTGACACCAAAGATTGCTAACGACTAAATGATGTTGATAATAACTTGTATGCAGTATCACATTTTTTATTTCATTTTGGTGTTAGACACACTGCGTGAAACACTTGGCTTCCGTCTAACGACATTCTTGCTTGTTCTGTTTTGCAGCAGTTGAGGCGTGATCTTTTCAAGGTTGTCTCGTATCAGATAATGTGCTTTTGCAGACGACTCTAGTGTCTCTTTTATGTTGATTGCTTGTTGCTCTTTTGCTTGCTTCGGATCCTGTAGTTCTGAACTACTTTTAAAGTACGTTATGCGGCTCCAGTTGTATCCCGTTATGGCAGCAATAAACTCCATGATCACAACCAGTAAAGCTGACAACAGTATCGCACCTGCAATCAAAAACTCTGCGATTGGTGCAGCCAGTATGAATGTTGCGATACCAAGCTCAGTTAGGAATACAACAGCCGGTATATAGTTAATTGCAAGCAGATTGTGACACGATATCCATGTGTCATTAACTCCCGTTGGCCCAAAGTCGAATGTCAGTCTGTCTTGAAAGTACGGTATGCCATATATCCAAGAAAAGACAGGTATTGTTGTTGTCCGTAGAAATTCATTGATTGACGGATCGAGCCACTCACTGAGAAAGGCAATGTTTCTCACACCATCAACAAAGTTGTAAGGTGCTTCCTCGCAGTTTACAAATGTCCTTGTGTAGTCCTGTGAGGCAGTTGGACACGTTGTTGTTGTGAGTCCCGGAAGGAATGTTTCCCACGGCAAGCACGGTTTGTTGAAGTAGTTCATGAAAATGAGTGAGTCGTCTGCTAAACAGTCTGGTAGCGTCGGTATCGGTGTCGGCATCAAGCATAACGGCGCTGTTACGTAAGCCAGTCCAAAAAACAGCACAGTTGTAATAGGAACCAATACAATGTAAAGTGAAGCTGACCAAGGTAAGATCAGTGACATTACCCCAAATCCAACATAGAGCAGGAACACGGTCAATAACGCGTTAGGTAAACCTATTCCTTTGGGACCTCCACCGCAATGTGTCATGTTTTCGTATCGGCAAAGCGCCAAGTACCCAACCCAAAATCCAAGACCTTCTGGATCAGATGTGTTTGTATTACTGATGAAGCCTCCAACATCTGTAATGAGCCATTTCGGCAAGTTCTCAAATCCGCTCCAGAAAAACGTAAGGAAATTAGTTACACCGTTTACAATCAATGAGTTGAGACTGTTTGGAGTTGTAACGTTGCTTGTTGTCATAGCTGACGTTCTCATTTCCACATCAGACATGACACTTTTTACGTATGTTGGTGTGTACAATTGATTTGAAGTTGATAAGTTAGTTGTAGCAAGGAACTGGTTCATGTCAACTATGATTCCATTCTCAAGTCTGCTTATGCACGTCGTTATGAAGTTTAGGTATCCATCAACAATATTTGTCAGTAACTTGCACGCTGTACAGTTCTGTGTGTGGCCTGGTACACAAGGTATAAAGTCCCGTGACAAAATGCAGCCATCGGCGCAACTTTGAGGGCTGAACGTGGCTTTAAGAAACGATGGCTCATAATCCTCATCAGGTATCCATGCACGCTTTAGTACATGCAGCGCTGTACTGGCTACAGGTACGGTTTTGTTAACGGCCAGGTTTGCTCTCTGTGCAGCTTCAACAATTGTTGCAAGCACGCGTATCAGCGCCATACGATTTTGAATAATGCGCTGGTTCTTAGTGAATTTTGCTTCTTCAATCTTGTCCCATATGCGCTTATGATAGTTTTGTGTTGTGTTCGAAACTGATTCTGCCATTTCATTCCATCCATTGTGATTATAAACGTGTCTCGCTATCTTGAATATGTTCTTCCCTGTTGTGTTTGAGCTACCAAGTGCAACACCAGCATCGACAATCACATTGAATAGTGAATTTGTGCTTGTTATCAAACTGCTAATAAATCCGGTAACGAATTGCTTCAGCTGTCTGAAAGCTTTGATCGGATTCATTGGTACAAATCTAGATGTAACCAAGCGTAGCATCATGTCTATCATTAAGCCGACCCGTCTTGTTAATGGATCATCAATATATGTCATATTGCAATATTCAAGCCAAGTAGTATCTTCGTTAGCTGTACTGTAATAGTCGAATATGGAGGCTATTCCTCTTGTCAGATTCAGAACCGTTTTGACACCAATAAATGGATTGTACAACACCTTCGGATTGACTATAGGTGCATCTGAGGGATCCAGGTGAAGCAAAAGTATGTCTATTGATCTTGCGAACGCTGCTGAGAAGAGACAATGACTGTAATCAACAGCAATCAAATGTCGCACTGCTGACGATAAATCTGTGTCTTGCATCATCTGATATTGTTCAGGACATATCAGCTTGTCGTTATCGAAGAATGGTATGTATAATCTCTCATTATCCAAGTATTTGGTACTGCCACTGAAAAACTCTTCAATGTCCCTGAGTTCATAAACTGTGTCACGTGATGATTGAGCGTTTCTCTTGTTCTTTTCAGATGCAAACACAGACAGCATTGTGTTTTTGTACGATATGTCGGTTAGGTCTCTCTTGATGTTTCCGACATTTGGTAAATTGATGTTTGAAAAGTCACACTTCGATTTGCTGCAATGGAATGACAAGCAACTCAACACACAATCGAACATGTCACTGAATAGATCACTCAGTATGTTTGCTATGGCCGGGAATATGACTTGCAACCGCTTCACAAGTGCAGTTACACGTGCGCCAACTGCTGTAACAACTGCATCTAAGAGATCTGCGATTAGGTTGTATATGGCTTGTGCTGGATCAAGGAAGAAGTTCCATAAGAACTGTATAATTGTCAGGATCTCCTCAATAATTCCACAGAACTGATTTCGTATTGATGTTGAGTTGTCCCATCCAAATAGATCCCAGAAGAATGTACCAACAGTGTCAATGGCACCAGAGTCTGTAATACACGCACCAACTTGCGACGCTCTGCGGAGTATGTTCAATATGTTTGCAGGTAACTGGTCATAGAATCCAAGAACGAGTATATCACATGCTATACTAACATAGTTTCCATCTAGCCCATCTCGTACAACCTTCACGATGACATTCGGTCCTCTGAATATAACCGATGTAACATTCAGTAAAGCGTGGAACAGCTCGCGTGCTGCATCTTGCAGCGTTCCGATATTGTCTGGGCACGCCGTCGGTGGCATAAAGTAAGCTGGTATGCATGCAACGGCGTCAATAAACACGTCATATTCCGGTATCACTGTCAGGTCAAGTCTGAATATGTTGTCAAACACATATTTCACAGTCTGTGTCAGAAATCCAACAGTCAAGTTCTTGGCTAGCCATACCAACGATAGCCCAATTCGTATAAATGACTCAACACCATTTCCGATACAGCAGAATGGATCAATCTGTAGTGGATAAGCTGCATTTGGATCAGCTGGGTTCTTCAATGGACATGAACCGGGCGAGGACGGTAGCGACATCTGTCTGAAAAAGTTTCCAATACCAACTGATATGCCTATTAGGTCCAGCATAAATTCATCTATTTCATCACTGAGCTGGCCTGTAATGTAATCCTCAAAGTCGTTGTCAATGTGATCAAATAGATTGACAACCATAACGGTAAGTGTTGTTATGGCAAGTATTGAGTAATTTGCGATCTGGCCAAGTGGTACGTCAATGTCTTTGAACATGTTTGCTGTACAATTTCCAGCTTCTTGTAAGAGATCAATTATCGGTTGTTTGTCATAGGCTGCAAGGTATGGTTTAATTGCAGATGTGTTGGTTGTCCAAATAATGAACGATCTAGTTCCAAACTCTACAGTGTTGATGGTTGCATTAGTGAGCTTCGTAATAACACATCCAAATTGTGCTGCAATGTCAATTTCCCAAGCATCAAAGAATGCTTCCAGTGCATTTTCGAATTGATATGCATGTTGGAACGGTAAGTCAATATCGATGAACTGTAAATAGTGCACTTTCGGTGGTGTCGATGGTCCAAACACGAGATCGATATGGAACAGGAAATCAAGCAGGTTCTTGACAACATCGATGACTATGCAAATAGGCCTGCTCCATAATGGTCCAACACGAGGCAGTTGAAATCCTGTAAATTCAAAAAACTGGTCCCATAGAACTTGTAGCACATTGTCGATCCAGTCCGAAAAGTTGATGATTGCATTGTCAAGATCTAGCTGTAAAGGTGTCAGGTCTGGCGGGCGTTTAGATAAACAAATAATCTGCTGTTCGGGTGTTGGTTCATTGCAAGTGTAAAATCCGGCTTTGAATACATCCAATAGTATAGCAAATGGTATTTTGATAACATCTATGACAGCGTTACCGGTGTTGTTGATAGCGAAATGTAACTTGGGATCTACAAGAGATATGATAGTTGCGTTCCATGCAAATGACAGATCCAAACATGCACAGTTCAGCATCGGTTCGAACGATGCTATGAAATCAGCGGTGCTCTGTGATATGATGTAGAAATTGAACGGCTCAGTGAAGCTCGAAGTTGTCCAGTTAAAGATTGCTTTGAACGGTGCAGTTGCCATTACGTTGGCTCTGTTTGATACGAGTTGCCAATCAGCTTCTGTACATTCTTGCATAACATCAAATGTCTCTGTGATCAGAACTCTGTTTCGACTTGATATCAAGTTTGACCAGCAAATACCAAGGTCGTAATAAACACGCAGAATATTCGCAGTTGGCATGATGGCATCAGAGTATACAGGTAAGAAGTATTTTGTGTTGCCGCGATCGTATGTGCTGAGTATGCTGGCACTGTACTGAACTGACATTTCCGCTGTAAATGCAGCCGATCCAGCAAGTATGAGAATAGGTAGAGCAGAAACCAAGTGAGCGGAGTATGTTGATAAGGCATTAAGAAAAGCAGATCCAACACCAACCAAAAGGATCGCCATGTCTGTCATCAACACCTTGAGTGTGTCAGCTAAATTGTCTTGTTGGACATTGGGCCTCTTTTCTAGCGCTAGCAGGAACACGCTGACGACAATGTACGCTGCTAGCAGTATTATGATTAGAGTAAAAATTAGATGTGACAGTTCCACCATTTATGTTTTTGTGTAATGTTTAATTTTCATATCTGTTAACAAAAGGTAAGTAAAATTCAAATGAATATTGGTACTGTAATGCGAAGTTTATGTCAATTTTGTTTATCCACTTTATGGGAAGCAGTATAATAGTACCAAAAGTGAATTATATAACGTTATAGTTGTACTTTTTGTGACTGAAATTCGTTTATTATCAATATTCATTCCCTTTTTCCAATGATTTTAACTAACCAGCCTCAATGACAACACCGACGGAAATCAACACTGACAACATTGAATTCTTTTATGAACCACAACCCAAACTGATACGATGTCTGAGCATTGTACGCTGGATGGCACAGTTCGAATTGGTTGTGGTTGCAGCATTCGGTTACACTCGTATACTGTGGGTTACAGCCACCACAACACAGAGTTTACTGTTCCTTGCACACGTCCTTCACCTGTTCTCATGGGCAGCTTCGCTGTGTCTCACATCACGGATGTATCACTTGGGCTACATACTGATGACAACGATGGTGTACATAGTTTGTTTCATGGCTGACTTTTCCGTGATGATTTACCGCGCAGTTAATGATCCACTGGCAACAGACTATACTACGGCCGCAATTATCTTCAATGTGCTATTGGTTATAATTGATATCATTATAAGCATTACGGATATATTCATATTAGCATGGACGAAACAGTTCAAGGACACACTAATGCTCGGTTTAAAACAACTGAACAAAGGACTCTATGACTTGGACTTTTTCACAATGAACAAAGGTGGACTTATGTTTCTCTGGTTTGGACTCAAGATCCTGGGCATTATCGAATTAGTCTGTGTCATAGTTATGATTATCTTCTTTGCTCTTGGTCTCAACATCAATTCGACGTTTGCATACCTTTTGCTGTTCCAGCTACCTCACATGTTTTTATGGGTCATACTAGTTGCAATAAGCTGTCGTATACGTGACACACTCTTTATACAGATAACTATTGCACTCTATGCAGTCTCAATCATATTTGATGGCATATCAACAGTGTACAGAATCATATTGATTGGTCACTGTTCAAAAGCCGGTACATGCGGATTCGTTGAACCGTTCTGCTGGGTAACAGTTGGATTGACATTGTTATTGATATCCATGTCGTTTATCGATATACTGTTGATGTTTGGACTGATCAAGACAATAAAGAAGGAGATACTACGGATAGTGAGATACGTACCGAGACGGCTCAACATCGTGAGACCGAAAACTCCAATTGTGCAAGAGACACCAAAGAAGTCTGCTGTCAAAGAAAAAACAAAACCGGTACAGAAGCCGGACCAGAAACCGGTACAGAAGTTGGACCAGAAACCGGTACAGAAGTCAGACCAGAAACCGGTACAGAAGCCTGTACAGAAAACAGTTGCCGAACCACAACCGAAACCAACCCCTGAACCACAACCGAAGAAAAAAGATTTGTCATCGTTTATCAAACGTTTTGTTGGAACAGGGCAGAATGGTGGAATGGCAATGTCAACACAAAAAAAACAAAACACTTATGACGACGACCAGTTTATCATAAACTTTACATATGATAGCCACTTGTACAGTCAGAAACACAAATCAAAAAATGCTTAACAATTTGCTGTTTATCTTTTACTTTTCATATGTGTCTGAATGTTAGGCTGACACTTGTGCCGGCACTCATCGGTAGCCTTTCATATGTCCAACACTGCTTTGCGTCACCTTTGATCGTCATTATAAACCCAGGTACTGTGTAAACTTTTTGTTGTTCCCTTGCCCGTCTGAATAACATTTCCCCTACGCTACCAAGTGTGATTATTATAATTTCATGTCCTGCATTTGGGCCTTCAATTCGGGCACCAAGTCTGTCTTCTGAACAGTGTTCGGTAACAGTTAGTTGTGTTGGTCGTTTGTCTATAAATCCAATGGTTATCAAATAGCTAAACACATCATTTGCCCACTTTGGTATAGGTTGAACTTTACCCACTTTGACAATGTTGAGAGTTTTGTAATCAAAAATGAATCCGTAATGTTGCTGTCTTCGAGTCTTGGAAACTGTGATCCACTTGTTGTTGTATATGTGTTTTAGTATGGATTTTTGTGTTGACACTGGTAAGTAAGCAGAGCTATGGGACATACGCAGGCCGCGAACATGTGGATGGTCAATATACGGTAGTGGATCTACTTCGGTTTTGTTTTCGTCCTGAAACAATGGTATTTCAATGACTTCCATGTGAAACAAAGATCATATTTGTATAATTGACTTTTATGTGTTTGTTACAAAGTTTTCAGTGCTGCACCTTTTGTGTTGTATTTTACAAATCTAGGATGAAGTGTATAGGATGTGTTCTCCAACTTGGCTTTGTAGGGGCTGATGTGGATGTCAAGTTCCGTAAGGCGTTCGTATTTGGTATCATAGCAAGCTAGAAAGGTCCGATAATAGATATCGTGTTCATCAGCGTCATCAGGTCGATGTCTCACATAGAGCGGGGTCATGCACACTTCGCAGTCATGCTGTAATGTTCCGTGAAACTTTGATCTTTTGTATCTGTCGTCATACTTGTGCCAAGTACCCTCAATTGCATCATTTGTGTCAAGGATAGGCTTGCTCTTCAATTCGTCAGGTATGTCATTGGTTAGATCGAATCCAATCACGATAGGCGTGTTTGCTTGTTTTGATGATTCGTATATGGAATATAGGTAGTCTCGTATAACAGTCCATATAGGAATTTTGTGCACTCCATCGAGGTCCATGCCTAATGGAATCGGCATCAGAGGTTCACTATAAAATTTGTTATCGCCGTTAATAAATTCACTAAAGATCCTGGGGCGAGTATGGGTGGGAGAAGGAGAAGTTAATATCGATAATTGTTCAAATGCGTTAGCTACAGTTATGTGGTGTAGCCATTCCGTAGTGCGCTTTGCCCCACAGTAAACTATTAGTGCAATTTCGTATTTGGGTCCAGTTTTCAACTGATAGTTGATATAGATTTTAACTGACTCCTCCACACTTGGCCTCCCTCTTCCACGGATATTTTCTAGGAGAGAAAAACTAGTAACAAGTTTGTCCATGATTATCTTCTTGATGTTTCTGAAAGTCGATTCTGGCGTTGCAAACGTTGGAAGTTTGGCTTTAGTAAGCATTTCAAACATCGCATCCCTTGTCAGTGTTTCGCTGAGAGTTTTACATGTCGCTATCATATTGAGCATATCGTCAAGCGAGAGACACCCAACAAGAATTATATTATATAATATATAGATATCACAATGTAACAAACTACGTTCCATGTTTTTTTTGATTGTCAAATGAATACTTTAGTTTAGCACGGTTTTTTGCACAATAGAAAATAGACTTGTAAAATTTTTAAAATGACGAAACAAGAAGATGACAAGTGATGATGTCCCTTGACCAAACCAAACATTTACTTTGCTAAATTACTAGTGATGTGAACTAGTCAGATGACTTTGGCATCCACAACTGTGGGTTATCGTAATCAGCCTGAGATATTTTGTATTCTTCAACTGACCACCATTCCACAGGATCCGGGCCAAGTGGCTTTGTAAATTCCTTTTCAAAGTGCTCTACTAGATTTTTATCTCTAACATCAGGTCCGATCGGCACATCGTGACACTGACTACGGTTAAGGTACCATTTGATGTAAAACCTTATGGCTATTGGGTTGTTGTCATTATGTCTTGATACACATGCACGATAGTCAAAATACGACATTTTGTAATGAATCTAAACGATTTTTTTCATACATTGTAAATTTAATATTTTTGTATCACAATTGTTTTACATTGAAACTTGATGCAATGCTCTTGAGATATGGATGATGGATGTAAGAGTCATTCGTGAGTTTTAGGTTGTGGGGGCTAATTTCCATATGTGCACTGGTGATAGGCCCATCGTCATCACTGTCTAAACCGCATTTTCCGCTACACCACTTGATATAGTAAAATACACGGTCCTTCGTCTCAGGCATTGTGTATACGGCAGTTGTAATGTGTTCATGCGGACATCCTTTCCCATGCCGAAACAGGTTTAAAGCCTTTTCGTTTGCTGGAGGTGTAGTTTCCCACCACTTGTCTGGTATCATCTGATCCAAGTCCAAAACATGTTCCCTTTCACTTGTTGTAGCTAGGTCGTTTGATAATGTAGTTCCTATGAAAAAGCCACGGCTGCTGTATATTTCATCCAGATATTGGTAAACCTTTCTCCACAATCTGTCTGGAAATTGATCGGTGAAGGAAAAATCCCATGAAGTAATATAGACCCTAGAGAAACTCACACGTTGCTTTGATCTTGGCGTGCCCCAAAAACACCTTTCGCGTGTAGATTCCTCTATAGTGATTATGTCCTCGAATTGGATGTTTTCTTTTTGATATGCACCATATGACTTTCGCTCGTAAGTGACGTCTATGTATCGGTATTCAAGACGCCCTTTGGCGTTGCACTGACGCAAGTAAATTGCAATCTGTTTCTGATCCTGTATGTTTTCGGTGTTTCTTTTGCCTACACGTTTTTCTTTAAGTCCAAGAACCACAGGGCGTTCCAGAGCTTTGCGAACGTACATATAAGTTGAGTATGCACTAACAAACAACCGAGGCACTTGTTTGAATAGCCAAGTCTTGACATTGTCTGCTGTCAACATTGTGTACACCGTGCGGCACGTCATCATAAGAGCGACTATGTCCAACCAAACAAAATCTTTAGAAATAATAATCATATAACATAATAAATCAATGCCAATATACGAGATATAATTATTAGTCACAACACCGTGTTTGTTTCTTTTGATTATTTGAGTTTCCATGATATGCAAAAAGCGAATTGAAAAATAAGTTTGATAAAAATCACAAATCATAATCATAATAGACAAATGTTGACAGTTGAACTTCACAAAAAAAATGTATCTGTATAGTGAACTGAAACGTCTCTCCTAAATGTTTCTGTATTGAAGAAAATGACCCATAACATTGAGTAACAAAAACTTGTTTCATATGACCCACAGTCATGAAAGTATTCCAATATGTGTGTTTGTATAACGTAGTGCATCAATCAGACAAACTAACGTTTCGAGACCCCCATATAAATATATCCATTATATGATATGTTACATCCTATATAGGACTTACCAAAAGTTGAGACCCGCATAAAAATGCAGTTGCTATGGTAATTTGGAACTTTCAAAGAAGTTTCAGTCAACGTAACCAGGTTGACTTGAGATAAAAACCAGATTTGGTCGCCTGACAACGTTGACTGAAAATTATAAGAATTTTCCAAATTACCATAGCAACTGCATTTTTATGCGGGTCTCAACTTTTGGTAAGTCCTATATAGGATGCATGATATATCATATCACATACAATTATATGATGGTCGAAACTTTGAATGAGTATTGAAACAGTGTCCTTCAACGAAGTATACTGTAAATGAAACTTTTTATTAACAATGGCATTCGGTATACACAACTAGTTCGGCTGGTGTTATGTTACTGTTTGAAATGGGTTTCTGTTTACTTTTGAGTAAATGTTGATTTTACCCGGTGTTAAGATAACACATCTAAGGACCTTGAAATGCAAAAAGAACAGTTTCAGATTAAATAACTACAACACACAGAAAAACTAAATGTCATTAAATACTCCTTCTAGGTGGTTGACGTTACTTATCATTTTTTTCACATAAACAAACATGGATGATCCATCAATGGCTGCGTTGCCACGTTTTGGTATAACGAATATACCAGGAAAGACAATCCAGAACATGACTCCTTTACCTGGATTGAACAAACTTGCAGGATCGCAAACTGCTGTAATATCAGAGTTCCCTTCGGGCATGCCTACTCCAAATTCGAGACCAGCACTGAGCTGGCCTGGATACCTTGGACAGGGAACCAACGGACAAGGACTTGAGCCAAACATGGTTATCAACAATGGACCTAACATGCCTACACGAACTGTTGTAGGAAGATTGAACTGTGCCCCTCTAAGAGACGACTCTCAACTCAGATACGATGCAGGAGACTTGGTGTTCCTGTACTCACCAATGAGAGATGTACAAGAAAACAGATACGCTGCATACACATTGTGGCGGCTTAACTACGGACTTGAGGCGGCTGCACGAAAACGACTCGAACTTGCTAAAATGACACCTGAACAAAACGTTAATAGAGATCTCTTTCCAAAGCGTGCAAAGCAAGACAGACTTGATGATTGGCCTACAACTGTTGAAGAGTTTTTGAACAGTTTCTCTTTTGCTGGTGGATTCAACACTTCACAAGAGAAGCCCGGTGTCAGAACCAGAAACGCTTCAATTGCTTATGAAGGACATTTCGTTATGCCAACAATCTTTGATCCAAATGAACGCGGAGACTTCCCTGGTACAGGTGACTTTGTTGGGCTTGTATGCAAAGCCTTTGAAAACAGATACCGTGGATTCCTTGGTCCTGACGGTAAAAGTCAAGGATCTGCTACACCTGGAAAGTTCTTACAAATCCGTGGTTATTGGTCATCCGATGGAAAGGCACCTGTTCACTGCACAAAACTTGGAGAACCACAAGAAAGCGATCTGGATTGTGTTGCACCTGTTGATGTTGAACAAACCGTGTATGGTTACACACCAGAAGGTTTCGTTGCAGATGATGAATCTGGAGTTGATACAGACAGAGTGAGCTTTGATTCTTATCAATCTGGTTTTTATATACCACTTGGAACCGTCACAAGAGTGAACAAACCACCATCAAAGGACGACATTGACCGTGCTCTGCGATCAAAGGAAGGATGGGTCAACTTACAGAAATACTCAACCGTTGAGATACACATGGAACAAATGCCAATCTGGCATGTAATGTAACAAAAAACACAATGAGATAATACACTGAACTAATACAAAAAATGTTTATTTGATGTTTGTGTAAAAGCTGAAAAAGTGTGTGATAACATTTTAAATCATATATTAAGCGCTGTTTGTGTCTGCAAAGTAAAGTTTCCTTGTTGTATTTTTTCACAATAAAAGATATGTCAGTCATACCTGGCTCTGGTGTTGATCCGGAAGACATTGAGTATACAGAACCGGCTCCTTTACGCCGTACATTGAAAGACATTGAAGACCGCAAAGAGAAACACAAACCCAAAACCGAAGATGCAATCGAGTCTAAATCGGAACCGAGTAAATCAATTGTCACAAAGCTCAGACAGATGTGCAAATGGTGTGCGAGACTGAACAGGGTCATTGAAACGCGTGAGCTACCATACAATGTCGAGAATGAAACAAGATCTGAATACCAAAATGTCAAGATATCCCCTGATGATTACAAATTATTCACAAGCGAATTTAGAAGCCTAAGTGATGACGATGATATAGCTGATCACATACTTGCAGTTATGTATTTTTTGCATCGATGCCTGAGAATTGTTGTGTCTGATGACACGTCACAAAAAGAAGCAAAGAAACTGTTTGGATCAAAAGCTACCAAATTATGTGATATGCACACAGCTTCTAGACAAGAGGCTGAGAAGGCAATGGTAGCGTTTCATGATAAGATTCTGGATATCATTAAGAAAAATCCATCCACAATACTTCATATCAAAGCTGATAACTGATGTCGAATAAAACACGTTCACATAAAGTGTATCTCTTTTTATTTCACCGTTGATAGTACATTCCCGTATAGTAAGGTGCAACTGGCATAATAACACCTGGAGGTGCAAGTACCTGATGATAGGTTCCATATGCATCGGGTAAAACAACACTCACAAGACTTGCCGTAGGCTGTGGTACCATATTGTAAGTCATATGTGGATAATGTTGATATTGATTCATCATTCCATATTGCTGTTGATATTGAGCAGCATATGCTACTTGTTTGTATTGAGGTTGATGTACAGGTGCATGGGCGTTGCTTTGTCTGTTAACTGGGACCGCTTCGATTTTTGAGTTTGGTTCGTTAGGTTTTTCATGTTTCCTTTGTTGTTGTTTCTTCTTAGTTCCGTTACTCTTGGTCTTTTCAGTAGTATTATCACTTGCGATGGCTTCCATTTTCTTTATGTCTGTCTGCAACGGCACAACAGCTGTAGGGGCTGCTAGTGACTTTTCTTGTTGAACTGTATGTGACGCATCTACTTTTTTCTCAACACTTGTCTTTTCTGGTTGTGCAGGAATAGGATCAGGTACTGATGTTTGATTAGCCATTAAAGCATCAGCATAACTAAGTGTTTGTCTAACAACTTTGTATGCTTCATTGATCTGTGTTTCTGATGGACTCTTTACAATTGGGTTTACTGTTGCTTTAATGGGAGGTGCACTAGCGGGTTGGCTCTGTATGTTAGGTTTCGGTGAGGGTGTTTGTGTCTGCACTTTGTAGTAGGGCTTGTTATTGGGCTTGTATTGCTTCTTGTCTGGGGGCTTGTTATAGATCTGTTTCTGTTGAGGTACATATTTTTGTTTGGGTGTCACAGGTTCTTGTTTCACTATTTGTGGTTGCTTCTGTTCTGACTTGGTTTCATGTGACTCTAAACTCGCTGTTTCATCTTCATCAGATTTCGTGTTTGTAGTGTTATCAGTGTCAGATGATGTTTCGTCTTTGTCGGTATCGTTCTGGTCACTGCTTGTGTCACTCTTTTCTGATGTCGGCGTTGTATCCTTTGTATCACCAACTGGTACATCTGGTGCTTGTTTGGTATCTTCGACAGGTTTGCTTTTCTTTTTCTTCTTCTTATTCTTGCTTTTGTGTTTCTTTTCCATGGCTTCTTCGCGTATAAGCATGTCCTGCATATCCTTCCAGTTAAAGTTTTTCTCATCAGGTTCTGCTGGTTTTTCTTCTTGTTTCTTGTTTGAAGCAACATTGATTTCGTTATTGTTTTCATTTTCTTCCCACTCATCCAAGTGCTTAGGTCCGCCTGTCTGTATTGCATTACAGATTCTTCCTATGGTTGAAAGCATCATTTCCTTGGCCATACCGATTGCTTTGCTTTTTGCCTCTGAACCTACATCAGTGTTGTTTATTTTCTTTTGTGATTTAGAAGCCTTCTTGATATTTGTTGTATCTGTAAAGGCAGGCATGCTAACACGTCTCGTATTTGGTACAGCAATGATATTTGTCCTCGTTGTCATAAACGATGCACTCCCGGAATCACAGTATGCAAGGCCATTCCTCAGCTTTACGTCATGTGTGGCTTGATGGCAATCTAAACAGCAGAAGATTCTTGAGCACAGCAGGCATCTACCACACCGTATTGAGTTTGAAACCGGATCGAATGTTTTCAAGCAGTCTATGTTGGCACAGATAACATTCGATGACGCAACAGATGTAATGACATTGTACCCACGTTTGTCAGTGTGTATAGAAGAGCATCCATCAAATCCATCATACCATTCGGGCACAGACAATATGATTAGCGTGTCTATCTCTTTGATTTTCCATTCACCGATTTTGGCAGATATCACCATCTCCAGGTACGTTTCAAGCGTGGTGCTCTCACAGATGCGTATGGATATGTAACCTAACGTGGTTTTGTGCAACATCAACAGTTCAACAGTCTCTAACTCTAGATGGAAGTATCTGTTCTTGAATCTCTCGCAAGCTGCTGGTTCACGAAACAACACAGAAGCTGATACGGCAACAATTTGTGTTTCATCACGGGGCAACCTGGCATTTGTGAGTGCCACTGCTCTGTTCTCATTTGATATCGTAATCCATATGGTTGGAACGTTACGTATTCCCTTAGTTTCGTCTTCCCACACAAGGCCTTCACTCTCTGCAAATTCATGTGCTAACTGGTTTAACTCAAACGCAGGAAATATGATCTCAACGGGCTTGTCGAATCTCATATTTTGTAAAACTAACACGATGTGTTAATTAATATACTCAATCAAAAGAAACACTTACATCTAATGTATAACGTGTGTGGTTATTTGGGATTTTAGTTTGTTGTAAGATTTTTTTGTTTAACAAAAGTCTCGCAAAATTCTTAATTTATTTTTTATGTTGGTTTATCACCGTTTTCTTCTGTTTCGTTGCTACCTTTGCTTGTGATATCATGATGCACACGTTGGTGATGAACCATGGTGTTGTGGTGAGTTAACCATATCAAGAGAAAGAAACAGCATTGCTATCACTAGCACAACAAGCGCTATAAAGCCGGTAACTATTCCTGTTTCCCTAACGGTGTCGTCCATCCGTTGTAACGTGACACTTGGTGCAAACAATGGCTCTCTGCAGAAACATGAAACATTTCTTGAGTTTATCTCTGTCAATTTGATGTACTGGACAGCATATTTGTTATCTGTGAAACTTTGAAGTATGTGCGTTTCACTAGCATGTGAGGCACGGTTTGTGACCACAAACGTTCCGATTACATCCCATTTGGTACTGTATGTGTTGTAAGTTGATTCTTGTATTGATATGTTTGTAATATCGCATGAAGCAGCTATTTGATGTGGCACTATGAACATGTTGACGAAAGCTGTGTAAAAGAATACGACCGCGGTTGTCATATAGATCACAAACAACAGGTCGTATTTGCACTCTCTTAGTTTGTCCATCAGAGTAATGTATAAAACTACGATTATCAAACAATAAACACAACGTTATTAAAATGTAAATTTTATTTATGTTATTGTTTGCTCTGTCCGCTTTTCTTCTGTTTAACTGCTGTCTTTGCTTGAGTTCTCATGATACCCCTCTTTTTAATACATTCAAGTTCTGTCACTAAAGATTTTACATCTCCGTACTTGGCTATAGCAACTTTTTTGACATCCTCTATCAGTACATCATCTTTTCTGTTTGAGCCAACAGTACCAATCGTGTATGTCTCAAGTTTATCAACATCCTCTTCTGGAATTCTGTACAAGTTCTGTAATCGAAAAAGTTAATGATATGTTTTACATGTGTAGCATACCTTTGCTTTTGATTTTGATATAAAGAATGATACTCTACATGACATGCAAATCTTAAATGTGAATCCAGACCCGACAGCAATAACGTTTGTTTTGACTCCGCATATTCTGCAAACGCTCTTTTTCTTGTTTGCATATCCATACAAATGTCTATACGTTTCATTGATGACCTTGACAGGTTCGCCACAATCGAAAATGAAACACTTGTTTTGCCAGAGCTTCATGTTGCCAACTGCGCGGTACATAAACTTGTCTGTCACCACAACTTGATTTAGCTTTGTCACATAAACTAAGATTGTTTGTAATATCTATATCGAATGTTAGTAATATATATGAATTCAAATATACCTCATATGGCATTTTCATAAAGATATGAAATGTGGGAGTTTTTGTGAGTTCGGATATGATTATGTCACGATCGTTACACACAGTTCCAACTTTTTGCTTGATTCTAGGTCTCTTATGATGTGGTTTGTCAGCTTCATTAGTCTTCGGTGCTGGTCTCTTTGCAACAGTCTGTGGTTGGGGATGATTAAATACAGTGCTTGTCTGTTGTGTGTTACTGGTGTTGGCAGGACGTGTGGGCTTAGCTTGCATCTGTGCTACAAGATACTGTTTAAGTCCCTCTTTTCCTCTAGCCTTCAATATAGCATTAGCAATGTGAGGCGGAAGTCTAACGTTCGTCACGGCGGCAGCATTGGTGCGCGGAACAGGTGGTGGTACTTGGTTCATGTGTGTGGTGTGACCTTAAACGTCCTACTAATGGAGGTTTATGTTGTTCAATTGAAAACAGAAATGAAAATGAAATAAAAATTTCAGGACACATTTTTTTGTGCCAGCATATTTTTTTGTTGCCGATGGTCAAACTCAGGTCATAATTATAAGAAGTGTCAAGTACAATTCATTCGATTGAGTAAATTAATTGGTGCAAGCAAACAAATAAAACAATAAAGCAAGTTAAATTTTCTCGTTGAATTGCACATTTAAAGCTAATAAAGTTGTGTGACATGTTAGTCTTAAAGTGATTTTAACCCAGCTGGACAAATGTATACTATTGGACAGAAAACACAGCGGCTGCAGTCATGTTTCCGCACCGCTTTCGGCACCGACATCATGGTGTACATACTGATGAGCATGGTGTTGTTTATCGTGCTTTGTCTTGGTGTTGTACTGTTCTTTGAGGCCATCATTCCACCTGCGTTACGTGACATGAAATACACACAAGCACTTGAACCGTTAAGCTTGATTATCAGTTTTATTTACTTGGCCGCATGGAGGGAAGCATTCGAGGGATACTCACAAGGACCAGCTATGTACAGGACAATGTGTTTCCGTGTTACAACGCTATCAGACAGATTCTTTTCGTTCCATATCAAAAAGAAGGATGAACTAGAGTACACAAAAGTCATGCTTGAATCATTGATTGGACTTGTAATATTTTCGTACCGGATTTTTGCAGCTGCTGATCCCAAAACTGAGAAGCGATACAAGAACAGGGAGAATCCCGCTAACAAGTACATGGATTACTACTTTGCATCACACAATATGCAACATCTAATTGATAAACATGATGGAATGGCATCGATCGATATGCTCAGAGACATAATGCGCTTATGTACCCATTGCATAAAACACGCAGAGGAACAGCAAAACATATCAAACGGTGATACACAAGTTGTGAATCGTGAAATGGACTTGATATACAACACCATTGAACAGATAGATAGAGCTGTTAACGTCTATGACCCGCCTATATTACACACACATAATGTTGCAACCATGCTGATTTACTTTATTGTATGGCAGCCGTTTGTGATGTGGTTATCACTGGGAGTATGGCCGACAGTTATAATATACCCAATTGTCATGTTTCTGCTGGTTGGTGTCATAATATATCGAATGTGGTTGAGTGATGCATTTGATCCTGGTAGACCAATGAAAATGCACAACTATGGTGCATGGATACGCGATTCTGTGGACCGAATTACAAGTAACTATGAAAGTGAGAAAGAGGCATTCATGAGTATCTCAAAGGATGAAATGGAACACCACAAGCGCAAATACAAAGTTGAAGTTGTGTCTCACAACGATGAAGATACCAAACATCAAAATTCCTCTTTACCAATCATTACATTTGCATCACTTAATTCAAGACCAATACACAGTGCTGTGAGCGAATTTATACACAATACACGTTAGCAAAACACAATGAATCTCAATCTCTGGTTCTGTCCTGTTTTCGACTTTTGCTTCGTGAAGCGAAGCAAATACGCGAAGCAAAAAATAACCAGTCTCAATCTCTGGTTCTGTTTTGTTTTTGCGCAACGGTAATACTGTAGTGCAGTGAAGCGAAGCTATGTATCACCTGTGCGCAGAAGGTCTCAATGTCTAGTTCTGTTCTGTTTTTTGGTCAGCAGGCCGAGACCTAAAACAGTTGTTGTGTTGACTAAATGTTTGCTAATACCGGTCTCAAAGTTTAGTTCTGATTTTTCAATGGGAGATGCGTAGGGAGATGGAATGCGTCTCAAACTCTGGTTCTGTTTTTTTTCTACGCATTCGTCAACGCATTCGTCAACGCATTCCATCCCCCCCGACAATCTGGATGCGCAAAAAGTCTCAATGTTTGGTTCTGTTTTATTTTTGCACTTTGTCCAAAGTATAAGCGAAGGCGAAGCCCAAAGTCTCAATCTCTGGTTCTGTTCTGTTTTGCTACTTGTACTTCATTACTTGTGTACTTCACGAAGTAGCTGAGCCACTACTTCGCTCTTACTTCACCCTTTGTTGGTCATGCCTGTTAGGTATCGATGTTTGTTAACATGTCTATATTTACAAATCTTATCAAATAGCGCGTTTGATTCGCTCAAACCGCATTTCCAAACAACTGGTCACTTTTGATTTTTTGCTCATGGCAGCCACAGATAACATTGTGAGTGATCGTGCATCGAAAACCAAGTCCAAGTCTGATATTCGAGGACTGTTTGAGAAGATATTTCCAACGGCTTTCTTCTCTGGTACCGATACAACACACACACCGAGACTTATGATACACGATGGACTCGTTACGCTCCAGCAAATAAACCATGTGATAGAAAAAGCACGCGAAAAGAATGAAGAAGACATGTATTGTTATGAACTAATTGACTGTCTCAAACGCGAAGCAGAGTATGCACTGAAAGATCAACTGCGTTACCCAGAGCTTACAGACTTTGTTATCTGTTATGACAAAGGAGAATTCGTACCCATTGGAAAGGGTCATGAACATGCAAATCGTGCTACACAGTTAACAAACAGTGGATCGCTGTCTTCAAGTGCAAATACTTCAATAGACGCAGACAACGACGAACAGGAAGCTCCGCCTGTTCAGTCTGATACAATCAAAAGAACCAAAGGCAGAGCAAAGAAACAAAAAATCCCGCTTGATACAACACCAACTGACGGCATACCTTTCAAACAACGTAGACCATACATCGTTGCAACGAAGCCTGTACCCCGTGATATTGGAAAGGCAATATCCGACAGAGACGACACCAGATGTGAAATAATACGCAACATTGTCTCACATTGGATACACCCTGAGTCTCCATACCGTTTTGATATTCCAGACGGAAAGTCAGTAACGATTGACGGGCATTGTCTCATGCCTTATGACGTACTTTCATTCCCTTTCGAAAACAGATTAGCTAGCCTGGATGGCAAATCGGTCTACCATTTTGACAAAATGTCAGAAGAGGAAATGCAAAACAGGGACGTTATTCGCGCTGTGCAATGTACACCAGTTAGGCTAACCAAGCATGATGAAGTTACATGGTCACTGGAATGGATGAATGAACTCAGAAACTTTACAGGCGAAGCTGACGAAACCATGTTCTTCATACATAAGATTTTCTGTCAACTTCATGAGGCTAATCTCACTCTTGAGATTTCGAGTGTTGACACAGACATCATGATGCTGGGTATGATATACCTTGAGAAGATGCAACTTGAGAAGAAAGCTCTCCCTGAAATCATATGGAGATATGCACCAAATGGTTCTTGGGTATTCTACGCCAGGACACCTCTGATACAGTATCAGAAGATGGCGTCCCTCAACGCACTCTATCACCTGGTTCAAAATGGACAGTGGACAAGACCTGGGTCTGTTGATGCACTTGCAAGTCCTTCAAAACGGAAAAAGACTGGTAACAATGTGCGAGATGAAATCGATGACAGCACTATTGACAGTCCGCATATGCAGAACATTACAGAGGCAACTTCGGTCGATGAACCGACTGAAACAAAGAAACGGAAAACTCGAACAAAGAAAACCGATAGACAATGGGATGACGACGCAACATTAGGACACCAACAGCGCACTGCCTGGAGAAACCTTAAAGCACCAGCACTTTCGCTGTCGTTAGCACTGTATTCGGTTGGTGGTGATTACACTGATGGATTCGCTGGCATCACATACGAGAGCATGTTCCATGCTTACAGGAAATACTCTGGTTACATTGGTAATGTTGCAACTCACGATCCCAAAACCATTTACGGTGGCAACATGGACGGTCACGCATATACACGTCTTGTAAAGGTTGCTTACGCCGTATCGATGGAATTTAAAGACCCAGAAAACCCTGGTTCGTACATAAACCCGGTTGTTACACATGTAAAGACGATACAACAACTAGGTAGAAACAAACAATACAAAATGCCATCAACACCCGCTGTCGAACTCAACGGAAAACAAGTCTTGTATTATCTCAAGCTCATTATCCAAGTTGGTAACATGCAAGTTGTTGATCCACCAGCTGCAATTCATGGATACAACCAAATTGACAAGACAAAACCTATTTGTAGGACAAACATATACCGACAAACTATATTGCCAAATGATTATAAATATTGATTATATACATTATGTTTTTATCTAGTTGTCATTTAACAAATCTAATTGACATGGTTCGCTGTTCGCTGTGTTTGTTATCAATTCCGGGAGTGGTGTTTGATCAACTTCTGTTTCGAGTTTGATATTAGATATTAGCATATGACAATGTTCTCTAGCATGACGCCCTTTAGAACAAACAGACATCACCGTTCCACAGTTGCAGAACCAACTTAGTTTACCGTTGCACTTGGGACAACTAATCGAAAATGTTAGATGAAATTTTTATGCAACTTACGTATGCTTCTTGTTTGAAACATTTACAATCTCCTTACACGAAGGACAGAACTGGAATCCACCTTTTTCATTGTACTTTGCTGTGTCTACTATCTTCTTTTTCAGTTCTAAAGCAACTAAAGCGTGAGGCGTATAGTTATGTTGGGTTCTCTTTTTCGTTATTGTTCCAGCGGTTAAAACAAGAGTCGTCATTTTTTGTTTGTTCTGATTGCTAATTGGGTTGTTTGAATGAATTGAAATGAAATAAAAGCGGCGTCTCATATGATTTTGCGTCGTGAGCAAAAGCGACGCTGAAAAGTTTTTCCAGGTCAACGCGTCGTATGAGCAACGGCGACTTTTGAAATTTCTGTGAATTTCCCAGTAACCATGGCGATTGCATTTTTATGCGGGTCTCAACTTTTGGTAAGTCCTATTTAGGATGTAACATATCATATATGAGATATAATTATATGAGTGTCCAAGTTAACAGAACGACATAGAAAAAAAACACATGACAACTATACATCATTTTAGTTTGTATTACACAAAGGTTGAATACGACCCAAAAGAGCCGAATTGGTTCCTTTACATGTGGCATGTTTACAAAGTAGATGAAACTGGCAAAAGATTGGATGTTATTGTTCCGAAGAAAACTGCAATTCTTGTAGCACAGGCATTAAACAAAGATCAAACCTTAAGTGAGCATCTACCATTTGATCCTGCATCGGACATTAACAACTGTTATATCGATGACATAGGACCACCAGATACACCCATCGACACAGCACTTTGGAGTTATGCACAACTTGTAAGACCACCAATGCCAGTACACAAATAAAAAACATCAAGGCTTGATTTGTAGTTTACATATGTTTGGTTTTATTCAGTTAACAGTAAAAGCATAGCTTTCTATTTGGTTTTCTTTTGGGCGAGTTCATCGTACATGCGTCTGAGTTTGTCCATTCCGATATCGCGTCTGAGCATGGTAAAGAGATCTCTCTTTCTGATATAGTTTCCTCTTCCAATCTTGCCTTGTCTTACTCTTTGGAGTTGTTTCTTGGAAAGGCGGAACACAGACTTGGCAGTTTTGAGACTTATGTATGTGATTCCTCTGCATGACAGGCATAACTTGGCTTTCCACTCATTGTCCTTGAGGTTGGCATTAGCTCCACATGATTGACATTTCTTTGGACCGAGCTTGGACAGTGCAAGAGCACGTCTTGGTGTGTTGGTTTCCTCAAATTCCAGTTGTTCAATCGCAATGCTGAGCAACTTTAGGTCTGCATTCCACTTGTATTGGTTGCCTACTATGGAGTACATTGCTTTGTTGGCGAGTGCAAGGACACCAATGTCTTTGCTAGAAAGGTGTGTCATGATCTCTCCAATGATGTGAACCGGAACTCCAACAAAGGCACCGACGTCAGTGTTGTCATTCAAACATTCTTGGAAAAGTGTCAATTCATCGATTTTGTGTCCCTTTCTTCTACCCTTCTTGGCTGGTTGAGTAATTGTTGCTTCATCAGATTCTCCATTGTCACTTGCGTCTGCATCACTTCCACTTTCGGTTGCTGTACTTGGTTCAGATTGATGTTCCTTTTTGCTATCAGAAACCCCTGTGTCACATGAAGTTCCTTGCTTCTGTTTTGCTTGCTCTTTCAACAGTGGAATGAGCTTTCTCAGGGCTGCAATCTTGGTTCGCACATCACTACGGATCTTGATGGCTTCCAGGTATCTCTTGTATCGCTCCCGTGCAATTTCACTGAGTCTGGTAATGTCAATGTTCTGGTGATGCTTGGCGATGAAGACTTTGAGATGATCTGGTAACGCAGTTTCTATTGGTCCCAACTTGGCGTTGATAGAATCTAACTTGAGTTCGTAGTGTCTCAGCTTTACTTCCAAAACGGTCACATCGGTAGTTTGTGGTGCAGTAATTGGTGTATCAGTCATTGTGTTATATTGTAATATCCTGTGTATGTGTTGTTAATAGTTGGCAAAGGCGATCGTTTGCTTGCTTTTTGGGTTTGTTTGTGTGGTGAAATTGATGAAATAAAATGAATTTGGTCCATTGGCCACATAAAATTGTTCCCGTATATTATCCGTGACACAAAAATTTGTGCGCAACAAAATCTTGTGGCTGAGGTCTCAATTTCTTATTGGATGAAATTTCCCATGCTTTTTCTTTTTTATTTTCATGTTTGCTTTCTTCTCGTTTTTCTTTTCATTGTATGGAGGAACAAACCAACAAACGCGACACGTCGTACCAACAACAAAGTGAATACACGTTTTTCTTCTATGATGGCATCACAAAGGATATATTATATATTATATTAATCCTTGGTAAACTCAAACCTGTCGACATACACGCTTTGATACATGTTAGCAAGGCGTTTAACAAGACGATGAAGAGCGACGATACAAAGAAACTGATCTTCAACTCTATGGGTGAATCGTTTACAAACCGCTTCAAAACTGCAAGGGGAGTTCTCAAGTTCCTGATGGACAACCTTCATGTTCATCTACAGTATCATCCGCCGCATGACATAACAATATCGAAATCAGAAGTTCTTGGATACCGCAGCTACTTTGATCCACATAAACTTGATTATGTACCATTTCCGAATGAATATCACTTGGAACGGGAAAGAGAAGGACGCGAGGACGAACCGGTTTACATCTTTACATTGGAAATAAAGACACCCAAGTTATCTGATCCGCAAACCATCTTTGCAGACGAGCATCAACGAATTGAAGCCAGCCTTAGCATAAAAAGGATGTTGAGTGTTTGTTCTGACAAAGAAAAAATGGTAGCAAGCTATGCATTGCCATTTGTAGGCAGGAACGGTGGCTATTCATACTGCTCAACTTGGACATACATAGCAACCCCTATACTTGATGAAATACAGAACGAATTAACCCGCAAAACGGTCTTTGGAAATGCTATCGAACAATCATTGCCTGAAAACTCTATGATAGTTGAAACTCCATTTCGGATGCTCGATATAAACTTCCCAAAGGATTTATTCATCAGCACACGCACAGATTACCCAAATGCAGACCGTTTGTTTCTGAGACCGATTGTCACACGTCACGATAGACAAACAGCTAACTCTGCAATCATACCACTACGATATTCAAGAGTTTATGACGATGGTTACTTGGATCACCCATACTTTGCAAGTCTGAACCTGCGAAAACAATAAATCTGTAATGTCTAAATTTGTATCAACATATTTTCATTTCGATTCCAAATCCATCCAAACAATATGTCTGTGTACTTTTTTCGTGACGGAATAACTCTGGATATATTATACATTATATTAATTCAAGGCAATGTTGGTGCTACAGAGATTGGTAGTTTGCTCCGCGTTAACAAGACATTTAACAAAACATTGTCTGATGTAACTACAAAAAGGAAGCTTGCTCAACCTATTGGACCAAACTTTAGTACGCGCTTTCAAACATTGGATGGCATTCTCAGTTACTTGGTTGATAACCTGAAAGTTAAAGATTGGACAACTGTATGTCGTAGTTATATACCAAAAACAAAGGATGTAACATTGCTTTCCACCATATTTGTATGCAGACGATATAACATGGACCCCGAAGATGAAGTTGACACTGACAAGTATGAGGATTTGGCGCGCTACACAGATCTCACAGAGAGGGCAGTGCAAATGTTTACCTTGGCAGTGACGACATCACAATGGAGTCGCAACAAATCAGTTACAGAAACTGATGGTGTTGTGAGGGCACGCATTCATCCATCGCGTATATTATTTTCATCCGAAAACCATGACATGACAACACACCACTGGTTCCATCGTGCTTCTGACTTTACCAGAAAATCGGAAGGGCGAGCGCTGGACGCAACGTCATTGGCATATGATTACGACACAGAAGAAGAAGACGAAAAAACAGAAGAACCAGAAGAATTCGTAGGTGAATGGCATGAAATTGAAAGGCTGCTCTTGGACAAGATTAGATACTATATGGATTTTGGATATGAATTCGGTAACGGCTTACTCCAAACTGTAGACAAAAATGATCTGATCATTAACGTGCCGTACAACGCTTTTAAAGTTCCGTTAGCAAAATATAACACATTTGTCCGAACACCAATAGACGGCATTAACCTTGAAAGTGTAATTGTGAAGCCGTGCTCTACATGGAGTAGGCCAACCAGAGCTGTTATACCACAACGTATCACAAGGCTTATCGATAACGCATATTTGGATCATCCATACTTTAGAGAATTGAAACTTGTAAAATAAATGTTGTCTTATAAACACATTTGTGTAGGCTGGTATAAACGAAGTGTTTTTACGTCTTGTCATAAAACTCGACCCCCATATAATTGTATGTGATATGATATATCATGCATCCTATATAGGACTTACCAAAAGTTGAGACCCGCATAAAAATGCAGTTGTCAAGGAAACATTGAACTTTCTTTGGAACTTTCAGTCAACGTAACTAGGTTGACTTCGGATATTAAACGGATAAGTCATATGACAACGTTGACTGAAAGTTCCTTGAATTTTCCAAATTACCATAGCAACTGCATTTTTATGCGGGTCTCAACTTTTGGTAAGTCCTATATAGGATGCATGATATATCATATCACATACAATTATATGGGGGTCGAGTTTTTAAGTTTTGTTACAGTTTCGATGCCTTACACAACTACATGCTTGTCGTACATTTACTTGTCCAAATGGAGAGATATGTTGTTGATCATATATTCAAATTATATATAAACATGTTACAAATCACAAAACAGAAATTACAGTTTGGATAGACAAATGACATACTTTAGTTTTATAAAATTTTATTTTTCATATGTTGGTTCTCTTATCATTTCAGCTGATAAGCACAAGAGCTTTTTTGTTACAGGTGAGGCAAAAAGACGAAACATGAGATGCTTTTTACAAGAGCATGTCAGCTTTTCGTCCTTCGGGACTGCCGTTGATAATCTTTCCTACAAGCCAATCTCTGTCTCTGTTGATTGCATCAGAAAGGCCACCGATCAGTCCGTCCATGTGCGTCAGTTGTTGGTAAAGCATTCTTCCATCAGGCTTTGACATGATAGGCTTCTTGTTTGATTCTGATTTAGCAAGGTTCTTTCTTGTGTCTCTGTCATATCCAAATTCCAGATTGGCGATTCTTCCATCATAGAAGATCTTCTTTCCGAGTTCGCGTTTAAGGCACTCAAAGAACATCTTGTGTGTTTCGTTAATTCCAACCTTAACCGTTTTTGATATATCAGAGCCATTTGGTGCTGTTCCGGGTAAAACACCAAGTCCTTTCATGATGAACAAAATCAACTCATCACCACTGAGACCTTCAGCACCTGAACCAACGAGGATAGCAGCATCCCCAAACTGTATTTTTTTAATGATTCCCAATTGTTGGAGATGGCTTGTCATGAGTCCCCAAGAAACGAAGCTGCTTCTTAACATTGATTCAATAAAGTTGATCCAAGCGAATGTTGTCTTGTACTTGCTTCCCATAGCGCGCTTGTACTTTTCTGCATCGTGCAAGTAGTTTCTCATGTGGCATCTCACTTTCGATTCGATTGTGCGTGGGTTGTAAGGTCTCACTTGAAGAACAACCTTGTTTGCTGGCACGCCCGGTCGTCTCTTTCTTTCGGCATTGTTCACGCGACTCGGAAGTGGAATGGTTAACTGTCCAATAAGGGCAGTTGGTGTATCATAAGAGGTATCAAATGTAGACACACCAGCAATTTGAAGAGCAAGACCTTGTCTCTTATTCTTACTGTCATAGGTGACGGTATCTCTTGCAACACCCATTGGCTTAACCATGTTGGCAACAACTTCAGTTGCCATTTCTTCATCTTCTGGGAATGCTTCCACAGCATCAGCTCCAGCACCGCTCAGCGATGTAAAGCAATGGATGCTGTACTTGTCTTCACTGGAAGCACTACGAGGTATCTTGTAAATGAACGCAAATTCTCCATCAACAATGTCATGAACTTCAGTCTTTTCACCTCTTGGGAACAATGTGCGTCTGTTTGCGCTTGTTTTTGTAAGTGTATCAGCTGTGGCCTTGTCATAGAAGGCACGAACTGTTGCAAGTCCTTGTGGTTGTGCTCTTGCACCTTTACCAGATGACGTTCTTGAGCTACTAGATGATGATCTCTCAGGTACAACATCGCCAACAACGACGTTGTTTATTGAGGCTCCTTTTTGAATCTTAAATGACATGTTTTTCTGTTTTGTATGGTCAATTCACCTCTTTGTTTTTTGTGTGTGAAGGGACTGTGATTTTAATAATCAGCTGGTGTTTGATTACAAGTTAATACTAGTGGACTGTGTCGTCCTTTATATATTTCTCTTTCTTCCTAACTCCTTTTTTATGCCTATTGCCAGGTACTAATCTAGCCCGTTTTTTAGGCAACAAAACCACCTGAAAATTTATATGAATTAACTTTTTGATCGCAAGCTCTGTATATATGCAAGTTGTACTAAAGGTGTTCCTCACACTTTTTTATTCGAACAACAAATTCGAAAAGTTGACATTAATCTCTGGTCTGTATTTTGTTTCGCTGGTTTGTTCCTCGTCATCAGTTGATTGTATTAATTCTTCTTCATCACTGGGTGCTGGCACTGGTGAGTAATAACCGTCATCATGTGCTGGCACTGGTGAATAATATCCATCATCCGTGTTCTGCTCAGTTTCTTTATATTCTTCATATTCGGTTAATGGGAACCTCTCAGGAGCAATGCCAGTGTCATTGTACAGCACACCCACAACTTCTTTTCCCATTCCAAACAGATAAGTCTCAGCCAATGTTAACCAGTCTGCTTTTCCGATCTTTAGTGATTTTGATACAATACGTGATAGCTCTGTAACCAACAGCTCACGGAATCTAAGTCTCAAATCCAACCATACAATGATCAGAATGAAACAATATCCAAGTTTGATTATTCTCTGAATTCCTTGGCCTTTCCAGTACATGTAAGGTGAGAACATTGTCAGACTATGTCTTTCGCCAGCCAGTCTACATTCAGATTCGAAAATGGCTCTTATTGTTCTGTCAAAGTCGTTGATACTGAACCAAGGCTTTGTGCATGTTTCTGTAGTTGCACCGTTTGGCTCGTATCGTTCGAGTATCATCTTCTTCTTGTCGAATATGAGTAAATTTGCATGGGTCTTTTCTGGTTGATTAACCATGTTGGTCAGTGTTGCCTTAATCTCATCTTCTGTGTGCATAGTCAGTGCTCTACCAGAAACCTTGGTTGGTTCTGATCCGATGAAACGTGAACCCAACAAGCCCAGAAGTGTAACATCAACGAGTAGATATCTGAATGAATTCTCTGGTAGGTACATTCTGGCAATGTACTCTGATAGATCAGCACGGCCTTGTGGACTGATTACTCTCTTCATTGTGTAACTGATAGTTGTATCCTTCATTTCGAATGTGTCTATTTCGCATTTCCATACAATGTTAATCAACTTGTCACTAAATATCAGATCACTCAAAAAAAACATAACGTACTAGTTTACAATGTCATCGGTATACCCTCTGTGTTTGTTTAGTTTACTGTATACCTTAGCTGTCAAATCGGCGCTACCACCGATAAAAGGCTGTCTCGACCTTGTTAACGATGCTGGTATGTACTTTAACCCATGCTTTACAGTTCGCTTGATGAACTCCTTAACTTCTTTACACTTGTCATCACAATCTTCCGTTTCTTTGATATCGTAAGTGACATCATATTTTCCTTTGTATTTGGTCCGGCGTTTGGGGTTTTCCATGCTGTTTATATTTCAACTGTATCAAATACTAAAATAAACTATATGTAACATTCAATTTAAACCATACACGCGCTATTGACTATCAAACAAATTTACATTATGACAGAAAACAGTAACAACTCAAAACTCGGCATTAAAATCCCACCCCTGCCTGACGGATATGACGTCAAATCTGAGTTTGCACGTTTACAGAAACAGGCAAACTTAACAACTAGGGTGACCATTGCCAAAACACTTTCCTCATACAAAGGACTCGGTGGTGTCACTGTTTCAAAACTGAACAACGGCATGGAACTCTACACGACTGATAATTGTTTTGTCCTTAACGTACCTAAAGAGGGCATTCGCAAACCTGCCTTGGATGGATTCTCAAAAGAGGAATATGATAGAATGTTCAAAGACAGTGACAATGCACCATTCACAGCTGCTGACGTTCGTAAGTTTATTGAAACTAGTGACGGACTACTACAAGATTTTGAAAAGAAACTAAGACCAGATGGATCAGTTGCCGTCGTAGTTGGGCGTGGACCTTTATTTGGCATCACAGGGATAGCGCGTGACGTAGGAAGTGCAATGGGGTCTGATATACCAGTTGTCATGATTGGAAGTACACCGCCCCTCCCTTTACTCCCACAACGTCCTGAACCAGTAAAAGAGACTCAAAAGCCATTCTTCGTAGAGCCGTATCCTGGATTGGAATGCAGAGACTCACCTAGCAAAAATGTTATGAAATGTAAAGTATGTAAAAAGGACATGATACCAGAGCTGGCATACAAAAGCATATACTGCGGTTCACATTGTTATCAAAAGGGATCAAAACGTTGATAAATAAAAAGAATATAAAATTACCATTTGCTGTCAGTTAATTAAATGTTTACGAAAGAAAACCTGGACAAGGATTCAATTGGAAAGTACAAACAACCATATCGCGAAATAGTCGTAAGACTGAGTAATGGTCTTGAGCTCCGTACATCTGATGACCCATATTATGGAATAGCTGAATCCAGAGAGGAAACCAATAAAAACCTACTCAAACTCAAATGCAAAACATGCAAAAAGGACATGATACCAGAGCTTGCATACAACAACTTTTATTGTGGTGTTCACTGTTACAACAAGGGATCCAAACACTGATTAAATAAAAAATAGAAAATGCCATTGTCCATCCGAATTAATTATTAAGTCAATCAATAAAAAAACACGTTCTGAATATAATTTTCGTTTATTTGATAACTTTGGCTTTGTACTAAATCATTTTTCTGTAAATCAAATGCAAGACTATACATTAGTACAAATAAAGCGACCTGAACGATGGCAAGCTGATTCCGTGACTGCATGCCACTCACCTAAACAACTGTTTGAATTACCACAAACACTAGAGGAATATGGTATAGATATTAGTAATATAAAGTTGGACGAGGATACAAAACCACCTAAGGACACTGATAAGCTGTCAGTTGATTTCAAACGCGCTGCTGAATATGCAACTCAAAAGACATTTGAAACTGCAGGAATCAAGTCAACGGGATACATTGTCGGCTTTGTATGTGGGTCCATAGCATACGTTAAGGACTCCGATGTAGCACAACCTGATGAACACCCTTTTACTTCGTTTCTTGAAGAACATGCGATGCCCGTTCACAGATTCAAGACCAAAGAAGACTTGATTGGTCTGTGCACAGAAAATGAAAAATGGTGGAGATCATTCAAAGCATACAACCCTGACAAGGTTGTTATTGCAAATGTCGCGTTCCGGTGTCTCCTTGATTTATATCCTCGGCCGGGCATACCAGAATCTGACGCTGATGTCTTGTACCTTTTTGAACACAAAACTAGCACCGCTGACAAACGTAAGCAAATAGCTGTTTGCAAACCGAGAGGCACTATAGTCATGAATGTAGCCGAATACGAATACAATGGAAGCGGTTTCAGTAACGATACCAAGTTGCTATACACACTAGCAAACAACAGCAGAGACTACATTAGATCAGATTACATGGTGCCACGCATAACTGAGATATGGCGCTACGATATCAAATGATGACAAACAATGTTCATTGTAAGTTTTGTGAAATAAAATGTAAATACAAAATACACTACATCTTGTCTTGTTTATCCTGTGCATGCTTACACTCTGAACATGAAAGAAAATAAATAAAAACATTAAGGCACCTTGTCAGGTATCGAACCCGTGATACGTGGGGGCGTTGACCTTTGACCAAGACCATATCTTACCCACTATACCACAAATTTAACGTTGACTTGGTCAAGCTTGAAAAACTTGTATCAATGGATGTTTCTGTATGGTACTTGTTAAAGTTTTTTCTTTCCTTTAGTTGGATTTCGATGTGGATCTTGTGTCTCTCTTCATCTCTCCTGTTATGATATTCTAATTGCTATTTTGGTTGTGTTTGTAAGGTTACTTGTTGCAGTTCAAACGTCAGGCTGTGTCAAAAGTATTTTCCATTCTTTTTCAATTCCAGTCTTTCAGTTACAAAAATTTATTTTATTTGTATTGCATAAACGTTTATTTGTACATCAACTCAAAACATGAATCAAATCGAAGACATGACTGAAATCAACAACTTGATGCCGAAACTCATTGTATCGGATTCCATATACCAACAGCCAAGTAAGCGGCGCATGCTTGCACACCCTTCGGCCTACTCAACCGGTACGATTTTCATCTTCTTTTTTAAATATTTTGTGATAGTCATTTCCATGTCCCGTGAGTTATTAATTGAAGGTGACTTTCCCATACGAGCTCCTGTAAGCGAACATCAATTCCGAGATTTGTTATACAACAACGTCAAACGAGATGGACACAAGGGCCAGCAAGAAGCAGCACATTGCACAACCGGACAAGCCGAAAGTCACAGAGAACAAAAAAACTGATGCAGAAATCATACAAGAGAGAACAATAAAAATGTTCAGATCCATAGCAGCCCTTGCACAAGTCGATCCATTCTCACCACGGGTCTTGAGTGCCTATAAGACACGCGATGGGAAACAGTTGTACTTAGACCAAGTGCTGAGAGACGTTGCCAAAATCGTTAACAAGCGCTATGACAAGGACGATCCAGAGCGCATGGTACTTAACAGAGAATGGATTATGGTGTATGAATGGATGTTAACTACAAAAAAACAGGACATTGACAAGATAACAGAAGTACCAGAGAAGATTGTTCTCGGAAAGTATTTGTTAAACAGAGACCAACAACAACATTAAATTTATTCAATCAATTTCCAAGAGAAGTAAGTCGTTTTGTCAGGTTGGTGTTCTTCGTATGTTTGTCTGTAGTGTTGATCTGTCATGTGAAACTTGAAGTGGTAAACCGTGTACTCAGTGACCAAACCCAAGTAAGATTTCGATTCTTCTAGCCTTGTCTTTATGTCGTATGGCTCCGAGAAAGGGATATTGTGAATCTGAAGTTCTTCCGACAATGCACGTGTAGCAGCAATAGATGGCTCTTCGCCAGGCATAAGTTTTTCAGCGACAAAGTTTACATTGCGAAGTCTCGTTATTCCATTCTTGAATTCTTGGCGTTCTTCTATCAGTTCGAAATGTCTGTTGTTTCCATCCACATATAAACATCGAACTTCAACTGCTTTTACAAGTCGTATCAGTTGATTAGATTTTGTTGTAGCGTTATCATGTACACAGAGAGAACATTCCCCTTTAGTTATCTCTTGATATAGTTGATCAGGGCCTTTAACCCATTTGTCTGTTTTGATATTGTGCAATGACAATAATTTAATAAGGTCTTGTAAACTTTGGATATTGGAAGACATACTAAAACGACAAAATAATTAATAAGACTTAAAAAAATCCACCAAAAGTCATGCTATGTAATATTCCAGGAAAAACTATTCATTTCTTTACTTTTTCCTTTGCATCAGACAAGTTGTACCACACAGCACCTTTCATTTCCACCATCTGTTCTGATGTTTGTTTTGTTGTACTTGTTAATGCTATGCTCTTTGTTATGGCTGTACACACTCGGTGTATAACGTCAATCCATTTGATTGTGTTTCTAACTCCAAGAGATTTTGTGTCAGGTGTGTCCTCCACAGCAATGGTAATGCCAACCTTTGATCCATCACATAAACAACCGACATCTACTGCAGCTTTGTACAAGCTGTACAAGTGTGTTAACAATATGTAGCTATTTGATGACTTGAGATTGACAAAGTTGTGGTTGTCGATTATGTCGATTATTTGCTGTATCAGCACCGGATGTGCTGGCTGTGTCAGCATGAAATTTAGATATTCACCAAGGTCTAGCTGTGCTGGGACATGTGATTGCATGAACGGCCACAGTCCAACATATTGCTTTATCGGTCCTCTGTCCATCAGAACCCTGAGTAGGCTTATCTTTTCACACAACCCACTAGATAATAAAAATCCATACACAGCGTCATACGATTCGGTAATGTCCAAGTGCTCAACTGACGTGCTAACTATCGTTGGTCTTCTGAACAATGGCTTCGTTTTCGCCGTTGGTTCTGTGGCGGTAACAGGGTTGTTATTGTTGTTTGGATCATCCTTAGTTATGGTTATCTCTGAAACATCAATGTGTTGTTCTAATCCTTCAACTTTTTCAATTGTTATGTCTTGCTCGGGTTTATGTTCTTCTTTGTTTTCTGTCTCAATGTCGAATGAAACTTTTGTTTTTGGTTCATGTTCGACATGTTGTTGCTTTTGTTCCGGCTCAACAGACTGTGCATTCGGTATTGCGTTTTCTGTTGTGTCTACCGACTGTGAATCAGGTGTATTTTCCATGTTTTTTGATATGTTTTATCTGTAATGGTTTGCGCCCAATTATAAACTCCATTGTGATCACATTTTAACATCCATTTTCCTTGTGTATATTTTCAGACATATCATGAGAATACTGATTCTGGAAAGGGAGACAGAGGGCATGCATACAGACCTTCCTAGTTTTGTTATATTTGATGACACAAACTGTGAAACAAAGATGACATTTACGAGTGACCAATTGAACCTGATCAGAACAGCATGTGTGTTCAAGTCTATTGTTCACCGAGGTGCACACAGCGGATGTGTAGCTGACTGGATATACTACAAGTACCCTGAGCATATGACACACATCGATCATAGCCTAGTAGACAAAACGAAACTCGAACTTGAAAAACAGAAAGCCGACTACGTGTTCGAAACTATGGCTTTCTCGTATGATAGTGATCTACTGTTTGAGGAGCTTGATGAGTATATTGAGTACGTAATAGAAGTGGCAAATGGAACTCGGGAAATAAAGAAACATAAATGGGATGACATTATAACAAACCATAACGACCTAATTCCGTTTTGGTGCAATGTAACAGATTGGCAGACTCAACTAGACTTTGGTATAGAACTTGTACAAAACGCAGATATGGATGAAAGTGATGATAGCGACAAATAAAAGTTGTTTTGTAAACCATATATATGTAATTATATAATATAAATTATGCTTCTAAAGTATTTGTTTTGTCAAGCCAGAGACGCTTTATGGTAACTTGAACTTTTTTGATATACTAACAAAAAACTTGACCCCCATATAATTGTATGTGATATATCATATCTTACATCCTATATAGGACTTACCAAAAGTTGAGACCCGCATAAAAATGCAGTTGTCAAGGTTACTAGAAAAATTCTTGGAACTTTCAGTCAACGTTACCAAGGACCTGGTCAAAGTCAACTCTAGAAAAGTTTTTTGAACTTTCCTAGTTACCATAACAACTGCATTTTTATGCGGGTCTCAACTTTTGGTCAGTCACTTATTCCTTAACATATGGTATATATGATATACCTTTATATGGGGTTTACAAACAAGTGTGTAGAACAAACTAAACTGGTTGTTTGAAAAACACTAACCTGACCCCCATATAAAACTATATCATATATATCATATGTTAAGGAATAAGTGACTGACCAAAAGTTGAGACCCGCATAAAAATGCAATCGTCATGGTAACGAGGTAAATCTCCAGGAAAAATATTTGAAGTTTCAGTCAACGTTACTAGGTTGACTTCCCGTTTAATATCCGAAAGTCAACCTAGTAACATTGACTTAAGTTTCTATGAATTTTCCTAGTTGCTATGGAGATTGCATTTTTATGCGGGTCTCAACTTTTGGGTAGACAGTTGTTCCTTAACATATGATATATAAGATATACTTTTATATGGGGGTGACACAAGTGTATTACAAAAGGTGATCGTCGGGGGTGTTGTAAAACGAACTCTTCAAGTTTTTATTGTCGTTTATATAATTGTATATGATATAATTTCTTTAGGTTTACAGAAATGAATATTCGTATGATTTTGAACACGCGTTTATTAGATTGGGTCATCATCAAAGAAATCCATGTCGTCTATTATTCTTGGTGTGTCAGGTCGTTTGGGTTCCTTATGTCAATAAAAACTATATCAAGTAAGGCATAGTTACCTCTATCATCATCTGTGACGCATGTGTGATGATCTTGTCTCTCTCGCTTTTAGGTAGTTCCGCAAAGGCTTTGCTTTCGGATATGCGTAAGAACCTCTGTGATCCAAATATCTTCATGCACTCAGTCTTGAGTGATAGCAGCGACGGGTTCATTAAACATGTCTTATAGATATCAATAACAATATCGTCATATTTGATATCGAAGCGCGTAGTCGTCATGATCTTTATGATAGCATGCATGCCCACGGACAATGCATACTCTAGAACAATCATGTAACTGTGCCAATCGAGCAAATCGCGATCAAGCGCAATACTGATTATCCCGTTCTGTACTTCTTCCGGCAAGTTGATAAATTCCTTATGTTGTATCACACCATTCGCCAAATTGCATGTTAGAAATGTCTCAAGAAATTCCTTTGTTCCGCTTTCCTTGTATTTTCGTATGTCAGTCCTTGTGAATTTCCTATAGGCATAAATCATGTCACTGATGTTTTGTGATTCAGACAGAGATTGTTGTATGCGTATGTGACACATCGATAACAGGTCAGGTACGCCTTTTGGTACAATGCGCCTCACAGTGTTGGCTATTGATGTCCACTTTTCCCTTCCATAAGTGACTCGTTTGTCATGTCTAACAACCTTGTTGAACGCCTCAAGACAGTGTATCTCAAGTTTCGCAGGCTCTTTGTCAGGTATGTCTGCTGGCACAAATGCAGACACACATGCATCGGCATGCTTCACAATCACAGATGGACTGAAAAACAGATTGCAAATGGGACATTGGATCTTTTCCTCGGAAGCAAACGATACAAACGCCCGCGGCGCGATCGCGTGATTCGCTGTGCCAAGGGTAGTTATAGCAGAGGAGTTAGAGTTGTTATTATTTACATCTGGGATTGCAGGACCGGTGCATGTTGATGCGTGAACAGGCAGGTCATTAGGAGTGAATGTCTGCGAACACAGTGGACAATCCTGAAGTTTGATCATGCAAGTATGTGAATTGTTATAGAAAGTGGCGCCGCACGAGGGACAGATCCTTGATATGCATTGGTGAGGTATGCCATCTTCACAAGTGTAGCATATGCTACCTTCGCATGAATGTCTTTGGCCCCGAGACAAAACCATATCACACATTTTACAGAATCGGTCACCCTGTTAGAAATTACCATATTACACTTACTGTAACGTGTTACCTGTACAGGCTGTATCGTTTTGTTACGGCGTTTGCACACATGCCCTACACCGAAAAATATCTCTCCACATTCAACACACATTACGCCTTTGCATGTGTGTTTATCCACTCTGCGGTACGGGTCTTTACAAATCCTGCATACGGCAAATATATTACATTGTAGAGCATTGTGATTTCCCTCACACAGTTCACATTTCTGTTTGGTGCATGTGTGTCCTATTGTTGTATTGAAATAGACTCCACAAGCAGCGCATTTTGAGTCGTCAAGGAACATGTATGGGTTCTTTGATATGCTACCTTGTCGATCGTGATATGCCGCTGTATCTTCAGGTCGCGTATCTGGTTGCCATATACGTTGTCTTGAATGGTAGTCTTCATCATGCTTGTACATATCAAACTTGTTACATACTGCACAGTATACGGCCATCCACATTTGACATTTGTGGTTCCTATCTGTCCTTTGTTTCATATGACACATCACACATGTAATATGAGTTATATTCAATAGGTTGTCTATATCCTTTGTGTTGCGTTTTTTCGACGAGCAAAAGCCTCTATGTGCAGGGTCATTTTTGTTCATAGAGCATACTTCACATTGTGCGTATCCAGGGTCTGTATTGTAAAGTCTGACATTGCTGTATTGATTATCTTGCTTTGTGTTTGGAGGGTCGTCTATGTAAACTTTCTTCGGCTTTGGTTTGCAGTAGTGTGGGAATATTGACGCGTATTCTTCATTGCATTTGCTGCAGACCGTCGTAGCAGACATTTCGGTTATGTTACGTTGCAAATAAAGCTGAGATAAGAACTGTAAACCGCTAATATTAGTAATTTGAATAAAAATGCGGATGCAGGAACGCTAATCAAAGTTATAAGGCTCTTCTTTTGTAATGACAACTTTATATCATTAATTACAATAACTTTAAAGTGTATGGAATCTTTTCACCGGTGGGTCTCGTGTATATGTATTGTGATGTAACACCACCGGCTGTCGCGTTATGCTGGAACAAGTAATTATAACATGGTTCACAGTAATAGTTTTCATGGCTTTTCCATTGAACCATGAGAGTGGCTTTGTGTTGGCAAAATGTGATATGGGCCAGATCGCATTGTTTCTTATCGCTGTGGTTCATATTATCTTGATTTAAAATATTTGGTTAATTGCAAAACTGATACTGAATATAGTCATACATAACATCTGATTTTACGTAAATTTTTTAATACAACCTACTCATAATCTGTTCTTTGGAAGACATTTCTCAATACATTACTAGAGTGGAATTTTGTAATAGTATGCTCAAAGAAATACTCAAGTTTCTGGACGTTTTCAGCGAACCGCTAATGATGTTTATTGAATGGTTGTGCTGCACAGAAAGAAGACGGAGATAATACGATGGACATGACGAAACATACAACAAAATGTAATCATAGTTACTTTTATTACAAAAGTCACACACATCAGTTACTGTCTCTGTTGTTATCCGAACCAAGTTCAAAAGCACAGCCTTTGTATCGTCTTCCAGTTTTTGTTGTAGACATGGCAAGCAATAAGTGTAAAAAGTTGAGTTGTCCACATATTCCACTGTAAAATATTTTGTATTTTTCTTTCTTTTGGCCTTTTTAACTCGTCGTCTTTCTTCTTCCAAATATTCCTCTCGCTTTTCGGCACATGTCTCACAAATCTGACCCACGAGCGAAACGGGTGTTTCCATGCAAGCACTACATTTCTGTTCTTCATCTGAGTCACTCATTTCATGCTCATACAAATCAATACATATGCTTAACAAAAACAAAACATGTCCTACTATTAATACAGTTTTACATTTTTATATGGATCTACAAATACATCACCACTCTAAGATCTTCTTGTCCTTTACAATGTCTGAACACTTCTTCCGCATGTCATCGAGTCTCTGTTGTTTTAGTTGCAGTTTAGCATCAGCCACGAAACGCTCGCTAAAGTTAGGGCAGTTGAATGCTGGACATTTCTGAGCGTCTGCTAGTGAACCAAACATGCAATCTGTGCATTTGGACCAAATTTCTTTTGATTTCTTGGTGAGTTCTCCTAGTGTGCTTACTTCTTCTGTTATAGCTTGATCTACTGTGTTTACACACTTTTCGCATATGTTCGGATTAGCCATGCTCTTGCGGTGTGTGCAGCTTCCCCATGTGCTAGCACACTTGTTGCACTTGGGTCGTTTAGCGTACTGAGAGTCTTTCTGGCAAGGTGGATCGTCTATGATTGATTTACACACGGCGCATTCGGGAGCCCGTTCAGCAAATGCCAATATCGCCGCACGTTTACTGAGCGAACTTGTGCTTTTTGTTTTTGTTCTGTACTTGTCCAATTGTGCCTCGAAACGTTCTCGTGTTGCTTTTTTGTGTGCTTTGATCTCTGCATTGATTACTTTGTTTGCTTGTTTAGCATTATCGAGTGTGAGCTGGAGCTTGGACATGATCACTGGGTCACCTATTTTGTCCTCTTTCATCTTGTTCAGTGCGCGTCTTGTCTTTTGAATCTCCTTTGTGTTTTGATTCTTCTTATCGTTCAAGTTCTCTTCCTTTACAAATGTTGTATCAACCTCGAACTTGGCAACTGTAGCTTTGGTGTTGTTATTGTTGTTGTTCACTGACTGAGGATTGACCTTGACTTCGCCATCCGCATTCCGCTTTTGTACCAAGTTGTTAGCATGCGCTGCAAACATGTTTTCGGTACCGCTTCTGTTGATGGTGTACGGCGTTGTCTCCGTAACAAACCGTGTAGTTTTGTATACACTCGGATTATGATACTCCACGGGGTTACCCATGATCTTTGTAAGGTTCTTGAGCAATGCTTCCTTATAGTAGCCGTAATCGATAGGCACAGAGTTGTTCATAACTGTGACGGGATCCATTACTGAGTCTCCTTTTCCCTTCCCTGTGTTCTTCCGAGTGTTATTCAACTTCTCTCTATAGACTGGACTGAGGTAGCGTATGCATTGTCGTCTAAGTCCATTCTCGTATGTGTCAACTTGCGTCTTGGGCAGCGTTTTGAAATAGTTTTCGATTACTTTCTTCTGCTCTTTCTGTTTCAGTGCCTGTGTATCAGGTTTATCAATGACTTCTTCATGTTTCACCACGACAACTGATATGACTTCACCAGCAGCTATGATATCAGTGTCCTTGTAGAGTTTCTTGAACATATCCTCATAATCCTTTTCTTTTATCGTATGACCATAGTGGTCTATAATCTTGTAATGCGCGTCCATGATCGACTTGAGTTTTTCTTCATCACTAGTCTTCATGGCGAGCCGTACAGGCGGTGATATAGAGCCAACCTTTTTGACTTCTTTGCCTATCAAACAGTTAACATAATAAAATGTTTGTCCTTTACCGTTTGCATTCTTTGATATTGTTTCCTTTCCATAGTCCTTGAGATTACCGCTTATCTTTTGTACTTCAATCAGTTCACTCATCGGTATGTTTGCCAGATCAATATTATCCAGAGCCTTGGCACATGCTTGCATTGCTTTCTCAAAGTCATCGTCTATTGTGAGTGATTTAACCGCAGCTTTGCATGCTTTCTTAATAAACTGAGCTGGACCACGTTTGATCATCTGTAAGCCCTTAATATCAAGAATTGCTTCAAGTTCTGTAATGAGCCACTTTCTTCCAAAGTAGTTCTTAGGACCAATCAGATTCAGGATGTCGTAAATCTTTTCGAATTCTAGTTTGATCGGGGAAATGAAGCATTTCTTAGTTATGTGGTTAGCCATTATCCAACCATAACAGCTTCCAAGAGCGCGTGTTTGTGGATCAGCGACATCGTATTCGAGATCTTCAAGGAGCACAAAGATCGAGTCTGTGTCACCGTATATGACCTTGGCATTGAATGGATATCCGTTCGCCTTTGTGAACTGAGTCTCAGCTTCGTATTTGATCTGAGCAATCATGTTTCTTCCACATCTTGTCACTGTTTCAGCAATGGCCTTGAGGTAATACTTGTTCGTTGGATCACCAGTTGTTCCATACACACTGTTCTGAATACCCTTTACGATGTTCTGATCAGTGTCCCTTACAGACTTCTCGCGTTGTAGTTCCTTGTATTTGGCGTTCAATTCAGGGTTCTTTGCACGAGTTTCCTTGATCTTGGCGTCAAGAGCTTTCAGTTGTGCTTTTTGTTCCTCTGTAGCCTTGTCCTTGAGTGCTTTAAGTTTCTGTGATTCAACAACCAGATCTGATACACCAGTATCGATGTTGATCTTTTCCATAGCGAGATCCCTTTTCTTGATTTCATCCTTGATAGCAGATCTCTGTGTTCCAAGATCTTGCTCAAGCTCTGGCAGAACACCTTTTCTGTATGACTTGCAAGCAAACGCCCAGTTGTTTGGGTTGGCTTTGTAATATCCCCTGCCATTCTCAACAACCCAATCATGTGCTCTCCAATAGTCACGTTCTATGAGCTTGTTGTTCTCGTCATAGTATGAAGGTTTCAAGCCATGTTTCCGAATGTACGAGTTTGTAAGTAATGTGCTGTAACACAGATTGTGGGCCATCATAATACTGGGGTACATTCCAGCAAAGTCCAGTGTCGCAATGATGGCCTTGTAGAAGCCAGTTATCGGCTTGAGCACCGTGGCGCCGTCATACGAGTCACCAAATTTGAGTAAGTTCTTCTCCTTGAGCTTGTACTGTTCAACAAACAGGTCTGCCTGTACTGAATCAATCGAGTCCTTAACCATTTTGTTAAGCGTAGCGAACACAGATCCACCTTCTTGTCCTTCACTGACACTGTCTGGAACTTGGTGGTCATTGCTGTTAGCAAAGCTCGGCACATCTCGCTCATCGTCATTGGATTCCTGTTCTCCGTTACGGTACATCTCGTCAAATTCATCATATTCATTATAATCATCAGCACCCATGGCATATAACGCTGCAAGATCATCCTCGGTTAGGTCTGTCAAATCATCAGGTATGTCAACCTGTTCAGGTTTGATCGTTTCAAGGAACTTGTCTTTCTCGGCTAGTGGAAGTTTGTCAAGTTCAAGTTCCCATTCTGGTGGTGCACAGTCTGGACGCTGTTTGAGCTTGGAAGTGAGCATGAACAGTTTGTATTTCTCGTGTGGACAGTCCTTTTGTCCGCAGCGTGCCGTTGCGCATCTAGGTCTTGTACAATCCAAACGTAACTTGGCTTCGATTTTTGCACCTTGTGCTCTGTCTGTTGCCACCTGAGCTGGTGCATTGGTACGTAATGCCATACCTGAACAGACATATTGTCAGCTAAAAAACATTTACTTGAACAGTACCTAGCATGTTTGCTTCCCAGTTCTTGATTTTGAAGATTTTGTCTGTGCATATCGAATCTCTCATACAGTATTCAGCAAGGATTCGCCTACCTTCCTCGGTCTTCTGGTATGTAGAAATCAAACTGTAGTTGACATCTCCTTTGGTTACACCTTCGAGATATGCAAGACACATGTCTCTCAGACCAAACGATGTAAGTTTTGGATCCAATTGTGCGGCTCTGTAGATGTCCCAGTTCAACACACCCGGTACACTCGCACTCCATTTGGTAAATCCCTTGTTCGTACTACCACTTATGTATATTGACCTATCGGGGAATCTACCGAGTTTTGAAAAGTCCACTTTAAGTTTAAGGGCCTTTGCACGGGCAATAAAGTATTTGAGATCGAATCCGTTTCCGTTATGATGAACCCACAAATCAGGATCTACTGTTTTCATGAATTCGTAGTAGGAAGTCAACAGGGATCGTTCCGCCTTATACCAGAACACCATATCGGTGTCTTTGACATGGCTGACCTTGTCCAAGCAAAAGATGTAGCGCTTGGGCTCACTGGTTTCATTACTGTCACCAAGAACAACACTGATTTGAAGAATTGGATCGGTTTCAGGAGACGGAAAACGTCTAGCTCCTGTACTCATCTCAGCATCGAATGTTGTACGAACAAGGTTGGGCATCTTTCCGTTGTGTGCTGCATCGTTAAGTTGTGTGATCTTCCGATAGTCTGTAAAGAGTTCCAGATCGCATGTCGTATGTCTGTTCTCATCGCTTGGTGGTAAAACAGTATAGTCTCCAGCTTTCAGTCCTAACCAAGAGCACGGTTTGAACTGGGTATCGGCGAAGAATCTGATAACAAAATCGATATCGGCTTCATAGAGCAAAAGCTTCTTGATCAGTTTCTTGTACTCGTGTGGACACCATTTGAGATCAGGTATTGCAGGTATGATTCGATTGTCAAACTTGTATGAAGCTTTGCCGTCTGGGTTCTCGATCAGGTCTCTGCACAACTTGACGCATTTGGGATATCTCACGTAAACCTTGATGAAGTTTGTACCATTGTCTCTATCACTTGTCCGTTTCAATTCCTCTTCAGTAACAGATTCCCAATGTGTGATAATCGGGCCTAATGCCGGTATGTCGTTGATAACATTTTGGTAGTCTTCATTTCGCTGTGCCAACTGTTCTGTGTACTTGATCACACCGTTTGATAATTGTTCAATAAATCCAGTAATGACGTCGTCTGTTAATCCATCAGGTCGTTTGATTGCAAACCATGATAAAAATCCACTAACTTGAACGTTTACTGGAGCGTTTGTGTCTTCGACAACACCGGTTAAATCGATAACTGTTCCAGAACCAGGCTTGTAACTGTACACAGCAGTGAGTGTGTAGAAGTTAATATTGTCCCTTTTTGGATCAAGGTTTTCCTCATAGTGTTTCGTATAGTTTTTCCTCAACCGCAATTGATTGAAATCTTTAAAATTTTCGAAACTGGGACCGTATTTAGCATTTTTGTCTTTCTCGACAAGTTGATTGAGTGAGTCTTTGACAATCACATGGTTTATCGCTTGTTCAATTTCTTTTAGTTTATCATTGATGATTCCTTATTCATATAAGAATAATAATATTGATATTACCTTCAGGCGTAGACACTTTTTGTTCATCAGATACAGATTTATGTTTGAGTTCTATCGCTCCAACTACATCATTGGCAAAATTTGCGTATGTGTTTTGTTCGAGTTTTATCCTTTTTGACACCGCTACATCCATGTATGGTGTTGAATATCATTCGGTTTGCGTTTCTGACAAGCGATACAAGGAAAAGATCACTGAAATGTTATGTCACATATTTTTTTGACATTGTAAGAATATGCTACCTGTATTAAAATATAGAAGCGTCAATATGTGAAACAATTCGTCGTTACACAGCAACTAAAAAAACTTTGACGAAAATTTTGTGCTACGTAAATTTTTTGAGAGATGACATATGTTGACGTTAGAACATAAAAATTTGTGCTTGTTAACATTTTTATTTTCTTTTCAAATACAAACATAACCACACAACTCAAAAACATACCAATAATGGCTTTTGTATACACTGGAAACGGACGTAAGTTAAAATTAAATATATATAATCTAATATATTAGTTTTATGTGCACACGGCTTACGCGATAGCGATTGTGAGATATGCAGCAAAACTACTCAAGTCGCACAACAAGGACAATTGAAAAACGCTACTGAGCCAGTAGATTTGAATTATTCAGGACTTTATCCGTCAACTATGGTTATTCATAATAATTTCTACATTGGTGCTGGTAGAACTTTAGAGGAAAGGATGAAGAACAATGGCAGAGCCAAATTGTAATGCTATACATAAATATTCTCTGTCATTAACTTGTGTTTATATTTTTCGTTTGTGTGTTTACGAAAATGCAGTGTGAACAATGTCATGCGAATGTTACCGACAAAACGTACCTTAAAGCATACTTTGATTGGTGTAACAAAGGCGAAGAGGAGTGTCAATTCTGTGAAGAATACGACATGAAATGTGAATCGTGTATTGGAAATGATGTTAAATGTGAACATAAAGACGATTACACATATGGCCCTGGAAAGTTTCATGGCATAGTTACACCGAACAAAAACGGATTTGCAATCTTTTGTTCGTATCAACATCTTGAGGATTTCACCGGTGGAGAGCTGTATTGGAAGGATGACTCGGGCTTTACAAGTTTCAACAAGGATCAGGTTCAGTGCAGACTCATTGATGTGGAAGAAACATGTCAAAAATGTGGCAACCAAGTTGAGCATGATTGGATTCTATGCTATGTACATGATCCATCACTTCAGTACAAGGCTCTGTACAGAAAACCAAACAAAATAACATATGACATATGATCAATATAACATTTTTTTATTCTCCAAAGTTTTTGCCTTGACCATCATCATCAAAGCCACCTTCATATCCAACAAACACTACATTATGAATAACAGGACGCAACTCCCAGTTGGCTTTATCTGGATCATCTTGTTCAGGCGGGTTGTTTCGCATTGATTTCTCGTCTTTTGATACCCAGTATAATTTAATATGAGGCACAGCTTCGAATTGAACATATTCACCTTTGTTGATGATGGTTGTGGATTTTGGGTTGGTCATTGATATTGATTTGCTTATCCAAGTTAAATATTCAGACAGACAAAACAAACGCTAATTTTATAACTTTGATAACAACCTAAATGTTCTTTTTCTTGTGTAGTTCTCAGAATTCAACTTTAAACGAACACAATGGGTCAAGTAGCCACGTCAATTGGTAATGGAAACCAAATCTCACAGAGTGGCGGAATCGGAATTTTGGATGGAGTTGAGGAAATAGCCAGCGCTGTAGCCAGTGGACTTGGTTTCATTAAAGACATCAGTATAAATGGTGTCAACATACCGACAAACAATGGTGTCAAACGCTTTAAAATCATACTCGATGATGATAGGGAACCAATCTACATAGAACACAAGAGTGACACACCATTTTATATCACTGTGTCTGGAGATTCAATAGACAGTGTCACTACAGGAACAGGAGATGTTACATTCTTCGGAAATGTAAACAGTGCAAACGTTAGAACAGGGAATGTTGTTGTGGAGAACAGCGTTATGGGATCTGTCAATGTCCGAACCGGTGATGTGTCGGTACACGGGGCAATACACGGGGATTGCACCATAAGAACAGGGAACATAAAAAAGTTTGAATATCCTAGGAAGACACCTAGTAAATCATTGGGTAATGCATCCAATGACTATTATCGACAAAACAAAATGATAGAAAAAAAACGTAGCAGGCGATATCAGGCATACAAAGAACAAGACACACTAAGTGATAAAGAAAACAATGCTGAAGCAAAGACTGATGATTAATAAAAATTGTATTTACGTAATGTTTTGTTATGTAGTACCATAGACACACGTTTGTCAGTACAAACTGTAACAGGTGACCCCCATATAATTATATTTCATATGTGATATGTTACATCCTATATAGGACTTACCAAAAGTTGAGACCCGCATAAAAATGCAGTTGTCATGGTAATTTGGAAAATTCATGGAAATTTTGGTCAACGTAACTAAGTTGACTTGAGATAATTCCAGATCGGTCCGCGTAGCGACGTTGACCAGAACTTTATAAGAATTTTCTAGTAACCATGGAGATTGCATTTTTATGCGGGTCTCAACTTTTGGTAAGTCCTATATAGGATGTAACATATCACATATGAGATATAATTATATGGGGGTCGTCACACTAGTTGAGACATATGCCTATCTTTGTTTTGGTATAGCGAACCTAAAACGACAAAAATATTAGGCGAAGCTAGTGGTGAAGTTTAACTTCAACAAATTTTTTCATGCGAAGTTGAGATACGTCGGACATCAGTGAAGTCAAATGGCGACGTACATCGGCGCGAAGCCGTTTTCATTTATTAATTATTCAAACACAGGACAAGACAACAATCTTCGAACATGCCTGCAACCAATAAACAAACAGTACAAAAAAGCGAACAAGAAGCCGATAGCATGACCCGCATATGCATAGTGATGAAAACACCTTGGAAGCCAGTTCCATACTACAAGTTTATACTCGTGCCACGCAACACAATACAAGGTGACAACCACATTTCTGACCCATCGAAACCGAAAGTTGACCTGAATGATAATAATCGAAAACTGTAAATAAAAAAGTATGGCCATCATTAGGTTTTATTTACATTTGGGTGAGCTTCCAAGATATATACTCTTAAGAAAAATTGGCAATATGTTTCTTCGTATCATTGTTGGTTACCTGACTATTTACATAGTAATGTCCACATTATTATTTTATTTAGCCGACGTGTCAATACTTGGATGTGCATGTTCATATTCTAGTTTCGCTGGACGACTTGGACACAAAATACAATTTGAATATGGAATGTTATGTGGTGATCCTAGCCGCGCTCGTAACTTGACAAAATTCATCATAAGAGAGAGAATGTACACAATAGAAGAATATGATGATCATATGAATATAATATTCAGGATGGATATTGACACAATGTTCGATTGTAAACTCTACGATACAGATTGTATAGGCAATAGCTTTATCAGTTACAATGCTGTTATGGTGACGGTGCCTTTGAAGAACATATTTGATTACGACATATGGGACATTCAGTTTTCCTCACAACGTAACGGGACATACATGTTTAACAAGTTTGACAATGATCCATACCACTATTTGTAATGCGAAAATAAAACTGTTCAAATGACACAATGGTTTATTGGATCAAAAACCTAGTTATTTGTCCAAACAACAGTTCCGACAGAGTTACTGACTGTAATTTTACCCAGGTTGGTAACTGTCATATTGTAAGTGCCGACAGTACCAGCAGAATTGGAATGCCATGTTTCAACACTGTTTGCTGTGAGTACAAGGTCACCGGTATTTTGCATTTGAACAAGGAATGGTGCTGAACCAACTCCATGTGTTCCACTGCTCCACTTGGACGCCCAGACCGGGCTTTCGAAATGATAAAGGATAAAGTTCCCACTTGAGTCAACAGCCTAAAAAGTTTACTATGTGCACAGAGTTTTTACTTACACAGAAATAAAGGTTATTTGGAGAAAATACTTCGGTACCAACCCCCATAGTGTTTGGAGATGTGAGGGAATATATTTGAGTGGACAACGAACTGACAACGCACAGTAACACAAAGAAGCATACAAGTTTCATTTTGTTTGGTGATCAGTAATCTAAGATGTAGATGAGACAAGTGAAATGATTTGGGACGCGCATCAAAAACTCGGTTCGTAATCTTTTTTAAGGAACGGATTTTACTGTTTTGTTACAATATGCAACACCAACTGGTGTCCCTGATGTTGTGAAGTGTGTAGTTGACACCATTCTTTTGGATTTTGTGTACCACTTCTGTAATGACGTAAACATAACCCTCTTCATGTTTCACTCCACTGCTTATTCTGTTGTATGTCATCAGGTTGATTGATCTGCACTTTTCTATAAGTGATGTCTCTATATCTTTCATATCTGAGACCTTGACAAAGTAGAACTCGACACAGTATGCATGCACTTCATCTGGATCAGCTTTAAACCTTTTCAGCACATTAGGTCCTTTGGTTGCGCCAACATAGAGTGCTTTATGATTCTTTATCAATCTAACCAAATAACTCAACTTTGTTTCCCTTCCTACAACTTTTAACTTTTTGTTTGTTTTAGGGTCTGATATGTCACTCCGTTCCTTTACAACTACAACAGATGTGCATCCACCCATATTGCTGTTCAAATTAGGTTTATTGATTCCGTTATATTTGCAGGATTAAATACTTGTTCTTTCAATGTGACTTCCCCATGGCTGGCTCACTCTTTTAAATGTAGCCATATCAAATGTATAGTTTACATTAAATCCGTCAAAGATCAATAGATTTTCTTGTTTGGGTATATGTATATCCTATATTAAATTAATATCTATATCAACATCACACAAACCACCACACGTGTTATTCGGTAGAACGTTTGAAACTCCTTGTATCTATCATCATCATATTGTGGGCGAGGTTTGCGCGGCGATATAATTCTTTCGCTTTCAAAATCATATCCACCAGTTAATACTTCGTTTGTTACTTCATCAAACTCGAAATCCATAGTTTTCATAAATTCAACTGTAAGATCCCATGCACATTTTTGAAGACAAACACCAAGCAGATGAAATTCACCGAAAGGTGTTGCCAGACGTAGTAGCATCTCATTTTGAATTTTAGCTTTTTTGTCTATGACACTGTTGCATATTAGATAAATGTCACCTAATGTACGGCGGAAATGCGGATTCGGTTCTTCACGTCTTATTTCACAACGAAATTCCGCGTCGTTATGCTTTGCAGTACCAATAAGATCAGAAAGGTGATCACGTATCAACTCAATACAAACAAGACGCGGTGTCAAGAAATCAATATCATAAAAATCCTTGTTCGGGTATGGGTAAAACGGCATGTTGTCTAAATAACAGAGGTTCAAAAAAAATAAAAAAGTAAAAAATACAAGTTTTTAAAGTATGACAAATGTAGACATGTGTAACTATGGTTATTACGATTTATTGACCAAGTTAGATGCTTGTTCTTTCAATGTCCCTTTTTGATAGTGTGATAATCTTATTATTTTTTTCATTCTCATAGACAAGGTTATGTCCATGAACATTAAAACACCAAACCGGCCCAGGTTGAGATATGTAGAATTCCTATATGACATCAATTATATTATACAATATGTCGAACCCTGACACGCTTTATCCTATAAAAGCGAGTTGTTGTATGATAGCCAGGTATAGGGATGTATTTATCGCGTTTTATTGGGTTTGCTTTGTTGTTTTTGTAGTTGTAATCACCAAGGTACATTTCATCTGTGACATTATTAAACTCAATATCCAAAGCATTCATCAAGTCCGTCGTAACAGCAGTGTTTTCTTCTGTCGATTCGCGTTCTAACAATTTAAAAGAGCCCAGTGGTGTTGCAAGTCTGAATATGTTACCACGCAATGAGCCTTGATAGTCCAGGTTCACAGTGCATCTAACTATCACATAAATATCACCAAATGTGCGGCATGAGAACGGATTTAATGGTGATAGATCAGCTATACGCATAGTGCTTTCTGGTGATGATTTGTGTTGGTCGATAAGCGAGGAAACATACTCGAATATTTTCTTGACAACTATACAACGTGATATTAAATATTCTATATCGTCCCATGCAGCGCGATTGTAGGTTATCATCTCCATGTTTTTGTAAAAAAATATCTAAAACAAAAAAGAAAACAACAAGAAAAGGAAATTTTGGAGTATGACAAATACAGGCATGTGCAACCATGGTTATTTAGATTTATTGCCAAGTTGAATGCCTGACATTTCAATGTTCCTTTTTTACAGTGTTAATCGCCATCGCTGTCATCGTCGCTGTCTTCATTATCGTTATCCCAATATGGTCCTGTGTCTTCAAGTGTAATAGGAGTGTTTGCTACTGTTATGTCATCGCGTATACTATCGACAGAAATAGATTGGGGATGAGACATATGATGTCCAATTATATGGTGTTGTTTATGTGTGCTGGTTAACGGTGCACCTGTGATTATATCCACTCCCTGTGCATATCTGTTTCCAATCATCCACATGTTGAAACTTGGAACGCCACTTGGGAGTGTGAATATCTCAAATTTCGCATAGAGATATCCTTGGAGAAAGCTACTTGTACAGGATTCACTTGGTTGTGGTGAGTGTCGTTCGTGATATTCAGGCTGTCGCACAAATGGTTGTTTTTTGCATGACTCCGTGAGGTTCGTTCCAGGCAACAGTTTGTATTTCATTTCCATGTTTCTGATGAAGGCCTGTTTGATGTTAACATCATGGTATCCGGCAATTGTGATGAGTGAATGCATATTATCCAAATCATTATGTCCACTCCATATCTTTCTGACACGAGTGAACCGAGCCCACCTATCAAAGTGTACCATCTTGTGTGGCTCATCCTTGACACTGTGTTCAATAAGTGTTGCAAGTTTCAAGCCGAGTTTCTTGTTACTAAATGATTTAAAACACGCTATCTTCAAGCGGGATCGTTGAACGTTCATCCTTTCTAATCGCACAATTTATAAGAGAATAATAATTCGAGCGATAGAGAAATACCTTTTTCAGAAAAAACGGTATAGCTTTTTGTTCCCGTGATATGTCCGCGGAGTTCCATACCTTGTTCACATTTTTGTTTATGTTTGTAGTTCAGCTTGTTTACACAAGTACATGTTTGTATTACAAAGACTCAAACGACCGACCCCCATATAAATATATTTCATATGTGATATGTTACATCCTAAATAGGACTTACCAAAAGTTGAGACCCGCATAAAAATGCAGTTGTCAAGGTTACTAAGAAATTTCTTTGAAGTTTCAGTCAACGTTACTAGGTTGACTTCGGATATTAAACGGGAAGTCAACCTAGTAACGTTGACTGAAAAGTATTTGAATTTTCCTAGTAACCATGGAGATTGCATTTTTATGCGGGTCTCAACTTTTGGTAAGTCCTATTTAGGATGTAACATATCACATATGAAATATATTTATATGGGGGTATGCCAACGTGTTTTGAAACGCGTAGATGACGTATTTGTTTTGTAGTACATAAAACGAGTTTGGTAAAGTGTTTTATTTCATAACGACATCTTGGTCTTTTGGTTTGTACAACTCTGGGAAATCGCGTTTAATCATTTTTTCCATCTCTTGCATTCTGCTTATCATAACGTTATTTGCCTCTTTGATAGCATCTATACGCAGCAGAGTTTTGTTCCTGTTTGTGGTACGAATGTCTGTTTGTGCTTCATCAGGTGCTTGTCCAGTATTCGTTCTTTTACGCTCTTCGTTTAGGGCATCAGACATTGTCAGTTTATCAATCTTGAGTTTGCTGGAAGCACTTGTTACGAATTGCATGAGCGTGTTTGCAAACATTGCCTCAGTAAGTTTGTCTATCATAACCATATCTGGATCCAAGGGTGGTGAAATGGACTTGAACTCGTAACGTGTTCCATCTGGGTCTGTACTTCCATCTTTCTGGTAATGGCGTGGATCAGATGTGAAGAACACCTTCCCATCAGCTTTATGCATAAGCATAACATCCACATGGAATTTATCTTCTCCCTTAAGTGCAGCTATCCCTTTGCATCTGATTACTTTCCACAGATACTCTGGGATCTGTTGTATTTGCGTTGCAAAAGCAGAGAAACAGAGCATTGCAGGTTTGTTCTCAGGATCTTCAGGTTGCAGTACAACTGCAAGTCCACCATCACGAGACAGAGTGTTTAACAAATGATACTTTCTGGGTTCCTTTTCATCCTTTACGAAAGAAGGCTTGATTGACAAATTAACCAGTTCAGGATGTGCAAGTATTGTTTCCAGTGATGTGTATCCATCCTCTTCCTCTTCAAGTGTATTTAAACTTGTTGACGGTCCAACTTCAGTAACAGGCACACGTTCGTCTGTTCGTTTTCCTTTCACCTTCTTTCTCGGCATCCTAACTGTATCTCAAACACAAAATAACTGGTTTTCAAATCACTGAAATATAGGCACGTACAGACAATTTAAAAAAGGAATAAACATGTGAGTGAGATGACCCTTTTTTAACATGTTAACATGAAACTACAAAATGAAACTCTTATGGTTTGTTTGTACATCGCTACGTTGCGTTCGTTAATGCGAAATGTCCATGTATTGCATGAAAGCTTGTAATTGGCTCTCTTCTTATCATGTCCATGAAGCGATAACACCTCTGTTGTCTTTTTTTCTACTCTTTCAAGTTCCCTTTTCAGTATGGCATCTCCCCTGACTGCTGGATATTCAATGTCAATGTTGATATGGTTGCGCTCTAGATAGCTAGATAGTGCGGAAACAATCATTGAAACCTGTTTGATATTGTGTTCACATGGTTGTATCACTTCAGGTTGACATTCGTGTTGTCGGCTCTTGAAATGAGAAATAAGTCCAGGGTTTGTAGGGCAAAAGTCATTGGCTGGCTCAAAGTCAAAACTTTTTCCATCAGCACTCTGTCGAAATCGTATAGGGATTGATCTGTTCATGTATAGCTTCAGTTCGTTTTCCATAATCTTATCCAAAACCAAGTTTCGTGTCCCGTTGAAATAAAGATAGTACACAGACCCCAAGGCAATTCGTATGTTTGTGTGTGTGTTTGAGTTAAACAGCGCATTGTTTGCGCGTATGATATCGGCACACAGTGAACACTTGACGTTGCAATAATGTTTATCAGGTCCCTCGTTCACGAAATCCATTATGGCAGCTGCTTCTCTCCGTAAATTTTCTAAGCAATTGATGGTCACGTCGTAGTGCTCACTGCCGTATGCGACATATCCACCATTCGTCAGATCGTTGTTTATGTTTGTTTGGCATTTATCGAGATCGGATTTTGTTACAGACATGGTCGATACTAGGTTAATTTGTTTTGTGAAACAACTTTGAAAATTTATTTTTATAAACCAAGCAGAAAAATGTTCATGTTTAGCTTATCATTCGCTATACAAATTACACAACAATGGCAGATATCAAAAAACTCTCGTTCCATGGTACTGGGCGCATTAGGGTGTCTGATTGGTGTATTCAGTCAAGTACAGATATTGATGTCGTTAAGGATCCTAAAACTGGTGAATACGTTATCACCGGTGAAAAGACAGCAGACACTCCTGCACCAGTTACCGGCATATTCAATGATCTAAGTAATTACACATCTCCAAGTTACTTTCATGGCAACGTTATAAATAGTTTCAACGTAAACGGTGCTCAATACACATCCTCTGGCATCGTTGTACCGCCCCAGAACAGTAATGTCACTAGAGTAAACCATAACGGCACTATTGTTGATATATCCGATAACGGCATGGATATCAACGGCTTGCACTACACACCATACAAGCCAATAAAAGGACGCTGGAGGAACATGCAGGTCTATCTGCCTGTGGGAATTAGCATGTACGAAGACGGGTCAATAAGCGATTCAAGAAGTGACGAAAAGGACACAACACATAAACAGAAAACCAAAGAGTTCAAATACACAGATCGAAGCCCGCTATTATCAGAGATCAAAATATATGGGGATGTGGATGTGCTGATAGAAAAAGGAGTCAAACTTGACACAAACCTTACTATCAACGTTGGTGGGAAAGGCTCACTATCCTTCGAAGAAACCGCTATCATCACTGGCACGGCTTTGATATCAACCTTTGATAATGGATCATTCAATGGCCGTGTCCATGCTAACAACGTTTTTGCATGGGCTATTGACCATTCAAACCTTTCTGGTGTACAATGTAACCAGAGCGGCAAGGTGACAGCAAGTGGAGAATCAACATGTGTTATAACTGCATCTCAAAGCGCTAAGATAACAAAGGAGAAGAACGGACAGGCGACTTGTACTGTAATCAGATTTGCTCAGTAATAAAATCCATTCACAAAAAAATCTGAGGTTATGAATTTTTATTGCTTAGTACATGCCGCCATGCAGGCTTTTGTTTCAGTATATCGGATATCAGTATGGAGCAAACCACAATACATGATAGGATTGCGAACAAAAAGATCATAAAAAGCGCGAATATTGCTATGTTGGCTAAAGATCTTATCGGATCATAGGAAATGTAACAATGTAATCCAACTGATATATGGCAGGCATCAATGTCCGCGAACCTGTGGTACTGAGTATCTACATCACGCGCATAACGAACGCCCCCTTGTATGTTTTCATTTAAGTTGAGTTCTGGATCACATTTCAATGTCATGTACGATATCATTTCATGTTCGCGTGATCCACATGTCCATTGTTTAAGCATATCTGTGTAATGTAGTGTGTTAACGTGTGTCGGTTTATCACCACTGTCATTATCAGAAAGTTTGCAATATGCAGTTCGCGGGTGACCACCAATGTGACACCATGAGCTATCTTGTCCATCTGTTTCACATATCAATCTGACATTGTAAACAACGCCGTACATGCGATCCATTCTCGGGGCGAAGTGAGAATGTCCGGCACCCAGTTGGTAGCGCACTTCCACTGCGGTGGCAAGTGCATCCTCATATGGACAAATGCTATCATTTGCTGCACTAACCATAGCAACAAAAAATGTCAAGCCTATCAAAACATTTCTCAAACTATGCAAATGTGTCAACATGTGTCATGTTATGCACACAAAAAAAAACTTACCCCAAAATTTTTGTCATTGCATTGTATTAGTGTTCGTTTAAGCGTACGCGATTTACAGTACATACACAGCTTCTATATATACCTGTATTTATACTCGCCTTTTAAAGGGCTCGCACCTTGGCCGAACGTTCTTGGATAAGAAGGGAAAATCGTATCCAATTTGCCAATACAAAAGAAGCGTTTGGATCATCAAACCGTAAAAGAAAATGAACAAGTTATATAATGACATGCAATATATTATATAGAATATTTATTTTTCTAAATCAACCAAAAACCATTTCCATTTTGCCATTAAAATTGCGATACGATAAACAACAAAAGTATGTGATTACGTTTTTTTGGTCAAGAGTCAAATATCAGCAAAAGTTTATGATCGCATATGTTATGAGTTTTATCCTCTATTTTGATGTATTAAAATAGTTACCTGACCGGTTATCACAGTATCATTCCTTAGTTTTTTTAAATGATATAAATCATTATTTTATCGGCAGGTCATTTTACATGTTTATTAAAACGGTACAACGGCATGCGCTGTATCATTGAAACACTATGCTTACCATGCTATACATTATAATTATAATGGAAGATGACACAAGAGTAACGACACAAAAATGGTATAACGTAAACCTACCCAAGCCATATGTTGGAATGAATTATGTAATCATATTATATACATATATCGGACCAAAGTTCGCGAGCAGAGCCATTGCATACTACAAACAGTGCAAGATAACATCAATCAAGATGAACCGCTCTGGAAAAGTTAACGAAGCGACGGGCCGCGATCATGCAACAAATGAGGATCATAAGCTGTACATAAAGAAAGAAAAGAAAGGCAATCATTATTGGGTTGTGGAAACCAAATCCGGTAAATTCTACACACCAGAGTTTGGAAAACGTGCCAAGAACGGAGTCTGGCAGTATGCTGATTGGCTTATCGAAACAACACTTCCGATCAACGTTGACATAAACACACAAAAGCTTGATGGAGAGATACTGTTCAAGCCGTCAGTTGGAACCATGTTTGGTGTTAACTACGGACATTATACAAGAACTGGCATAGTCACTGACATTGCCATTAAAGCAGACGGAACAGTTGTCAAATGCAGTGCTGAGATGCATGAAGCATGGATCGATAAGGAAACTGGAAAAGTTCAGAAAGAAGAACTGAATCTTAAACGGCCTTCGCTTTTTGAAGGGGACAGTGCACCGGAGAACGATGTCTTTGACGCAGAACCATATCGGTGGACATTAACGTTTCCAGAGGATGAACCTTATACAATCGAATGGTGTCATCAGGGTTGCTCACAACCACCTCGGTAACAAGAAACACAAACGTTACATGTTGATGATTCTTATACGCGAACGGTATGTCTTTATAACATGATATGTCTAACAAATTTATAGATGTGACAGTTGTTCGATATATCATGTCTTTCATGCGTGCCATGGGCGCATCTGTTGCCCAACGGGACAGGTATGAAATTTCGCTGCGTTTTTCATTTTTTATTTTTCTATTTTTATAATTATTATTTTTTTAATTATCCCCAGTAGAACATATCTCTCAGCACTCGGATCGACATCCCGACGATATCGGTTCATTTATTAACACACAAGGTATGCGAAGGTTTAATTCTTTACATATCATATCTGATATTAAATATCACACATGATATGGCACGTCGAAAACACTGCAAATCGCTTGATTTGTTTATCATAAATTTTTTACTAATTTTTTCAGATTTTTTGAAAGAATATGGGAAGAAAAAAAATTAGTTATCATAGAATTCCACATGATGGAAAACGACACATAAGTTGGGTGAAACGTGCATATGGCGTCATTAACAAACTGAACCAATTGAAACATTTGGGCGACTGCAGTCCGTTCACTTTTATACCAAACGATAAAAGCGACTTGTTCGAAATCTATTCAGTTACAGATGACGTGGAACAACATCTAAACGATGCGCTGGAAAAATTCAGAGAAATGAAGGAAATGTACAAAAACGATCCAAAGGCCTTTGCACAAAAAGTCAAAATCATAACACCGAAAGACTTTGAATTTACTGAAGAAGCTGATGGAGAAGGTGCACGAGGATATTTCAATCTTGTAAGAAAGGACAAACAGGTGTTTGCTCGCGGAGACAACAACAAAAAGGGAAAAAAGCGCAGAAAGGCAACAAGCAATGGAGGTGAACCAGATCAAAACGATGACCAAGACCATGCGCCTTCTAGAACACGCTCAAAATCAAAGAGAAATTCCAAGAAAGACATACCAGATACCGAGCATGAAAGTGCTGGAAGGAAACGCAAATCAACACGCTCTAAATCTAAACAACCTGAAGCTCAAGGTGATGATAATGTAAAGCAGAAACGAAAACGTAGAAAGGCCACACCTGCTCAAGAAACCGAAATGGTACCAGTTCAAGAACAAATTGTAGAACAACAACAAGAAGTCTACCAAATGCCACTTGAACAAACACTCGACCCAGACACAGCTGATGTCGTTAATGACATCCTTCAAGATACAGAATTCATCAACTCTCTTGATGCCGAACTGAGTGCATTCAATAGCACGATGCAGATGCCAGAAGCTAACGTTGCACTGCCTTCGATAGAACATTTGATTACTCCTTCATCACATTTTGAACAACCACAAAACATTCCAACACTACAACTCCCTCCGCTCATACAGAACAGCACACCAATCATGGCGGATACGGTGCCTCTACAATTCCCAAAAGGAACAAACTTCTTACCTACACTAACTGGATTTACAACAAACACAGAGCGCCTGACATTCCAGACCCCAACCTTGATGACGCGTGTTAGCCCGACAGAGTTTAAGGTGGACAATATTCAAGTGGACTTTAACGTGACGTACAACACCCTCAAAATGTCATGTGATGCACTGAGCAACTTCAAGTTCAGTGATCAGTTCTCAACATTTGTTGGATCTGCACCCAAACCTACATACTCACAGACAAGCTACTCATGGGAGGTTCCTGTACATAACGCATACACTGCCAACAACTTTTCTCCGAGCAGCACTTCATTCACAGACTTTATGAACGACAGCCAGATGTACAATAGCATGATGTCAAAGCTGATGGACAACTCATCTAATTGTGCAGCCAGCGTTTATTAGTAAAATACATGTTCAAAAACATTAACTTGTGTCTTTTTCCTGTCTTACTTTTATTGAAACATGAGAGAGAAAATATCTGACATTAACACAGCTTCAGTTGTCCTGGCGTATGGAACGTGGATAGTCGGTGCCCTGTTCAGCGCAAGCATATCATTTGCTGTTATGACAGTTCAAAGTATACCACTGAATCATGCAAAACCATTAGCAATTGGATGGGCGTCAGTCAGCTTTGCACTGATACTATGGACACTTGTAGCCATCATAAGAACATGGAAAGTTATCGCATATGCTAGGTCACCCATCTTTGGCGTGGATATTTTATCTCTTCTGTTTGTCATACTGGCTATCTGTGCTGGAATAGCGATTTGGTCAATAGTTGTTATATCACTTATATGATTATGTTTTTTTTGGATTACCCATGAAGGAACGTGGTTTGGGGGTTTTGGGGTGTTCGCTAAATGTAACGAATAAATAGTATTATTCATTTTAAAATTCAAGTTCAACATATTTATGTGTAACATGTCTGCACTTTCATGCAAACTGCTTATTTTGCTGTGTACCACTACGTGTTTTCTTACGTTATGTGAAAGCGTGAGCCCAGATGTTGAACTATATTCTGAACTGAAGACCATAACTTTTGATATTAATCGGAATGCCATAAGAACACGCTTACCAAGTTCACCTCAAGTAGTCTGCAAATCTGACAATTTAAAATGGTGTTCTGATTCACTGCTTGACAAAGTTGTATGCAAACATACTGGGGAATTAGGAAGTGACAAAGAATGGACATGTGCTACAAGACTTGCAGAGAGCTACTATATGATAAAGAGTGATGTTGAATGTGAGACACGACCCGAAGCGGGTAATGGATACATTACAAGAGACAGTTGTGTTGTGTATGCAACCATACAAGGATCTGACCTAAGCCCGCAAGCCCTCATAGCGATTGTTCTAATATTCATTGTGCTTGTCATGATTTGTTTAACGATATCTGCATGGAATGGTGATTTCCGTGGATCGGGCGGATCAAACGACAATTGCTGTTTACTATACTTACTATTGGCATCAATGAAAGGGGGTGTTAGAATGGTCACAAGTGTATCATCAGGGTCAGGTTCACTTGCATAGCATAAATAAAAACAAATACAACCAAAAACCGAACAAACAAAAGTTATCATACCCCCCCCATATAATTATATCTCATATGATATATCTTACATCCTATATAGGACTTACCAAAAGTTGAGACCCGCATAAAAATGCAGTTGTTATGGTAACGAGGAAAATTCTTGGAAGTTTCTGGTCAACGTAACCAAAGGACCGAGTCAAAAGTCAACTTCAAGAAAAGTATAAGAATTTTCCTAGTTACCATAACAACTGCATTTTTATGCGGGTCTCAACTTTTGGTAAGTCCTATATAGGATGTAAGATATATCATATCACATACAATTATATGGGGGTCATCATATCAACTCATCCTAAACAAGACATGGCTGGTTGAGACTTCGACAAATGTGAGTATATGCACAACAAAGAATGAGTTATTAACATGACAAAACTTGACATAAAAAACTTTTTTGTGTTGTTTCTCTTGTGGTAATTTCCTACATATGTCAACCAAAAACTAAACTTGCAAATATAGATGTAAGTTTGGTTTATTTTTTATTTACGTTTTAGCTCTATGGAAAAAGTCAATTTATATCAATATGCGTCTTGGCTTACAAACGAAATACGCGACATGCAAAAAATGCGTGACATAATCAAAACACAAATAGCGACCGAAAACGAAAAATGCGGAACTGAATCCAAGTTACAAAAAGCATGGTACATATTCATGGCCCAAGGGGGGTTCCATTCAGGCGTTCATAACGGGCCTTCCCTAGAAGAAAGATTCAAACTTTTACACAACGCACTACTCACAACACACAGTGACGCAGACGAGAACGAAGTTATCAAATACTGGAGTAAGAATATCACTTACGACAAGAGAAAATGTTGGGGTTGCAACACCGAAAACTCCCAAGACTCAACAGATGGAAAAGAAACAACAATTCAATGGAGGCAATGTAGGAGATGTAAAATGGCAAAGTATTGCAGTGTTGAATGTTTTGGAAGTGATAAAGAAAAGCATAATTCATTTTGCGATAAATTGGTGTAATTTAAATGTGGAGGATGTTGCTTCAATGAATAAAATATAACACAGATATGCGTGTAATATCTAACTTGTATTGTCTTTCGACGTGCACAGTATTGTTCTCTCATAATAATCGTCGGTTATAGCTTGAATACCAAGATCCTGTTTTCCATCATATTCGTTTGTTTCACACCAGAGCAAAGAACCAGTTACCAAACCATCTATTTGTGCTTCATATTGAATCATATATAATGATTGATTTGTATATGATTTGATCATATCGCATATGCGAAAGTAACTAATGGTTGTTCTTGCAGTGCCAAGAGCATTAATATGGTTAATCCAGTTTGCTCCACTCTTTAACAAGTGTTCACGTGTTGTTTTGTTCTGTGGTACAACAAAGAATGTTCCGTTCTTGTACACGATCCAATCTACTGGTTGATATCCATGTCCGCTCTTGATAACTTTATCCATAAACTCTATCGCATCTGCCCGTGATAGCAGTTTCGGTTTTGTATTTTTCTTGATATGTTTTTTGTGTTGATTAGTTGGCATTTCGTTTTTTGTTTTGTCACAAGTTTAAGAGAAGCATTACAAATTAATAGCTTTGGTAACACCTCTTTTAAACTTGTGTGTGAACTAAAATAAAAATTAACGTAAATGTCATTCCTTTCAAGTTTCGCTATACCAAGTGCATTATTTGTGTGAAAATGTCTGTAGATTTATCTATTTGTGTATTGAACCAAGAGCCTGTTATACAACTGATAAAGGATATGTTGTCACCGGTTGACATATTTTCGTTGCGCATGGTCGCACGCCGCTGTAAGGCGCTCCCAACATGTTATGAAATACTAGCGAGACCATTCCTCAAACAGCGTGTTGATAAGGCCTTATCCAAAAAGATCAATTGTCTTAATGCTTTCCTTGGAGGCATGAAGAAAACCAAAACAATGATATCAGGCGGGTTAATGGTTTCTGTCATTATGGGCACTGAATGGAATAACACAGACATAGACATGTACACAGAACATAAATTGGCATGTCTTGCTTGCAGCGATGCCACTGAAAGAGACATAAAGGAAAGCGATCCACTTAAGTATTCTGGTGTTCTTGCAACATACCTCGGCGAAAATATTGACATGTGGACTAAAGACACGCAATTCCATGCTGATGGCACACGCTTTCATGAACCGAATGACATAGACAATATGAGTCCAACTTACAGTTGCACACCTGTAGATGAGCCAGAATCCCCAGATAAAATTGGTATTGAAGGTTAGCACGTCACTTACTATTCAAGATTCCATAACAATGACGGATGCACCAGAGCGTTACGCTATGCTACCAAATTATGGAGTAAGAGTGATAAAGATTAACGAAAGCAAAATGGACGATATCATAATACCAACAAGTCCACTTGAATACATTGATAAAGAGTTTGATTTCGGATTTTGTAAGGTATTGACAAGTCTAGATAATCGAATGTTTACGCTTTTTACTAGGTCGCATATGATGGTGAAACCGTTTTCATCAGGTCTATGAATGATCTTATTGAAAGACATACAAATTTCCGTATAAGCCAACAGATTTACTACCTGCATATGGGACATGGGGCATATAGTAGAGAAAGTAAATACAGAGAGATAAGGGATATAGAAAAGCGCATTAAAGACCGAATAAACAAATACAAGATGAGAGGCTTCAAAATTGATATCATGGACAACAGACTCAAAAGTATTACAGTGACATAGTTTCACATATTAACATATTGTATTAGCAACACGATATTCACCATATCATAAGGCTACATTAAGAGAGACAGTTGTTAGGTTTTGAATGTATGACAAAGCAATGTGATTAGTATACTTTATTGTGTATTGGCAACATAAGATAAACTAAAATAAAAATTGGCACAACTTTTTTGTTCCCGGTAAATTTCCACAACACAAAAACTTGTTCCCTGGGTTATTTTCATTTTTGATTGACAAAACTCGTTGTTTGCTATTCTTTTTTACCTTTTAAAAATGAATCCATATTTCGTTGTTGCTGCCTTTAATCAAGAACCTATCATACAATACATAAAGGATTATTTGGCACCTGTGGACATTTTTTCGTTACGCGAAGTTGTAAAACGCTGCAAGTTACTTGGCGTTTGTTACAATGTGTTAACAAGACCTTTCCTCAAAGAGCGTGTTGACAAGGCATTATCAAAAAAAATCAAATGCCTTGATGTGTTCATCGCAGGAATGAAGAAAACCAAAACAATGATATCGGGTGGTTTTATGGTTGCTGTGATTATGGGAACTGAATGGAAGGATACAGACATAGACATGTACACAAATAACAAATTAGCATGTCTTGAGTTTAGCTTCAACGCTGATGACGCTGAAGAGAGAAGAGACCATTCTGATGCCCTTGCATACTCTGGTGTTCTCTCAACATACCTCGGGGAGATTATGGACTGTTGGGCACCGGGAACGAAAATGTACCCAAACGGTTCTCGTGAGGATATTGATACTCTTGGGGGGGAAGATTTCGCTTATACCATGGCAAACGTTAATAGTGAATACATGAACCAAATAGTTGGTAACACTTTTGGTACCAAATGAAAGCAACACATTTATTGATACTTTTTTGAGATTACGTTGCACAGCGTGGATCTGATCAATATAGTATGCTACCAAACTATGGTGTACGAACACTTCAATTTAACACAACAAAAGTTGACGATATCATAACACCAACAAATCCACTTGAGTACATTGCCAGCAACTTTGATTTCGGATTCTGTAAGGTATTTATAAACTAACACGACACGATTATTGAATTGCATTTGAAGATTGCTTATGATGGTGAAACCGTATTCATCAGATCTATGAACGATGTTATTGAAAGACATACAGACCTCTATCTGAGCGAGCAAACATATTATCTAAGCAGAGGTGTAGACATTAAAGACACGGGGAAGTGCAGATACAGAAACGAAGCGGATATTCAAGAGCGAGTAAAAAACCGCATTGGGAAATACAGAGATCGTGGATTCAAGATCGACATAAAAGATAGAACCGTAAAAAGTATGTTACTTGTGCACTTTTGTTTAAACTAACATATTACATTTAAGCTGTGCGCCATTCGCCATACCACAAGGCCACAATACACGAATCATACTATAGATACGATTAACAGGCTTGTGAACCCGCATATTTCTAAGTATATGTTATACAATAAACGGTGATTTGTTGTCGTTGCTGTTTTGATTTGAATCTGACCTTACAAACATGAACCGGCGCATGTTCAACATCTTTACAGCTCTGTGCCTGGCTACAATCATGGCTATCACATACTTTTGCTTGACAGGGACACACTTTGATAGCTTTATATTTTATGCCCTATGGTGGAATGTAACACCTGAACGTGCTATATCGATACAGTTTCATGCAAAGAACTCTACAGAAGCATTGGAGATGTTGCGGACACAGCGGTGATATTGTAATTTAATATATATTATAATATGATAATGTGTTTTTATTTGACTGGCTGTGGTGGCTTGTGTTTCGCAACAAAGTTGTACACCCAATCAGAAACATCGCTTGTTGCGTTCATCAAACCGCTTGCATCTTCATTAAGCAAGTCCTCGTTAAACTCTACTAGAAATGATTCGTATCCAAGTTCGTGCATTTCGTCTTGTATGTCATTGTGTTCACCACGGAACAGCGAAGCATTAACTCTGGTAGATATCAGGTAATCTCGTAGGCTTGCAACAGGTAAACCTTCCATGTTTTGTCTATCCTCAAGTAATACAATATCATGGCCTGTCCATTGATCATAATGTGCAGGGAACGAGTGAACATCCAGTACGAGTTTAACAGTGCCCATGTTAGTCTTGAGAAGCTCGCGTAACTTGCGTCTGAAACCAGTTTTTGATGAGCTGCGAGACGGTGACCTATTCAAATCAACTACCCGTCTGTTCACATCTGCTGGTAACACAAATGAGTTCACACCACGTGATGAAAGTCTTTCTTGTATCAATAACGCAGCCGGATAAGCTGCTAGATCACACAAATGTGTCACTTTTGCTAGATCATCATCGTTACATGCGGGTCCGTGTGGTACAGTGATTATCACTTCCATTTGCTTTTACAAAAAACACAGAAACATGTTGAATGTATATTCATACACTTTATTTCACCAGGTTTTGAATCATGTATCATGTTGTGTGATTACCATGTTTTTTGATAGCTTTGTTCTTGAATATCCAAGATGATCAACTGCATAATCAATAAGCTCCTTGTAGCGTGTCTCGCTCAGTGATTTGCTCCTGGAAAGTATCCACATAAACGTTCGCGACGGTTCACCAACTATTGCCTCTTGGTATGGCACATAATCAGAACCAGCTGTGGGTGAAACATACAGAATCCAATATTCACTACTGGTGCCATGTGATGCGTCTTCTTGTTGGACATTGAACTTGACACTCAGTATTGAATTGTCTGGTGGGTTGACAATTGAAGCTGTTCCGCTAACTTGGTTAACAGATATTTCACGCGCACGCCCTGTGTCTGCTGGTACTTCTTCATAGTTCACTATAGTCAGCTTGTCACCGTTTTTGCCCTTTAAACTGTAATCAGCTCGCACATTTCTTGCTTTGTCAGATTGGAACCAGTTGAGCTCACTCTTGAGAAATGCAATTTGAAACCAGCGCCCAACATAACGCTTAAGGTTAACAGAATGTGCAGGAGCAAGTGCAGGTATCTTTTTTGAAACGGGTCCTGACGTTACTGTCTCATCATCATCTTCACCTGGAGATGACATTTTTTCAATGTTATAAACTAACGCAAATGTGTGCATGTAAAACGCATTATCAAGTTGCAGTTGCTTTAAAATGCAAAAAACACGTAAACTAACAAAAGCCGAGGCTGGATATGTTAGTAAATCAGAGATACCACAACGTATCAGATCTCCAAATACAGGTTTTGCGTGTGGAACATGTGTCTTCTTTAATGCAAAAACAAATACCTGTTCAAGAGTGGAAGGGGATATTGAACCGGAAGCCACATGTGATGAACAATCCTTTAATGGTGAACTACCAACAGAATCGTTATCAGGTGCTGAAGCCACACAGAAACTACAAAAGGGTCAGCGCCTAACAAAGGCTGAGGCTGGGTTCTCATGTGATCCACCAGAGAAGTTTAAACCATATTCGATTTACTCAAAAAACACAAAACGCTTGGGTATCAGGTGTGGGACATGCACATATTACAATCGTGATACGGAGTCATGCTACCCTGTTATGGGAAAACTTGACGAGTACACATGCTGCAAACGGTGGTCGCCACAGGGACAGAAACCAAATACATACACCGACGCTCTAAGTGGTTCAGATGTAGTTAAAATATCTGGTAAACAAATACCAGACATTGAGAACCTTATTGAAAAATGTCCAATATAACAACGAACTTGAACCTATGTAACATCGGGATAACACATACTTTTTGATAAACTATTTTAAAGTAAACATCTGTTTTGATTTAATATTTTACGAGTTTGACATATGGATCTTTTCTTTAACGAAATGGAACAGTGCACAACTGAAAAACAGGCAACACGTGCCAGGCTAATAAATAACATTGCCAAAGCCATAGAGGATGCTGTTAACAGCATTGGGTATGACAAACTTGAAGATGGTCTTGAGAATGTAGATCTGTCTGCCATCACAAATGGTTATCTTGAGGAAAAAATACCGTTTTTATTTGCGTGGGTTCACAAAGTGGGAGCTGTTACCTTTAACGTAGCAGTACCAAAGGATGGATATGCAGACGAAGAGAAACTCATACGCGTAACAAAGAACATCATCACTGGCAGATGTAATATTCACAATGAATTCACGGACAACATAGACGTTGGTGTAAAGTTTGCTGAAAACCTAAACAAGGACGTTTTCTTTCCCATATTCTTTGTACGAATAGATGATAGTGATGAGGATCAACAGCCTAATACATATTTCCGTTATGCTACATCAGCAAAGCGCTATTCAGCTCACGTAAACCCTGATAACAAGAGAAAGAGACATGTTGTAATGTGATTGTGTACATTTCTTTTTAAGTTTGGTATGTATACAAGAAATAAACAACTGAAATAAAAACACACATTGCCATTGAACACATTTGTAAAACACAACGAGCTTATGGATACATCACAGGAAAATGCACAACCACAAAGGAAGGTATACAAGCCACGTGGTATGGACATGGTGTGTCAAACATGTGGTAACCTCGTACCTGACAACAAGATTCACTGTCATAAGTGTGCCTCTGTGTACTGTAGTACACAGTGTCAAGAAAAACAACATGCAAAACATCCAGAATGGTGCACGGTCGCTGACCAGTTTCTGATCAATGCCACACGTCAGAATTTCGCACCTGCTGGATTGGATAAGTTACCAGTTTACAACAACGAGAACATTGTTTTTTTACCTGGTCCAATCACCGTCGGTGAGGTTCCACATACATTCTATTCAGTTAAGGAAGGACCTGGAAAGAAGGCATTCGAGGAAATGTTTAAATCTGTACCACAAAACCAACGTGGAAGATTTGATCATATCCATTACTTTGTTCATGCTACGGACATGCCCAGAGCGTTTTGGATTCAGCTTACAAACGAACAAAGGAAATGTGTTGCAGACCTAATGGGACAAGTTGCTTCCAAGCTTTCACCAACGGCTGTACAACCGGATAAAACAACCCGAAAGAAACGTTGATTAAATGAAATTACAACAAAATACCGTTTTTTATGCATCAAATTAGTCTTTCAGGATATTGTATGCCTTTTTACACTCTGTCAAGTTACAAGTTTCCCCTGTAGCTCCTGGTCAAACATCCGCGGAACGTCATTTTTCGTTGTGCCGAGAACGTGTTGCAAATATTTTATTTGTTTATTTAGTTTGTCGCAAGCATATCAGACGGGAAACGTACATTTTGTTTAACATTTTGTCGTAACATACAATTAGAATGGAATTCGATGATTGGCTGAACGACGAGACAATTAATGACTATATCAAATTGCTTAACGAACATGCTAATTCGACGGGCAATGGAGTTTCTTCTAACGGCGTTTATTGTTCAGACTCGTTTCTTCTTACGCTAGTGGAAAAATACTTTCGACTTGGCTTAACCGATAAACTAACAAAGTTATGCAAAAAACTACGAGACGAAGCACATATCGAATCCCTGAAACGGTGGATAATACCTATCAATGTCGACAACATACACTGGATTTTGGCAGTCATTATAATCCCATCGCGAATGATATTATTATATGATTCATTCGATGAGAAGCAATTCCACATATCTGAATATCGTAATATGACAACCGTGGACCACATACGTATGCTATTTAACATGTACGGAGTTGTGAACAATGTGCCACTACTAGTTAATGCTCCTTGGACACTACTTCAGCGGAAGCTGTATCATACCAAACAACCAGACTTTTCAAGTTGTGGAGTGTTCATGTTAACAGTTGCTGAAATGCATGTCAACTCTCAAGGAAGGACACTACTGCACAATGTTGATTTGATCAAAGCTGGAAGCCATAGGAAACGGATAATGAAAAACCTATCTGCTAAGAAGATAATCACTGGAGTCGATACAAACAACGTAACGTGTGCAACAATTATGACGCCTTCAATACCTCTATCTGCAAGCAGAAATGCATCCACGAACGGAAGGCGTGTTATGTGCATCCACGATCCACTGCTCAGGCCACAAAGAGACAGGTTCCTGGTAACAGCAATTGAGAAGTCAAAATCAAATCGCATACTTTGCTTATCAAAACTTGACAAGATACAAGACTTGTCACAAACTGAAAAAATAACGAACGAAACACTGTTTGGATTCTCAAGAGAACACATGATATGGACAGGAAGCCCGCAGATGCTCTACACAATAAGGCAGTCAGTGAAAACCTGGGTCGGCAGATTTGTTTCACATAGAGACTCACATTCCGATATGTGCATTGTTTCTGTTGTTGATCCGACTTCAGCACGATGGAGAGACCCGCTTATATTCGAACGGTTGATACTCGAACACATTTACACTGCCAAACCAAACATTAGAGTGCATCTCTGTATTGTCTATAAACATGCAAGCGCGATATACGGACTTGGACTTGGAAATTGTGTGCACTCTCAGGATTACTCACCGTCTGCATTCTTCAGAGTTAACAATTTGCTCAACAAATCAAAAGAAACAGAAAAACCTAAAGTTTCAGCTACACAATCTGATCAGTCAGCGAAGAAATCAAAACTGGCGTTTAGTAACAAATCAGACAACTTTTCCTCTTCTGAGGACGAGGATGATGACGTAATTGAAGTTACAAAGGAATCAAAAGAAACTGAAGAACTGACAAGAAAGATGGCCAAGGGAACAATAGCTGATAAGAGTACCACTTCTGATAAGGATAACCAAATACCTGAACCACTTGATCACGTCATCACATTAAACGATGCCATATACAGCCTTGCGACGAGCTTTGACCCAAATTTCGTGGATGTTCTGTTATTTGATAGTGTTGATGATGTTGTATCAGACTATGTGAGCGAAGCGGTGCCAACAGTCGATTTAGCAATTGTTTCAGGAGACATATCTGCTGTCACGGCTTGCAACTCGCTAAGGCAAAATGTACTAAGGAACTCATCTGGACTGTTTCTCTATTTCGATACCATACACGATAGGAACAACAACATGCAATCAATGCAAATACACGTACAAAAGGCAAGAGGCGTCACCAGAACAGACAGAGTAAGAGATATGAGCGAGAGCAGCAGTGACGATAACCAGCCTCGTGAAGATGCATATGAAGACGCACTTACGGACATACAAAAGTTCAGATTAAACAAAATCAAGCCGCTGTACGAAGAAGAGACCATAAAACGCTGCATCCATAGCATTACAGCTGTGGAGAAGAAGCACGTTAAAAATAAAACAGTAACGTGAACACCGTGTCCAATGCCACAGTTATTCCTTTTTGTCTTTTGTTTCAACCTTTTTTCTTACAAACTCCACAAAACTGTTTCTTTGCTGTGCAATCACAGGGTCACATCACAAGAAACACACCGGTATTCCAAAAAGAGAAGAAACATTTCGTAAACAAAATAAACGAACCAAAGCTATATCATCTCAACAGTAACAACTTCAAACTGTGCCAGAACAAAAATATAACTTAACACACACACACAAAAAACATGCCTAGCAAGAGCAAGAAATCCGCAGCAGCCACTGAAGAGCAAGTGACAGATACCGAAGCAGCCCAAACTGAGTCTAACTCTGATGACAAGTCTAAGAAGAAGAGAACAAGACATGCAAAACCTGGTTCCAAGGCAGCTTCCCAGGTTAAGAAGGCACAAAATGATACAAAACTGTGTATCAGAAAGAGCCCATTTAAGCGTATTTTGGTTAGTCACGCATGGAAAGACAACCAAAACTATCGTCTGTCAAAGGGTGCTGTTGAACTAGCACAACACGCCGTCGAGGCTTTGATGGTTAGATATTTTGAACAAGCTGAAAGCACCAAGAACTGGGTTACAGACTTCACAAGAGAAGGGCTTAAGGGATGTGATTTGATATCCGCTTTGAACGGATCGTCCGATCTTCGACCAGTATTCGATGAGATAATAGAAGCTGAAGACAGATCTTTGAGAGACAAAAAGATGGCAAAGATCAGAGAACGAGCCAAGTTTTCTGCACTTTCCAAGGAACAAAAGGCTGAAGTCCTTAAAGAGAAAAAGAAACAAGCAGCTGAAAAGCGTGCTACACTCCAACGCGAGAAAGAAAAGCGTAAAGAGGAACGCGAAGCTGCTAAGGCAGCCAAGGCAGCGAAAACAGCTTCAACAAAGCCAACTGATAGCATGGCTGTTGACACACCCTCCCACAAGAAATCACACAAATCCAAAGTTACCAACACTCAAATCGTAGTCTAAACCACACTCAAACAAAAATAAAATTTGTCACATTTTAATTGCTTTATTACACTGTCGTTATTCAGTCATTTGAAAGTGTACCACCACATGTGCACGTAGGATCGTCTGGTGGGTCTGACGCTATTGCCAAGTCACATCTGTTGCATGACCATAACATTCCTCGACCGTAAAAATGTATAGCAAGCCAATTTCGACTCTTTTTTCTGTATCTAGCCTCTCTTTCTTCATAATCTTTCTCTTGTTGCTTTTCTCCAGCGGTTGGTTCTTGATAAACACGTTGGGGTCTACCTCTGTCTCTGTTATAGCTCTCTAAAACTTGGCTCCAAAAACCATATATCGAATATATTATATATCCAACATATGAGGCAACAACAACAATGTAAAAAAATATTTCGGAATACATATGAAAATGCTGCCGTGTATAAGTTATCAAACACTCAAAATACAGTTTTAAACAGACACAATATAATAAAAAAAACTTGTCAGATCTTATTTCATTGCAGGTGTGAGTAATCTGTTACATTCCCTGTAGTGTTTTCCCTGATGTAAGTTTGAAGTCCAAACAGCCTTTCGTCTGTGATACCATCTTCGTGTTCGATTAGGTTTGTTTTGTAAACGTTTTTGATATAGCCATATTCCTTTTGATAGTCACCGAAAAGCGGACTGTTCCAGCTTTTAGTTCTCTCTCTGACAAATTCTGCATGTTGGAACATCTCAAGCATGTTCTGGCGGCTGATAAACTGGAACATTGCATCCAATGCCTCTGTCCATTTCTTTCCTGTTTTTGGTTCTTGTATAGCAGAGATACTGAGCGCCATAACAAAGTGTAAGGAACGCTCTTGTTTCATTGTTTCATATTCATCTAATGATGTAGTTCCGCGATGTGTAGCAAATATTCCTTCATGTTCTCGTGTGAGGTAATCACATATTGCGTTGCACTCATCATGGTACAATTTGTCTGGAAAAAGTTGCAAACGCACTCTTATGATAAACAACTGTAACCAAACATACTTGTAATCTTTTCTTCTAAATGACTGATCAATAATAATCGCATATCCTAATATGTTAATGTTATATAACTCATATTACCGTTTGTATCCATATCCGAATAAAAAAAAACCTTTACAAAAAAATACACCTAGTTAAAAATACTAAATATGTTTATTGGGTTACATTCTATACTTCGTTGACGTAATGTCCTCCACAGTCACATACAGTGTCATTCTGATTTGCTGTTGACACTAACTCGGCACCACATCTTTCGCATGTCCATAACATTTTAACGCTAGCAAAATATGCTCCGCTAGCATCTCCACCCTTTTTGAGGTATTTGTCTTCTCGTGCTTTAATAGTTGCAGCTAGGTCATTTAATGATTGTTGGTCTTGAGCGCTCATTCTATACGTTGGATATCCATCTACTTGTTCTTTCTGACAAGTGAAAAACATAACCCATATAACGACAAGCAATAGAAAGAAAAATACAGTAGCAACTTCAGACATTGTTTGATTGTGAAATGAAAATAAACTTTTAACCGACAAAGGTCGGCCTACGACAAAGTTTCCATTGTGGGACTTTATCAAAAATAATACAAAGGTTGTGTAATAATGTAATAACACACTTGTGTGCAATGAACACGTTTTGCTGACCCCCATATAAATTGATATCTTATATATCATATGTTAAGGAATAAGTGACTGACCAAAAGTTGAGACCCGCATAAAAATGCAATCGTCATAGTAACGAGATGAATCTCC
>Ga0070680_100000010_pt1 | contig 97194 bp, 90 predicted proteins | sample KBSC73BmetaG_FD_64672 | JGI IMG/M metagenome (GOLD analysis project Ga0070680, IMG submission 64672) | Corn rhizosphere microbial communities from Kellogg Biological Station, Michigan, USA - KBS C7-3B metaG | ecosystem: Host-associated > Plants > Roots > Rhizosphere | place: USA: Michigan...
CGATACCCAGGCCAAGCATCACGGCGAGCACCGCACCCACCGCCGCACCGCCCGACACGCCGAGCAGGTACGGCTCGGCGAGCGGATTGCGCAGCGTGCCCTGGAGCGCGGCGCCCGACATCCCGAGCCCGGCGCCGACGAGCATCGCCAGCACCACGCGAGGCACGCGCAGGGTACGCACCACCGTCGCCGCCACCCCGGTGCCGGTGCCGCGCAGCACATCAAACAATGCGGACAGAGGAATGCTGATCGTGCCGATCGCCACCGCGAGCAGCGCGGCGGCGATCAACGCCGCGACGAGGACGGTCCAGCGGAGTGCGGACATCAGGGCACCGCGCCGGGATGGACGAGATTGGCCAGCTCGCGCGCCGCCGCGCCGAGCGTGACCGACGGCCGCGACACGACGGTGGTGTCGTACACGAGGATGTGTCCTGCGCGCACCGCCGGCACCGCGCACCAGAGTGGGCTCGTGCGCATGTTGGCGGCTTCCGTCGGCGTCGTGAGCACGAGATCGGGATTTCGCTGCACGACGTCCTCGAGCGTCACGACGCTCGTGGGCGTGCGCACGTCGGCGTACACGTTGCGTGCGCCGGCAATCTCGAGCAGCTCGCTCAGGTAGCTCCCGCCACCGATGGCGATCACGGGACGGTCCCAGGTGGGAACGAACACGGTGGGGTGCGAGAGGCGTGCGGTGGCGCGCCGCACGCGCGCGAGCGTCGCCGCAACGGTGTCGGCAAGCGTCGCGGCACGCGCGGAATCGTTCGTCATGCGGCCGAGCAGCCGCGTGTCGCGGTCGAACTGCTCGATGCTGTCGATCTTGAACCCGACGGTCGTGATGCCCGCCGCGCGCAGGCGCGCGAGTGCGGTCCGATTGTCCTCGCTTGCATAGAGGATCACGAGATCGGGTCGCGCGGCGATGATGGCTTCGACGTTCGGGCGCAGTGCGGGTCCAACGCTCGGCACCCGCGTCGCTCGTGCGGGAAACACATCGTACACCGATCGGCCCACGACGCGCCGGCCGGCGCCGATCGCGAACAGGATCTCGGTCGTCGTCGGGTTGAGCGACACGATGCGCGCCGGCGTGCGGCCCAGCGGTACAGTGTCGCCGAAGTCGTCGCGAACGACGGCACTCGAGTCGGCAGCAAGGTGGCGCGCGCGAGCGCGACAACCGGCGCCCAACGCCAGCGCCGCGAGCGCGGCGGCCGCCGCGACACGGGTCGCCGCGCGCGGAACGGCTCGAGCTATTGCATCGAATGGCCGGAAACGAAACACGGGCACCAACTCCATGGAGAAGATGCCCGCAACGCGGAGCGCGACTGCCGTGCGCCGTGTCGCCACCAGCCCTCCCCCGAGGATCTGAGAATCGTGGCGCGAACGTGGGTCGTCTCCTGGCTCCGGGCCGCGGCGCTCACCTTCCCGACCGAACGAGGTCAGTGGTCTTCGAGCGCGCGTTGATGCCCGTCACAGTGGCGGGGCCGCACCGGTTTCACACCGGTTTCCGTGTCCCGCGTTCGCTTTCAGTTGTCGCCGGAATACTACCCCTGTCCCCGCTCCGCGGCAAGCGCCGTCGCCAATTCACGCTTGAGCGACTCGCGTTCGGCATCGTACGCCGCGCGCGCTGCATCGTCGAGCGATGGCACACGCTCGCGCTCCGCGTCGAGCGACGCGATGCGACGCAGGAGGCGCTGCGACGCCGGCTCGGCGATCTCCGGCGTGAACGCCGCATGAACGGGCGAACGACGACTCGCTCCGCGGCGCGCCGCGACGATCAGCGCAACCGCCATCGCCGCCAACACCACGATCGCCACGCCGACATACACCTTCTCGCGCGCCGCGCCGATCACGTGCGGCAGATCGATCTGAACGACGGATCCGGCCGAGAGGTCCTGGCCCAGCAATCGACGGAACGTGCGGCCTTCGGTGTTCACCGGCGCCAGCTCGCGGAGCGGAACACCGGTGACGTGCGCTGTTGACTCCTGGACGAGCACCTCGAGCACGCCGACCGGCTGCTCCAGCGGAATGCTCAGTGGAAACGCGCTCGACGGCAGCTGGTAGGTGAATGCGAGTTGTCGAATACCAGGACTCACAGGAGCGAACAGGCCGACGGACGAGCCGCGCCGCGCCACCGCGCCGTCTGCGAGATCGCCGCCGGCGTTGAGCTGGAAGTTCGTCGCCGCGGCCGGGAGGTGCGCCGTCCACACCGGCGTGAGCGTGTCACGGGCGACCACCGTCACGGTCGTGTCGTTCTGGAGGTCGTAGACTTCGCCGATCGGCCGCATGCCGTTCGGCTGTGCGGCGCCGATGATCAGGTGCCGCCCGCCGACCTTCAGCCGCACCGGACCGGAGGTCGTGTCGAAGACCATCAATGTCGCGTCGTCGCCGGTCACGCGCGGACCGCGCAGCGGCGCGCTCGGATACACCACGCCGCCGTACGACGTCGAAATGAAGTAGAGCGCGGTCGTGTCGCCGGACGGTGTATACCGGAAGCTGAATCGTCCCGCGGCCGTGGTCCGCGTTGAGTCGAGCGGACCGGCGTGATCGGGACCGACGCGATGCAGTACGACCCACTGGCCCGGCACCGGCGTCTGTCCGGCGCGCGTACCGCGCACGACCCGGCCATCCACTCGCCGCACCGCGCCGGAGTCGGGCTGCTGCTCGGGAAGCGTCACAGATTGAACTTGCCGAAATCCTCGGGCCGCAAGTGCTCCAGGTATTTCTTGAGCTGTTCGGCGCTCAGCTCCGAGGTGTCGGTCAGGTCGGGCATCGGCGCCTCGAATTCGCTGCTCTCCTCCTCGTCATCGTCCGCCAGCATGAGCAGGGTCTCGGCCGCGAAGATCGGCGCGGACAAACGCAGCGCGATCGCGATTGCGTCCGACGGCCGCGAATCGATCTGCGTCAGCTTGCCGTCGCGCTCGAGGTGCAGCTCGCCGTAGTACGTATTGTTTTCCACCCGCGTGATCTGCACGCGGCGGAGCACCGCGCCAGTGCCGATGATGATGCTCTTGCAGAGGTCGTGCGTCAGCGGACGCGGGCGCTTCATGTTGTGCATCTGCGTGACGATCGACTCGGCCTCCGGCCGGCCGATCCAGATCGGCAGCAGGCGTTCCCCGCCCTTTTCCTGGAGCACGACCACGTACGCCTGCGATCCCGGATCCATTCCGAGGCGCGAAACCACGACTTCGATCATACGAGTATCGCCGTCAACGGACCGCCCGCGCCAACCGAGTCGCGCGATCGGTCCGTTCCCATGTGAAAAGTGTCATGGCCGATCGGCCCTTCCCGATCGTGCGCGGCGCGCGGCCGAAGTGGCCGTACGCCGACGTCGCGGAATAGATCGGCTTGCGAAGCTGGAGCGCATCGATGATGCCCTTCGGCGTGAGATCGAACTCCTCGCGCACCGCCCGCATGATGGACGCTTCGGGCACGGTAGACGTCCCGAACGTGTCCACCATCACCGAGACCGGCTCGGCCACGCCGATGGCGTACGCGAGCTGAACTTCGCACCGCCGGGCCAGGCCGGCGGCGACGATGTTCTTCGCCACCCATCGCGCCGCATAGCACGCCGAGCGGTCCACCTTTGACGGATCCTTGCCGCTGAACGCGCCGCCGCCGTGCCGACCCATGCCGCCGTAGGTGTCGACGATGATCTTGCGGCCGGTGAGGCCCGCGTCGCCCTGCGGCCCGCCAATCACGAATCGCCCCGTGGGATTGATGTGATACTTCACCTTCTTGCTCCGCAGCTCCTCGGGAATCGTCGGCTCGATGATCTCCTCGATGATCGTGTTGCGTAATCGCCGGGACGACACATCGGGCGAGTGTTGCGTCGCGACGACGACCGTGTCGACCGCGACGGGCCTCCGATCCTCGTACACCACAGTCACCTGCGCTTTCCCATCCGGGCGCAGCCATTCGATGTCGCCGCTCTTCCGCCGCTCGGCCAACGTCTCCGTCAGCCGGTGAGCGAGCTGGATCGGCATCGGCATGAGCTCGCGAGTTTCGTCCGTGGCATAGCCGAACATCATGCCCTGATCGCCGGCGCCGCCGGTGTCCACGCCCATCGCGATGTCCGGCGACTGGCGGTCGATCGTGCTGATCACCGCACAGGTCGTGCTGTCGAAGCCGAAGGCTGGATCGGTGTAGCCGATGCGCTCGATCGTCGACCGCACGATGTCCGGCACGTGCACGTACGTCGACGTCGTGATCTCGCCGGCCACGCAGGCGAGTCCGGTGGTGACGAGTGTTTCGCAGGCCACGCGGGCCGACGCGTCGTCGACGAGAATGGCGTCGAGCACCGCGTCGGAGATCGCATCGGCGACCTTGTCCGGGTGACCTTCGGTGACGGACTCCGACGTGAACAGGTGACGATCGTACATGACCCTCGAGGCTGGGCGTTCGGCAGACCGGCATCGCGCACGCCGGCCATCGCTGCTGAACCCTAGACCCCGGTTCTCACGCGGGCAACCCGCCGCCGAGCAGCGCCGAGTCGCCCAGCGCGCCGGTCAGGCGGCGTTCCAGTTCCAGCTCCGCTTCGGCCGCGGTATCCGCCGCGGCCGCGGCTTTCGACGCCTCTTCGGCGACTTCGACCGAGATGCTGCGCACGATGCGTTTGACGAGCGGCACCGACCGCGGCGCGACGCTGAGCTGCCGCACGCCCAGTCCGATCAGCGCGAACGCCATCAAAGGTTGCGATGCCATCTCGCCGCAGACGGCGATCTCGAGCTTGTACTGGCGCGCCGTGAACACCGCACGCCGAATGAGCTTGAGCACCGCCGGATGCAGCGGCGTGAAGCGCGACGCGAGATTGGCGTTGCCGCGATCGACGGCCAGCGTGTACTGCACGAGATCGTTCGTCCCGATGCTGAAGAAGGCCACCTCATTCGCAAACGTGTCGCAGGCGATTGCGGCGGCAGGCGTCTCGATCATCACGCCGAGCGGAACGTCGCGACGGAACTCCACGCCGCGCTCCTCGAGCTCCTTCGCCGCCTGATCGAGCAGCGCGCGCGCCGCGCGCACCTCCTGCACCGTGACGACGAGCGGCAGCATGATCCGCACGTCGCCGTGAACGGCGGCGCGGAGCAATGCGCGCAGCTGCGTGCGGAACAGCTCCGGCTGATCGAGACACATGCGGATGGCGCGCCAGCCGAGAAACGGATTCGGTTCGGTGGGAAACCCGCCGACCGGCAGCTTGTCCCCGCCGACGTCGAACGTGCGAATGACCACCGGCTGACCGTCGAATGCGCGAACCACCCGCGTGTACGCGCGGTACTGCTCGTCCTCGTCCGGCATGGTCGCGCGGCCGACGACGAGGAATTCGGTGCGCATCAGCCCAACCCCTTCCGCGCCGCTCTTGGCAGCCAGCTCCGCTTCCTCGGGCAGGTCGACGTTCGCGCGCAGCGTGATGCGCGCGCCGTCCATCGTCACCGACTCGAGCGTCGACAGATGGCGCAGGTCCGCCTCGAGCAGCTTCTCCTGTCGCGCGCGCTCCTTGTACGCGTCGATGTCCTGGTGCGACGGATTGATGGCCAGCAGCCCAGTGGATCCATCGAGAATCGCCGTCTCGCGCCCGCTCAGCTGCTGCGTGGCCACACGCAATCCAACGATCGCCGGAATTCCGAGCGACCGCGCGAGAATCGCGACGTGCGACGTGCGCGTGCCGGCGTCCGTCGCGATCGCGGCGATCGCGCCGCGATCCAGCTGGACGGTGAGACTCGGCGTGAGATCGTGGGTGACGAGAATCGCATGCGAACCCTGCGGCAAATCGACCGGATCGTGATCCGGCAGCTCCATCAGCAGCGTGAGCACGCGGATTTCGACGTCCTTGAGGTCGCCCACCTTTTCGCGGATCATCGGATGACTGGCGCGGCTGAACCGCTGCGCCCATTCCAGCATCACGATCTCGAACGCCTTTTCAGCGGCGAGATTCTGATGGATCAGCCGATCGACGGCCGTGAGCATTTCCTCATCTTCGAGGATCGACGACTGCACGTCGAAGATCGCGGCTTCCTCGGCGCCGGCCGACTTCTCCACGCGCTCGCGGACCTGACGCAGGCGCTCCTTGGCGCGCTCGAGCACCGACCGAAAGCGTCGCAGCTCGTCCGGAATGGCTTCGTCGGGAATGATCCGGTGGCGAACCTCCGGAATCTCCCAACGGAGCAGGTGCACGGGACCAACGACGATACCCGGCGAAGCGGGAATGCCGACGAGCTTTCGGTCCACTCAGCTCTCCCCGAACTTGTTGCGGACGAGGGTCGCGAGCGCGTCCAGCGCCTGTTCCGCGTCCGGCCCTTCCGCGCGAAAGGTAATCGACGACCCGTACTCGGCCGCCAGCATCATCACGCCCATGATGCTCTTGCCGTTCACGTCGAGGTCGTCCTTCACCACGACGATGTCGCTCTGGAATTTCGCGGCGAGCTTCACGATCTCCGCGGCCGGGCGAGCGTGCAATCCATTCCGGTTGACAATCTGCACCGTGCGTTCCGGCATCAGCGAATCACCGAGATGAGGACGAAAATGGCGAGGACGACGAGCGACAGCCGCCATCCTTCGATGCGGTCTTTCAGCCGAACGATCAGCAATGAGCCCAGCGCGACGGCCACGAGCACGCCGCCGATCAAGTGACGTCCCGGCCCGATGATCCGGCCGAGTGCGAGTGGAATCGCCGCGCCGGTGGCCAGCGCGGCCACGCGGCCGATCTGCTGCGGTCCGCGGCGCAGCACCGGATTCGCCAGCCCCGCGGCGACGCGAAGGCCATGCTGCCATCCGGTGTGCAGTCCCCAGATGAGCAATCCGAAATGCCCGGCGTTGTACAGGAGGAGAAACACGCCGACGACCGTCAACGTGCCCGCGCCCAGCCCGAACAGGCCGAGCGAGAACAACGAGCAGAATGGCAGCCATCCGGCCCACACCAACCGATCGCCGACGCTGCCGAGCGGCCCGCACAACGCCGTGCGAAAACGCTCGATGCGCTCGGGCGGTTCGCGATCGAGCTCCGCACGCGCGAGCGCGCCGACGGCAACGGCGGCGAGATACGGGTGCGCATTGAAGTAGCGGCTCTCGCGGGCCAGCGCCGACTTGAACGCGGGCGAATGACGGCCTTCCGGCAACAGGCGCAACGCCGGCTCGAGGCAGAACCCGAGCCCGTTGCCGAGCATCGTCTCGTAGTTCCACGCGCCCTGAATGGCGAGCAGGCGCACGAACATCGCGACGCGCGTGCCGAACGGCAGCCGCGCGACTCGCGGCGGCGGCGACGCATTCGACGTGTTCGGTGCGGGCGCGGCGCTCATCAGGTGAAGAGCAGAAAGAGGCCGACACCAAGGCCGCCGATGAAGAACCAGCGCGCGCCGGCGGTCGAGTGAAACAGCTTCCACGCCGCACCGCCGGCAACGCTCGCGGCGATCGCGACGACCACCGATCGCGAGAGTTGCGGATCGATCGTCCAGCTTCCGATGCACGCGGTGGCGATCGGCGTGAGAATGACGTAGGCAAGTGCGGTGAGCAGCGTGCCGCGCACGAGATCCGCCGTCATGCCGGTGAGCTGCAGCGAGATGACGGCGCCCCGCGCGCCCGCCTCGAGCGCGTCGCGTCGCTTCGCCGCCCAGCGCGCGTTCATCCGGCGGAGCTTCACCATCGTCCAGCCGCCGACCCACGTCGTCGCCAGCGCGGTGAGCATGCCGAGCGTCAACGCGCCGGAGATGCGCGAGGAGTGCGACGCGAAGATGGCGCCCCCGACAACCGATGCCGAGCCCCACTCCGGATAGCGCGACGCGCCGAACGGCAGCGTCTCGAGCGCGATCAGCTCGAGCGCGGCGCCGAGCAGCAGGCCAGCCGACGTGTCGCCGGCCAGCGCACCGGCGAGCGTCGAGGCGACGAGCGGTCGGGAGATCATCGCCTGCGGAAAGCTCACGACGTCCAGCCCGAGCAGACCGCCGAGCAGCGCGAGCGGAATGAGGCTGACAACGGTCATGGTTCGATTCCCGCGATGAGATCGTCGAGCGACACCGGGCGCGAGCCGGGCACGTCCTGCGCCGTGATCTTCACGCCGCGCGCGGCCATGTCGCGCAGCGCGCGCTCCTCGGCCGGCGACAGGAACACGTACCGAAGTCGCTGCACGCGACCGTCGCCCGAGTGAATTCCGCCCACGTTGACCACGTCGACGCCGCCGCCGTCGACGAGCGCGCGCATCGTGGCGATGTCGCCGGTGACGAGAATGCCGCGCCCGGTCCCGGATCGATAGCGTGGCAGCGCCGCGAGGGCGTCGGCCGCGGAGTGAAAATAGATGCTCATCTCCGGCGGCACCGCCATGCGGTAGAGCTCCTGCTCCCAGTCGCTCCCGGCGACTTCATCGCTGACCAGCACGATGAACGTGATGTCGAGCGGCTGTCCCCACCCCACGACGACCTGGCCGTGAATCAACCGGTCGTCGATGCGGTACAGCAACAATGTCACGCGCCGGCTCCGTGCGCGGTGATGGCGTTGCGCCCGCGCTCGGCGGCGTGCCGCGCCGCTTCGGGCGCCGTGCGTTCTTCCGCAAACACGAAATCGAGCAGGGTCGGCAGATTCGCCCCCGCCACGAGCACGGCGTCGTCCATGCCGTGCAGGATCCGGCGCGCCGCCATCGTGCAGCTCCCCGCCTGCAGATCGGTGAAGATGACGCGGACGCCGGTCGCCACCATGCGCTCGCGCAGCAGAGTCTCGATGTCCTGGACGCACAGATCGCGGATGGCGACGGGAATCAGCGCGCCGCCGCGGCCGGTGATCGCCTGGACGGCGGAGATCAGACCGGCGGCGAACTCGCCATGGCCGGCGACGATCGCCCGCGGAGCGGACGCACCGGCCCGCTGCAACGCGGCCGCCGCGACGTCACTCGTTGTCATCGCGCAGATATCGCATCACGTCCGAGCGGCCACGCATCTGGCGCATCAGACGTTCGTTGAACCGTTCAGCGGGATCGACGCCGCTGTACTTGAGCAGATGATTCATCGCAATCACCTCGGCGATCACCGTGATGTTCTTTCCGGGATTGAGCGGCACGCGCACCTTCGGCAGCTCGACGTCGAGCACCGTCGTCGTCTCGGCATCGAGGCCCGTGCGGTCGACGGGCGCGTTATGGTCCCACTCCTCGAGTTGCACCACGACTTCGATCCGCTTCTGCTGGCGCACCGCGCGGACTCCGAAAATGGCCGGAATGTCCACGAGGCCGACACCGCGAATCTCCATGTGATGCCGCTGCAGCTCGTGACCGCTGCCGATCACGACGTCGGCCGACCGGCGGCGCGCGATCACCAGATCGTCCGCCACCAGCCGGTGACCGCGCTCCACGAGATCGAGCACGCACTCCGATTTGCCGATGCCGCTCCGACCGACGAACAACAGCCCTACGCCAAAGATATCGGCGAGCGAGCCGTGAAGATTCACCGTCGGCGCAAACTCGTCCTCCAGCCACGGCTTGATCTGGGTGTAGAACTCGTTCGTCTTGAGCGTCGAACAGATGAGCGCGACGCCGGCTTCGGCGGCAATGTCGATCAGGTCCGGACCCGGCTGTTGCCCTTTGGTGATGAAGACGCACGGAATGGGGAACGAGAAGAACGTCGTCAAGTTCCGGCGGCGTACCTCGGGATCGAGCATCTTGAGGTACGTGATCTCGGTCTCGCCGAGCACCTGGAGCCGATGCGCAGGAAATCGCTCGATGAATCCGGCGAGCACCAGGCCCGGGCTGGAGATCGTTGGCGTGGAGATGACGCGATCGAGCCCATTCGTGCCGGGGACGTGCTCGAGCTGCAGCGCATCGCGCATGCGCTCGAGCAGGCGGCCCACCGTGAGATTGGATTTCATGCCATCGCCGGTCCGCTGATGATCCGCTCGAGATGCCGTTCAGTTTCGGCCGCGGCACGTTCCCAGGTAAAGGTTTCCGCGAAGCGTCGCGCCGATTGTCCAAGCTGTTCGACCAGCGGGCGGGACTCGGCCAACCGGCGCATCGCCGCGCCCATCGCCTGTGCGTCGCCGTGCGCCACGAGGAATCCCGTCTCGCGATCGCGCACCGACTCGCGAATCCCCGGTGAGTTGGACGCGACTACTGGCGTGGCGCACGCCGCCGCTTCGAGATTCGTGATGCCCCAGCCCTCCTTTGGCGACGCGAACACGAGTGCCCAGGCGCGGCGCAGCAGTGCCAGCTTGTCCGCCTCCGAGATGCGCCCAAGAAACCGCACCCGGTCGCCCAGGTCAAGCGTGCGCGCGAGGGCCTCGAGCTGCGGGCGATAGTCCCCGGCCCCCGCGATCTCGAGCACCGCGTTCGGCACGCCCATCGCGGCGAACGCGCGAATCACGAGGTGCACGCCTTTATACTTCTTTAAACGACCGAGATAGGCAAACGCCGGCGTCGACGAGCGCTCCGCCGGATTCGGCGTGTAGGCGGCCGTATCGATTCCGGGATAGATCACCTCGATCGAGCCGCGGGGAATGCCGCGCCCGACCAGATCCTCCGCCGTGCTCTGGCTGATCGCCTCGAACGGCACGCGGCGATACATGCGTCCGAGCGGCCGTTCGGCCAGCCAGACCGTCGCTGCCAGGGGGGCGGGAAATTCCTGAAACGCGGTCGACCCGAAGAGGTGCGGCACGAGCGCCATCGTGCGATTCGCGCCCCAGCGCGGCGTGTACAGCGGAATCTTGTTGATGTCCTCGACCAGCACGTCGCACCAGCCGCGCAGATGTTCGGTGAAGTACCGGTGCGCATGCAGCGGGAAGGTGTGCCGCGTGCCGACGCGAAAGACCTCGATGCCGTCCAGCACCGCACGCGGCGGACAGCCCGGCCAGCCACCACACAGCAGGCGTACCGCGTGCCCCTGCGTGGCCAACCGTCCGAAGATTTCGTGCAGATGAATTTCCGCCCCGCCGGCCTGCGGATTCTCGCGATCCTGCCAGTTGACGAGCAGGATGCGCACTCAGATCCGTCCCATGCGGCGGGCGAGCGCGTCGAGCACGCCGTTCACGAACTTCGCACTCTTGAGCGTTCCATACCGTTCGGCCAGGTGCACGGCTTCCTGAATCACCACGCGCGGCGGCGTCTCGCCGCGCTGGAGCTCGGCCGCACCCAGCCGCAGCACCGATCGATCGATGGCCGCGAGTCGGTCGAGCCGCCAGTTCGTCGTCACGTCGGCCAATTCGCCGTCCAGCTCGGAGCCGTGTTGCACGAGCGTCCGCACGAGCGGCCCCGCGAGGCGCCGTTCGTCCGCTGGAACCGAGAGATCGTCCCACAGTTGCGTCGCGACACGCTCGAGCGGCTGCTCGCCGCGCAGGTCCCAGGCGTAGAGCGCCTGGAGCACGCGCGCCCGAGCGCGCGTCTCAACTCTCGTTCGCGGCATCCAGACGATCGAACAGATCCGCCATCTCGAGCGCTGCGAGCGCCGCGTCCCAACCCTTGTTGCCGTGTGCACCGCCGGCACGCGCTTCCGCCTGCGCGTCGTCGTCGCACGTGAGCACGCCGAAGCCGATCGGCCGATCGTACTCGACGCTCGCGGTCGCGAGACCGCGCGACGCTTCGCCGGCGACGTAATCGAAGTGGGGCGTATCGCCGCGAATCACCGCACCCACGGCGACGAGCGCGTCGTAGCGGTCGGTCGCGAGCAGGCGCCGGGCGAGAATCGGCAGCTCCCATGCGCCGGGAACCCACACGACGTCGACGTTCTCCGCGGCGACGCCGTGTTGCACGAGCGCGTCGAGCGCGCCGTCAACGAGCCGCTCGACGATCTCGGGATTGAATCGACTGGCAATGACGGCGAAACGGCGCTGGCCGCCCGCGGGCAGGCCCGAGAATTCAGCCATTTACGACGCGAGGAGATGCCCGAGCTTGTCCCGCTTCGTCCGCATGTAGTCGGCGTTCTCGTGATGTGCCGGCTGGATGATCGGCACCCGTTCGCCGAGCCGCAAACCGTAGCCCTCGAGGCCGACCATCTTGCGCGGATTGTTCGTGATCGGCCGAATGGACTTGAGCCCGAGATCGAGCAGGATCTGCGCGCCGATGCCGTAGTTGCGGAGATCGGGCTTGAAGCCGAGCTGTTCGTTGGCTTCGACCGTGTCCGCACCGTGATCCTGCAGCTCGTACGCCTTGAGCTTGTTGAGCAGCCCGATGCCGCGGCCTTCCTGATCGAGATACACGATCACCCCGCGGCCTTCGGCGGCGATCATCTCCATCGCCCGATCGAGCTGCCATCCGCAGTCGCAGCGCTGCGAATGGAACACGTCGCCCGTGAGACATTTCGAATGGATGCGGACGAGCACGTCCTCTCCATCGGCGATGTCGCCGAACACCAGCGCGACATGCTCGTGGGCATCGACGTCGTTGTGATATCCGACGATCCGCCACGCGCCGTGCTCGGTCGGCAGCCGCGCCTCGGCCACTCGGTGCACCAGCCGTTCGGTCTTGAGCCGATGCGCGACAAGCTGCGCGACCGTGATGAACGTGATGCCGTGCTCGCGCGCGAACAGCTCGAGCTGCGGCCGCTTGGCCGTGGTGCCATCCTCGCTGAGGATCTCGCAGATCACGCCAGCCGGCGGCACGCCGGCCAACCGCGCGAGATCGACGGCAGCTTCCGTATGGCCGACGCGCTGCAGCACGCCGCCGTCGCGCGCGCGCAACGGAAACACGTGGCCGCCGTGGCGCAGGTCGGCTGGAATTGCGTCGGGATCGACGGCGACACGGATCGTCGTCGCGCGATCGTGCGCGCTGATGCCGGTCGTCACGCCGAACCGCCCCGACGCGTCCACGCTCACGGTGTACGCCGTGCGGTAGTCGTCGAGATTCGTCTCGGCCATTGGCGTGAGGCCAAGCGCGTCGACGCGGTCGCCGGTCAGCGCGAGGCAGATCAGGCCGCCCGCCTTCTTGATCATGAAGTTGATCATCTCCGGCGTGACGAAATGCGCCGCGCAGATCAGATCCCCTTCGTTCTCGCGATCCTCGTCGTCGGCGACGATGACGAACTTGCCCGCGCCGATGTCCTCGATCGCCTGCTCTATCGTTCCGAAAGCCATGTCGATTCCTTGAGCAAACGCTGAACGTGCTTGCCCAGCATGTCCGCCTCCACGTGCACGCGCGCGCCGGCGGCGAGTCCGCCGAGCGTCGTGTGGCGCAGCGTGTACTCGATCAGCGAGAGTTGCAGCCGGTCCGGCGCAGGCAGCTCGTTGACCGTGAGACTCACCCCGTCCACCGCGACGGAGCCGTGTGGTACCATAAGCTCGGCGAGGCCCGGCGGCAGAGCAAGGTCGACCAACCGGGCGTCGCCCTGCGGCCGCACATCGTCCACGGTCGCCACCGCGTCGACGTGTCCCTGGACGAAATGACCGCCCAACCGGTCGCCGATGCGGAGCGCCCGCTCCAGATTGACGCGGCGGCCCTCCTGCCATTCGCCGACCGTCGTTCGCTCCAGCGTCGTCGCGACCGCCGCCACGGTGAACCAGCCAGGCCCGAACTCGCGCACGGTGAGACACGCTCCGTTCACGGCGATGCTTTCGCCGGCCACGAGATCGCGATACCGACACTCGATGCGCAGCTCGCGTCCCGCGTCGGACGTGGCGACGCGGTGCACCGTTCCGACATCGTCGATCAATCCGGTGAACACGAGAGCTCCCGCAATTCGTAAGTCGTCATGACGTCGTCGCCGAACCGCCGATGCTCCAGCACACGCCGTTCGGCGAGGCCGGCCTCGAACGTAGAAGGCGCGAACGCGAACCCGCGCGGCTCATTGCCGCCGATCACGAGTGGTGATCGAAAGATAACGAGCCGGTCAGCAAGCGATTCACGAAGAAACGAGCCGGCGAGCTTCGGCCCGCCCTCGACGAACAGGGCCCGCACTCCGCGGCTTCGCAGCCAGACGAGCGAGTCACGCACCGAGGCGCATCGAGCGATCGTCACGCCGGCGGCGCGCAACGCCGACTCGGCCCGTGGGCTCGCCGGCGCCACGCCGGTTCGCGCGATCAGGATCGTCTCGACCGAGCGCGCCGTCCGAATCACGCGCGAATCCGGTGGCGTGCGCAGCGCGGAGTCGAAGACGACGCGACGCGGCGGCACACGAGGGGCGCGTGCGTCGCGCACCGTCAACAGCGGATCGTCGGCCAGCACGGTGCCGACGCCGACGGCAATCGCGTCGCCGTTGGCGCGCAGCCGGTGCACTTCGGCGCGGGATTCGGCATTGGTGATCCAGCGGAGCTTGCCCGCGGGATCGGCCACCAGACCGTCGGCCGAGAGCGCGAGCTTGAGCGTCACCCACGGGCGGTCGCTGCAATGCGCATGAAAGAACGGCGCATTCAGCTCGAGCGCGGCCGCCCGTTCGACGCCGACGTCCACGTGAATGCCCGCCGACTGCATGCGCTCGATACCGCCTCGGGCGATCGGACTCGGGTCGCGCACCGCGGCGACGACGCGCGCGATTCCGGCGGCGATCACGGCATCGGTGCACGGCGGCGTCTTGCCGACGTGCGCACACGGCTCGAGCGTGACGTACAGTGTGGCGCCGCGCGCGCGGTCGCCCGCCGCGCGCAACGCATTCACCTCGGCGTGTGCCTCGCCGTAGCTCGCGTGGTATCCCTCGCCGACGATCGCGCCGTCCGCAACGACGACGGCGCCGACCATGGGGTTCGGCGCCGTGTGTCCCCATCCCTCGCGGGCCAGGGCGAGCGCGCGCCGCATGTAGCTCGCATCGGCCGAAGCCGATCGCGCGGCGCCGCTCATGTCGCGATCAGAACGTGAACCGCAGTCCCGCCGAAGCGTACACGATGGACCGGTCGGCGCGGCCGCCGGCGAACGAGTTGTAGGTGTTCACGGTGCCGCCGCTCGACCGTCCAACCTCGCCGGTCAATTTGAAGAACGGCAGGTTGAGCGAAAGATCGCCGAAGACGTTCGTTCGGGTGAGCGACTGCTTGGTGTTCGGCGGGCTGGAGGTGCCGGTGAATCCCAGCTCGTTGACCGTCGCCGAAATATCCGCCGACTGGTCGAACTTGTCCTGCCCCACGCCGGCTGCAAGTCCGAAGAGGATCAAGCTCTTGCTCGCGACGAGGCGCCAGGACTGAGTCTTCACCTTGAGGTTGCGAACGGCGAGCGTGTTGCCGCCGTCCGTACCGACGATGTCCGTGGTCGGCAAGTCGCGTTCGATCCATGTGGCCGAAACGCCGGGCACGACGATGGATTCCGACAGCAGGCCGACACGCGCGCCGTACCCGAACTGCCAGTTGTGCTGCGGCGTGATCGACACGTTGTTGGAGTTGACCGTCGGCACGTACGCGGCGCTCAGCAGCGCATCGATGCCGCCGACATTCGTCAGCACGAGCGGAATGCCCTTGAAGATGCCGATCGCCGCATCCGCCGTGGGTAGGCCGAGCACCTGATCCTTCGTCGGCAGCTCCTGCTGCTGCGCGCCATTCGTGCTCTCGTTGAACTGATCGACTCGCGGCAGCAGTCCCTTGAACACGTTGCCTCGCAAGCCGACGGAGAAGTGCCCGAGGCCGCCCAACACGCTGCCCTGTCCCAGCATGGCGTTTCCACCCGCGAGCGCGACGCCGAGCTGCGGCGCCATGAATTGGTACACGTCGTATGCCTGCGTGCAGGCGTCCTGCGCGGCGCGCTGTGAATCGGGAATGCCGGCCGTGCTCGTTCCTGCGGGGCATGGCGAGGCAGCGAGTCCACCACCCTGCGCCGAGAGCGGCCCAACCGCGAACGTCGACAGTGCTGCTATGAGCAAACGCTTCTTCATGTTCTGGTCTCCAGAGACTAATTGAGGATCACGCGTCCCGACCCCGGCCGTACACGCCCCAGCGGCCACGCGCGAATTCCGTGCGCGGCCGCCGACGCGATCACCGCACCCACCTGGCCGTCATCGGCGATCACCACCATGCCGACGCCCATGTTGAACGTGCGGAACATCTCCGCCCGATCTACACCACCGGCGCGCTCCAGTTGCTGAAACAGGTTCGGCACGTTCCAGCTCGACGTTTCGACCACGGCGTCGCAGGTCGGCGGCAGCGCACGATTGAGATTGCCCGGCAGCCCGCCCCCCGTGATGTGCGCCATCGCACAAACGTCGTGGAGCACCGGCTCGAGCGCTCGCAAATAGGATTTGTGCACTGCAAGAAGGACGTCGCCGACGCGCTTGTCGTCACCCGGAAACGCGTCTTCGGCACCAAGCTTCATGCGGTCCCTTACAATCCGCCGCGCCAGCGAGAACCCGTTGGTATGCAACCCACTGCTTTCCAGGGCAACGAGCGCGTCGCCGGCCCGCACTCGCGCCGGGCCGAGGATCGCATCCTCATCCACGTAACCGACGATGAAACCAGCGAGGTCATAGTCCGGCGGGGTGTACACGCCAGGCATCTCCGCCGTTTCGCCGCCGAGCAGCGCGCATCCATTCTCGCGACATCCCGCCGCGACACCGGCCACCACGTCTTCCACCACACGACCGTCGAGCGCACCGAAGGCGACATAGTCGAGGAAGAACAGCGGCCGTGCGCCCTGCACCAGGATGTCGTTGACGCAGTGATTCACGAGATCGTGCCCCACCGTGTCGTGCCGATTCGCCTCGATCGCAACTTTGAGCTTGGTGCCGACGCCGTCGGCGCTCGATACGAGCACCGGCTTTGGCACGTCGGTCGGCACGCGAAACATGCCGCCAAAGCCGCCGAACTCTCCGCGCGTGCCGGCGGTGAGTGTCGAGAGCACGTGCGCCTTGATCCGCTGCTTCGCCGCTTCGCCAGCCTCGATGTCGACGCCGGCGCTTCGATAGTCGAGCGAGTCGCTCACGCCCTGAGATCCTGCTCGAAAGTCACCAGCCGGTGAAAATCCGCCACGCGGCCCGCGATGTCGGCCGGGCCAATCTCGATCAACCGCTCGACGGAGAATTTCTCCACGGCAAAGGAGCCGAGCGCCGATCCGTACACCACCGCCCGGCGCAGGTTCGCGTCCGACAGATCGCCCGTGCGCGCGAGGTACCCCATGAAGCCGCCGGCGAACGAATCGCCGGCGCCCGTCGGATCGAACACCGATTCGAGCGGATATGCCGGCGCGAAGAAGATGTTCGAACCGGAGAACATGAATGCGCCGTGCTCGCCCTTCTTGATCACGACGTGCTTCGGCCCCTTGGCCATGATCCAGCGCGCCGCTTTCACGAGGTTGAACTCATCGGTGAGCTGCCGCGCCTCGGCGTCGTTGAGTGTGATGAGATCGACGTGGCCGAGCAGCTTCACGAGATCGGGGCGACGGCTTTCGATCCAGAAGTTCATCGTGTCGCACGCCACGAGCCTGGGCTTCGCGACCTGGCCCAGCACATCGAGCTGCAGTCGGGGATCGATGTTGCCCAGGAACACGAACGGTGCGTTACGGAACTGCGCGGGAATCTTCGGTCGAAAATTCGAGAACACGCCCAGATGCGTCTCGAGCGTTTCGGCCATGTTGAGATCGTGACGGTAGCGCCCACGCCAGCGAAACGACGGCCCGTCCGCGCGCTCGAGCCCCGCGAGATCCACGGAGCGCGAGGAGAACACGCGCTCGAGATCATCGATCGGAAAATCGGAGCCGATGACGCCGACGAGCTGCACCGGCGCCAGCTGGCTCGCGGCGGCGGAGAAGAACGTTCCCGAGCCCCCGAGCACGTTATCCGCCTTGCCAAACGGCGTTTCAACGGAGTCGAGCGCGACGGAGCCTACGACGAGGACGGGCATTCTAAAGGCGAGGGGCTAGGGTCCAGGGACTGGTAGGTTGCTAGGTGCTAGGTGCTAGGTGGTTCCTCGTGGGGTCTGGGCGGCGGCTAGCGGCTAGGTACCAGCATCCCGCTAGTATCCAGCCCCCGGCATCTAGCATCTAGTTCACATCCGCTCCGGCGCGGTGATCCCGAGCAGCGCCAGCGCATTGGCGAGAACGAGCTGCGCCGCGCGCGCGAGCACGAGACGCGCGCGCATGATCGGCTCCGGCTCGCCGAGCACGTGCGCCTTGTGATACCACAGGTGCACCTTGCCCGCGGTGTCGTGCAGATACGTTGCGACGCGATGCGGTTCGAGCGCCTCCGCCGCGCCGGCGACGAGCGCCGGATAATCGAGCAGCGCCTTGATCAGCTCCTGCTCCTCCGGGAGCGTGAGTACCGAGAGCTCGACGTCCACGCCGCTGACCGAGGCGGCGTCGATCTCGCCGACGCGAAAGATGCCGGAGAGCCGCGCGTGCGCCATCTGGATGTAGTACACCGGATTCTCATCCGACTGGGCGCGCGCCACGTCGATGTCGAACACGAGCTGCGAGTCGCCTTTCCGCATGAGAAAGAAGTAGCGCACCGCGTCGCGGCCCACCTCGTCGATCAGATCGCGCACGGTCACGTAGCTGCCGGCGCGCTTGGAGAGCTTCACTTCCTCGCCGCCGCGCATCACCGTGACCATCTGGTGCAGCACGTACTCCGGATACCCGATGGGAATGCCGGCGTCCAGCGCCTGCAGGCCGATCCGCACGCGCGTGACCGTGCTGTGATGATCGGCGCCCTGCACGTTGACGGCCCGCGTGAAGCCGCGCTCCCACTTGCTGACGTGATACGCCACGTCCGGCACGAAGTACGTGTACGTGCCGTCCGACTTCCGCATCACGCGATCCTTGTCGTCGCCGAACTCGGTGGTCCGCAGCCAGAGGGCGCCGTCCTTCTCGTACGTGTGGCCGGCGCTGATCAGCGCGCCGACGGTCTGCTCCACGCGGCCGTCCTCGTACAATGAGGATTCGAGAAAGTACACGTCGAACTTCACGCCGAACGCCTGCAGATCCCGGTCCTGCTCCTTGCGCAGCTCGCGCACGGCGAAGCGGCGCACGGCGTCGAGATCGTCGGCCGTGGGATCCGTCGGATGCTCGTCGACGTACCGCTGTGCGAGATCTCGAATGTACTCGCCGTGATAGCCGCCCTCCGGCAACGCGGCGGCGACACCGCCCAGCTCGCGGACGCGCGCCTGTACGCTCAAGGCGAGATTCGCGATCTGCATGCCGGCGTCGTTGTAGTAGAACTCTCGCGTCACGCGCCACCCGGTGGCGCCGAGCAGCGCGCTGATCGCGTCGCCGAGCGCCGCCTGGCGGCCGTGGCCCACGTGCAACGGGCCGGTCGGATTGGCCGAGACGAACTCCACGTTCACCGGGCAGCTGCGGCCCTGCGTCGAGCGCCCGTACTCGTCGCCCGCGGCGATTAACGCGCGCAGCCCTTCGGCAAACACGTCCGCCGCCACGCGAAAGTTGATGAACCCGGGGCCCGCGATCTCGGCCGAGCTGATGCCGGCGCGCCGAAAGTCGAGCCGCTCGACGATCGCCTGCGCCAGATCGCGCGGCCGCTGCTTGAGCGGCTTTGCCAGCACCATCGCCAGACTCGTCGCCCAGTCGCCGAACGCCGGATCGCGCGGCCGCTCGATGACCGGATCGACATCCTCGGGCGCACCGAGCGATTGCGCGGCGCGCACGAGCTCCGCGCGCAGCAGGTCGGTGCTGTCCATTACTTCTTCGGCTTCTTGCCCGGGGCCTTCGCGTCGGCGGACGATCCGGCCTTCGCGGACTCCGTGCCGGACTTGGCCGCGGGCGGCGTCGACACGCTCGACGATCCGGCATCGGTCGTCGCTGCCTTCGCATCGGTCGATTTGGCGTTGCTCGACTTCGCGTCGCCGCTCGCGCTGTCGCCGCTCGACGACTCGCCCGCTTCGTGCTTCGAGCCGCTTCCCGGCGGCCTGCCATCGCTGCCCGTGCGATGCGCGTTCTTGCCGTAATCGGTGAGATAGAAACCGGAGCCCTTGAACACGAGACCCGCACCCCCCGACACCTGCCGAACGGCGATCTTGCCGCACGTCGGACACGGCAGCTCGGCGGCCGCCTCGCTCATCTTGGCGAACCGGTCGAACGTGTGGCCCTCGGGACAACGATACTCGTAAGTCGGCATTTGGCTGAGACTTAGACGACTGATTCAGACTGTCACAAGGTAGTCTCAGCCGTACGGGCGTTCAAGGTCACGCGGGACGATACGTGCCCCACTCCTCGCGTAACACGTCGGCGATCTCGCCGACGCTGGCGCGCGCGCGCACCGCGTCGATGATCGTTTCCATCAGCGGCGGCGCGCTTTCGGACGGCTTGGCGTACGCGCGCGCGGTCTCGCGCAGTGCGCGGAGCGAGGCGCGCACGCGCGCGTCGTCGCGGGCCGCGCGCGCGGCGCGCAGCCGCTCGATCTGCCCGCGCTCGAGGGCCGAGTAATCGGGTGTCGGAATCGGCGGCACCGGTTCGTCGTCGGTGAACTTGTTCACGCCGACGATCACCGTATCACCGCGCTCGACGCTCAGCTGGTACTCGTAGGCGCTGCGCGCGATCTCCTCCTGGAAGAACGACGCTTCGATCGCCTTTGCCGCGCCGCCGAGCGCGTCGACGCGCGCAAGGAGCTCCATCGCCTGATCGGCGAGCGCGTTCGTCAGATGCTCGACGTAGTAGCTCCCGGCCAGCGGATCGGCCGTGAGCGCGACGCCGGATTCGTTGGCGAGAATCTGCTGTGTGCGCAGCGCGAGCGTCGCCGCCTGCTCGGTTGGCAGCGCGATCGCCTCATCGTAGCCGTTCGTGTGCAGCGACTGCGTGCCGCCGAGTACCGCCGACAGCGCCTGCACGGCGACGCGCACGACGTTGTTGAGCGGCTGCTGCGCTTGCAGCGTGACGCCGCCGGTCTGCGTGTGAAAGCGCAGCCGCGCACTCGCGTCGCTCGCACCGAACCGATCGCGCATGATGTGCGCGTACAGCCGGCGCGCCGCGCGGAACTTGGCAGCCTCCTCGAACAGATCGTTGTGCGCGGCGAAGAAGAACGACAGCCGCGGCGCGAACGAGTTCACCGGCAACCCGGCGGCAACGGCGCGCGACACGTATTCGATGGCATTTGCAAACGTGAATGCCAGTTCCTGTACGGCTGTTGCGCCGGCCTCGCGGATGTGATAGCCGGAGATCGAGATCGGGTTCCAGCTCGGCACTTCGGCCGCGCAGAACCGGAACAGATCGGCGACCAGCGCGAGGCTCGGCTCCGGCGGATAGATGTACGTGCCGCGCGCGATGTATTCCTTGAGAATGTCGTTCTGGATCGTGCCGCTCAGCCGGTCCCGCGCGATGCCCCGCTCCTCGGCGACGACGATGTACATGGCGAGCAGCGTGGATGCCGTCGCGTTGATCGTCATCGACGTCGAGACGCTGTCGAGCGGCAGGCCATCGAGCAACGTCGCCATGTCGTCGACCGTGTCGATCGCCACGCCGACACGACCGACCTCGCCCTGCGCGCGCGGCGAATCGGAATCGATGCCCATCTGCGTCGGCAAATCGAACGCGACACTCAATCCGGTTTGGCCCGCATCGAGCAGCAGCCGAAAGCGCCGGTTCGTCTCCGCCGCGGTACCGAAGCCGGCGTACTGGCGCATCGTCCACAAGCGGCCGCGGTACATCGTGGGCTGGACGCCGCGCGTGAACGGATACGCGCCGGGATCGCCGAGATCCCGGGCGTAGTCGACGTGCGCGTCGTCTGGGCGGTAAACCGGCGCTACGGGCAAGCCGGACGGCGTGGACTTAGACGACGGCAAGCTCCGGCTGGCCAGCGATGGCGCGCTGCGCGATCTCGACTTCGCTCCGGCTGCCGATGTAGAGCGGCGTGCGCTGATGCAGCTCGCTCGGCTCGACGTCGAGAATACGCTGATGTCCGTTCGACGCCGCACCACCGGCCTGCTCGACGATGAACGAGAGCGGATTCGCCTCGTACAGCAGGCGCAGCTTGCCCTTCGGGGTCTTCTTGTTCGACGGATACGCGAAGATGCCGCCGCCGAGCAGGTTGCGGTGGAAGTCCGCGACGAGCGAGCCGACGTAGCGCGTGCTGAGCGCGCGCCGATCACCATCGAGTCCCTTGTACTTGCGCATGATCGACTTCACGCTGTCGTCCCAGAGCTGCTCGTACGAGTCGTTCACCGAGAGATAGCGGCCGTTCTCGGGAATGCGCAGGTTCGGGTGCGAGAGGAGGAACTCGCCGATCGATGGATCGAGCGTGAAGCCGTGCACGCCCTGCCCGGTCGTGTAGACCATCATCGTGCTCGAGCCGTAGATCACGTAGCCCGCGGCCACCTGGCGGCGCCCCGGCTGGAGCATGTCTTCCAGCTCTCCGTGCCGGCCGCGCGTGATCTTGCGGACGACGGAGAAGATGGTGCCGACCGGTACGTTCACGTCGATGTTCGACGAGCCGTCGAGCGGATCGAACATCAGACAATATTTGCCGCACTTGAACTCGTCGGGGATCTGGATGATCCCCGGCTCTTCCTCGGAGGCCATGGCGCACAGCCGGCCGCCGTGGTCCATCGCCTTGATGATGATCTCGTTGGCGAGGACGTCGAGGCGCTGCTGCACTTCGCCATGGACGTTCTCGTTCTCGGTAGCGCCGAGGATGTCCGCCAGCCCCGCGCTACGGACCTTGTTGGCGATCATCTTGGCGGCCAGCGCCAGGTCGTAGAGAATGCCCGACAGCTCGCCCGTCGCTTCGGGGTGATTGCGCTCTTCCTCGATGATGAAACGCTCGATGGTGACTACCGAGGTTGCGGTATGTTTGACCACGATCGTCATCTCCAGGGGGTTGGCTGCCGCGCGGCGCGCAATCGCGACGCCGCGTATGCTCGCGCATCGACCTCGAAGCGATTCCTAACATAGCCGCGTCGCACCGACTCCCACAGGTAGCGGAGTGGAAACGATGCGTCCGCCTCAAACTGGTCGACGTGCCGAATCTCGTGCAAGAGTAGCTCCGGCGCGAGCGGCACGTCTTCCGCCAGCCAGATGGTGCGCCAGAGCGTGATGGCCGAAACCGACGCCTGCCCGAGACACCAGCCCCCGATGCGCACCGGCAGTCCGCCGCGCCGATACCGCGCGCGGCCCAACTCCGGGTACTCGGTGACCAGACCAGGCGGCACGTCGGCTGGCCGGCCGGCCAGCGCGCGCACTATGGTCTCGACGACTCGGGTAGCTGCCATTCATCTCCACCGGCGTCCACGAAGATCGACTCGCCGTCCGTGCGCGCGACGATCGTCCCGAGGTGATCCGTGCGCAATACCTGCGCCCCGCGTGCGGCCAGCGACCGCATGATCGCCACGCTCGGCAAGTGATAGCTGTTCCCCGCGCCAACGGAGACGAGCGCGAGTCGCGGCGACACGGCATCGAGAAACTCGGGCGTACTGCTCGTCGAGCTGCCGTGGTGCCCCACCTTGAGAATATCGGCATGCAGCTCGCCCGACTCGTGCGCCAGCAGCCACTCCTCCTCCGGACGCTCGGCGTCGCCCATCAACAGCATGCGCACGGCACCCACCTGAACGAGCGTGACGACACTGGCGAGGTTCGGATCGTCGAGATGCGAGGTCCACGCCGAATCGGGCGCGAGAAACGTGAGCGCGACGCCGTCGATCGTCAGCGTATCGCCGGGGTGCGCCCGCACCCAGCGAACGTGCTCGTCGCGCGCGGCGTCGAGGGACGCGCGATATGCTTCCGCCGGTCCCGGAAAGCCGCCGTCGACGTATTCGCGCGGATGGAGCGCGTGCAACACGGTGGCTGCGCCTCCGACGTGGTCGGTGTGCGGATGCGACAGCACGAACAGATCGAGCGTGCCGCCGCGGCGGGCGAGGTAAGGCACGATCGTCGATCGGCCAGCGTCGCCGCCTCGCCAGGCACGACCCGCGTCGATGAGGATCCAGTGTGCGTGTGGCGTCCGCAGCGCGATTGCGTCGCCCTGACCCACGTCAATGACGTGCAGCTCGGTGAGGCCGCTCGCCGCGGGCAGCAACGGCAGCCACACCAGCGCGACGGCGGCCGCCGCCGCAATCGCCGCGGGACGCTGCCAATCCCGCGCGACGCACGCAACAATCGTCGCGATCGACAGCACGCCGGCGATGACGCCGGCGCTCGCTGTCGGGGAAACCTGCACCGCGCTGTGCGGCACGCCCGCGCCGGCCGCGGCGACCGTCGTGAGTCCGGCGAGCAACGGATGCGCCGCATCCGCGAACAGCGCAGCGAGCGCGTGAAACGGCGACAGGACCATGCCGCAGAAGAGCATCGGCTGCACGAGTGCGAGCAGCGGCGCGGCAACGACATTCGTGAGCGGCGCAACCACACTCACTCGGCCGAACACCCAGGCCACGATCGGCGCCGAGGCGACCGTCGCGATCGTCGTGCCGATCATTCCGGTGACGACGTGCGCCAGGAATCCGTTGAGCCGGTGTCCACCGAGCCGCCGGCTAAGCTGCGCCGCGGCGATCATCGCCGCGACGCCGATGACGCTGAGTTGATAGCCCACGTCGAGCACGACGCCGGGCGCCAGCACCGGCTGTGATGCACCGATCGCCACGATCGCCCACCGCGATGACGGCCGCTGCGCCAGCCGGCAAAAGACAAGCGTCGAGAGCATGGCGGCCGAACGGACAGCGGGAATCGGCGCGCCGATCAGCACGACGTAGAACACGACGACCACAATCGCGATTACGGACGCTCGTCGCCGCGCGACGCCCGCGGTCTCGAGCGCGAGCAACAGCGCCAGCGCGATGATGCCGATGTGCAGTCCGGCGATCGCCAGCACGTGCGCCATGCCGGCGGCGGCAAACTGGTCGCGCACTTCTGGTGTGAGCCCGCGCCGGTCGGCGATGAGCAGCGCTCGTACGAGTGGCGCATCGCTCGTGAACGTGCGATCGATCGCCGCGCCGGCGCTGCTGCGCCATCGCGCTAGCAGCGGTGGCCCCGCGATGACCCGAATCGTCGCGTGCTGCACCGTCCAGCCGCGCTGCGACTGCACCACGTCGCCCATCACGGCGATGGTCGCTCCGGCCGCGGCCATCCCCCGTTCGACGCCGACCGATACGCGCGCTTCGCAGCCGTTGGCGTGACCGCCGACGAATGCGCCCGGTGACGCGCTGTCGCCGAGCACGATGACGAGCGGCTCGCGATGTACGGCGACGACAGCGCACTGGCTCTCGTCGCGCGCCGCGGTGTGGGCGACGCCGGCGCCCGCTGCCGCTAGCGCGGCGAGCCCGATCGACACCGCCCGGCTGCGGCGGTTTCCGACGATCAGCGCGCCGGCAACGATCGCGATGACGAGCAGCGCCGATCCGCTGAAGCCGGCGAGCAGGCCGGCGAGATAGGCGCCGAGGGCGATGGCGACGAGAGGCATCGCGCAAGCATTCGCCCGGTCGCGACCTGCGGCCGCATCACCGTATTGCGTTCAGGGTTCTGAAACCTCGCGAATGCACTCGCGAGCAGACGGCGTCGTGCGCGACGCTAGCCGGCCATCGGTAGCGGCTGTCGCTCGCGGACGACGCGGCCGGTGAAGGTCGAGCCGGTGGTGCCGGTGATCTCGATGGTGAGATACTGACCGAGCATCGACGCATCGCCGGGAATCAGCACCGTCTTGAAGTCGCGCGTGCGCGTTTGCACGAGATCGCCGCCGCGCCGCGCTTCGCGCTCGACGAGTACCTCGTAGCGCTGTCCGAGCTGCTGCATGTTCGCGGCGCGCGACTGGCTGCGAATCGTCGCCACCAAGTCGGCCAGACGCTCGCTGGCCACGGAATCCGGCACGGTGAGCTCGGCCGGCATGCGCGTGGCCGGCGTGCCGTCGCGCGGCGAGAACTTGAACGTGAAGCCGTCCGCAAAGCCAATCTCGCGCACGGCGGACAGCGTCTCTTCGAAGTCCTCGTCCGTTTCACCGGGAAAGCCGACGATCACGTCCGTCGTGAGCGCGAGGCCGGGAATCGCCGCGCGCAGCCTGGCCACGCAGTCGAAGTAGCCCTCGCGCGTGTAGCGGCGCAGCATGCGTTTCAGAATGCGCGTCGACCCGGATTGCATCGGCAGGTGCACGTGCTCGCAGACGGCATCGACCGTCGCCAGGGCGTCGATCACGCGATCGCTGAAATCGTTCGGGTGCGGACTGGTGAAGCGCAGCCGCCGAACGCCGGGCACTGTACCCACGGCGCGCACGAGATCGGCGAAATCGTGCGTGCCGTCGTGGTACGAGTTCACGGTCTGGCCGAGCAATACGACTTCACTCATGCCCTCGTCGACCGTGGCTTCCACCTCGCGGACGACGTCGGCGAGCGCGCGGCTCCGCTCCGGACCGCGTGTCGTTGGCACGATGCAGTACGTGCAGCGGTAGTCGCAGCCGCGCTGCACCGGAATCCACGCCTTGACCTTGTCGAAGCGCCGCGGCTGAAAATCCTCGTAGTGTTCCTCGAGATCGAAGCTCGTGGCGATCGTACGCTCGCCGCGCCGTGCGCCTTCGATCAGCGCCGGGAGCGCCCGATAGCCGTCGGGGCCGATGACGAGACTCACATGCTTCGCGCGATCGAGCAGCTTCGGTCCGAGCCGTTGCGCCATGCAGCCCGTCACGCCGACGACGGCCCCCGGCTTCATATTCCGCTTCAACTCGCCGAGTCGCCCGAGCACGCGCTGCTCGGCGTGATCGCGGATCGCGCAGGTGTTGACGAGAATGACGTCGGCGCCATCCGGTGAGTCGACCGCCTCGTAGCCGTGCGCGGCGAGCTTGCCGAGCATCAGCTCGGAATCGCTCACGTTCATCTGGCAGCCGTAGGTCTCGACGTAGACCGTTCCGGCGTGCTCCGGCTTGGAGGGAATCATCACGACGACTGCGCTGACGTGGGGGCGAGCCTGCGCTCGCGAGAGGTGGTGTAACTGGCGAAATCTATTGAGCTTGCCGCGTAGAGACCATCGGCGTCAACGGCTCGGCGACGAGGCGCTCGCCCAGCAGGCTGAGTCTCGCCTGAAATCGCTCCCCACGGCGATGCCGCGACCCGCGCACCGCAACGTGAAGAAAGTCGCCGGTGATGCCTTGCCGATCCGCGCTCGAACCGACGACGACGACGTCGGCGGCGGCGCCGTCGCGGGCAGCGCGGTGCGCTGCCGCTTTGCGCTCGCCGGCATCACGCAACTCGGCGGCGCGGCGCGCGGCGACGCCTTCGGCCACGGGATCGGGCAACCGCCGAGCCGCGGTGCCCGGCCGCGGCGAGTACGGGAACACGTGCAGGTACGTGAACGGAAGCCGATCGATCATCGCGAGCGTCGCCGCATGATCCGCGTCGGTCTCGCCGGGAAAGCCGGCGATCACGTCGGCCCCCAATCCGAGAATACTCATGCGCGCGGCGAGCTTCTGCACCGCCTGCCCGTACGTCGCCGACGAGTACCAGTGGCGCCCCATGCGGCGCAGCACGCGATCTGATCCGGATTGGAGCGGCGCGTGCACGTACGGCGCGACCCGATCCGGCATGCCGATCAGCAGCTCGCAGATCGCATCGTCGAGCTCCGTCGCTTCGATCGAAGACAGCCGGAAGCGCACGACCGGAACGTCCCGGACCAGCCGTTGGAGCAGCGCGCCGAGCGATGTGCCAGCGTCTCGCCCGTACGTGCCGATGTGAATTCCGGTGATGACGATTTCCGAATGTCGCTCCGACAGCGCGGCCGCTTCCTCGACGAGCACGTCGATCGGACGGCTGCGATTGGCGCCGCGCGCCAGCGTCGTCGCGCAAAAGGTGCAATGCTCGTCGCACCCGTCCTGGATGCGAAGCAGCGCACGCGCGCCGCTTTGCGCGCGCGTCCGGATCGCGTTTGGTTCGGCGACGCCGAGCGCGCTGGCCATGCCCGTCAGATCCGCACCGGCAACGACATGCGACACGCCGGGAAGCGCACGAATGCTCAGCGGGGAGGGGCGAGCGTCATCGAGCGCCGCGGCGCAGCCCATGACGACGCTCCGCAGCGTCGGCCGTTCCCGCGCCGCGCGCCGCACGCCCTTCCGCAGCTCCGCCTCGGCCTGCGCGGTCACGGCGCAGCTGTTGAACACCGCGACGTCCGCCTCGCCCACCTCGGCGACGACCGAATGGCCGGCCGCTTCGGCCATCGCGCGAACCGCTTCCGTATCGTAGTGGTTCGCGCGACACCCGAAGGTGCGCAGGTAGATCTTCACACCGGCACGGCTCCCCCGGCCGTGACGCGCACCTGGCTGTGCGCCGGCTTGGCGGGCAGCGAGAAGTGGAACGCGCTGCCCTTCCCTTCGCCGGCGCTCTGCACCCAGATGTGTCCTCCGTGGGCGTCGACGACGAGCTTGCAGAAGGCGAGTCCGAGCCCGGAGCTGCGCGTGCGCGGCATCGTCGGATTCTTCACGCGCTCGAACTTCCGGAAGATCACCTCGTGGTATTCCGCCGGAATGCCAGGGCCGTTGTCGGCGACGGTGAACAGAATTCCGTCGCCATCGCGGCGCGCCGAGAGCTGGAGCGTGACCGCTTGCGCCGAGTGCGTGAGCGCGTTCTGCACGAGATTGCCGAGCACGCGCTTGAGCAGCGCCTTGTCGGCCTCGAACACCGGCGCGTCATCGGCGACGTCGATCGTCGCGGTCGCGCCTTCCTGCTGGAAGCGCACGTTCCACTCGTGCACCACCTCGTTGAGCAGTGCGGCGGGCGCGATCGGCTGGAGGTCGAGTGTCATCGACGCTTCCTCGATGCGCGACACTTCGAGCAGATCGCCGATCAATGCCAGCAGATCCTCCGCCTTGCCCTCGGCGTCGCCGAGCATCTTGCGCTGCTCCTCGTTCATCTCGCCGAGGTCGCCATCCATCAGCATCTCGATCGATGCGAGCACCGCCGTGAGCGGCGTCTTGAGGTCGTGGACGATCATCTTCATCAGATCGTCGCGCATCTTCTCGACCTCGCGCAATTTGCGCAGCGCGTCCTCGAGCGAATCGGTCGCGGCCTTGAGCTTGAGCAAACTGCGAACACGCGCGCCGAGCACCAGCCGGTTGTGCGGCTTCGTCAGAAAGTCGTCGCCCCCCGCCTCGATCGCCTTGACGCGATCGGTGGTGTCGTTGAGCGCCGTGACGAAGATGACCGGAATGCTCTTCGTGCGCGGATCGCGCTTGATGCGGCGGCAAACCTCGAAGCCGGTCGAACGATCGTCGACGCCGAGATCGCCCGCGGGCATCGACACGTCGAGAATGCACAGATCCGGGCGGTGCTCGAAGCAGGCGGTGAGCGCGGTCGGTCCGTCCGACGCCGCCACCGCGCGAAAGCCGAGCACGTGCAGCTGATCGAACAACAGCTCGACGTTCGCCGGCACGTCGTCAGCGACGAGAATCAACGGCGCATTCGGCGGCGGCGTGTTGTTCTCCATGGCTCGATATCAGGGTCGAACGCTGATGCCCACGCTGACCGTCCAGGCATGCTCCGACGCGTCGACGCCCGACGCGTGGCGGCTGGCGTGAATCAGCGCGAGGTCCGCCAGCACACGGCTGTTCGCGAAGCTCGTTCCGAGGCCGCCACTGACGCTGTGCTCGGAGACCTTGTGGCCCGCCGCTTCGAACGGCAAGGTGCGGTCGCGAAATCCGCCGCGGAGAAACATGATGCGATTGCCGAACCGCGGACCGGCGATATCGGCGCCGATGCTCGTGTCCCACGCATCCACGCCAACGAGGTTGGCGGAGCCGAGGCCGCCAAGCGACGACCAGGAATCGTGCGACGTGCGGATTGCGATCGCCGAATTCGAGAGTCCCGTGTACGCGAGCGAGAGCCCGACGCGATCGGGCACGCGCGCGCTGGAGATCAACGTGTCCTCGACATCGAGGTGCAGCGCGCCGCCGTGCCGGAACGAGGCCGCGGCGACGAAATTCTTCGTGAACGCCTGCGCGCCCGCCGAGAACGCGCCACCGCGAAAGCCGAGGACGCGCTTTTGTGTGAACGACGCGAATTCGGTACTGTCCTGGAAATGCTGGGTGAGCGAGATCAGGTTGTGTCCCGTGACGCCGTCCAGGCTGAATCCGACGCGCAGCCACGTGAGCGGCGTGAACGCCGCCGCCGCGCGAACGTCGTTCATCGCGCCGTCGATGCGCTCGGTCGTCGTCAGCGGCTCGATCTGCGTGCCGATGTCCTGATCGGTGCTGAACGACGTCGACGATGAGCGGTCGAGCAGCGTGGACGAGCCGAGACTGACCACCCACGACTTGCCGACGGGAATCGCGCCGAACACCACCGGATAGCGATTCGTCGTCGTCGCCTCGCTGCCATTCGCGGTGGTGACAGTGCGGAACTCCGGCTCCAGCTGAAAATAGAGCAGCCGTGTGCCGACCGCCGCGATGCTCGCCGGGTTGAGCGGCGAAAGTGGGTCGATCTCCGCGACGGCGCCGCCCGATCCCTCGGCGCGCGAGCTCATTTGGCCTGGTGGATAGCCGAACCCTTGCACGCTCAGGTTCGACTGCGCGCCAGCCGCCGCGCACGGGAACGCCAGAACGAGTGCAAGCATCGCCGTCGCGCCGGCGCGCCGATCGAAATTCCACGACAACAGAACAGTGCGCATCAGGGAACTCCGAAGCTGGTCTGCGGCACATACGTGATGCGGAGGCGCGGCCGCAGCTCGACCGGTCCCTTGGTCGACACGAAGTCGATCTCGGCCGGCAACTGTCCCTCGGCGCCGCTCCGGAGCGCGATCGAGCGCGGACTCACGGTGAGCGGCTGCAAGTGCCATGTCCGGACGAGGCCGACGAGCTGAAACACGCGCTGTCCGCTATCACCGGGCGCGAGCAGCAGCGAGTCGAGGCCGAACTGACCGTTGGTGCCGAGGAATTGCAGCAGCGTCGACACGTCCGTCACGGACGGCGACGCGAGCACCGCGAGTGGAAACACGTATACCGAATCGAGCGGATCCACGCGCCGATTGGGAACCTGCGTGAGCTCGAGCGAGGCGCGGACGATCGTCGTCGAATCGACGAGGCGCGACGGCAGGTCGAATTTGAGATAGCTGCGCCGCGACGGCACGCCGCCGACGCCGAGCAGCTGGGGCGTGGCGCCCGTGCCGCCGGTCACGACGATCGTATAATCGGCCAGCGGCCCGGCGAGAAATGGTTGGTCCTTCGGCGTCGACGACAGCGGCGCGACGCTCACCGGCGTCGCGGTGGAATCGAGCGACGCCTTGATCGTCAACGTGATCGGCGCGCCGAGCTGGGTACTGCCCAAGCGGAGGTCGGCCCCGCTCGCGCTCACGATCTTCAGCCCCACTCGAAGATGCGTGCCGTTGGTGACCCGATCGAGCACCGTATCCGTGTTGATGGGCACGCGGATGGAATCGAGAAGCGATTCCGGCGCAAAGGTCTTCGATCCGATCAATCGATCGGCGCGGAAGAGCGAGGCGAGCGCGGCGGACGACGTGTCCGCGCCCGTGGTGTCGACGTCGTAGGCCTCGATCGTCACCGGCGCCGAAGGCCGATGCGTGGAGTCGGTCAACAGCGGCGTGAGCAGGTACGCGCTGTCGATTTGCGTGATCGCACTGTCGACCGCGTTGATCGTGAACGTCTGCGGCAGCGTGTCGAATCGCACGATCGCACGCGTGTCGAGTGTGTCGCCGTGCGACGACAACATCAGAAAATTCTCGGTGCCGATCGGCGGCAGGCCGGTGATCGTCGTGTCCACGACGACGGCGTCGATGGTCGTATCGAGCAGCGTCACCGTTTGTTCGGGACACAGCAACGGACACGACAGCCCGGCCTCGAGCTTGTCGCTGCACGCCGCGATCGACACCGCCGCGAACGCGGCTACGCCCAGCAGGGTCACCCTCTTAAGCAAATCGTCCTCTCCGGTTCAACGCCGGTCCAGGGAGTGCGGTGAAAACGCCTTCGGCAACAGCTCGTCGAGCGTCCACCGGGCGTCGCGCCCCGAGCGGGTGGCGCTGAGCACGATCAGATGCGGTGCGAACTCCTCGAGCACCTGGCGGCAAATGCCGCACGGCGGTGTTGGCTCGTCGGCATCGGTCGCGATCACGATCGTGTCGAACGCGCGATTGCCACGCGCCACGGCGGCCGCGACCGCGCCACGCTCGGCGCAGATGCCCGCCGGGAACGACGCGTTCTCCACGTTGCAGCCTTCGGTGATGCTGCCGTCCGAGGCGAGCAGCGCGGCGCCAACGCGAAAGTTGGAGTAGGGTGCGTAGGCGCGTTCCATGGCGGCGAAGGCGCGCTCGCGCAGCACCGTCATGGTGCGGTCGTCGTGCTTCGCCTCGACGACGGCGGAATGGTCCGACGTCACGCTATCGCCACTCCAGCAGCGATCCCATCGAGGTGCCCTGTCCCCGGAAACTCACGCCAAACCAATCCGCGACGGTCGCCCCGAGATCGGAAAAGGTGGAGCGGCGGCCAAGCGGCACCGGCCGGATGGCCGGACCGGCGACGAGCAGCGGCACACACTCGCGCGCATGATCGGTCGAAGCGGTCGTGGGATCGTTGCCGTGGTCGGCCGTGATGAACAGCAGATCGTCCTCGCGTAAGTGAGCCAGCAGCCCAGGGAGGGCAGCGTCGAACTCCCGTAACGCTCCATAGAACCCCGGAACATCGTTTCGGTGCCCGAACGCCTGGTCGAAATCTACTAGGTTGGCGAACAGCAACCCACTCGTGTGCCCTTTGAGCCACGCATCGATGGCGCGAATCCCCTCGGCGTTGCTCGAGGTGTGCTGCGACCGGATGGCGCGGCCAGCGAACAGGTCGTCCACCTTGCCGACGCCGGAGCGCTCGATGCCCGCGCGCCGCAATGTGTCGAGCAACGTTTCGGCCGGCGGTTCGATCGAGAAGTCTCGACGATTCGCCGTCCGCGTGTACGCGCCGGCCGTGCCGATGAACGGCCGCGCGATGACTCGCGAGACATCATGCGGCACCACCAGCATGGCGCGCGCAATCTCGCACCCGCGATACAGCTCCTCGAGCGGAATCACAGCTTCGTGCGCCGCCACCTGAAAGACCGAATCCGCCGACGTATAAAGAATCCACGAGCCCGTACGCTCGTGTTCCGGTCCAAAGCGATCGAGCACCGCCGTGCCACTGCCGACCACGTTGCCGATGACCGCGCGCCCCGTGCGCCGCGCGAACTCCTCGACGACGCCGGCGGGAAAACCATTCGGATAGGTCGGAAACGGCTTCGCGAGATGCACGCCGGCAATCTCCCAGTGGCCGGTCGTGCTGTCCTTGCCGGCCGATTTGGGAATCATCATTCCCCAGGCGGCCGTCGGTGCATCGACTGGCGACATTCCAGCCAGCGCGGCGATGTTGCCGAGTCCAGCGCGCGCGAGATTGGGCAAATCGAATCCGCCGACTGCGCGCGCAAGGTTGCCGAGCGTGTCGCTGCCGACGTCGCCGTACTGCGCGGCGTCGGGCGCCGCGCCAATGCCGACCCCGTCCAGCACGATGATCGCCGCGCGTCTCATGTGTCGCCGGCGTTCAGATACCGACGCGGCAACCGGCCGCGCAGTCCCGTGAGCAGCTCGTATGGACTGATTTCGCCCGCCGCCGCGAGCTCCACGAGATCGATCGAATCGTCGCCATCGGCGCCCAGCAGCGTGACCGCGTCGCCGATCTCGCAGCGCACGCTGGTGGCGTCGATCATCGTCATGTCCATCGTGACCATGCCGAGAACGGGCACGCGGCGACCGTGCACCAGCACGAAGGCGCGATTGCCGAACGCGCGCCGATACCCGTCGCCGTAGCCCACCGCGAGCGTCGCGACCCTGCGTTCGGTCGGCGCGCGATACGTACCGCCGTAGCTCACCGTCTCACCGGGCGCAATCGTTCGCAGCTCGACGACGCGCGCACGCAGCGACACGACCGGCCGCGGCGCGATCGCCGGCGTGTTGCCACTCGACACGCCATACAGAAACACGCCGGGTCGCACGACGCTCCACGGCGATGGACCGCGATGCTCGACGGCCGGACTGTTCTCGGCGTGAATCATGGTCGGACGCACGGGGATCTTGTCGAGCGCTGCGGCAAAGCGCTCTTCCTGCAGCGTGCGGGTAGCGTCGTTCCGCTCCGCGGAATGAAAGTGGGTGAACGCGCCCTGCGGGCGATGCGTGGCGAGCACGTCGCGCAGCGATTCGACGCCGTCCCACGGCACGCCCGCGCGGTTCATCCCAGTGTCGATTGCCAGATGCCACGGCCGCTCGGTCTCGCTCCAACGCACGATGGCTTCGCGCGTGCCGAGCGTGGGCGTGAGGTCGGCGCGCACGGCGACGTCGAAGTCGCCGGCGAGCAGCGGCGTGAATACCACGATCGGCCGCGCAATGCCGGCACGGCGAAGCTCCTCGCCTTCGCCGACGGTCGCGACGCCAAAGCCCCACGGATCCAGTGTATCCAGCGCGCGCGCGACGGCTACGGCACCGAGTCCATACGCATCGGCCTTGACCATCGGCAGCAGCGGAACGCCGGCCTGCTCGGCGATCGTAGCGGCGTTGTATAACAACGCGCCGAGGTCGATGTCGACCCAGGCGCGTCTCATCAGGCTGTGCATTGACGCAAATTTCGAGGGGCGGGTAGTATACCGGACCCGAGGAGACTATGCAAGAAAAACCGTCGCTTGAAGATACGCTGTCATTGATGCGCGATCTCCGCGCGCGCTGCGAGTGGGATGCGGCGCAGACGCACGAGTCGCTGCGCCCATATCTCATCGAGGAAGCCTACGAGGTCGACGACGCCATTCGCGCCGACGACGACACGAAGCTCCGCGAAGAGCTTGGCGACTTGCTGCTGCAGATTCTCTTCCACGCCGTGCTCGCCGAGGAGCGCGGCGCATTCACGATGCACGACGTCGCCGCCGGCTTCATCGGCAAGATGCGCGCGCGCCACCCGCATCTGTACGACAATGGTGTACGGCAATCGTGGGAAGGGATGAAGGCGAAGAAGCGCGCGAGCATCGTGGATGGATTACCCGTCGATCTGCCGGCACTGCATCGCGCGTTCCGTCTCCAGGATCGCGCGGCGGGCGTGGGATTCGATTGGCCGGACGTCGACGGCCCGCTGGAGAAGGTCGAAGAGGAATTGCTCGAGGTGCGCGACGAGCTGGTGGCCGATCCGCCGCCGGCCCCGGGTTCGCCGCCGCGGTACGACGCCGCGCACGAGCGGCTCGAGTCGGAGCTCGGCGATCTGCTCTTCGCGGCCGTCAATCTATGTCGGAAGGCGCAAGTGCATCCGGCGATCGCGCTCGACAAGGCGAACGTCAAGTTCGCGCGCCGCTTCGGCACCGTCGAACGCCTTGCGGCGGAGCGAGGGCTGGTCGTCGGCGAAGCGTCACTCGCCGAGCTCGATGCGATCTGGGACGAGGTGAAAGCCGGCGAGTGACGGATCGGCGGCGCCTACGGGCGCAGCCGGTGCATCATTCGGGGAAACGCGCTCGCCTCGCGGATGTGCTGCAATCCGCAGATCCAGGCGACGGTGCGCTCGAGCCCGAGGCCGAAGCCGGAATGCACGAACGTTCCGTACTTTCGCAAGTCGAGATACCAGTCGTACGCGTCCGCCGGCAGCCCTTCCTCGTGAATACGGCGGAGCAACTTGTCGTAATCGTCTTCGCGCTGCGACCCGCCAATGATCTCGCCATAGCCTTCGGGCGCGAGACAATCGTCGCACAATACCGTGCGTGGGTCGGCGGGATTCTCCTTCATGTAGAACGCCTTCGCCTGCTTGGGATAGTTCATCACGAACACCGGGCGATCGTAGTCGGCAACGAGCAGCGCTTCATCTTCGGCGCCAAGGTCGTCGCCCCACGTGATGGTACTTCCTTTTTTTTGAAGAATGTTCACGGCGTCGCCGTAGTCCACCCGATGGAACGGCGGCTTCACGCGCTCGAGCGGCGCGCGGTCGCGCTCGAGCTCGGCCAGCTCGCTGCCGCGCCGCTCCAGACAGCGCTGCACGACGAACGACACGAAATCCTCCTGCAGCCGCATGTTGTCGTCCGAGTCGTTCCAGGCGACTTCCGGCTCGATCATCCAGAACTCGGTGAGATGCCGGCGCGTCTTGGATTTTTCCGCGCGGAAGGTTGGACCAAACGTGTAGATCCTGCCGAACGCCGCGGCAGCCGCTTCGCCATACAGCTGCCCCGTCTGTGCGAGATAGGCGTTGCCTTCCTCGAAGTATTCGGTCGAGAACAGTCCGCTGCGTTCACCGATCGCCGCGGTGAGAATCGGCGTGTCGACGCGCAGAAATCCGCGCTGATAGAAGAAATCGTGAATCGCCTGTTCGATCTCGCTGCGAATCGCGAAGATCGCGCGCTGCCGGTTGCTGCGCAGCCAGAAGTGCCGGTGATCGAGGAGAAAATCGACGCCGTGCTCCTTCGGCTGAATCGGATAGTCGATCGGGCTCGCGCCAACGATCGCGAGGTCGCTCACGCCCAGCTCGTAGCCGCCCGGCGCACGCGGCTCGGCGCGTACCTCGCCCGTCACGCGTACCGAAGTCTCGAGCGTCAGTTCCTTGAATCGTTCCCAGATCTCCGCAGGCAGCGCGGTCTTGACGAACACCGCCTGCATGATGCCAGTGCCGTCGCGGATCACGGCGAACGCGACCTTGCCGGAGGACCGGACGTGGGTCACCCATCCGCGGACGGTAACGCGCTGGCCGACGTGACTGTCGAGCTCGGAAATTCGCGGAGTGGAATCGGACATGATCAAGGCGGGCTAACTGATTGGCGAAGCGAGCTATAAGCGTATACGGGTCGTTCAGTCGACGGTACCCCTGAGGGCGCGCGTCGATATAGCGGCGTCGGCTTTACGGCGCTTTCCTTGCATCAACTCGCGAGCCTGGAACGCTCCGCCACCCCGACATGACCCTGCGCTCGAGGCTCGCGACTGGCCTCATCCTCATCGCGATCATCCTCGTCGGCCCGCTCGTGTTCGCCATCCAGTCGCTTCACCGCCTCCAGGATGACGCGCGTGCGCTGCGCGACAATGATTTCGCCGCTTCGCTGCTGCTCGGCCGGTTGCGTGAGGGCCTCAACGATTTGCGGCGCGGCGAGCTTGCGCTGCTCTTTTCCAAGGACAAGGCCAGTCGTGATACGCTGGACGACGAGCTCGGACAGGTCGGGCGGCTCGCCGATTCACTGAGCCATTTTCAGCTGCCGGCCTACGGGCGCGAGATCGCCGAATCGGTCCGACAGATCGCCGCCGCCGCTCCCTCCGAATATCGAGCCGCGCTGGCCAATCAGCCGAAGCTGGCCGATTCCATCTCGGCAAATGTGTTCGTACCGGCGCTCAACCACGCCGACTCGACCGTGATTCTCGCCGAAGACGCACTGAGCATCCGCACCGGGCATCGCGTCTCCGACCAGGCCGCCAATATCTCGAATACGGCGCGATTGTCCGCCGGTGCGCTGCTGCTCGCCTTGATCATCGCCGCCGGGATTGCGATCCTGCTCACGCGTTCGATCAGTGAGCCGATCAGGAATCTACAATCGGGGATGCGCGCCGTGGCCGACGGCGATCTGGGGTATCACTTGCGCCTGTCCGAAAGTCGCTCGGATGAATTCGGGCAGCTCGCCAGGAGCTTTCAGGAGATGACGCGCCAGCTCAGTGAGCTGGACAAGCTCAAGGCGGAATTCGTGTCGGTGGCTTCGCACGAGCTCAAGACGCCGATCAACGTGATGATCGGCTACCTGCAGCTCCTCGACGAAGGCGTTTACGGGCCGCTCACCGATCAGCAGAAGGAAGTTCACAAGACGCTCGGCATCCAGGCCAATACGCTCTCGCGGCTCGTAAAGCAATTGCTCGATGTAAGCCGCTTCGAAGCAGGCAGCGGCCGCGTCGAGCCGCGCCGCATTCATCTCGACGATCTGCTCGAGGAGCTGGAGAGCTCATTTCACGTCCTCGCGCTCCAGCGGGACGTGAAGTTCAGCGTCGAACGACAGGAAGGCTTGCCGGAGGACGTGTACTGGGACCCCGATCGCATCAACGAAGTCGTCGGCAACCTTCTCTCGAACGCCTTCAAGTTCACCCCGCGCGGAGGTTCGGTGACCCTGCGGTTCGAGCCCGCGGATGACCGCGCGAGCGTTCGCATCGAAGTGAGCGACACCGGGGCCGGCATTCCGCCGGAGCAGGTGCGGCACGTGTTCGAGAAGTTCTTCCAGGCGGACAATCAGAGCGCCGCTCAGGCTGGCGGTACCGGCTTGGGACTTGCCATTGCAAAGCAGATCGTCGAAGCGCATGGAGGCACGATTTCGTGCGACAGCTCCGTTGGAGTCGGAACCACATTTGCCATCACCCTGCCGGTTCGGGTCGCCCGCCGCTCCTCCGGCCAACGGCTCACGACCGTCGCAGCCGCCGAACGCACATGAAGCAGCTCGCGCGCGGTGCTCGAATGCTCGTGGGCCTCTCGCTGCTGGCGAGCGGCGGGTGCGCCAGCCTGCAGGCGTTCACCGGCTCGCACGACTCCTCGGCCGAGACCTGGTCGCGCACACTCGCCACGGCCAAGGCCGACGCCACCGTTTCGGACTTTGCTGCCGCCGACAGCGTGCTCGCCGCCTTTGCGACGGCCTATCCCGGAACACCTGAGGCGTTGGAGACCGCGTACTGGCGCGCCGTGTTCGCGATGGATCCGTCGAATCCGGACCTGTCCCTGACCACGGCCATGGCATCACTCGACGGGTACCTCAGCGACCCGCGCGCGCGGCAGCACGTGGTCGAAGCAAAGTCGCTGCGACGCGTGGCAGGCCAATTGGCCGGACTCACTCGCGTCGCGGTCGGCGCGCTCGCCGAAGCCAAGGACGCAACGACGACGGCATCGAACGCCAAAGCCGAAGCGTCAAACGCCAAGTCTGAAGCGGCGAACGCACGCGCCGACGCGGCCAAGTCGGCCCCCGACTCCGACTCCGACGCCGAGATCAAGCGGTTGAGATCGGAGCTGGCCAAGGCGAACGCGGAATTGGAGCGGATTCGCCGGCGGCTCGCGCAGCCGACGCCGGGCAAGCCTCCGCTCTAACCGACGCGAAACAGCTCGAGTGAGCGCGCGTAGCGCTCGCCGAGGACGCGGCGAAGACCGGCATGGCTCGGTTGCTCGAGCCCGGAATCGCGCGCGAGCAGCGACTCCGCCGCGGCGCGGGCCCGTTCGTTCAGCACTTCATCGCGCAGCGGATCGGCGATCCGGAACGTGGGAACCCCGCTCTGCCGCTCACCGAACAGGTCGCCCATGCCGCGAATTCGCAGATCCTCGCGCGCGATCTCGAACCCGTCCTCGGTGCGCGCGAATACCTGGAGCCGCGCGGCCGCGTCGGGGCTCACGTCGCCGAGCAGGATGCAGAACGATTCATCCGCGCCGCGGCCGACCCGGCCGCGCAACTGGTGCAACTGCGACAGACCGAACCGCTCCGGATGCTCGATCAGCATCACGGTCGCATTCGGCACGTCGATCCCGACTTCGATGACCGTCGTTGCCACGAGGACGTCGATCTCGCCGTCGCGAAACCGGCGCATGATCGCATCGCGCTCGTCCGCCGGCACCCGGCCGTGCAGCAGCGCGAGCCGCCGGCCGGCGAACGGACCCGACGACAGCACGTCATACATCGTCGTCGCCGCCTTGAGATCAGACTTCTCTGATTCCTCGATCACGGGATACACCACATACGCTTGCCGGCCCGCCGCAATCTGCCGCTCGACGAACTGGAACACCCGCGCGCGGCTCGACTCCCGTCGCAACCCGGTGGTCGCCGGCTGTCGCCCCGGCGGCCGCTCGTCGAGCAGGCTGAGATCGAGATCGCCGTACAACGTCAGTGCGAGCGAACGCGGAATGGGCGTGGCCGACATCAGCAGCACGTCGGGCATCTCGCCCTTGGCGCCGAGCGCCTTGCGCTGCTCGACACCGAATCGGTGTTGCTCGTCGATCGCGGCGAAGCCGAGCTTCGCGAATGTCGTCGTCTGCTCCAGCAGCGCGTGCGTGCCGACGACCAGCACCGGCTCGGTGCTCGCCAGCCGCTCGGCGATCGCGCGGCGCTCGCGGGCCGGCAAGCTGCCCGTGAGCAGAATCGGTGCGACGCCGAGCGGCGCGAGGAGCTGTGTCATCGTGCGCGCGTGCTGTTCGGCAAGCAGCTCCGTCGGCGCCATGATCGCGGCCTGATAGCCGTTCTCGATGGCCAGCAGCGCGGCGAACAGCGCGACGATCGTCTTGCCGCTGCCAACGTCGCCCTGCAGCAGCCGCTGCATGCGGCGATCGCTGCACATATCGGCGAAGATCTCGCGCACGGAGCGAACCTGCGCAGCAGTGAGCTGAAACGGCAGCGATTCGCGCAGGCGCGACGTGAGCGCGCGGCGGTTGATGAAGCGGATGCCGCTCCGATGCACGCGAGCCAGCTGGCGGGCGCGCTGATGCAGCAGCTGAACGAAGAACAATTCCTCGAATGCGAGACGCGACCGGCCGCGCATCGCTTCCTCGAGCGCGGCCGGCCGGTGCACCATGCGCAGCGCGTCGGCAATGCCGGGCACGCCGGCGGCACGCAATACGTCGTCCGGCAGATACTCCTCGAGCTGCGGCAGCAGTGCGTCGAGATGCGTCTCGATGATCGTGCGCAGCAGCTTGAACGACAGTCCCTCGGTGGCGGGATACACCGAGAGCACGCGGCCCGCCGCCGTGTCCGCGTCGTCGCCGAGGTTCACGAATTCCCGCGGCTGGAACTGGCGCCCGTGAAAGAAGCGCACAGTGCCGGTCACGAGCAGCACGTCGCCCTTGTTGATCGTCCGGTCGAGAAACGGCTGGCCGGGCCATGAGACTTCCATCATGCCCGATTCATCACGGAGCACGGCCTGGAAGATTCGCAGGCCCTTCCGCGTCGGGATGACGCCCTTGGAGATGACGGTGCCGATCATGGTGCCCTGCATGCCGGGCTCCAGCGCGCTGATCGGCGAGATCGTGCTCGCATCCTCATAGCGATGCGGCACGTGAAACAGGAGATCGCCGGCGGTAATGATGCCGAGGCGGCGCAGCGCGTCGGCGCGCGCCGGTCCCACACCCTTGAGGTACGTGACGGGTGTGTCCAGGAACAGCCGCTGGCCGGTGCCCGCCCGCCGCTGCGGCATCTGCGCCATCTACTCCCCCAACAGCTCCCGGGCGAACGCCGCGGCGTCGAACGTCACGAGATCCGCCGCCGTTTCGCCAACTCCGAGAAACTTGACCGGCACGTCGATGGCCTCGTGCACCGCCACGACCACGCCGCCGCGCGCCGTGCCGTCGAGCTTCGTCACGACGAGACCCGTGACCGGGACCGCCGCGGCAAACGTCTTCGCCTGCTGCACGGCGTTCTGGCCGATCGTGCCGTCGAGCACGAGCAGCGTTTCGTGCGGCGCACCGGGCAGTCGCTTGGCAATGACACGCGCGACCTTTTCCAGCTCGATCATCAATCCTTCGCTCGTGTGCAGCCGTCCCGCGGTGTCGACGATCAGCACGTCGGCGCCGCGCGCAACTGCCCGATCGATCGCGTCGAACGCGACGGATGCCGGATCCGCACCGGCCGCGGCGCCGACGAACTCGGCGCCCGTGCGCTCCGCCCACACCCGGAGTTGATCGATCGCGCCGGCGCGGAACGTGTCGCCTGCCGCAACCATCACGCGCTTGCCTTGGGCGATGAAACGGCTGCTCAATTTGCCGATGAACGTGGTCTTGCCCGCGCCGTTCACGCCGACGATGAGCACGATCAGCGGCGGCGCATTCGCGGTGCGCAGCGCCGGATCGCTGTTGCCGCCGCGCAGCGACGCCTCGATGCCGCGCGCCAGCGCCTCATGAAATTGCTCTTGAGTCTTTACTGAACCGCGCGCCGCGAGCCGCTCGACCTCGGCGACCAGCCGCAACGTGACCGGCACGCCGAAATCCGCCTCGAGCAGCAGCCGCTCGAGCTCCTCGAGCGAGCCCGCCGACACACCGCCGCGCGCCAATACGCCGACGTCCGTGAGCGCGACATCCTTGATTCGTTGCCAGAGCGAGCGCTTCGGAACGTCGCCGGCCTTACGCAGAATCCGCATGCAACTCCAGTTCGGTCATCGCATTCCTTTTCGGCGCCGCAGCAGCCACTCGACGCACAACAAGACGATCGCCGCCGCATAGACCCAGCCGAATTGCCGGAGTCCGGCCACGCTCGCGGCCGCGATGCGGCCGCGCACGGCGCCTCCAGGTACCGTGGGTCGCCGCGGCAACCACTCCCGCGAGGCGTTCACGGCCAGCACGGCGTTGCCGCCCCGTGTGGCGACATCGTAGATGCCTTCGGCGAGCGGCGGCGTTTCCACGATCGTAACGTCGGTGCCGAATCGGAGCGTCATCGAATCGACGCGGGCCGCGCCACGGCGACGCAACGTGAGCGGGACCACGGAATCTGCGGGCGATCCCCGCCGCCACCGGATTGGATCGCCTGCGCGAACGAGCCGCTCGTCCGGCACCGCGGCGCGGCGATCCGCGCGCTCTGCCGCCAGCCAATCAAATATACTTCCCCACAGCGCGGTGAACGCGTCCGCCGACGTGCCGCCGCGAAAGCGCCAGCGCCACAATCCGGACGCGGCAACGATCGCCACACGACGTGGTTCGTCCGTGCCGACGACGATCGCTTGCTGTTCGTCGCCGCGATTTCGGCGCGCCTCGAGCCCGGTCCACGTTCCGTGCGGCGGCGTTTCCGGCGCGGCGACGGGTGGCAGGCTGTCCCACACCAGGCCGGCGAGCGCCGGCGCGAGCGGCGACGGCGGTGCGGCCGACGGATACCATTCGCCGCTCGTCGCGGTGCTCGACATCAACGCCACCGGGCCGAGTGTGGCGGCCCGCGGCGGACCGAACGCGGAGGTATCCCCTTGAATGATTGCCACCGGCGCATCGCGCAGCGCCTGGCGCACCGCCGCTTCGGTTACCGGAGTGAGCGCGCCGTCGATCCGCCACTCACCCGGTGCGACGCGAAAAAAACCGCGGGTCGGAATGCTGAGTGCACCGCGCAGCACCGCGAGTGCGTATCGCGCGTCGAAGTCCGGAATGGTCGAGACGAACACCGCGCTCGCGCCGCGCGATACGTCCACCGCCGCGATCAGCGTGTCGTTCCGAGGCTCGGCGTCGGCTGCCGATCCCACGACCGCGCGCAGCACCGCTGGGCCGGCGGCTCCGGTCGGCGTCAGCTTGATGTCAACGCGCCGCTCGCCGTAGGCGGGCAGCGAATCGACGGCCGCATTTCCGAGCGCCTCGCCATCCAGAAAGAGGGTCACGCGACCGGCGCCCGAACCGCCGGCGCCCGCCTGAACGTCAACATGTACTTCGAGCGTGTCGCCGCTCACGATCGCACGCGGCGCATCCATCGATACGGCAGCGAGGTCGTGCCGCGCGCGGCGCGGCAGCACGATCACGCGCGAGCCGGCGGGCAACGTCGCAATCGCATCGGCATCATCCAGCTCGCCATCGGTGATGACGGTGAGCGGGTGCCCGGCGCCAAGTGCCCGTTCCACCGCGGGGCGCAACAGTGACGACTGATCGTGCGGCAACGCGGCGTTCGAGCGGGATGGCGCCGGCCGCACGGAATCGCCGAACAAGAACGTCGAATCGGCGCGAACGCGACGCGCCGAATCGAGCGCGCTGCGCCAGAGTGCCGTGTCGCCGCGACCCATGCTCATCGACGCATCGATGGCGACCCAGCTCGGCACGCGACCCGCAGGCGCGATGGGCGCGTCAAGCAGCAGCGCCACGATCAGCGTGATGGCGACGATCCGCAGGATTGCGGGGAGAAGCGTCGACCAGCCGGCGCCGAACCCGCGCCAGCCATACTGGATGACGGCGAGCAGCACACCGGCGGCAACCGCGAGCAGCCACAGCGACATGCGGCGTAAGCTAGCGGAATTTTGGTGGAGCGAGCCGGCGCGCCGTGCGCGCCGACTCGAAGTCGATCAGCGTGACGCCAGCTTGGTGACGCCGTTCACCGGCTGACCCAACTCGCCAAGGAGCATGTCCCGAACCGAGTCGAACGCGGCACGCTCGGACTTGGTGATCGGATCGCCGCTGATCTGCGCGAGGATCTTGCGCGGGTCGCGCTGCACGCCGTCGACCAGAATCTCGAAGTGCAGGTGCGGACCGGTCGCGAGTCCGGTGCTCCCGACGTAGGCGATCGTTTCCGCCTGCGTCACGCGCGAGCCGACATGGATACCGGCGGCAAAGCGGCTCAGGTGTCCGTACCGCGAATGGAATCCGTTGCGGTGCCGGATCTCGAGCAGGTTGCCGTACCCGTTGCTCCAGCCTTTGCGTACGACCACGCCGTCACCGATCGCACGAACCGGCGTGCCGGCGGCCGCGGCGTAGTCCGTTCCCTTGTGCGCGCGCGTGATGCCGAGAATCGGGTGTTCGCGCATGCCGAACACGCTCGAGATGCGGCGGAACGACAGCGGGGCCCGGAGGAATGCCGACCGCATGGAGCGGCCGTCCTGATCGTAGTACTCGCCGCTCGATCCCTTGCTGTTGAAGTGCACCGCGGCGATGGTCTTGCCGGAGAGCGTGAAGGTCGATGCGACCACCTTGCCGATTCGCACCGCGCCATTCGGAGCGACGGAACGCTCGGCCGCGACGCGGAACGAGTCGCCCGGCTGCAGGTCGCGGCTCATGTCGATGCGGTACTGATAGACGTCGTCGGCGATCGTCCACGTCAACTGCTGGCGTGCGCTTGCCGGCAGCGTTGGCGCGCTCGCGTCGACCGCGTCGTAGAGATTCGAGGTGATCGTTCCGGCGACGATGATCGTGTCGGTCGTCCAGGGCAGGCGTACTTCCTTGCCGGTCCAGGTGTCGCCGGTGCGTGTCAGGCGGACGACGCGATCGATCGCCAGCTGCAGCGTGACCTCGGAGGGTTCGGAGTCCGCCGCCGCCGACTTCATGGTGACCGGCATGCCCGCCGGAATACGGCGCGGATCGAGCGTGGCGTCTTCGGTCGCGGCTCGCAGCGCATGCGAGGCCGATTCGTCGCTCATCCCGTCGCGCTGCAGCAGCTTGGCGAGCGATTCACCGCTCTCCAGCGTGTCGTAGCGCAGCTTCCAGGCCGGCGTGGCCGCCTGCGTGATCATCACGTCGGCGGCCTTCGCGTCGGTGTCGGGCAGCCGGGGGGTGAAGCGAAGCGCGCCGGCAAGGGCCAGCGCGACGAGGGAGTACACTCCGATACGTACGATGCCGAGCTTCTTCAATCCATCTGTCTCCGAATGAACGTCGGAATCTCCATGTCACTGAGATCCTGCGTTGACTTGTCAGGCGGGGTCCGCGTAACACGCGGCTGTTCCGGAGTGCGCGGCGCCGCGCCAGTTACGCGCGCCGGGCGGTTGGCGGGAAATGGAATGACCGGCGAGCCCTTGGGCGCGGTCACTGGCTGGGCGGGGGACGAGATGGGCGTGCCGACCTGCAGCGCGCGATCGAAGCCTGTGGCGATCACGGTGACGCGAATCTCACCCTGCATCGCCGGCTCGTGCACGGCGCCGAAGATGATTTCCGCGTCGTCGCCGACGGCGTCGTGAATGATCTCGTTGATTTGGTGTACTTCGCCGAGCGTGAGGTCGGCGCCGCCGGTGATGTTCACCAGCACGCCGCTTGCGCCCGAGATGCTGACGTTGTCGAGCAGCGGCGACGCGATCGCCTGCTGCGCGGCTTCCATGGCGCGGTTCTCACCGCGGCCGACGCCGGTGCCCATGAGCGCCGAGCCGCCGGCCTGCATCACAGTGCGCACGTCGGCGAAGTCGACGTTCACCAGACCGGTGACGCTGATGAGCGACGAGATGCCCTGCGTGGCGTGCAGCAGCACTTCGTCCGCCTTCTTGAGCGCGTCCTGGAATGGAATGCCCTTTCCGACGACGGCGAGCAACCGCTCGTTCGGCACGACGATCATCGTGTCGACGTTCTTGCGCATGTCGGCGATGCCCTGCTCCGCCTGACGCATGCGCTTGCGGCCTTCGAACAGGAACGGCTTGGTGACGATGCCGACCGTGAGCGCGCCGGCTTCGCGCGCCAGCTCGGCGATGACCGGGGCCGCACCGGTGCCGGTGCCACCGCCCATGCCGCAGGTGATGAACACCAGGTCCGCGCTGGTCAGCGCGCGACTGACCTCGTCGCGATTCTCCTCGATGGCCTGGCGGCCGATCTCCGGCCGCGCACCCGCGCCGAGGCCGCGCGTCAGCTTCTTGCCGATCTGCACCTTGAGATCGGACTTCGACGTCAGCAGCGCCTGCGCATCGGTGTTGATCGAGATGAACTCCACGCCATCCAGATGCTCGTCGATCATCCGGTTGACGGCGTTGCCGCCGCCACCCCCGACGCCCACCACTTTCATGCGGGCGTTCTGGGTCGCGCTCTCCTCGAACTCAAAAATCATTGAGAACGGAGCTCCGTACTTCGAGGTTGGAATGATCGGGAACAGCGGGAAGGAGTGCTGTCTCGGCTCGGGCAATATAATGCTTTCTGGCGATCCAACTACCCCAATTTTCAGACGATGCAGCGCGGAAAGAATCACACGGAATTTTCGTGCGACTTATCCACAGCTCATGGGGCGCCGAACAGTTTTTTGATGCGGTCTAGAAGAAGTCCTGCAGCCAGAATTTGATCCTGGCCGCGAGTTTGTCCATGCCCCCGCCGCCGATGGCAATCCGCCGCGCGCCCGACGTGGCGCCGCCCAGGGCGACCCGGTTCGCGCCGTACTGGGCGAGGCCGGTGACCGTGGCAAATCGCGGCGCCTCAACCGAATCGACCAGGCCCGTGATGTTCTCGGCGGGCACGCCCACCCGTACGCCGGTTCCGAACACGTCGCTCGCCAGCTCCGCCACACCCTGCATTGCCGCCGCGCCGCCGGTGAGCACCACGCCGGCGCTCAGCTTGTTCGCGTAGCCGGCGGCCGACACGTCGCGCTGCACGAGGTCGAAGATCTCGTCCATGCGCTGATGAATGATGTGGGCGAGCAGCTCGCGCGGAATCTGCCGGTCGCCCTGCGCGACCGTGCTCGGGAGCTGGATCACTTCGGACGGGTCGATCAACGGTTCGTACGCGCAGCCGTAGCGCTCCTTGAGCCGCTCGGCGTCGGCCTGTGTCACGCCCAGACCGTGCACGATGTCACTCGTCACGTTGTTGCCGCCGAACGCAATCGTGCCCAGGTGGCGAATCTTGCCCTCGTGAAAGACGGCGAGGTCGGTCGTGCCGGCACCCATCTCCACGAGGGCGACGCCCAGCTCCTTCTCGTCCTCGGTCAGCACCGCGAGTGCGCTGGCCAACGGCTCGAGTACCAGCTCGCGCACCTTGTAGCCGGCCCGTTCCACCGATTTACGCAAATTGATCGCCGGCGAGCTGCCAATCGTGACGAGGTACATCTCGGTCTCGAGTCGGGTGCCGCTCATGCCGATGGGATCGCGAATGCCGAGGTTCTTGTCGACGGTGTACTCCTGCGGAATGGCGTGCAGCAGCTCGCGATCCTGGGGGATCGCCTGCGCGCGCGCCACCTCGTTCGCCCGATCGACGTCCGACTTGTTGATCTCGTCGTGACTCACCGCGACGATGCCCTTGCTCGTCATCGCCTGCACGTGCTCGCCCGCAATCCCGGCGTACACTTCCTGAATCTGTGCACCAGCCATGCGTTCGGCGTCCTGCAGCGCCTTGCGGATCGAGCGGGTCGTCTCCTCGATGTCGGACACGACGCCGCGGCGCATGCCCGTCGTGCGCGCCTGGCCGACGCCGAGCACCTTGATCGACGGATGCTTCGGGAGATCGCCCTCCACTTCGGCGATGATGGCGGTGGTCCTGGCGGACCCGATGTCGAGTCCCGCGACGAGGTGTTCCGGTGTCATTGGAGTCTGGCGATGACCTGGTCACGGTAACGGAGATCGATCTCTGACGCGCGAACCTGTCTCCGCGCCAGATCGGCTTCCACGGGCTCGAGATCGGCAAGGCGGCGCAGCGTCACGTTCGTCATCGCGCGTACTGCGACGTTCGGGAGCTGCAGTACCAGCTCGTCGGATCCCACACGGCGAATGGCGCTCACGCGTCCGTACAGCGCCGGCATGTCGCGGCGCATTTCGCCGAGCAGTCTGAGCACCGTCGTGTCGCGCTGTAGAAGCACGGGCGCGTCGATGTCGACGCGCGCTGGATCGACGGGCAGCGCGGTGCCTTGCGCATCGTACGCGCGAAAGCCGGTGCGCGACGGCACGAGCGCGACGGGCGCGCGTTCCGTCACGTCCACGACGAGGGTGCCGGGCAGCTTGCGATGGATATCGACACGCTGGATTTCGGGATGGTTCGCCAGCCGGGCGACGAGCGGCGCCGTCGGATCCCAAACCGACGCCGTGGTATCGACGTGCAATCGAGCGAGAATGTCACTCGGCGCAAGATAATGCGCGCCGACGATTTCGACGCGGCGAACGTGAAAGAAGCTCATGCGACGCATGACCTGCGGCGCCCACCAGGGTGCCCCCACCACGATCAGTGCGACCGCCGCAAGCGCCGCGACCTTGGCAAGCCGCGGCCGGGCGGAGCGTTTCATCGGGCAGCGCTGCCGAGTCGCTGGAGCAGCTCGGGACCTGTGCGAGTGATGTCGCCCGCCCCCACCGTGAGTACGACGTCGCCGTCGCGCACGCGCGACGCGAGCGCGTCAGCCAGCTCGCCGCGCTGTCCGCGCCACGCCAGCGTGCCGCCGGCCGCCGTGAGCGCGTCGGCCACGAGGCTCGACGTGACGCCGCGAATCGGCTGCTCGCGCGCCGGATAGATCTCGGTGAGGTACACCGCGTCCGCGGCGGAGAGTGCCTTGCCGAAATCGCCGGCGAAATCGCGCGTGCGCGAATACAGATGCGGCTGAAACGCCGCGACGATGCGCCGATCGGGATACGCGGCCCGCGCCGCCGCGAGCGTCGCCGCGATCTCGGTGGGATGATGCGCGTAGTCGTCGACGATCGTGATGCCGCGCGCCTCGCCGATGCGCTGGAACCGCCGTTCCGCGCCGGCAAACGTCTTCAATCCCTCGGCCATGCGTGTGAAGTTTGCGCCAAGGGCAACGCCGGCGGAGATCGCGGCGAGCGCATTGAGCACGTTGTGCCGCCCCGGAACCGACAGCTCGACGGCGCCGAGCGATTCATCGTCGAACACGACCTCGAACCGCGAGGCCGCGCCGCGATTGTCGACGTTTCTCGCCAGCATGCGCGCATCCGGCGAGGTGATTCCGTAGCGGATCACTTCGGCGGTACCGGGCGTGAGCAACGAGTTTGCGCCGGGATCGTCGCCGCACAGCACGATCGTTCGCGCGCCGCGCGCGAACTGCGCGAACGCACGCTTGATGTCCGCCAGATCGCTGTAGATGTCGAGGTGGTCCGCTTCGATGTTCGTGACCACGGCCACGGTCGGCGTGAGCGCGAGAAACGATCGATCGTACTCGTCGGCCTCCACGACGTAGAGCGAGTCGCCGCCGGCGCGGAGATTTCCCTCCCACGCGGCGACGCGGCCGCCCACGAGCGCCGTCGGATCTCGGCCGGCGGCGGCGAGCGCAGTCGCCGTCATCACCGTCGTCGTCGTCTTGCCGTGCGTGCCGGCGATGCCGACCAGCTCGCGCTGCGCGGTCACCTCGCCCAGCGCCTCGGCCCGGCGAATGACGGGAATTCCCAGCTCGCGCGCGCGTACCAGCTCGGGATGCTCCTTCGGCATCGCCGAGGTGACGACGAGGGCGCGCGCGCGGTCGGCGTGCCCCGGATCATGCGGCTCGACGACGACGCCGAGCCGGCGAAGGTCGTCGGCGGTGCCGGGGTTGGCGTCGCAGCCGGTGATCGGAACGCCGCGCCGAATGAACAGCTCCGCCAGCGCACTCATGCCGGCGCCGGCAACGCCGACGAAATGAACGGGCCGTGGGTCGGTGGAGTCGAGAAGAGACATGGGCTCCAAGTTCGGGAATTTTTCGCCGGACACAAGACGCCGAACACGATCGTCGCGATCGTGTCGCGCCGCGCGATGAACGAGAACTAGACGCCAGCGTCGATGAGCGCGAGGATCCGCCGCGCGATCTCCGCAGCCGCGTTCGGACGTGCCCGCGCCGCCGCGCCGCTGGCGAGCCGCGCGAGCTCGGCCGGATCGTCGAGCAGTCGGCGAACGGCGGCATCGAGCCGGTCGACGGTGAGCTGTGCCTGCGGCAGGTGCACCGCCGCACCGGCCCGCTCGAGCGTGACGGCATTCGTGGTCTGGTGATCGGCGGCAGCGGTCGGCAACGGGACCAGCAGACCCGGCAACCCCCACGCGAACAGCTCGGCCGTGCTCATCGCGCCGGACCGGGCGAGCGCGAAGTCGGCCGCGGCATAGGCGTCGGCGATCGGCGCCAGGTAGTTGCGCACCCGCACGCGCGGACTTTCGAGATCTTTGAACTGATCCCAGGTCGCGCGGCCGGTGCCCCAGATCACGTAGAGGTCCGGCGGCAGGCCGTGCTCGATCCAGCCCGCGACGACGCGATTGATCGCCAGCGAACCCTGGCTGCCGCCGTAGATCAGCAGCACACGTCCGCCGGATTGCGGAAAGCCCCACGCCGCACGGGCGGCGGCGCGATCCGGCCGAGGTGCGGGCGGCGGCTCGATCGGCGCACCGGTATCGACCAGCGAGCCGGGATGATGCGCGTGCAACCTCTCCGCCGCCTCAGGAAAATTCAAATAGATCTCGCGCGACCAGCGGCTGAACGCCCGCGCGGTGAGTCCGGGCACGCTGTCGCCGGCCTGCTGGACGATCGGGAGCCGGTGCACGACGCTGTAGGCGAGCATCATTCCCGCGGCATATCCGCCGGTTCCGACGACGATCGCGGGCCGCTCCTGATGCACCAGCGTTCCAATGCTACGCCAGGCGCTCGCGGCGCCCAGCGCCGTCTTCCAGTTGTTCCAGATGGCTGGACGATAGAGCGGATGGAGATCGAGCAGGAGATGCGGAAATTCCGTCTTCGGCAGCACGTCGCGCTCGATGCCGCGGTGCGCGCCGATGAAGAACGGCGCGACGCCCGGCCGCGTACGCACCAGCGCGCGCGCAATCGCGATCCCCGGATACAGGTGCCCGCCCGTTCCCCCGCCCGCAAACACGATCCGCGTCATGCGGTTACAGCTCCCGGTGCGAGTAGCGTCAGGCCGGCAGGGCCAGCGGATCGGTGGCCCCGCTGCCGATCACGCGTTCGCGCGTGCTCCCGATATTCACGAGGATGCCCGTGAACAGCATCGTCAGCACCAGGTTCGATCGGCCGTACGAGACGAACGGCAGCGTCAACCCGGTCGTCGGCAGGAGTCCGATCACCACGCCGATGTGCAGAAATGCAGTGAGCACGGTCGTGAATGTGAGTCCGACGGCGACGAGTTGCAGAAACGGCGTGCGCGCCCGCCGGGCGATCCGGAAGCCGAGCAATCCGTACAACGCAAAGGCAATGGTAATGCCGGCAATGCCGAGGAATCCCCACTCTTCGCCGATGTTGCTGGCGATGAAGTCGCTGTATGGAAACGGCACGAAGAAGAACTGCTGCATGCCTTCGCCGAATCCGCGGCCAACCAGCCGCCCCGAGCCGACGGCGATCAGCGACTGCTGCAACTGAAAATTCACGGCGTCGGGAGCACTCCCCGGATGCACGAACGCGACGAGACGCGACAGCGCGTAGCGCCAGCGCTCGAGCCGCGTGAGCGCGAGCGGCAGCGCCATCGCCCCCAACGCGAGAAAGTGACTCATCCGCGCGCCGCCGGCAAAGAGCAGCAGCGCCATGAGCAATGTGTAAAGCATCGCGACCGAGAGATCCGGCTCGAGCGCAGCCAGCACGTCCAGCACGCCCACGATCACGAGGAACGGCACGAGCCCCTTGGTGAAGCGGCGCAGACTCTCGCCCTTCTTGTCGATGAGCATCGCCACCCAGACCACGACGGCGAGCTTGCCGAACTCGGACGGCTGCAACGAGCCGCCGAAGAGAAATCGCCGCGAACCGTGAATCTCCGGGGCGACCGACGGCACGAGCACGGCCGTCATCGCCGCGATCGTCAGCCAGAGGATCGGCCACGCCCACTCGCGCAGCCGCTGTGCGTCGAACTTGGCCGCGACGGCGAACGCGACGATGCCCGCCCCGACTCCGCCAACCTGGCGCACGAGGAAATACGTGCTCGACCCATGCTCGTTCAGCGAAACGATGGCGCTCGCGCTGTACAGGACGGCCAGCCCGAATGCGGTGAGCACCGCACTCACCAGGATCAGTCCGCGCGCTTCCGGACCCATGCGCCAGCGCTCGCGCACGTCGACGGCTGAAATCGCGGCACCGCGCGCCGCCTCACGACTGGCCATCAGACGCTCACGGTCGGCCCGCGCCGGCGGCGAGCTGCTTGAACACCTCGCCGCGATGCTCGTAGTTATCGAACATGTCGTAACTCGAGCAGGCGGGCGAGAGCAGCACCACGTCGCCCGGTTGCGCCAGCCGGCGCGCCGTGGCCATGACATCGTCGAACGACGACCCCAATCGCGTGATCGGCACGACGTTTTCGAGATCCGCTTCGATCAGACCCGCTGCTTCGCCGTACGCAATCACCGCGCGCCCGGTTCGCGCCAGCTCCGGCGCGAGATCCGTGTACGGCTCCCCTTTGTGCTTGCCGCCGAGCAGGAGCACCGTCGGCCGTGACATGCCACGCAACGCGACGAGCGTCGACGCCACGTTGGTGGATTTCGAATCGTTGATCCACGTGACGCCGTCGAACTCGCCGACCGTCTCGATGCGGTGCTCGAGCGCATTGAACGTCGACAGCGCGCCAGCCATCATTTTGAGCGCCATCGGCGTTCGATGCGCCACGTCCGCGAGCATCACGGCGAGCGACGCCGTGAGCGCATTGGCCACGTTATGGTCGCCGAGCAGCGGCAGTGCGTGACGCGGCAGCAGCGGATGGCCGAGCACCACGAGCTGCTCGCTGTCGCGGTCGAGGAATGCATCGGCGCGCTCGCGCACCGAAAAGCGACACTGCAACCCGGCAATCGCGCGCGTCATGGCCTGCACGTCTGCGTCGTCGGCGTTCGTCACCCAGTTGGACGCCGGCGTGGCATTCCGAAACATCAGCGCCTTGTCGCCATAGTACTCGGCCACGCTCGCGTACCGATCGAGATGATTGGCCGACAAGTTGGTCAACACGCCGACGCGCGGATCGATGCTCGGCGTGTCGTGCAGCTGAAAGGACGACACCTCGAGTGCGACCCACTCCGGTGGGGCTTTCGCCAGCGCCAGCTCGGTGAGCGGCGTGCCGATGTTGCCCGCGGTCGCCGCGCGACGGCCGAGGCTGCGCAGCAGGTGTCCGGTGAGCGCGGTGGTGGTCGTCTTGCCGTTCGTGCCGGTGATCGCGATGTACTTGAGCCGCGGCAGAAAGCGCAGCCCGATTTCAATTTCACTCACGATCTGCACACCGGCGGCACGCGCGGCCACGAACGGCGGTGCGTTGGGCGGAACTCCGGGGCTCGCCACGACGAGTGATGCGCGCCCGATGCGCTCGAGATCGTGCCCGCCGATCTCGACGCCGACATCGTCGGCGCGTAGCTCCGCGGCCGTGGCCTCGAGCTCGGGCGAGGTGCCGCTGTCTGACGCATACACTGAGAGCCCGCCGCGCGCCATGAGCCGGGCCGCGGCGCGCCCGCTGCGCGCCAGGCCGACGACGGCAATCTCACCCCGTACCCAATCCGCCTGCATCGCGAGATCCGACACGTGCGACATGGTTAGCGGAGCTTGAGCGTGCTGAGCGCGAAGAACGCGCAGAGAATTCCGAGAATCCAGAAGCGCACCACCACCTGCGTTTCCTTCCAGCCGAGCTCCTCGAAATGGTGATGCAGCGGCGCTCGTCGGAATACTCGATGCGCCTGCGCATACGCGAGTCCTCGCCGGCTGCGGCGATACTTGAAGACGAAGCGCTGCAGAATCACCGACATCATTTCGGCCACGAACACGGCGCCGACGATCGCCAGCACGAACTCCGACTTGAGCAGAATCGCAACGGCCCCCAGCGCGCCGCCGAGCGCCAGAGCGCCAGTGTCGCCCATGAACACCTGCGCCGGGTGCGTGTTGAACCAGAGAAATCCGATCAGCGCGCCGACCATTGCCAGGCAGAAGACGGTGAGCTCGCCGGAATCCTGGAGATAGAACACGAGCAGGAACCGGCTGTAGTCGACGCGTCCGATGATGTACGAGAAGATCGCGAACGTTCCGAACGAGATCGCGAGCAACCCAGCCGCGAGACCGTCCAACCCGTCGGTGATGTTCACGGCGTTGCTGGTGCCCGTGAGCACGAACGTCGTAAACAGCGGATAGACCCACGCCCAGCCGAGCGCCCAATCGACGATCACGTACTTGAAGAACGGCAGCGTGGTCGACGCGCCCGACAGATTCGGCGACAGCGGGTGCTGCCACAGGTACCAGCCGAGCGCGAGCCCGGCGACGACCTGGCCGGCCAGCTTGTATCGCTCGATCAGTCCTCGATTCTTTTCGCCGCGCTTCTTCTGCTGGAGCTTGAGATAGTCATCGAGCAGTCCGATCGCGCCCATCCAGAGCGTGATGAAGATCGCGACCAGCAGATACGGATGGCTGAGACTGAACCGTCCCCAGAGCACCACCGAGATGAGAGAGCTGAACAGGATGATCAGGCCGCCCATCGTCGGCGTAGAGCCCTTGCCGGCGTGCGATTCCGGCGTTCCCTCGCGCACCACCTGGTGAACGGACTGACGCGCCAGCGCCCGCAGAATGATCGGACCGACGATGAACGACAGCAGCAGCGACGTGACCGCCGCGCCCACCGCGCGGAACGAGATGTACGTGAAGATGTTCAGGACGCGAAAGTGCCTGGCGAGCGGAACGAGGAAATAGTGAAGCACGTACGCGGGGGCGAGGGAGCGGGTGGCGGGAGCAGGAAGTGTGGCCGTGCCTCACGAGGACGTGCGCTGCGCCCATTCGGCGATCGGTGCGACCAATCGCTCGAGGCGCATGCCACGCGAACCCTTGAGGAGGATAACGGCGTCGGGAGCCAGACGCGACGACAGGCGTGTCCACAGGCTCTCGACGTCGTCCGCCGTAATGACGCGCGGATCATTCGGAGCGATACGCGAGAGCGCGGCGGCAAACTCGCCGATCGCCGCGACCAGCTCGATCCCGCCATTCAGCGCGTCGCGTGCGACGTCATCGTGCAGTCGCGGCGTTTGTGGCCCGAGCTCGAGCATCGTCCCGAGGACGGCCACTCGCTGACGTCCGGTACCGGCATGCTGCAGCAGCTCCAACGCCGCGCGCGCCGATCCCGGATTCGAGTTGTAAGCGTCGTTGATCAACGTCGTCGATCCGTGCTGTTCCCAGTTCACACGCATCGGCGGCACCGGCATCGCTTCGAGTCCGCGCCGCGCATCCGCGTGCGAAACGCCGAGCTCGGTCGCGACCGCGAGCGCAAGCATCGCGTTGCGCAGATTGTGCACGCCTCGCAACGGCAGCGTGATCTCGACGTCGGCGAACACCAGCCGTCCGCGCCCGTCCGGTTCCACCGACCATGCCGCCGGATGCAGATCGCCGCCCTCGAGACCGGCCGCAACGACGCGCGACGCCCGCGCGCGCGCCGCCTCGATCACTTCCGGTTGCGACGCCGGCACTACGGCGACGGGAACGCCTTCCGCGGCCGCAAGCTCTTCGCGCAACACGCCCGCGAGATCACCCAACCCCTCGAGATGCTCTTCGGCAACCGAGGTGACGACGGTGATGTCCGGCTGGACGACGGCGCGGAGCCGCGGGACCTCGCCCGGCTGGTTGGTTCCCATCTCGACTACCGCGACGTCGGCACCGTCCGGAATCGCGAGCAGCGTGAGCGGCACGCCGATGAGATTGTTCAGATTGCCGCTGGTCGCGTGCACCTCGAAGACGCTGCCGAGCGCGGCGCGCAGCAGCTCCTTGGTGCTCGTCTTTCCGTTGGTGCCGACGACGCCGACCACGGGCTTGTTCCACACGCGCCGGCGCATCGTGCCCAACGCGCCAAGAGCGACGAGCGTATCGCGCACCTGGAAGACCGGAACGCCGCTGCCCTGCCCCGCGCCGGCGCGCGACACGACCACACCGGCGGCGCCGCGCGCCACGGCGTCGGCGATGAAGTCGTGGGCGTCGAACCGCTCGCCGACCAGTGCGACGAACAGGTCGCCCTTTTCGATTGTGCGCGTGTCCGTCCACACGCGGCCGAACACGCCGCTGCCGCGCGGCAGGTTCACATCGGCCAGCGGCGCCAGCGCTGCGGCGACGCGGTCGAGCGTCCAGAAGGGGGATTTCGCGACCGCGGGCGTCGGTGTGCTCACGCGCGCTCCGCGCCGGCGTGTGTCGAGAGTTCGGTCACTACGATTTTCTCGTCGAATGGCAGGCGCGTCGTGCCGCGCACCTGATAGGTCTCATGGCCCTTGCCAGCCAGCAGGATGACGTCATCGGCGGCCGCGAGCTCGAGCGCGCGCGCGATCGCCGCGCGCCGGTCTTCGATCCGCTCGTGCTGCGTGGTCATGCCAGCTTCGATGTCGTCGAGGATGCGCTCCGGATCTTCGGTGCGCGGGTTGTCGCTCGTCACGATCGCGAGGTCGGCCTGCTTCGACGCGATCGCACCCATCTCCGGTCGCTTGCCGCGATCGCGGTCGCCGCCGCATCCGAAGACGAGAATGATTCGCCCCGGCGTGAACGGTCGGATGGCGGCCAACGCGCGAGACAACGCGTCCGGCGTATGCGCGTAGTCGCGGAGCACGGTCGGTGATTCGCGGAGCACCTCGAGTCGCCCGGGGACCTGGGGCATCGACGACAGGCGCTTGCCGATTCGGTCGGCGCTCACGCCGAGTGCGTACGCGGTCGCCGCGGCACCGAGCGCGTTGATGACGTTGAAATCGCCGATGAGCGGCAGCTGCACCGACGTGCGGTCGGGCCCGAGCACCAGATCCCACTCGCTGCCGCGCGGACCGTATCGGATGTTCTCGGCGTGCACTTCTGCCGTGGGTACGCGCTGGCTGAAGGTCACGCGCCGGCGCTCCGTGCGCAGCGCGAGCCACGCCTGATCGTCGAGATTCGTGAGCACGGTCCCGTGCGGCAGCAGATAGTCGAGCAGCTTCGCTTTGGCGGCGAAGTAGCGCTCCATCGTCTTGTGATAATCGAGATGGTCGCGCGTGAAGTTGGTGAAGGTCACCGCGTCGAACAGCACGCCCTCGATGCGGTGCTGATCGAGCGAGTGCGACGACACCTCCATCGCGATGCGCCGCACTCCGGAATCGTGCAGCTCGCGAAAGACGCGCTGCAACTCGACCGGTCCCGGCGTCGTGAGACCGCTGCCACCGTCGATCGGCTGGCCGCGGCTGCCGAGCAACACGCCGAGGGTGCCGATCGACGCGCTGCGCGAGCCGCGTTCGTCGAGCAGGTGGCGGAGCATGTTGACGGTCGTCGTCTTGCCGTTCGTGCCCGTGACGCCGACGATCTGAAGATCGCGTGCGGGAAATTCGTAGGCGGCGGCAGCCGCGATCGCCGCCGCTCGACGACCGTCGTTCACCACGAGCGACGGCAGCTGCGTGCGCGCCGCATCCTGCACGATCGCCGCTGCCGCTCCCGCGGCGGCCGCGCTGTCGAGAAAGTCGTGTCCGTCGCGCTCGGTGCCACGCACGGCGACGAACAACGCGTTCTGTTCGACCGCGCGGCTATCATCGGTGATCCCGGACACAATCGTCGGCAACGCGCCGCGCCGTTCGACGAGCAGCCCGGCCTCGTCCAGCGCGCGCGCGATCAAGTCGAGATTAGCGTGCATTCAGTAGTCGATGAGCAGTCGAACGAGCGTTCCGGTCGGCGCCATTTCGCCGGCGGCCGGCTCCGTCAGCGTCACGGTGTCGGCCTCGTGGCCAGCTCGGCGGTCGTGCGCCAGCTGGACGCGGAAGCCAGCACTGTGCAACGAACGCACCGCGTCGCGCAGGTCGAGTCCGCGAATGTCGGGCACCGCGCGCGGCACATGGGCCGGCGGTGCGGCCACCCGAGCGGGCAGCGTGATCACGTACGGGGCTGCGGCCGCATGGTCGACCGCGCTGTCCCGAGTCACCGTCGTAGTCTCGCGGTCGGCGGTGGCCAGACGCATCGGGTGGGCGGCCTGCGTCACTTCATGATGCAACGAATCGCTGCGCGCCGCCGACATGCTCGACGCCAGCTTGCCACGATCGAGTGCGGCATCGCGCGCCGCGATGGCCGCTTGCAGGATGGCCTTCGTGACCGGCGCGGCCGTCCGTGCGGCGAAGATCGAGCTCTGAGGCGCTTCGAGCTTGACGACGATCACGTATTGCGGAGCGTCGCCAGGAAACAAGCCGACGAAGTTCGGGTTGTAGCGTCCGGCGACGTAATGACCGCGCACCGTGCTCCGCGGCGTGCCTGTCTTGCCGGCGAGCAGATAATTGTCGAGCGCCGCCTGCAGCGCGGTGCCTTCGTCCACGACGTCGAGCAGCATGTGGCGGACGCGGTCGGCCACGGCGGCGGGCATGACCTGTCGCACCACCCGCGGCGTGTGTCGATACCGAATCGAGCCGTCCGGCGCCACGATCGCCTTGACCAGCGCCGGCTCGATGAGCTTGCCGCCATTGGCGAACGTCGCGTACGCCGCCGCCAGCTGCAGCGGCGTGACCGAGATCTCGTAACCCATCGCCATCGAATTGGCCGACTGCTTCGACCACACACCCGGCGGCCGCAGGCTTCCGGACGATTCCGTGGGATAGTCGACGCCCGTCGGCATGCCGAAGCCGAAATCGCGGAATGTTTCATATTCCTGCTGCGGCGTGAGCCGCTCGGCGAATTTCACGATGCCGATGTTGCTCGACCAGCGGAGCACGTCGGCCAACGGCGCGCGCCCGATGCGATGCTCGTCGTGAATCAGCCGCCCGTTGATGTCGAACACGCCGTTGCCGGTATCCACCGAGTCCGTGGGTTGCACCAGCCCGCGCTCGAGCAACCCGGCCGCAATGAACGGCTTGGCCGTGGAACCCGGCTCGAACGGCTCGCTCAGCGCCGTCGTCGCGGCCACATGTGGATCGAGGCGACGGCTGGCCAGCGCCAGAATCTCGCCGGTGTGCGGATCGAGAATGACGATGTCGCCGCCCTCGGCACCCATCCGTTCCACCGCGTCGCCTAGCGCGCGCTCGGCGATCTCCTGGAGATCCGCATTGATCGTGAGCACAACGTCGTCGCCCCGCCTTGGCGGCGTACCCGGCGCGATCGGCGACTCGCGGTTCTGACCATGCGAATCCTTGAATATCGTCGCGCTGCCCGGCGTGCCGCGGAGCACCGCGTCGAGCGACAGCTCGATGCCGTCCACCGACCGATTGTTCGCGTCGACGTGTCCGATGATGGCTTGCGCCCCGTCCGACGCAGCGTAGCTGCGCATGATCGTGGCGAACGAGTGGACACCGAGCAGCGCCATGGCCGGCGCGGCATCCACGGCCAGAAACCGCCCGGGCAGCACGAAGTAATGGCTCTTCGGATTCAGCGCACGCGCGATGAGCGACTGGTCGACGTGCAGCGCGGCCAACGCGCGCCGCAGCCGACCGGGCTCGTTCACCTCTCGGGGCTGAATCTCCAGGCGCACCATCTCGCGGCTCTGCGCCAGCACGCGGTGCGTGGCGTCCAGAATCTCGCCGCGGGGCGCCGGCACCGTTCGCTCGGCGGATTGCTGGCGCGACGCGCGGGCGCGCCACGTGGCACCGTGTACCAGCTGGACGTCCGCGGCCTTGGCGATGATCGCGATCGCGAACAGCGCGAGCGTGGCGTGGGCCAGCCCGATGCGGCTAGAGCGAATCACGCGCCGGTTGCGGCCGCGCGCCGCGTGTGTGGGTCAGAAAGATCTGCTGCTCCGGAGTCGGGATGTGCATGTTGAGCCGTTGCTCGGCGATCGGCTCCAGCCGCTCGCGGCTCGACGCGTCGCGGATCGCGCTTTCCAGTCGCACCCGCTTGCCGTCGAGCGCGTCGTGCTCCGCCTGCAGCTTGCGGATCTCGCTCTGCTCGCGAACACCGACCACTCTCCGTGCTATGACGCCCGTAGTCACCAGGACGAAACCAACCAGCACGAGCGCGATCAGCGAGCGGCGGCGCGCCGCGGTTACGCGGCGCTTTGCCATGCTCTCAACCGCGCGCTGCGCGCGCGGGGATTCTGTTCGATCTCCAGCTCGGAAGCGGTCACGGCGCGCCGGGTGAGTGTGCACCCCAGCGACCGGCCGCGGCACGTGCACACCGGTTGTTTCGGCGGGCAGACGCACTCGGCGCTCCAGTCGCGGAACGTGTGCTTGACGATCCGGTCTTCCCCCGAGTGATAGGCGATCACCACCATGATCCCGCCGGGCGAGAGGAGATCGCGCAATGCCGGCAAGGCTCGCGTCAGTCCGGGCAGCTCGTCGTTCACGGCGATGCGGACGGCCTGGAACAGGCGCGCAAAGTCCCCCGCTCCGCTCCTGGGCCCGAGCACGGCACGGATCGCCCCGACCAGATCGTCGCTCGTCTCGAATGGCCGCACACTCCGCCTGCGAACGATTTCACGCGCCAGGCGGCCGGCCTTCGGCTCGTCACCGTACTCGCGAAACAGCGTCGTGAGCGTTTGCTCATCGTCGCCGTTCAGCAGGCCAGCGGCGTCGGTTCCGGCATCAGCGCCCATGCGCATGTCGAGCGGTGCGCCCGGGCGAAAGGTGAAGCCGCGGGCGGAGTCGTCCACCTGGTGCGACGAGATGCCGAGGTCGAGCAACACGCCGTCGAACCGCAGGCCTTCCAGCGCCGGTAGCTCGGCCGCATCGGCGTAGTTGGCTTGCGCGGACGCGAACCGGCCCGCGTCGGCAGAGCGGGCGAGCCGCGCCGTCGCCGTCGCGAGCGCCTCGGGGTCGCGGTCGATGCCGAACACGCGCGCCACGCCCGACTCGAGCAACGCCGCCGTGTGCCCGCCGCCGCCCAGCGTGCAGTCGAGCACGTGACGCGCTCCCGCCAGCAGCGCCACCACTTCGCTGGCGAGCACAGGCGCGTGATATGCGCTAGTGGACGGCATGAAATCCAGGCACATCGCGCTCATCGTCCACGGTGCGCGCGCCGACCGACCCGATCTGCGCCACCTCGTGAACTGGGTGCGCGAGAAAGGCCATCTGGTCGAAGTGCACATCACGTTCGAAAGCGGCGAAGCGGCTGCGCTCGCGACCGATGCGGCACGGCGCGGCGTGGATGTCGTCGCCGCGGCGGGGGGCGACGGCACGGTCAACGAAGTGGTGAATGGGCTCGATGGGTACGACGTGCCGCTCGGCATCATCCCGCTGGGAACGGCGAACGATTTTGCGCGACAGGTAGGCATACCGGCGGATGCCGATCATGCCATGGATGTTATCCTCCAACGCAAGCCCAGGCGACTGGATACGTGCGCCTTGAACGGCCGGCGATTCCTGAACGTCTCGACCGGCGGGGTGGGCGCCGAGGCGACCGCCGAAACTCCGGCCGAAGTCAAGGAATCGCTCGGCCCAGTGGCGTACGCAATCAGCGGCATGCGCAAGTTCGCCGACTTCCGACCGACGTACGCGCGCTTCACGGCCGACGGCTTTTCGTATATCGGCGATTTTCTGCTGTTCGCCATCGGTCTGGCGCGCGCCACGGGCGGCGGGACGCTCATGACGCCGATGGCGTCTGTCACCGACGGATTGATCGACCTGTGCGTGATCGAAGCGATGTCGCGCGGCGATTTCGCGCGGCGACTGTTGCGGCTCAAGCGCGGCGAGCACGTCGGCGAGGAAGGCGTGCACTACGTGCAGGTGAAGTCGGTGACGATCGAAGGGCGCGAACCGATCGCCGTCAACGTCGACGGCGAGATCTCGAACGCGCGTCGACTGACGTATCACGCCCGCGCGCGCGATCTGTGGGTGCACGTCGCGCATCTGCCCGGGGAGGAAGGCGAATAGCACACCGCCCGCCGTGCTCTCACGGCGGGCGGTGCAACGTCAGGCTGAGCGACGGCTCACTTGCACTTGAGCGCGGCTTTCACCTGCGAGACGAACGTGTTGTACTGGCCGAGCGCGTTCATGATCTGGCCGGCGGTTTCGGGGCTCACCGAGCCACCACCCGGCAACGCGATCGCCGCGGTTGCGAAGGCATCCTCGGCCACCTTGTCCTCAGCGCACGCCTGGGCCTTTTCCGCCTTGTTGCCCCGATAGAGTTTCTGGACGTTGGTCACTGCGTCGGCACCCACATAGTAGGCGGCTACGCCCATATAGAACTTGCTCTGCGGCGACGATGCAACGGCGTCCACGGCCTGCGAAGCCTTGAGTGCAGCTTCCCAATCCGCACGGGCCTTGGTGTCCTGCGCCTTCTTCATGGCGGGACCGGCGACGCTGCCGAGCAGCGCCGTCGCCAGCGAATCCTTGTTCGCGCCGGACGCGACCGCCTTCTGCGCCGTCGCCAGCGCACTATCGGGCTGATTCAGCTCGTTCTGTGTAACGATCACGAACAGCCACGCATTCGTGTTCTTGGGATCGGCCTGCGCCGCGCGACGCGCCGCATCCAGCGCCTGCTGGAGCTGTCCGCTCTTGTGATAGCTCTGCGCCAGCAGCAGCTGGAAGCTCGGGTCGTTCGGGAACTTCTGCGCCGCCTTCGCCGCGAGCGTCTGCATCATTGTCGGATTGCTGTCCGACTGCGCCGCGGCAATCTGTCGCGTGAAGTACTCCGCCGTCGCGGCAGACGTATCCGCCCGAACGTACGCTTCGCCGGTCGCGATCGCCGCCTTGTACTGCTTGGCGCTGAGCTGCAGCAACCACTTCATCCGCAGCATCTCGGGATCCGACGGATTGTCCTTCAGCAAGGCGTCGATGATCGGCAACGCGCGCTCCGGCGCGCCGGACTGCGCCAGCTCGCGAGCGATTTCGCGCGCAACCTCCGAGTTCGTCGGATCGGCGTGATAGATCCGCAACGAGTACTCGATCTGCTTGGCCGTGTCGCCCTTGGCCTTGTACGCGTCCGCGGCGTTCTTCAGAGCGATGATGCTCGTCGAGTCCACCGCCAGCACGGCGTTGGCCGCGCTGATGATCGAATCCTGGGACGCCGTCTTGCTCGCGGTATACGCGCTGAGCAGGCAGAGACGCGCGAACGTCGACTGCGGGTACGCGGCAAGTCCAGCCCGCGCGTCGGTCACCGCCTGGTCGTACTTGGCGGCGCGCAGGTCGTTCGTGCATGCGGTGTAGGACGGGAGCGCCTTGCTCGCCGCCGTCAGCTCCTTGTCGATCGTCTTCGCCGCATCGCCTGGATCCTTGGCATCGACGGGCGGCAGTGGCTGCGAGAAGGTCTGCTGACCGGTACGAATCATCAGACGCGACTCGACGTGCACACCGGTCGGCGTCTTCGTGACGGTGCCGTCGAGCACACGCTCGCCGCGCAACTGCTTGGCGAGCTCCATCACGTCCCCGGCACTCAGGGCGGAGTCGGGCTTGTAGCCGGACGCCGTGAGCGTGGCATTGATGCTCGCCTTCGGAATGACGTACAGCTCCTTGGCCGAGTGCTCGTCCTGGACCCGGTGCCGCATCTCGTCGGACATCTCGACGGCAAGCTTTGGATCCGGGCTGTGGAACGTGGCGATCAGTATATACGGAGTATCCGTATTCGGCGGGCCGCCGCGCTGAATGTCTCGGCTCTGAGCCAGCAGCGGCGCACCCGCCAACGATAGCGCAAGAAAGCCAGCGGCCGCGGCCGCGTGGCGATGCGTTGACTTCACGGTTCTAGCCTCCCAAACGTTGAACTGAAGTACCCCGCAACTGCACTCGGGTTCGTGATTTGTTCACAACCTGTCGATGGGCGAAGAGGGACTCGAACCCCCGACATCCTGCGTGTAAGGCAGGCGCTCTAACCAACTGAGCTATTCGCCCGGCCGGGCGAGCTACCCACGTGCGCTATTTCAGGATGGCAATCGGCACGAGGACGCAGTAGCCGATGGCGAGCAGAATCGGCGCAATCGTATCGCCACCGCGCGCCAGATCGGCGAATCCAGCGATGATGACGACCAGCGAAATCCCCCACCACAACCAGCCCCGCGTACGCGGCGACGTCTCGGCCTGTGCCATAAGCGATGTAGTGTAGACCGCGCCTGTAGGGGTGTCAAGCAACGTGCTGACGCGAAGTTACACACCCGTTACCGCAAGATGACGAGACGATTAGGATTGCGGCGCGGCCGGCGGATCGCCCCGGAAATCGTCCACGTCATCCCCGCGCAGGAGAGCCTCGATCGCACCCTGGCGCGCGGCGCGCTCCGCGGCCTCGTCCGCCGCAAGCAGCGTCGCCAATCGGGCGCGTTCGCGGCGGCGCCGCGCAACGTACAGCGGCATGATGAGCACGAGCAACAGCACGCCGCCCACCGACAGATCGCCGAGCAGTGCGAGCGCCCCGTACCGCCGACGAACGCTCTCGCGCCAACGCGACTCGTACGCGTCGAACGTGATCCCGTACGTGCTCCGCATGGCCTTGTCGATGCTGCCGGTGGCACGCCACGCGGCGAAGAACCGCGACAGCCCCTGGGCCGGATCGAGCGCCGCGAGGTCCGACACGGCGCGGTATGCGAGTGCATACGCGTCGCGCGCTTGCGATGAGCCGCCGCTCAGATCTTCGTCCAGCTGGTCGAACGACGGCGTGCCACGCAGCGCGATCGCCACATTCGCCGCCAGCGCGTCGTTGCGTCCCCACTCGCCGCCCGCGTAGCTCGCATAGCCTTCGTCGAACCAGCGCGGCGGCAGATCGCCGAGGTACTCGTGCAGCGCCAGGTGCGCCAGCTCGTGCCGGATCACTTCGCGCGGATCACCAGCATCTGCGCCGGCGTAGCGACCCTGCATCACGATCCGGCGAGAATCGGGGAAAGTGATCGCCGCGCCCCACTCCGGCGCGTCGGGGCCGATCCAGTCGCGAAAGCGCGCGCGATCCGGCGCGAGCGCAATCAGCACGTGCTCGACTGGACGGGGCAAGCCGGGAAAAGTGTCGGTTCGCACGGCTTCGTCGAGCAGCGAGTGTGCGAGCAGGCGCTCGCTGGGAAAGTACACGGCGGTGAAGCGCCCGCGATCCAGCCGCTCCGGCGCTTCGACCTGAGCATTCGCTCGTCCCGCGCCAACGCACAGCGCAAAACCGAGCAGCACCGAGCGCGCTACGGCTCGCCGCCTGCCTCCACGGTCTTCAGCACGTCCGCGCAGCGCTTTCCCCACGGATTGAACTTATTCGTCTGGTGGCCGGCCTTCCACGCGTCCATGGCCTCGGCTCGCTGTCCGTTGAACCAGTAGGCGCGTCCAAGCTCGTAATACGCTTCGATCAGATTGGGGCCGAGCGCGAGCGTTTTGCGAAAGAACGTCTGCGCGTCCTCGAACATGTCCCTGTCGAGATACACCAGGCCGAGATAGAAGTGCGCGTAGAGCGTCGCCTTCTTGTCGTTGTCCAGCCGGATGGCGCGCGACAGGTGTTCGATTGCTTCGCCGAAGATGCCCTTCTTCAGACAGATGTAGCCGACGTTGATCCGCGCCAGCGCGTTCTGCGGCTCGCGCACGAGCACTTTCTGGAAGTTCATCAGCGCGTCGTCGAATTTGTCCTGCAGCATCTGCGCCCAGCCAAGCAGCGACTCGGCCTGCGGATCGTTGGGCGAGAGCTTGAGCGCCTTGAGCAGATCCTGTTCGGCGCTCGCATACTCGCCGAGCGAAATCTTGCTCCAACCCTTCTCGATGAACGTCGACGCGCCGATGTGATCGGCGTACACGACCGGCTTTTCGCCGCCGAAGTGCGGGGCGAGCGAGGGCTGCGCCGTACGCGCGTCCTTCCATCGCTCCACGAGCTGGAGCACCGAGCCGCGCGTGGCGGTGAGCGTGGCGAGCTCCGTTTCCACTTCCTTGAACAGCGCGCCGATGTCGGACTTCAGCGCTTCGAGCTTCGCCGCGTCGCCCTGCGCCGCAGCCACCCGCGTCTCCAGCTCGGCCAGCCGCACGGGATACGACTGTGACGATCGCTCACCCACGCGTCGCGGCTCCCTGCAGCGCCTGCTCGAGCACGATGCGATCCGCGCTCGATAGCACGCGATCAACGTCGAGGATCACGGCGAGACGATCGTCGAGCTTCGCGATGCCGCGCACGAACTCGGCGGCGAGTCCGCGGAACAGCGGCGGCGGCGCGGAGATCGAGCCGGCCGGCACGCTCGCCACGGCGAGTACAGCGTCGACCACCGCGCCAATCGCGCCCGCGTTCGTTGAGAAAATCAGAATGCGCGTCTCGGCCGTGACGGTCACGTCGGGCAGCTCCACGCGCCGGCGAAGGTCGACGACCGGCATGACACCCGAATGATGTTCGAGCACGCCGGCAATCCAGTCCGGCACGTCGGGCACGCTGCTCGGCACCGTGTACCGCAGCACGCGTTCGACCGACGCGACTTCCGCGGCAAAGATCTCCGGGCCGAGACGAAAGGTGACGAGCTTCACCATGTCCGACTTCATGCGGTCTCTCCTTCAGTAGCCATCGTTGCGGCCGTGAGTAGCGCGGTCGCGTCGAGCACGGCGATCAGATCGCCGTCGCGCCGAATCACGCCGAGCAGCACGCCGTCGCTCGCCGTCGATCCCGGAGCACCGCGCACTTCACCGGGCTCCGTCACCATCGCGTCGTACACGTCGTCCACCACCAGCCCGATCCGGCGTCCGCGCCACCGAAACACGAGCACGGAGCCGACACGCGTGTCGCCGGCACCCGCGTCGCGCGTTTGGACACGCGGCACGTTGAGCACCGGATGAGGATCGTACAATGTGACGAGCACGTCGTGCACGTTGATGACGCCGAGCACCGCTGCGGGCGCGTCGGGCATTTGCCGCGGCACTGGTGCGTCGATCACCTCGTCCACGCCGCCCAGCGCGACCGCGAACCGCTCGCTGCCCAGGCGAAAGACGAGGAGGCGCATCGCGCCGTCACTCGACATGCGCCACCGCTGCCACGAATCCCGCGATCGCCGGACCGATCTCGTTCAGCGGCGCGACGCAATCCGCGCCGGCGTGTTGCAGCGCCGCGTGCGGCATTCCATAGATGGTCGCGGTCTCCCGATCCTGCAGAATGGCGCGGCCGCCGGTTGCGCGAATGAGTCGCGTTCCCTCGGCCGCATCGCGGCCCATGCCGGTCAGCACGACGGCGGTGGTCGATGCGCCGAACACGCGCGCCGCCGAAGAAAACAGCACGTCCGCGGCGGGACGCACTCCCCAGAGCGGCGGAGTGTCCTCGAGGGTAATGGAAACGCCGGCCGCACGCCGCAGGACGGCCATGTGCCGACCGCCCGGAGCGACGTACACACGGCCGTGCACCACCATTTGTCCGTCCTCCGCTTCACACACGGGCAGCGGACACACGGCGTCGAGCCGGCGCGCAAGGCTGCGGGTGAATCCCGCCGGCATGTGCTGCACGATCAGCACGGCCGCGTCGAGCGCGACCGGCAGGTGCGGTACTACGGCGGCGAGCGCGCGCGGGCCGCCGGTCGACGACGCGATCACCACCACTTTCCATGTTTGTCGAACGGCCGCCTCGGTCGTGCCGGTACTCGGCGTATGCCGCGCGGTGGTTCGCATGCCCGCCAGGTTCGCCGCCGACGCCGCGCGCAGCGCCTCGATCAACCGCTCGGCGACGAGATGCAGGTCGAGGCTCACGGCGCCGGACGGCTTGAGCACGAAGTCCACCGCCCCGAGCTCCAGTGCGCGCAGCGTCGCTTCCTGCCCGCTCGCCGTGGTGCCGGCGCTCAGCATCACGACCGGGCGCGGCATGTCGTTCATGATGTAGCCGAGCGCGCTCAGGCCATCGAGCTCCGGCATGTCGATATCGAGCGTGACGATGTCCGGCTCGAGCGCATGGATTTGCGACAGCGCCTCGAGTCCGTTGCTCGCCGTTCCCGCGACGGTGAACTCGCCGGAATCATCGATGATGCGTGACGTGATGCTGCGCATGAACGCGCTGTCGTCGACGACGAGGACGCGCGGTCGGTTAGAGGACATGCGAGCCCCGCCGCAACGAGCGCACCTCGACGCGGCCGTCCTCGAGAAAGAGATAGACGCTGCGTCCGTAATCGCTGCCGGTGTCCTCGCCCACGATCGGCACGCGGGCTTCGGCAAGGGCGCATCGAACCGCCGCCACGTTCCGCTCGCCGATGTTCATGCCGCCGTTGGGCACGAGCGTGCCGAACATGCTCGCCCCGCCGACGATCTTGGCGCGAATGCGCCCGAGCTTCGCGCCCAGCCGATCCATTTCCGCGAGGAGCAGCGGCACCGCCGTCGTCGAGAACTTGGCCGGGTTGGAGCGGTCGCGGGACATCGACTCGTTCGGCAGGAGGACGTGCGCCAGCCCTCCCACGCCGGCGACGTCATCGTACAGCGCGATGGCCACGCAGGAGCCGAGGCCGATCGTGGAGATCGTGCCGGCATCGGCGACCGCAAAGTCGGCGACGCGAACGCGAATATCCGGCCCGTCGTCGCTCATGGGCGCCGGAAGATGCGCTCGCGCGCGTCGACCGCGGTGAAGCGGGTCCGCGCCACGCCGAGCAGGGTTTCGACCTTGCCCAGCACGAGAAAGCCGCCCGGCGCGAGCGCGGCATGAAACTTCTCGAATAGGCGTTCCTGGGTATCGCGGTCGAAGTAGATCAGCACGTTGCGACACACGATCAGATCGTACGGCGGCGACGGCGCCGGATCACGGAGCAGGTCCTGGCGCTCGAACATCACCATGCGGCGGATGGCCGGCGCGACTCCGAACGGCGTTTCAGGTGCGAAGTAGCGCTGCCGCAGCTCGTCCGGCGTGTCGGCGAAATCGCCTTCCTCGAATTCGCCGCGGCGCGCGGCGTCCAGACAGCGGTCGTCGATGTCGGTGCCGAGGATCGCGACGCGACCGATCTGGGCGAGCATGCCGTTCGTCGCGGCGTAGCGATGGAACAGGATGGCCAGCGAATACGGCTCGTCGCCCGAGGAGCAGCCGGCGCTCCACACACGGACCTGCGACGTTTCGCGGTGCCAGAGCGCGGGCACGACGTTCGCCGCAATCGCGGCGTAGACGTCCCAGTTGCGAAACAGCTTCGTGACGTTGATGGTCAGCGCGTCGATCAGGCGATCGTACTCGGTCGCGTCGTCGTCGAGGATGCGGGCGTAGTCGGCGTAGGTGTGCGCGCCGCGCGCGCGCATCCGCACGGCGATTCGCCGCCGCAGGCACTTCTCCTTGTAGCTCGCGCAACCAAAACCCCGCTCGGTCGCGATCTTGTGCGTGAGCGCGAGAAATTCACCGTTCGATGCTTCCGGCATCAGGTGACCTGGCGAACGGATTCCAGATTGGTCCGGACGAGCGCGTTGTCCGGGTCGAGCTCGAGTGCGCGCTCCCAGCTGCGCACGGCGTCGTCGCGCTCCTGCCGCCGCAGGCGGATGTTGCCGAGCTTGAGGTAGACGTCGGCGCCGAGCTCCGGATTCGCCTTGGTCGCGCGGAGGTACGCCTCGAGTGCTTCGTCGTACCGGCCGGCGCGATAGTGCAGGTCGCCGAGATTCTTGTGCAACTGCGGCAGGGCGGCGTCCTCGTGCACGCCCTGATCGGCGACGGCGCGCGCGCCGTCGAAATCACCCGTGCGCTCCAGGACCGCCGCGAGATTGTTGAGGAGCGCCGGCGCGTGCGGATAGGCCGCGACGCCTTCCTGCAGCACCGCCGTCGCGCGATTCACGTCGCCGAGCAGCGCGGCGGCGAGCGCCATGTAGTGATACCACGCCGGCGTGGGCGCGCGCGTGCCGAACAGCGGTCGCGCCGCGAGCAGCGCCGCGTCCGCCGCCGGCAGGTCGCCGACGAGCAGCGACACGACACCGAGCGACGTCTGGACACGCGGATCGCTCGCGCCGCCGCGCCGCACGGCTTCCTCGAGCGCGACCTTGGCGTCCGTGTGACGATTCTGCTGCTCGAGCACGTAAGCGAGATTGTGAAAGACCGCGACCTTGGCTCCGGGTTGCGCAGAGGCTTCGGTCAGCGCTGTCACCGCCTCTTCCCATTTCTGCTGGCGTGCGAGCACCAGACCCACGTAGAAGCGGGCCACGGTGTCGGTCGCCCGCAGCTCGAGCACGCGCCGGAACTCCCGGAGCGCCTCCTCGAGCATGCTGGTTTTGTAAAACGCGATGCCGAGGTTCCGATGCTCCTCCACGCGTCCTTCGGCAAGCGGCTGGGCCGGACCCGCCGACTTGCCGATGCGATGGATGAAGCTCGCGTTGAGCAGCCCGTAGAGCGCTTTGCCGACCTCGAACTCGACCAGCCCCGAGGCGTCGATGATCGCCTGCACGTCGCGGGAGCCGTCGACGAGATCGAGCACGACCCGCTGCTCCGCCGTCAGCTCCACGTCGCTCGACATCACCTTGGCGCGATTCATCTCGAACACGAGGTCGAAGCTCGCGATCTTCTTCTCGATCAGCTCCCACTCGTCGACGCGCCGCGCGCCCTCGAGCAGCAGCGACTCCGGGTTGATCGACACGACGTAGTCGTGCGCATCGGGCGCAACGTCGGCCTCGAAGTTGAACGTGCCGGCCGTCCACGTGAACAGGAAATACACCGCTTCCTGGATCTGCACGTGAATGGCGTTGTGCAACTGCTCCAGCGTCAACGCCCCCTGCTCCACGAGCAGCTCGCCGAGGCGTTTGTCGCGCCGGCGATCCTGCAGCGCAATGCCGGCGTCGAGCTGCTCCTGGGTGATCGCGCCGCTTTTCAGCAGTCGGTCGCCCAGGCGGTCGCGCCGATTGACGATCGACGCGTAGCAGATGCGGCCCTTGTCGAAGTAGATGTAGCCGAAGCTGTTCCGATGCGTGACGCTCAAGCAGCCCGTCTTCTTGCCCATCGACAGGAGCTGGAGCACGTCGGGGAGGCTCGCCTCCTTGAGGCTTCCGCGAATGGCCATCTAGACGCGCCTCGTCATCGCGGTTCCTCGATCAGCCGCGCGGATGCATCCGGCCAGTGCCAGACGATCTTCTCGGCGTCGAGGAAGTACGTGTCGGCCGCCGTGCGCATTGCCGCGGCGCGCGACGTCGCGCCTTCGTCGGGCTCGAGCTGCGCGCGCATGAAGCCGAGCGTCACGGGCACGGCCGCGACTTCCGCGGATGCGACGATTCGGTTCACGGTCCCGATCACTTCGCGCACGCTCGATACGGCGCGCTCGGCGAGATAGCTCACCATCTCGCCCGTGGGCTCGATGCCGGAGTCGCGGAGAAAGCGCGTGTAGAGTCGTTCGCGCAACGCACGATCCGGCGATTGCATCTCGACCACCAGGCCGCCCTCGAAGCGCGAACGGAGGCGGTCTTCGAGTCCCGTCAGCTCCCGCGGAGCGCGATCGCTCGCGAACACGAGCTGCTTGCCGTCGGAGTGCAGCGCGTTGAACACGTGAAACAGCTCTTCCTGCGTACGCTCCTTGCCGGCCACGAACTGCACGTCGTCGAGCAGCAGCGCGTTGGCGGCCCGGTAGCGCGCGCGCCAGCGGTCCACCGTGCCTTCCTGCAGCGCGGCGATCAACTCGTCGACGAACAGCTGCGCCGGAACACACGCCACGCCGCCGTTCGTCGCTTCCATGAGGCCGTTGCCCACCGCGTTGAGCAGGTGCGTCTTGCCGACGCCGCTCGGCCCGTGGATGAACAACGGATTGTATCGGCTGGCGGGAACGCTCACGATTGCGTCCGCGGCACGGACGGCAAGCTGGTTGCTCCCGCTCACTTCGAAGCCGGCGCGCGTGAACGCTGCCGACGGCCCCGGCGGCGGAGACGCCGTGCGGAGGGCGCGCTCGAGCAGTTGCTCCGCCTCGCGCACGCGGTCGGGATCGTGAAACGACGGATGCGCCGCCAGCTCCTTGTCGAGCCGCAGCAGCTGCTGCTCGAGCTCACGGAGCTTGGTGACGTCGGCTTCGAAGGCGCGCAGGACGCTCTCGACGCTGGCCGGCGCCGCCGACCCGCTCAGCACCCGTTCCAGCGCGCCGGTGCGATAGCCTTCGCTCTTCCAGTAGGCAATCGCCTCGGTCAGTCGCGTCTGCCACTGCTCCACGTGTTGCGCCACGGCCGACGCGATGTCCGTGAGAAAACTCTGAAACTCGCCGCTCGGCCGTGGGCGCGCCGGCTGCACCTGCTGCTCGGCGAGGTCGCCGAGAATCGTCAGCACGGCCTCCGGCTCGATCTGTTCGCCGCCGAGCGTCTGGAACGCGATCAGGCGGTTGAGCGCGCCCTGCAACTCGCGCACGTTCTTGAATTCGAGCCGCCCCACCTCGTCAACGACGCCGGCACGGAAGCGAACGCCGCGCTCTTCGCATTTCGCTCGGAGAATGGCCATGCGCGTTTCGTAATCGGGCGCGCTGATGTCCACGATCAGGCCGCCGGCGAGCCGCGTCAGCAGACGTGCGTCGACATCGGCGATCTCGGACGGCGGGCGGTCGCTCGTCATCACGATCTGACGGCCGTCGGCGGTGAGCGCATTGAAGATGCGCAGCAGCTCCGACTGCGTTTCGCGATGTCCGGTCAGGAACTGCATGTCGTCGATCAGCAGCACGCCAACCTGCAGATAGCGCTCCTTGAACTTCTCGCTCTCGCCGGCGGCGATCGCCGCGTGCAGCTCCTCGACGAAGTCGTCCAAGGTCACGAAATCGACGACGAGCCCCTTGTGCTTGACCATCACCTGATTGCCGATCGCGCTCATCAGGTGCGTTTTCCCCAGGCCGGAGCTGCTGTACATGAACAGCGGGTTGTACACGGTGCCCGGCGCTTCGGCGACCGCATGCGCCGCGGCGACGGCCAGGCGGTTCGCCGAGCCGACGACGAAGTTGTCGAACCGGAGCCGAGTTTCGACGTGCATGGCTCAGCGCACCGCCGCCGCGCTCGGGGCCGCGCCGGCGCTCAGTCGTTTGAGCACGAGCTCCGAGATGGCGCGCAGGGTCTCGAACACGCCAGGGCCATGCAGCGCGTCCGCCGAAAATTCGGGAACGCCGCGGAAGTTGAGCGCCTCCGACAATTCGTGGGCGCTGAGAATCAGATCCTGCGGCAAATCCTGCTTGTTGTACTGGATCACGAGCGGCACCGTGCGAGCGTCCACACCCTGCTCGGCGAGATTCGCATGCAGGTCCTGGAAGCTCTCGATGTTCTCCTCGAGCTGCCGCGCCTGGCTGTCGGCCACGAATACGACGCCGTCGGTTCCCTGCAGCACGAGCTTGCGCGTCGTCTGGTAATACACCTGACCCGGCACCGTGTAGAGCTGGAATTTCGTGGTGAAACCGGAGATCGTGCCGAGATCGAGCGGCAGAAAATCGAAGAACAGCGTGCGATCCGTTTGCGTAGCGAGCGACACCATCTTCCCTCGCCGGTCCTCCGGCACCTGCCCGTAGATGTAATGCAAGTTCGTCGTCTTTCCGGACCGGCCAGGTCCGTAGTAGACGATCTTGCACGTAATCTCGCGGGTGGCGTAGTTGACGAGGGACACTTTATGAGAGAGGAGAGTGGAGAGAGGAGAGGGGAGAGAGAGTCATCAGCGGTGAGTAGTGAGCGAGAGGGAGGTATCCTCTCCCCGCTATCCTCTCTCCTCTCGCCCAAACATCGCGGCGAGATTCGCGTTCAGATCGCGCTCGAAATCGAGGCCGAGCGCCGGCGCGCGGAGACTGGCTAACGGCGGCGCCGCCGCGGCGAGCTCGCGGCACAACTCTTCGAAGTACATCTGGACGAGCCCGAGCGAGCTCTCCTGATCGAAGACGGTGAGACAAATGTAGGCGCCACGCGCAGTCTCGGTCACAGCGAGGTGGAACTGTTGCTCGACACCGGCGTGGTGCAGCGCCCGGAAGGGACGTCCGTCGAGCTGACGTCCCAGCTCGCCCGCGGTCGCGTGGACCGCCGCCGCCAGCGCACACGCCGTCATCACATCCACCGCGCGCGTGAATCCCGCCTGGGCTACGACCTGCCCGGACGGATGCAGCAGCAGCGCGATGCGCGCCCGGGCGTCATCGACGTACCGGCGCAGCGGCGCTTCGATCCACGGTTCGACGGACGCGATGATCATGCGAGCGACTCCAGCGCCTTGAGCAGTTCCACGCGTATCAATCCCACGTTGGCCGACGCATCGGAGACGACGACGATCACCAGATCACTGCGGCCGCCGACCGCGCAGATGCGTCCACGCTCGGCGTCCAGTTGCAGAAAGGCGACGGCGCCGAGGTGAGCTGCCCTCGCCGACAACCGCGCCTTGCGGTACATCGACGCGGCCAGCGCCGCCACGCGTGCGCCGTCCTGGCCGAACCGGAGATTGGAATCGACCACCAGTCCGTCGCTCTCAGAGACGATCAAGCTCGCCCGCACGCCACGTTGACGGGTCAATGTTTCGAGTACAGTCCCGAATGGCGCGCTCACCGGCCGCCTCCGCCGCTCAACCAGCCCGCGGCCCGCTCGGCACACCGGTCCAGCAGCCGCCGAAGCAGACCAAGTGGCGTCGCCCGCGAGGCGGCGACGACCAGCAGGCTGCTGTCCGTGGCCGGCGCCATTGCGATGACCGCGGCGTTGGTCTCGAAGACGATCGAGCGCCAATCGCCCAGATCGAGGTGACGGGTGGAGCGGACGACTTCGTCCGAGATGCCGCTCAACTGTGCCCCGATCTCCTGCGCCACATCGCGGCCCGTCGAATCCAGGTACAATCCGGCCAGCACGTAGCCGTTGCCGTCGAGCAGCATCGCGGTCTGCCCCTCGTCGATCAACAGATCGGCGAACAGGCGATGCGCGTCGGACAACGGCACACCCTCGACGTCGGCGATCGGCACGCCGCCCGACGAACGCCGCACGGCCTCGAGCGCGGCCGTCACGTCCGCACCGCCGCCGACTTCGGCGGCCTGGCTCAGATACCGCTCCGCGTCGTCGAATCGCTGCTGCTGGAAATGCACGTACCCGAGCCCCTTCATGGCGCCGACATGCTCCGGCTGCAACGTGAGCACCGTCTCCCATGCGGCGACGGCGCGATCGAAATCGCGTTGATCGACGGCGATTCGGGCGACCAGATCGTGCGCGTCGACGCGCTTCACGTGCCGCTCGACGCCGCGCAGCGCGATCTTGAGCGCGACCGCCAACTGTCCCTGGCGGCGAAGCGCCTCGGCGAGCTGCAGAAAGACGAGGCTCGACGGATCGCGCGCGAGCTCGTCGCTCCAGCGGTGGATGTCGTCACTCATTGACGTGCGCCTCGATCGCGTGCAGCAGACGAACCGTCGCCTCGAGCGCCTCGCGCGCCCTCGCGGCGGCTGGATCGTGCGGCGCCAGCCGGAGGAACGCTTCCCAGCCGGCGCGCGCGGACACGAGATCGCCATGGCGGGCCGCGGCGAACGCGAGGTCGAGGTGCGCGCGCGGCGTGAGCGGCTGCGGCTGCGCGGTCGGCGGCGGCGGCGCCGGATGCACGCTGATGATGCCGGTCGTCGCCAGACCATAGGCGATCTTGGCAGTCTCGAACTCGTCGCGCGACAGCGCCGTCGCGATCGCGCGCAGGTCGCGATCGCCGTCGATCATCGTCAGCACCTGCCACTCGTGCGGCAACAGATCGAGCATCGCCCCGTCCCGATCCGCTTCCACCGGAGCGAGCTCGGGAATCACGGTGACGTTGGGAATCAGATCGGCGATGCGAGACCATTCGTCGATCCGCCGGGCGCCCTCCATGAGCAGCGATTCGGTCGAGACGGCGATGCGCGAATCGCGCGGGAGCTCCGCGCGCTCGCGCTCCTCGAACGAAAAGAATCCCTCGCGCCACGACATCAGTTCGAACACCACGCTCTCGAGCTGCAAGCGGAGCTGACGCTCGAGCTCCCGCGTGGTGATCGCACCGATTTCGACGAGCAGATCGACGATGTGGTGCGACGCACGCCCATTCGTCTGGCGGGCGCGCGCTTCCTCGATATCCGCCTCGGTCACCCGGCCGGCCTGCAGCAGCACGGCCTCGATCGGCATCATCTTGCTGCGAATCGCGGCCTGGACGACGCTGCCGTTGTCGAAGAATACGACGCCCTCGTCCTCGCGGAGCTTGGACGAAACGCGCAGCAGCCCCGTCTTGCGGCTCAAGTCGAGCAGCTGGAAGACGTCGTGGATGCCAAGCTCGCGAAGCGGGCCTTCGATCGCCATGCGTCAGCTCTTCTCCCGTGCGCCGAGGATGCGCTGCAGGTCGCTGGCCGTACGGATCTCGCGCCGGGCGCGATGCGCGTAGTCCGTCGTCGGACCGAGCTCGATCACTTTCCGCCAGCGCTCGATGGCGTCGCGGAAGCGGTGCTGTTCAGCCAGCACCATGCCTTCGTGAAACAGCGCGCCGACATGCGTCGGGTCGAAGCGCAGCACGCGCGCGAAGGCGTGAATCGCGTCGCGCTTTCTGCCGACGGCCAGCAATGCCTCGCCGAGCGCCAGCAACGCGTCGAAGTGATACGGATCTCGTTGCAGCAGCTCGACGAGCAGCGAGATCGCTTCAGCCGGCCGGCCAAGCCGTCGGCGCAGCGTCGCCAGCTCCAGCGTCGCTTCGCCGTACGTCGGCACGGCGTCGAGCGCCGCAACCAACTCGTGTTCGGCGTCGGCATTCTGACCTTTCGCCTGGAGCAGCACGGCGAGTTGAAATCGCACGACGGCGAAATCATGGTCGAGCTGCAGCGCGTGACGATACGCGGCGATCGCGCCCTCGTTGTCGCCGAGCGAGCGAGCAATGTCGCCGATGTTCTGCTGAATGTCGGCCCGCATCGGAGCGGCACGGCGGGCGGCATCCAGCGCGGCGAGCGCGCCCGCCGGATCGCCACCCTCGGCGCACGTGGTCGCTGCGAGCATGAGCGCCTCGACGTCGTTCGGCGAGTTCTTGACCAGCCGCTGCGCAATCGGCCGGGCCTCGCCCGCCCGGCCGAGCCGCACCAGCGACCACGCTTCGCCCATGAGCGCACTGTGCAGCTCGGGATCCAAACGCAGCGCATCGCGATACCGATCGAGCGCTTCGCCGTACAGCCCCTGCCGCGCGAACACGTCGCCGTGCAGCGACAGGCCTTCGGCGCGGGCGTTGCCGCGCGCCATTGCGCGCGTGATCTCGGCCGATGCGCGATCATAGAGTCCCTTCGACAGGTAATCCGTCGCCATGGCGAATGGCGACGAATCCGTGGACTTCGCCGCGCCGACCGCCGGCATCGACAACACCGGCGTGAGCTGCGTGAACAGCGTGTCGAGCGACTTCGGATCGAAGTTGAAATCGGCGATCGACGTGTCAGCCGCGCGCTCGCCGCCGAGATCGGGCTGGATGGAAAGATCCGGATCCTCGTACTCGACGTCCATCGCCAGCTCGAACTTCTGCGCCACGTAGTAGGGATCCAGCTCGAGGGCACGCTTGGTCTCGCGCAACGCGCCCTCGAAGTCGCCGAGGTTGGACAGCGTGAAGCTCATGTTGTAGTGCGCTTCGGCGAAGTCCGGCTTCGACTGAATGGACCGCGCGAAGGCATTCCTCGCGTCGTCGTACTTTCGCAGCTCACTCAACACGAGGCCCACACCGTTCCACGCGACTGGGTGTTCCGGCTGCGTCGCAAGCACTTGTCGGAACGCATCGAGCGCCGGCGGAAACAGCTTCCGGCGGCTGAGCAGGAGCGCGAGGTTGAGTCGCGCCTTGACGAACCCGCCCTCGGTTTCGAGTGCGGCCCGAAACGCCGCGATCGCCTCATCGGATGCGCCGCGATGGTAGAGTGCGACGCCGAGGTTGTTGTGGGCGATCGCGTAGGCGGGCTCGATCTCCAGCGCGCGCCGGTAGCTCGCCTCCGCGTCTGGCAGGCGGCCATCCTGATGCAGCGCGACGCCGCGCTCGCTCCACAGCTTGGGGCTCGTGGGCTGGCGTTGCAGCAGATCATCGTACAGCGGCAGCGCTTCCTTGGGCTGGTGCATCAGCAGCTGCACCTCGGCCATCGCCTGGAGCACGAGATCGCGCTCCTCGCCGCGGTCGAGCGCGACGCTGTACTCGCGCATGGCTTCCGTGTAGTAGCCCTTGCTGCGGAACGCGAGCCCGAGGTTGTAGTGGGCGAGCTGGCCTTCGCCCGAGACCTGCAGTTCGCGCCGGATTTCCGGGACCGTCGCCATGTCCGGCCGGCTGACGCGCTGCGGATCGATGGCGAGATTGGCGTGCGCGCGCGACAGGGCGGGATTCAGCTTGATCGCGCGCCGCGTGACCTCGCGCGCGTCTTCGTGCCGGCCGATGTCGCCAAGGACGAAGCCCATCAGGTACAGCGCGTCGTGGTTCTCGGGATTGAGCTCGGTCGCCCGTTCGAGCGCGCGCAATGCTTCGTCGTTCAGGCCGCGGTGATAGAGCACCTCGCCAAGCGTGAACTGGAGCAGCGAGCTGTCGGGATCGAGCCGCAGCGCGCGCTCGAGGCAGTCCTGCGCTCGCTCGATGTCGCCCGACTGCTTTTCGGCGAGCGCGAGCTGCAGCAGCGCCCCGACGTCGTTCGGGTTGAACTGGAGCAGCGCGGTGAAGGCCTCGACCGCCTCCTCCTGGTGGCCGAGCAGCGAGAACGTCCGGCCGAGCTCCCAGCGTGCATCCCGGTCGTCCGGCTTGAGGCGCAGGCGCTCTTTGAGCTCTGGAATTCTGGTGTCGTAATACCCGGTGTTGAAGTAGGCGATCTCGAGGTTGCGCTGCGACACCTCCATCTTCGGGTCCAGCTCGAGCGCCTTCATGAACGCGGCGACGGCATCCTCGTACAGGCCCTTGTTGAAGTACAGCACGCCGAGGTTGTTGTGCGCCCCGGCGTCCGACGGATCGATCCGCCGGGAAAAGGAACGGAGAACCTCCCGATCACGCTCGGAGGTGAGGACGGCGCTCACGCGAGGTGCACGGCCTCGAGTATCGCCTGGAGCGACTCGGCATCAGGCAGCAGCAGAAAGAATCCGCGGAGCCGCTCGCCGCCGTCGTTGACGAGAAAGTCGCTCTCGACGCAGAACACGTAATCCTTGTCGGTACCGAACTGGAGGTACGCCGTCGTCAGCACCGCAGCCGACATGTCGACCGCGAGTCCCGGCGGCGACGGCAACAGCATCATGCCCATGAAATCGCTCAGCGCGTTCATGTAGGCGGAGCTGAGAATGTTGCCGGCCTCCTTGATGGCCGACCGTTCCATGTCGCCGAATTCCGGCGATGGACGGTCGCGCCGAAGGAGCAGTTGCGCAAGGCGAATGGCCGTGCGTTGCGGAAACACGAGCAGCGTGCGTCCGGACAGATCGCCCTGCATGTGCATCAGCACCGCGGCCACCACCTCGTCCGGCGCGGCGAGCGCCGGCGGAACCTCTTCCAGGCGCGCGACGCTGATCGTCGGCACACTGATCATGATCGTTTCGCCGATCATCTGCGAGAGTGCGGTCGCGGCGTGGCCTGCGCCGATGTTGGCTACTTCGCGCAGCGCGTCGAGCTGCTTCGTGGAGAGGCCGCGGAGGTCGTTCATGAGGATTCTCAGAGGAGACTGCTGACGTCGACGATGAGCGACGGGCGTCCGTCGCCGAGCAGCGTCGCGCCGCCGAAGAACGGCAGCCCGTCGCGCACCGCATCGTACTGCTTCACCACGATCTCGTCCTGTCCGGTGAGCTCGTCGATCACCAGCGCGGCGCGCCGGTCGCCCACGTCGATCACCACCACCTGCTCGGGCGCCGCCTCCGGCGCATTCGCTTCGCCGGCGAACGCCGGCAGTCCGACGAGCGACCGCAATCGCAGCAGCGGCAGCACGTCCTCGCGCGCGAGCAGCACTTCCCGCCCCTTGATCGTGCGCACGGTGTCCGGCGTCAGCTCGACTGTTTCCGCCACGTGCGCCAGTGGAATCGCGTACGTCTCGTCCGCCACGCGCGCCAGCAGCGCGCGCACGATCGCGAGCGTCAGCGGCAGTCGAAGCACCATCGTCGTGCCCTGCCCCGGCACCGACCGGATGTCCATCGCGCCCCCGAGCGCGCGCACGCGCGTGTACACCGCGTCCACGCCCACGCCGCGCCCCGAGAGATTCGTCACGCTCTCGGCCGTCGAGAAGCCGGGCCGGGCGAGCAGTCGCAGCAGCTCGTCTTCCGTGAGATCGGGCTTCGCCGCGTCGACCAGGCCATCAGCTTTCGCGCGCGCCAGCACGCGCTCGCGGTCGATGCCCTTGCCGTCGTCGCTCACCTTGATCACGACGGCGGAGCGGTCGCGCGCCGCGCTCAGCACGATGCGGCCGGATGCCGGCTTGCCGGCGCTCGCGCGTGCCTCGGGTCGCTCGATGCCATGGTCGACCGCGTTCCGCAGCAGGTGCACCAGCGCGTCGGCGATCTCGTCGAGCATCGAGCGATCGAGCTCGATGTCGCTGCCCTCGACCACGAAGTCGACCTGTTTGCCGACGGCGCGCGCCGCGTCGCGCACCACCCGCGGAAACCGATCGAACACTTGCGACGCCGGCACCATGCGGCTGGCGGTAATCTCGTCGCGCAACTCGGTGATGAGCCGCGACGAGCTGGCCACCGTCTCGGCGAGGGCCGGGCTTCCCAGCTCGGACGCGAGCTGGGTCAAACGGCCGCGCGCGACCACCAGCTCGCCGATCAGATTCATCAGATTGTCGAGACGCTTGACATCGATGCGCACGTTACGACGGCCAGCGGCGATGCGCGCGTCAGTCGCGGCGGCATCCGTCGGCGTCGGCGATGACGGGCGCGAACGGTCGCGCGGTGCCGCGACAACCGGTTCTCCAGCGGGCGGCGTGCGCTCCGCCACCACCTGCACTTGGGCGACATCGCCGGCGCCGCGCACCACCTGCTCGATTTCCGTGGTGTCCGACGCGCTGACCAGTCGCAGGGCGAAGGTGTCGTCGAAGCGCTCGGCCTGCAGCGCGTCGAGCGGCGGATCCGAGGCGGTGACCTGGCCGATCGCGCCGAGCGCCTGCACGATCAGGTACGCCCGCACGCCGCGCAGTGGCGTGTTGGGACGCAAGCGGATGCGCACCAGTCGTCCCGGCGCATCGAGGCCTGCACCGGCGATTGAACCGGATCGCGGCTGCGCAGCCGGCGTCCGCGTGGTCAACACGCGCAATCGCGCCAGCAGCTCAGCCGCACCCGGATCGGCTTCCTCGCCGGCGACGGCGGCTTCCGCGCACCGCTCGAGCACGTCCGCCGCGCGAAACAGCAGGTCGATCAATCCGCCATCGATCGCGAGCTCCTGGCGTCGCACCCCGTCGAGCGCCGTTTCCAGCTCGTGGGCAAGCTCGGAGACGACGGTATACCCCATCGTGCCGGCCATCCCCTTGATCGTGTGCACCGCGCGAAAGATCGCGCCGACGGCGTTCGACGCGCCGGCGCTCGTCGCATCGCGCTCCAGCTCGAGCAACGCGCGATTCACCGCCGCGATGTGCTCGCGACTTTCGGTGAGGAAGAGCTCCGCGTACTGGCGGCTGTCCATGGCGGCGGCTCGCGGACCTCGAGTTATCCGAGCACGCGCTGCACGGCCTCGAGCACGCGGCTGGGCTGGAACGGCTTGACGACGAAGTCCTTGGCTCCCGCCTGGATCGCTTCGACGACGAGCGCCTGCTGCCCCATCGCGCTGCACATGAGGATTTTCGCATTGGGGTCGAGCTTGCAGATCTCGCGCACCGCGTCGATGCCGCCCATGTCCGGCATCACGATGTCCATCGTCACGAGATCGGGTCGCAGACGCTGATACTGTTCGACCGCCTGGACGCCGGTTTCCGCCTCGCCCACGATCTCGAAGCCCGCCTGGGTGAGGATGTCGCCGACCATCGTCCGCATGAAGATGGCATCGTCACAGATGAGAACCGAATGACTCACGAAATTCCTCGCTTAAGAGAGCAGGACCTGCGCAATGAGTGCGTCGAGATCGAGCACGACGACTGGCGCGCCCCCGAGCGACGCCAGGCCGCGAACGATGACGCCGCCCGCTTCCGCGCCAATCGATTCGTCGATCTCGAGTGGCCGCACGTCGGCCACGGTGTCGACGATCAGACCGACCAGCCGGTCGCGCCGCCGGACGAGCAGAATGGAACCGGCGCGCGCCGGCGTCCGACTGGAATCCAGCCGGACGCCGAGATCGATGACCGTGACGATGGTGCCGCGAACGTTGATCAACCCGCGGACATAGGGGGCCGCCCCCGGCAGGCGCGTGGCCTCGCGCAGCGGCAGGATCTCCCGGGCATCACGAACGTCGCAGCCGTACAGCGTCGTCCCCACGCGAAACAGCAGCGTGGGGAGCGTCAACAACTCAGGCGTCGACTCGGTAGAAGCCAAAGAGCTCGAGAGGGTTGGTGTCGGCGAGCGGAACATCCGGACCGGCAGCAGCGACGAGCGTGTGGTGCAGCTCTTCCGGCAACGGCGATCGCAGATCGATCAGCTCCCCGGAAGCCGGGTGGCGGAAGATCAGCCATGCCGCGTGCAGGAAATGCCGACGCGGTGGAAGTCCCATCAGCTTGCGCGCGCCGCCACCGCCATACGTGTCGTCGCCGACGACCGGATGTCCGATCGAGGCGAGGTGCACGCGAATCTGATGCGTGCGTCCGGTGAACAGGTGCGCACGAAGCAGATCGGCGGAGTCGAAGCGAGCAAGCCGGGTGAGATCAGTCCGCGCCGGCCGTCCGGTACTGACGACTGCCATGCGCTTTCGGTCTCGCGGATCGCGGGCGATCGGCCGCTCGATCGTGATCCGGTCTTCGGTCAGATGTCCCCAGGACAAGGCGGCGTAGCGCCGCACGATCTGCCTGGCCTGAAGCGCCGCGCCGAGCACGCGGTGAGCCCGATCGGTTTTCGCGACGAGCAGGAGCCCCGACGTTTCCTTGTCCAGCCGGTGCACGATGCCCTCGCGCCCCGCTTCACCGGACGACGCCAGCGGACCGCCGCGGCCCTTGAGCGCGTTCGCCAGGGTGCCCGACCAGTTCCCGGGTGCCGGGTGCACCACCATTCCGGCGGGCTTGTCGACGACGAGGACCTCGTCGTCCTCGTACACGATCGACAGCGGAATGTCCTCGCCGTGTACTTCGCGGCCTGGCGGCGGTGGCACGTCGACGGCGATCGTCTCGCCGGCGCGCGCCTTGTAGCTGGCGCGCTCGCGCCGTCCGTCGACGAGCACGCGGCCCTGCGCGATCAGGCTTGCCGCGTGGTTTCTCGACAGCTCGAGCTGAGACGCCACGAAGACGTCGAGCCGGGGTGCATCATCCGGAGCGGTGAGCTGGAACTCGCCCGGTTGCATCAGGAGTGTTCGTGTGCCTGCTGATCCCCGGCGGCGACGGCGACACGCTCCCGATCCTCGCGCCAGAGCACCCAGGCGAGCAGGATGGCGCCGACCGTCACGGCCGAATCCGCGACGTTGAACGTCCAGAAGCGCACGTGGCCGACGCCGATGTCGATGAAGTCGACCACGCCGCGCGCGCCGTGCAAGCGATCGAGCAGATTGCCCGCCGCGCCGCCCCACGCGAGACCGAGGGCAAGCGCCCGCAGCCGATCGCCCGCCGGCCCGCTCCGATACAGCCACCAGAGCACGACCAGCGCGATGACGGCGAACGCCCCGAAAATGAATCGCGAGTATTCGCCGAGGTACATGCTGAACGCCGCACCCGGGTTGAAGGCGAGCGTGAACCGCACGACGTTGCCGATCACGCGGTGCGGCAGCTCCGGCATCAGCGTGTTGACCGCGATCGATTTGGTGATCGCGTCGACCACGACGACGATCGCGGCCGCGCTCCAGAAGACGCGGCCGTTCCCGCGAGACGTGCGCATTGCCGCCCGCCTTACGAGAGCTCGCGCGAGTCGGCGGTCACCGTGCTCGATGCGGCGATCGACGACGACGCGCTCTCGGGCACGTGCGCGGTTCGCGTGTCCTCGTCCCACAGCACCCACGCCAACAGCACGGCGCCGATGCTCACCGCCATGTCGGCGACGTTGAACGTGGGCCAGCGAGAGTCGCCGAAGCCGATGTCGATGAAATCGACGACGCCGAACGGGCTGCGGATGCGGTCGACGAGATTGCCCACCGCGCCGCCGCACACGAGCGCGAGCGACAACGTCCGCAACACGTCGCCCGGCCGGGTCGATGCGTACAGCCAGCCGAGAATCACGAGCGCCACGACCGTGAGCGCCATGAAGATCCAGCGCGAGTGATCGCCGACGTGCAGGCCGAACGCCGCGCCCGTGTTGTGGACGAGCGTGAATCGCACCCACTCGCCGTACATCTCGTGAGGAAAGCGCTCCGGCAGCAGCCGCAGCGCGGCGAGATTCTTCGTCCAGTAATCGACCGCGGCAACGAGAACGACGATCGGCCAGAAGAGCCTTCCGTTACTTCTTTGCATCTTCCTCACGCTGCTTGCAGTCGATGCAGTAGCGGGCATGGGGCAGCGCGTCGAGACGCTCGAACGCGATGTCGTTTCCGCACTGGTGGCATTTGCCGAACGTTTCGGGCGAGCGATAGAGGCGGCGCAACGCCTCGTCGATGTGCCAGAGGAACCGGCCCTCCTGGCTGGCGAACAGGAATGCCTTTTCCCGTTCCATGGCGTCGGTGCCCTGATCCGCCATGTGGAATGAGTAACTGCTCAAGTCCCCGTCCGCCGACTGCGGGGTGGCACCGAACGCTTCGTCGGCGCGCCCCAGCTCCTTGAGCACGCGGCGGCGTTCCTCGATCAGCCGCTTCTCGAAATGCTGCAGCGACTTCTTGGGCATGGCCTTCGGCTTCTTGACTGCGTTGGTCGTCGTCGGCATTGCTACTGTATCCTGGTGATGGCCACGTGGGCCGTGATCCCGTCGAGTTCGATGGCCTGGCTGCCCTGCATTCGTGCGTCGCCGTCGCTCGCCAACACGAGCTCGGCCGCCAACACTTCCTCCGCGATCCAGGCGCCATGCGCCTCCATGATCGCGCGCACCTCGTCGGCCCCACCGACGATCAACACGATCCGGTCGCTGACCGCGAACCCGGACTCCTTTCGCATACGTTGTACCCGGCTGATGAGCTCCCGAGCCCGGCCTTCCCGCTCGAGCTCCGGTGTGATCGCCGGATCGATCGCCACGAAATACCCGCCGTCCTCCTGAACGGCCAGTCGTCCCGCCGAACGACGAACGATCGTCAAATCGTCCGGGCCCAGGACGTGTGATTCCCCACCAACGGTAACGACGAGCGGCTCGCCGTGCAGAAAGCCGCGCAAATGATCGCTCGTAAAAGCTCCGACCGCCTGCGCCGCGAGTGGCGTGCTTTTGCCGAACTTCTTACCCAGCGAACGAAAGTTTGGTTTCGCCTCGAGCGTGACCAGCGCGTCGCCCGACGACGCGAAGCTGACCTCCTTCACGTTGAGCTCCATCTGGAGCAGCGGCACGAGCGACGCCAGCACGGCCTCGTCCACGTGCGGCGCCACGCACACGAGGCGGGACAGCGGCTGCCGAACCTTGATCCCGACCTCCTCGCGCACCGCCCGGCCGAGCCGCGCCAGCGTGCGGATCGCCTGCATGGCCGCATCGAGTCCGGCATCGCCACGCTCGCGCATGGGATCGATGTACGGAGCCAGATGCACCGACTCGCCCGTGAGCTCGCGATGCACCCAGTCGCTCACGAAGGGCGCGATTGGGGCGAGCAGGCGGCACACGGCCACGAGTACCTCGCGCAGCGTGGCGAACGCCGCGCGATTGTCGTCACCGTCGACGTCGTAGAACCGCGAGCGATTGAGCCGCACGTACCAGTTCGCCAGATCGTCGTCGACGAACTCGATGATCGCGCGCGCCGCCGCGGTCGCATCGTACGCGCCGAGCGCCTCGTCCACTGTGCGCTCGAGCAGCGCGACGCGGCTGAGCATCCACCGATCGATGATCGGCCGATCCGCCGGCGCGGGATCATCAGCCGAGGGAGACCAGCCGAAATTCGCGTACTGCGCGAAGATCCCGGTATAAATGTTCTTGAACGTCCGCAGAAAGCGCCCCGCCTGTTCGGCGAGCACACGTTCGTCGAACGCGCGCGGCACCCAGACGTTGCTCGACGCCATGAAGAACAGCCGCACCGCGTCGACACCGTGCCGGCTGATCACCGCCCAGGGATCGACGATGTTGCCGCGGCTCTTCGACATCTTGAGCCCGTTCTCGTCGAGCACCTGGTCGTTCACCACGACGGCGCGATACGGCGCCGCCATGCCATGGCCGGCGTTGTTCGGCAGCGCGTCGCCGAGCGCCGTGGCGATCGCCAGCAGCGAGTAGAACCAGCCGCGCGTCTGGTCCACGCCCTCGGCGATGAAATCGGCCGGATACTGCGCCGACACGCGATCACGATTCTCGAATGGATAATGCCACTGCGCGAATGGCATCGAACCGGAGTCGAACCACGTGTCGATGACCTCCGGCGTCCGGCGCATCGTGCCGCCGCAACCGGGCACACGGCAGCCCCACGTGTAGGCGTCGATGCCCGGCCGGTGCGGATCGAAGTCGCGCGGCAGCGGCTGCCCCGTCCGTTCGGCGAGGGCAGCGTAGCTGCCGATGCATTCGACGTGCGCACTGTCGGCGTCGCAAATCCACACCGGCAACGGCGAGCCCCAGTACCGGTCGCGTGAGATCGCCCAATCGATGTTGTTCTCGAGCCACTCGCCAAAGCGGCCCGCGCCGGTCGCCGGCGGATGCCAATCGACGCGGGCATTCCGCGCCAGCATCGCATCGCGCACGGCGGTGGTGCGCACGAACCACGACGTGCGCGCGTAGTAGATCAGCGGCGTGCCGCACCGCCAGCAGTGCGGATACGAGTGCGTGATGCGCAACGACTTCCACAACACGCCCCGCCGCTTGAGCTCCTCGATGAGCAGCGCGTCGGCGTCCTTGACGAACAATCCCCCGACCACCGGCATCGACGCAGGAAATTCACCGCGGGTGTCCACCGGCTGCAGGAATGCAAGGCCGTGCCGCTTGCCGGCGGCGTAGTCGTCCGCGCCGAATGCCGGCGCCATATGGACGACGCCGCTCCCGTCCTCCGCGGAAACGAATTCCTCGCCGACGATCACCTCGTGCTCGGCGCCGTCCGGGTACGGCAGCCAGTCGAACGGCCGGCGGTACCGGAGGCCCACCAGCTCGGCGCCGCGCATCGTGCGCACGTGCTGCCAGCGGTTGTCGTAATCGTCGCCGAGCACGGCACGGACGCGTGAGGAGGCGAGAACGAGCGTTCTCTGATCCTTGTCCTGTTCCTGGCGCACGAGCTCCACGTACTCGAGATCCGGATGCACCGCCAGCGCCACGTTCGAGACGAGCGTCCACGGCGTCGTGGTCCAGACGAGGATGCGTCGCGCGTGGGAAGCGGATGGTGGAGAGACAACAGCCCCTGCCGGCGTATCCGCTCTCCTCTCATCACTATTTTCTAACTCGAGCGCCACGTACACGCTCGGATCCTCGACGTCCTCGTATCCCTGAGCCAGCTCATGGCTCGACAGCGCCGTGCCGCAGCGCGGGCAGTACGGCAGAATCTTGTGGCCGCGGTACAGCAGCCCCTTGTCGAACATCGCGTGAAGCGCCCACCACACGCTCTCCACGTAATCGTTGCTGAACGTGACGTACGGATGCTCGTAATCCAGCCAGTAGCCGATCCGCGCGCTCAACCGCTCCCAGTCGGCGCGATACGTGAACACGCTGTCCCGGCACCGCCGGTTGAACTCCGCCACGCCGAGCGCCTCGATCTGCTGCTTGCCGCTGATGCCGAGCTGCTTCTCCACTTCGATTTCGACCGGCAGCCCGTGCGTATCCCACCCGGCCTTCCGCGCCACGCGAAAGCCCTTCATCGCCCGATGCCGGCAGAAGAGATCCTTGATCGTCCGCGCGAACACGTGGTGAATGCCCGGCCGGCCGTTGGCCGTCGGCGGACCTTCAAAGAACACGAATGGCGGCGCGCCCTCGCGGGCCGCGAGCGTCTGCTCGAACAGCCGCTCTTCCTCCCACCGGGCGAGCAGCTCCAGCTCCATCTCGTCGGCCGGCCGATCGGGCGGCAGCGGGCGATAGCGTGTCATGCTCGGCGCGGTCATAGCCGTTCCAGCACGCCGCGAACCAGACGCGTCAGCATCGGCTGCGTGCGATTCGCCACCGCGATCACGCGCTCCACCGTCAGCGGCTCCAGCGCGTCCGGCAGACACATGTCCGTGATGATCGACAGTCCGAGCACGCGCATGCCCGCGTGTACGGCGACGAGAACCTCCGGCACGGTCGACATGCCCACGACGTCCGCGCCGATCGTCCGCAGGAAACGATACTCGGCGGGCGTCTCGAGATTCGGTCCGCTGACGCAGGCGTACACGCCCTCGCGCAGCGGAATGCGCTCGTTCAGCGCCAGCTCGCGCGCCAGCGCTCGCAGCTCGGCGTCGTACGGCGCCGAGAGATCGGGAAAGCGCGGACCCAGCCGATCGTCGTTCGGTCCGATCAGCGGGCTGTCGCCGAGCAGATTGAGATGATCGGCCATCAGCATCAGCTCGCCCGGCGCCCACAGCGGGTTCACCGTACCGCACGCGTTCGACACGATCAGCGTCCGCGCCCCGAGCGCACGCATCACGCGCACCGGAAACGTCACCTGCTGCAGCGTGTAACCCTCATAGCGGTGAAAGCGGCCCTGCATCGCCACGACCTGCTTGCCGCCGAGCGTGCCGCACAGCAATCGGCCCGCGTGCGACTCGACTGTCGAGAGCGGAAAACCGGGAATGTCCGCGTAGTCGATCGTCGCGGCGGCGTCGATCTCCTTGGCGAGATCGCCGAGGCCCGTCCCGAGAATGATCGCAGCGTCCGGGCGCGCGCCGAAACGGGCGCGAATGCCGTCCGCGGCGCGCGCCGCAGCTTCCGCCGTGTGCAACGGTGGCATCGCCTCCGCGGCGCGACGCGACGCGGACGGCACGGTCTGAGTTCCCGAGCTCATTCCTTGAGCAGCGATCCGAGCCACGCCGGCGATCCGTCCGGCTCGGTGCGCGCATTCTCCGCCGACGGCGGTGCGATCTGTTCGGCGGCCGAAATCTCCGCCAATTGCCGTTCGACCATCGTGCGGATCTGCGACAGATACGCGCGGCGGGCCCGATCGAGACTCGCCAGCTGGTCCTCCATGCGGCGGATCTCGGTCCGCGCGTCCTCGATCATGCGCTCGGCGTCGGCGCGCGCCTCCCGCAGAATGAGCTGCGACTCCTTCTCGACCTGTTCGCGAATTTCGCCGCGCAGCTGCTGCGCCGACACGAGCGCCTCGTTGATCGCCTTGTCGCGCTCGCGAAACGCGCGCAGCTGCTCGTGAAATCCGCGGGCTTTGGCGTCGAGCTCCTGATTCAGGCGCGCGAGCCGCTCGAGCTCCTCGGCCACCTGCTCGCGAAACTGATCGACGCGCTCCGGATCGTAGCCGCGCAACGCGCGTCCGAAATCGTAGCGCCGAACATCGAGGGGCGTGAGATGAAAGGTCTCGTCGATCATGCGGGTCTCGCTCCGAAGAGAATCGTTCCGAGCCGGACGAAGGTCGCCCCTTCCTCCACCGCGATCTCGTAGTCGTTCGACATGCCCATCGACAGCTCCGTTGCCTCGTGCCCCGCCGCGACCAGCGCGTCACGCGCGGCGCGCGCCCCGGCGAACACCGACCGTAACGTGCGCTCGTCCGCGTCGAGCGGCGCCATGGTCATGACGCCGCGTACGCGAATCGAGTCGAGCGCCTTCAGTCGTTCCGCTTCGCCGCGCCATTCCGGTTCGGCGAATCCCCCCTTGCTCTCCTCACCGGCCACGTTCACCTGCAGCAGCGCGTCGATGGTGCGGCCTGCCGCGCGTCCCATTTCGTTGACCGCGTCGGCCAACCGGCTGCTGTCGAGGGCGTGGAAGAGGTCAAACCGAAGGAGGGACTTCACCTTGTTCCGCTGCAGATGGCCGATCAGATGCCACCGCACCGGCACCGACACGGCGTCCATCTTGGAGAGCGCTTCCTGGACCCGATTTTCGCCGACGTCCTCGAGCCCCGCATCGACCGCCGCCTGCACCGCATCGGGACCGTCGGTCTTCGTGACCGCGATGATCCTGACCGTCTGGCCATGACCGCCGCGCCTCGCGGCCGAATCAATCCGTTCACGTACCTGGAGCAGCCGGTCCGCGAGCTCAGGAAACGGCATAACGCACCAACTTACCGGAGGTTACACAGTGAATCAAGGGAAGCGGCCACTGCCGCGGAGGGGTTGGGAATGAGCGTCCATCGCGGACACGACAACACATCCAAAAAGTAGTCGTTGACAGGATCGAGCGACGGGTGCACCGACCGTCCGCGTTGCCACCCGCCGATGTCCGCCGCGGCTCGACGCACGGCCGGCGTATCAACGACGACCCGTGGTGCGCGGGCAGCAGACCGCGACGCGGACCCCGAATCGGCAACCAGAATGGCTCCGGTCAGTCGCCAGCCGCTGCCAATGCGATCGCGATCGGACGCCGCAACGCTCAGCGCGACCGCGATTGGGCGACTCAGCTCGTGTGCGCGTTGCGCGATGCGGCGCGGCAGCGCATCGAAATCGGGCATTGCGCTGTCGCCGACGAGACCATATCGCCGCTGCATCTCGCGCGCATACCACGGCGCGCCGAGCAGGGGCAGCGTCACGACCGTGACGTCCGGCCGCACGTGCTCGACCTGCTGCAAATACCACAATGGATAGGTGTCGTTATCGCCACCGACGAACAGCACCGCGCGCGGCGGTGCTTCGCGCAACAACGTCGACGCCACTTCGTGCGGCAGGCTCGCCTCCGGCTCGACGCGCCGATCGACGGCGGACCAGTTGAACGCCAACGCGACGGCGGGCACGATCAAGCCGGTCAGAGTCGGCAGCGTGAGGCGCTTGCTCAACGCCATGCCTCCCATTCCGGCCCATCCGCCCCACACCAGAAAGCTCAGGGCGTAGAAATAGTCGCGGTCTCGCGCCTCGTGATGCGCCGCATCCGGCACCATCGCCCAGGCGAACGACGCACCCGCCTTGAGATTGAGATACACGAGCACGCCGGCGGACCCGCACGCGAATAGCAGGACCATCGCGCGCCACGTACGCCGATCTACGTCGCGATGCCAGCGGGCGCCGTACCAGCCGAATACCACGAACAGCACGACGACGACAACCCGCGCCACGGTCGGCTGCACCGTCGGCCCGAGCGACAATCCAAACTGCCAGCCGGCGTACTCGAACCAGTTGGCGATCTGCATCCAGATCGGCGCTTGCCGCGGCCACATGCCCGCGACGTCGTATTGTCGGCGGCCAATTACGTACGCGAGCTGCTTGAGCGTTTCCGGGTTCGCCTGATTGATCGCCGGATCGTGCCGCGCTCGCACGAGCAGGATCAACACCGCGCTGCATGCGAGCACCGCCGCACCCAAGATCCCGCCCATCGTCGACCACCACGACCGACGAACGTCTGCGTCGCGGGCTGCAGCAACGCTCGCCCCGACCAGCGCAACGCCGACGATGGTGAGTGCCATCGAAAGGCGCCCCGCGCCGGCGATTCCGATCGCGACCCCGAACAGCGCGATACCGGCGCGCCAGTCACGCGTGCCGTCGACGCGCTCGGTCGCGAGATAGATCACCACCGGCGCGCCGACCAGCACGCTCAAATGGACGGGGATCGCGAGTGCGAGCAGATAGCCGGCGAGCACGATCCACCGGCGCTCGCCGGTGCGGCCGGCGCGGTCTGCCGCGGCGATCGCCGCAATGACGAGCAGCAGCGACGTCGCGTACACCTCCGTCTCGGTCGCGCTCTGCCAGATCGTGACCGTCGCGCCCGCAGTGATTGCGCACGCGATTGCCGCGGTCGGTGCGCGCGTACCACTTGCGATCCACAGCGCGAGCAGCGCAGCGGCGCCGGCAGTACAGACGGCCGCAAACAGATTGCAGGCGACCGCGAAGGGCAGAAAGCCGAACAGATGTCCCCACGCGGCGAGCAGCACGATGAACAGCGGCGTACCCGGCGGATGCGGGATGCCGAGCGTCCGCGCGGCAGCGATGAACTCGCCCGAATCCCAGAACGTGACGCCGGGGGCGAGCGTCGCGGCATACACGGCGAGCAGGACACAGCCCGCGAGCCATGCCGCTCGCCGCGACGTCACGACCCGATCTGAAGCTGTTGATTCTGTTGCGTGCCGCGGCCGGATCGCGCCGCCACGAGCTCGCGCACATCGGGCGCACTCACGTTGCGCCACAGGCGACCGTTCGAAGCCACGGTGATCGTCGACGTCTCTTCGGACACGACGAGCACGAGCGCGTCGGTCTCCTCGCTCAGCCCGAGCGCGGCGCGATGCCTGGTGCCGAGCGAGCGGTCGCTGAGCGACGCCTGCGACAGCGGCAGAATGCATCCGGCGCCGACGATCATGTCGCCGCGAATGATCACCGCGCCGTCGTGCAGCGGCGAGTACGGAGTGAAGATCGTCGCGAGCAGATCGGCGGAGACTTTGGCCTGCATCGCCGATCCCGACTGGATGTACTCGTCGAGCGAGACCTCGCGTTCGATGGCGATGATCGCGCCGATGCCGGACCGGCTCAACCGCTCCACGGCATCCGAGACTTCGTCCGCGATCTCCGCCTCGCCCATGTGCGCGAAGATGCGCGACATCGGAGATCGTCCGATCTGCGCCAGCGCCGCACGCAATTCTGGCGCGAATACCACGAGCAGCGCGATCAGACCATAGCTGAACACGAACGTCAGCAGGTACACGATCATTCCGAGCTGCAGCACGTAGGCAACGCCGTACGCCGCCGCGAGCACGATGACGCCAGCCAGTACCTGCATGGCGCGCGTGCGGTGGAGAATGAGCAGCACCCGATAGATCGCGTAGCTCACGATTCCGACTTCCAGCACGTCCCGCCAGCCGGCGTGCAGCAGCCGGAGTTGTTCGAGAATGCTCATGCGCGACCGGCCTGGAGGATCGCCCACGCCACGTCCAGCGCATCGCGCGATGCGCGAACGTCGTGCACGCGGAAGAGCCGCGCGCCGGCAACCAGCGCCATCACGTTCGCCCCCGCCGTTCCCGCCGCGCGGTCGGCCGGTATGTCGCTATGCGTCAGCGCGCCGATGAATCGCTTGCGCGACGCGCCGACGAGCACCGGCAGTCCGCACGCCACGAGGCGATCGAGCGCGCCGAGGACGGCCAGCGAATGCTCGGCGCGCTTGGCGAATCCAATCCCGGGATCCAGCACGATCCGCTCGCGCCGTATTCCCGCGCGCTCGGCCGCGTCGAGCCGATCGCGGAGCTCGGCAATCACCTCTCCTGCCGGATCGTCGCCGTACGTTGCATGCGCGAAGCTCGCCATGCTGGCAACGTCGCCCCGCGAGTGCATCAGGACAACCCCTGCCCCGCTCTGTGCGCACACGCCGGCCATGTCCGGATCCAGCCGCAGCGCCGAGACGTCGTTCACGATCGACGCGCCGGCGGCCAAGGCGTCCACCGCAACGACGGCCTTGACGGTGTCCACGGATATCGGCGTGTCGGGACATTCCGCGACGATCGCATCGATCGCCGGCAGCACGCGGCGACGCTCCTCGTCGGCGTCCACGCCCTCCGCCCCGGGCCGCGTCGATTCCCCGCCCACATCGAGCACGTCGGCGCCTTCGTCGACGAGACGGGACGCGTGCCGGCGAACATCGTCGATCGTACGCAATCGTCCGCCGTCGCTGAAGCTGTCGGGCGTGACGTTCACGATTCCCACGATGCGCGGTCGGTCGAGCGTGAGACGGCCGGCGGCGAATTGCCATTCCATGGCGCGAAAGCTAGACGGACATGCGGGTGAAGCAGAACGGGAGCCCGCGCGGGCTCCCGTTCTGCTTCATGTGTCGCATTTCACGAGGATGGATCCGTCACGCCGGACTGGGTTCCGGACCGCCGAGCAGCGGCGGGTTGCTGCGCTTTGGCTCGAGCACCGGATGCGGGATCGGGACCGGCGTTGCCGGCGGGGCGCCGGGCGTCCGCGGCGGCAGCGCTTCACCGCGCGCCAGCGTCTCGATGTCCTGGCGTGTCAACGTCTCGCGCTCGAGGAGCGCGCCAGCCACCTGGTGCAGCAACTCGATGTTTTCCTGGAGCGTTTCCATCGCGCGCTGATACGACCGGTCGATCACGCGCTTTACTTCCGCGTCGACCAGTTGCGCCGTCTGCTCCGATACTTCGCGGCGATGCTGGATCTCGCGGCCGAGGAAGAGCTCCTGCTCGTTGTCGCCGACGAGAATCGGACCGATTGCGTCGGACAGCCCCCACTGCGTCACGTAGCGGCGTGCGATCGACGTCGCTTGCTGAATGTCGCTCGCCGCGCCCGTCGTCACACGATCGTGGCCGAAGATCAGCTCTTCCGCCGTACGTCCGCCGTACGCCATCACGAGCCGCGCCTCGAGCTGCTGGCGGGTGACGGACACCCGATCGTCCTCCGGCAGCGTGAATGCGAGACCCAGCGCCCGTCCGCGCGGGACGATCGTGACCTTGTGCAGCGGATCGTTGCCTTTGACGCGCATGGCGCAGATCGCGTGACCGCCCTCGTGGTAGGCGGTCAGGCGGCGCTCGTCCTCCTTCATGACCATCGACTTGCGCTCGGCGCCAAGCATCACCTTGTCCTTGGCGTCTTCGAGATCTGCCATGTAGATCTTCTCATGGCTGCGGCGCACGGCGAGCAGCGCCGCTTCGTTCACGAGGTTGGCGAGGTCCGCGCCGGCCATGCCCGGCGTGCCGCGCGCCAACGTGGTGATGTCCACGTCGTCGGCGATCGGCTTGTTGCGCAGGTGCACCTTGAGAATGCCTTCGCGGCCTTTGAGGTCCGGCGCGTCGACGACGATCTGCCGATCGAAGCGACCCGGACGCAGCAGCGCAGGATCGAGCACGTCCGGACGGTTCGTCGCGGCGATGAGAATGACGCCGTCGTTCGACTCGAAGCCGTCCATCTCGACGAGCAGCTGATTCAGCGTCTGCTCGCGCTCATCGTGACCGCCGCCGAGCCCGGCACCGCGATGGCGGCCAACGGCGTCGATTTCGTCGATGAAGATGATGCACGGCGCGTGCGCCTTGCCCTGCTCGAATAGATCGCGCACGCGGCTCGCGCCCACGCCCACGAACATTTCGACGAAGTCCGATCCGGACATCGAGAAGAACGGGCGCGCGGCTTCGCCGGCCACCGCCTTGGCGAGCAGCGTCTTGCCGGTGCCCGGAGGTCCGACGAGCAACGCCCCCTTCGGCAGCCGTCCACCGAGCTTCGTGAAGCGCTGCGGATCGCGCAGGAACTCGATGATTTCCTGCAGCTCCTGCTTGGCTTCGTCAGCCCCCGCGACGTCGGCGAACGTGATCTTCGGCGTGTCTCCGGTGAGCAGCTTCGCCTTGGACTTGCCGAACGAGAACGCCTTCGCGCCGCCCGCCTGCATCTGCTTGAACAGGAACAGATAGAAGCCGATGAGCAGCAGCCACGGAACGAAGTTCAGAATCCACGTCGTGATCGACGGACTCGCATCCTTCGCATCGATCGCCACGTTCTGCGCGTTCAGCTTCGAGACTTCGATCTCGGAATTCTCGACCGGGAGCCGGACGGAGAAGTTCTTCACGTCCTGCCCCGCGATGTTCTGCGGCTGCTTCAGCGATCCGGTCACATCCTTGCCGGCGGTGATCGTCACCTTGGAGATGTTGCCGTGCGCCAGCTGATCCGAGTACTGGCTGTACGTGATCGTCTTGGCCGACTCGGACTTCTGGCCGGACAACTGGATCAGCACCACCGGAATCAGAATGATGAGGATCCAGAAGGACACGGTCTTCGAGAACCGTCCCCAGCTGAATTCCTTCTTTGGCTTCGGAGTGTTTGTGAGAGGCATCTACTGCAAGCTCGCTATATACGGAATGTGCCGGAAATTCTCTGCGTGATCCAATCCATACCCCACCAGGAACTCATTTGGTGCATCGAACCCCACAAAGCGCGCCGGATATCGGAGCTCGGTCGCGATGTGCTTGTGCAGCAGCGCACAAATCTCAACAGAATGCGGTTTCCGTGCCTGTAGCAGGTCGGTCAGCCGGCTCAGCGTACGGCCCGTGTCGACGATGTCCTCCACCAACAGGATGTGCTTTCCTTTCAGTTCGGTCTCCGGATCGTACAGGAGACGGACGTTGCCGCTCGATTGGGTGGAGTCGCCATAGCTCGACGCGACGAGAAAATCGACCTGGAGTGGCCGGCCGATCTCCCGCACGAGATCGCTCAGAAATATAAAACTGCCCTTGAGCAGCCCGAGCACCAGCAGCTCGCCGTCGGGATATGACCCGGTGATTTCGGCGCCGAGCTCGCGAACGCGCTCGGCGATCTGTTCCTTCGTGTAGACGATCCGGCGAACGGTTCGCCCGAGGAGTCGCGGGTCAGCGGCTGCGGTTTTCACAAATGAAAGCTAAACCCGGCCAGCCCGACCGTGCGGTAGCGTCCTCGCTTCGCCGCACGCCCGGCACCCAGACGATGTTATCGCCGGCCAGCACGACCGGCCACCCCCGCCGCGCGTGTCCGGTCACACCGGCTTCGGAAAGGCAACGTTTGACCTTGCTCGGCCGAGCGCCGGCGTGCGCCACGATCGTGTCTCCGGCGCGCCAGGCGCGTACGAACAATGGTCGGTCGGAGGGAAGCGATGCCGACCACAAATCCGCCGCCACACCGGGCGCCTCGGCTCTTCGAAACTTCCACGGTCCAACGCTGGCGCCCGGCGTGAGCAGTTGGGCAACGCCGCCAGCGACCGTCGAGGCTCTGCGCAGCTGGAAATGCTCGCGTGAGCGAGTCACCTCCCAGCCGCCGGACAGTTGTACGCGCGAGCCCACGCGTCCCTCGAGTGTAAACGCGGCCAATCGCCGTGTTCCACGACGATCGACGGCCAACCCGATCCGCGCAAGAATGGGCGGCCACAATACCGAAAGCTCGGCCGCCGACCGAGCCGCCAGCGACGGCGCGCTGACGTCCAGCGCCGTGCCGTCGTCGCAATGCGCGAGGCTGATCTCGCGCTCCACGAGCCTCTCCATTTCGGTGCGCCAGCGAGCGGCCTCGTGGCCGATCGTCAGCAATTCCGCACCGATCGACGGACGCACGCGGCGCAGCGCCGGAAGCAGGTCGTTTCGAACCCGATTGCGCAGAAATCGCGGCGACCTGTTCGACGGATCGTCCACCCACGCGAGTCGCCGCGCAGCGGCATACCGTTCGATCTCCGCGCGAGTGAACGCGAGCAGCGGCCGCCGAGCGGCGCCGGCATTCAGGCCCGCCAGACCGCGTGCACCCGCACCTCGCAGAATGCGCATCAACACCGTCTCGATCTGATCGCTCGCGGTGTGCGCGGTGCAAATTGGCGCGCAGTCCGCGCTCGCGATGTGGCGCAGAAAGTCCCAGCGTGCAGCCCGCAGCTCGGCCTCGCTACGCAACGATCGCGACGCGCGACCCGCTCTGCATTCGAGCGCGAGAGATCTCGCCCGATCCGCGACCAGCGCGCT
>Ga0070680_100000013_pt1 | contig 93815 bp, 94 predicted proteins | sample KBSC73BmetaG_FD_64672 | JGI IMG/M metagenome (GOLD analysis project Ga0070680, IMG submission 64672) | Corn rhizosphere microbial communities from Kellogg Biological Station, Michigan, USA - KBS C7-3B metaG | ecosystem: Host-associated > Plants > Roots > Rhizosphere | place: USA: Michigan...
CGCATGGGGCGCGAGGTGTTCGCCGCGGCGCGTCACCAGGGCGAGCTGCTGATCGTGCACGGCGCGGCCCACAGCAACGTGCCGGACATCGGCGGCGAGGCCTACTGGCGCTGGCTCTCCGCGGCCATTCGCGGAGGCCGCGACGCGAGCGGCGACAAGTCTACTCCCGGCTATCGAGCAGAAATACCACCGGCACCTTGATCGACTCGCCGAGCGTGTACTTCCACGACTCTCGCCAATTGTGCGAGATCGGGCTCGTGCGCGTGGGTGACGTGTAGGGCGTCAGCCCGTAACGCCGGGCGAGAATCACGAGCCGCAGCATGTGGAATGGATCGCTGACGAGAATCACCTTGCGCGTGGGCTCGGCTTGCATGAGCGCCGCGACATTCTGCAACGATTCATCCGTCGAGCGGCCGACATTCTCGATCAGAATGTCCTTTGGCGGTACGCCGTGCTCGATCGCGTAATGCTGGCCGACGGCGGCTTCGCTCGTGGTGTCGTGATCGCCAAAGCCGCCGGTGAAGATCATGTGCGGAGCCAGCCCGCGGTGCCAGAGCGCGATGGCGTGATCCAGGCGGGCCCGCAACACCGGCGAGGGGTGACCGACGTATTGCGCCGCGCCGAGCACGACGATCGCGGATGCCGGGCGTGCAGTATCGCGGTGCTCCCACACGAGCACGCCGATGAGCGACACCAGCCACGTGCCAGCCACGAGCGTGCCGAGCAGCCATCCCAGCCGCCACCAATTCGTTCGCCGCCGCGGAAGCATGCCCGCTCAACGCTCGCTATCGCTCGGACGCGAAAACACGATGGTCAATCGGGTCTCGTCCTGCGTGAGCATCGCCGGCTCCCACCCGCCGCGACTGCGTTCGTTCAGGAGGTCGGTCAACGCATCCTCGTCATCTCGCGTGTGCCGGCTGAGGCGCAGGATGACGGCCTGGTATTCTTTCATTGGCGCGAAATTACTAGTTTGCCCGCCATGGACACCACCCCCGTCTTCCCGACTCTGCGGATTGTTTCGCATCCGCTGGTGCAGCACAAGTTGAGCATTCTGCGCGATCGGGAGACGCCGACCAAGATCTTCAAGGAGCTGGTCGACGAGATCGCGATGCTGATGGCGTACGAGGCCACGAGCGATCTCCAGTTGGAGGAGGCGGTAGTGGAGACTCCGCTCGAGCGCACCACCGGCCGCCGCGTGAGCGGCAAGAAGTTGACGCTCGTGCCTATTCTCCGCGCCGGTCTGGGCATGGTGGAGGGGATCTACCGTCTCGTGCCGGGCGCGCGTGTTGGCCACATCGGCCTGTACCGCGACCACGACACGCTCGAGCCGGTCGACTACTACTTCAAGGTGCCCGGCGATGCGCCGGAGCGCGATTTCTTTCTGCTCGACCCAATGCTGGCGACCGGCGGAAGCGCCGCGGCGGCGGTAACGTCACTCAAGCGGGCGGGCGCAACGCGGATCCGTTTCATGTGTCTCGTCGCCGCGCCGGAAGGCGTGCAACGATTGGCGAACGCCCACCCGGACGTCGTGGTCTATTGTGCCGCGCTCGATCGCGAGCTCAACGAGCTCGGCTACATTCTGCCCGGACTGGGCGATGCGGGCGATCGGCTGTTTGGAACGCGGTGAAACGGTGGAACGGTGGAACGGTGGAACGGACTGACGTCTGAAATCTCGCGTCTTGGTAGTTCGCGTTCCACCGTTCAAGCGAAGCGCCCGCTCATCCGTTCCACCGCGTTTCGCATCACCCAAACCACTCCCGCGGGCAGTCGCGCTGCTGGCGCGCCGCGTCGATGACCCACTGCTGCGTTTGCGCGTCCACGATCTCCGAGACCACCAGATTGAACCAGGTGGTTGCAAGCTTCGCGTCCCCCACTCGCCTCCACAGCTCGCCGACGAGGTACGTCAGCACTGCTCGTTCGTCGCGCGCCACCCCGTCAAAGCTCTCCAGCGCTTCCTCGAACTTCCAGGCAGCCTTGCGCCGGAAGAACCGCTCCGCTTCGACATCCCCCTCGTCCACACAGCACCACGCAGCGCGCAGCAGCAGGTCTGCGACATGCCGAGCTTCCATTCCCTGCCACTCGGCCACCTTCGCCGCGGCTTCGTACTTGTCCGAACCCGTCATCGTGCCGCAGCTGATGCACGGTGCCAGCTCGTTCCACACGCGCTCCTTCAACACCGGCGACACTTCGGCTTCGTCCGTGAAATCGCGATCGGCTCCGGAATACCCACACCGGTTGCACGTGTGAATCAGATATGGGAGCGGCTGCGTGCCCGCGGCGCGCTCATGAAAATCGGTGCGCTTGCCACCGAATGAGTTCGTCGACACCACCGATTGCGAACGGAATCGCGTCTCGCAGATCGGGCATTGCAGTTCGACTTGCTGTAGCGTGGTCATCGGTGCCTCACTCTCGTCGTCCACTGCCTTCTGAGAGTGTGCAAAGGGAAAAACTGTGCCATGTACGAATGGGCGTGGCTCTTGTTCGCGTTTCCATGCGACACTATCATTCCGCGTCCGACGAGCCATTCGCGCCGCCTTCCCCGCGCCCCGGTCGATGCTGATCAACCTGCTGCCCGACTTCCTCGCCGTCACCGATAGCACCGATCGTCTCGCCGCTTACAACCAGTACTTCGCCGTCCACCGCGCGCTGCTCGAGCAGTACTGGCACAACTACGTCATCGATCCCGAAGGTCCGCACTTCACCGACATCGTGCGCGCCGCGGTCGACGCCGACCGAAGCGATCTCCGGGCCATGCTCGGCCGCATCGACGTCGTGGCGCTGGCGCGCAACACCGAGCGGCAATGTCGCGAGCTGCTCGCGATGGACACCGACGTGGATATCGTGCTCATGGTCGGCGTGGGCGCGGCGAACGCCGGAGAGCTCGTGGTCGGCGGTCAGGGCATCGCATTCGTGTGTCTCGAGCACTTCACCGGTGTCGCCAATCAGCACACCGACGGACTGGGACTCGATCCCGAGCTGCTGCCGCTCTGGCTCGCCCACGAAATCGCGCACGTCGTCCGTTATACGTCGCCGACCAGCCGCAGCGAGCTGCGCGACATCATCGGCGGCGCCGGGGGCAATTACTCGTACTGGGACACGGGACGGCGCGCCACACTTCGCGAGTTGCTGGTGAACGAAGGCCTCGCCGTGCACGTCTCGCAGGCGATCAGTCCTGGACACGCGGCCTGGGAATATTTCGGCTATCAGCGCCGACAATATGCGGACGTTCGGCAGCTCGAGTCGGTGATGGCCCGCGCGCTCGCCGGTGATCTCGACACCGCCGCGCTCGGCCTGCGGCTCCGGTATCTCTCCGGTGGAATGAGCGACGAAGCGCGGCGCATCGACCGGTTCATACTGCCGGAGCGTGCCGGGTACTATCTCGGAGCCCGGATGTGCGAGCGCGCGATCGACACGCACGGGCTCGCGTGGGCCGTTCGCGCCAGCGCCGCCGAGATCTGCGCGGTCGACGCGTCGAGCGCGGCGCGAAGTGCATAGTATCTAGGGCGCAATTCGCGCCGGCTTACTTGCCGACGCAGAATCGACGGAACACTTCGTCGAGCACGTCGTCCACGTCCACCACTCCGATCAAATCCTCGAGCGCCGTCGCGGCCTCGCGCAGGTGAACGGCGGCAACCGGCGCGGGAACCCCTTCCGTTCCCCAACGCGCCCGAAAGGCGCGCACTTCGTCCAGTGCTCGCGCAACGCCGTGCCGGTGACGCTCCGCGGTCAGCATCGGCGCGTCCGTGTCCAGGCTGCCCGCGCCTCTGGTCACCGTCTCGACGGTCGCTTGCAGAAGCGCATCGATTCCTTCGCCCGTCTCGGCGCTGACGCTCACGACGGGCGCGGCGACGATGGCCGAAGCACGTGCGGTGAATTCGCGATCGAGCGGCGCGAGATCGGACTTGGTGTGCACGACGACAAGTGCGGCCTCCGTGTGCTCCCGGCACGTCGCTGCCACGGCGTCGAGGCTGTTCGGATCGTCGGCGCAGGCCAGGACGACGGCCGCGCGCGACAGATACGACTCGCTCACTTCCACACCAATTCGCTCGACCGGATCGGTTGCATCGCGCAGACCGGCCGTGTCGACCAGCCGAAGTGGGATCGCCGGCGTGTCGATTACCGCTTCGATCGCGTCACGCGTCGTTCCAGGCGATGGGGTGACGATCGCCCGGCGCTGACCGAGCAGCGCGTTGAACAGCGATGATTTGCCGACGTTCGGCGCGCCGGCGAGAACGACGAGTGCCCCTTCGCGAACCAGCTCGCCGGCGCGAGCGGTGGCCAACAGCTGCTCGAGCGCGGCGATCGTCGCGTCTGCGCTCGAACGAATTCGCCCAGGCGCCACCGGCCCATCGTCTTCCTCGGGAAAATCGATGTCGTAAGCGATCAGCGCCTCGAGACCGATCACCGAGTCGCGCAACGCCATGATTCGCCGCGTGAGGCCGCCATCGAGCTGTTGCATTGCGGCCCGCTGCGCGGCTCCGGATCGCGCATCCACCAGGTCGCCGACGGCCTCGGCCTGAAGAATGTCGAGCTTGCCATTGAGCACCGCGCGCCGCGTGAACTCGCCCGGTAGCGCGAGGCGCGCGCCCTTGGCAACGAGCGCGGCGAGTACGGTCGTCGGTACGACGAGACCGCCGTGCGTGGTGATTTCGACGGCATCTTCGCCCGTGAACGACGCCGGCGCGTCGTAACGCACGAGCACCGCCTGATCGAGCTCGGTTCCATCGCCGCTTCGAATCGTCGTCAGCGTCGAGACTCGGGCCGCATCCGGCCAGCGTTCGGCGACGGCCCGGGCGATGTCGTGGGCTCGCGGACCAGAGAGGCGAAGAACGGCCAGCGCACCGCGGCCCGGCACCGTCGCCGCGGCGGCAATGGTATCAGAGAACTCGAATGGGCCGCTGCCGGCGCCGGCGGTCATCGCCCGGCGCCGGCGTTCGCCTCGTTCGCCGGAAGCTCCAGCGACTCTCCGGGTTCGATGATGCGCACCGCGGCCTTGAGATGGTGCGACTCGAGCCGCTTGCGAAGCCGGTTGATCGCATCGTGCGCCGTCGCGGTCACATGCCGGAACGTGCCCCAGTGGTATGGCACCAGCACCCGCGCCCGCAGCCGCTCGAAGAGGACGAGCGCATCTTCGTGCGTCAGGTGGCCGCGGCGAAAACCGGGCTTCCACCGCGGCGCGTATCCAATCGGCAGCAGCGCGAGATCGAGCTCGCGCCCCGCGTTCCACAGGACTCGCTCGACGAGATGATGCGTGTCGCCGACGAGCGCGGTGTCGCCGGCGAAAAAGATCGTTTCGCCGCCATCGATCAGATACATGTTGGCGTCGCTGCGCCAGCGGTCGAAGCCGTAGCGATTGCCGCGATGCGTTGCGCTCGCCGCGTGGATCACGAGGCGGCCCACGCTCGCCGATTCGCCTGGGGCAAGCGGCCGGGCGTGATCGTAGCCGAGCCGTTGCAGCCAACGCGCGATCACCGGCGGGGCAAACAGCGGCACCGAATGGGGCAGGCGTTCGATCGAGTCGAAGGAGAGATGGTCGGCGTGCGCATGCGTCAACAGGATCGCATCGAGCGCCGGCAGCGCATCGAGCGCGATGCCCGGGGGCGACACGCGCGGCAGGATCCGGCCCAGCCGCGGATCGAAGTTCGGATCCGTCAGAATGCGCGCGCCGCCCAGGTCGAGCAGCAACGTGGCGTGGCCGATGTAGGTGATGCGCATGACCTCGCGAGCCCCCCGTCGAGCTACGTTTGCTTCGCCGACAGCGATGGTGGCGGCAGCCCCGCCTTCGCACGGGCGCGCGACAACGTCCACTGCTGCGGCAGCGCCGCGATGTTCTGCACGGCGTAATACAGATTCAGCCCCGACGCAAAGTTGAGGAACATGACGGTGAACAGCACCGGCATCATGTAGCTCATCATCTTCGCCTGCGGGTTCGATGGCCCGGCGCGGAGTCCCATCCACGACAGCGCGAACATCGATGCGCCCATCACCAGCGGAATGATGTAGTACGGATCGCGCAACGAGAGATCGGGCAGCCAGAGGAACGGCACGCCGCGGAATTCGATGGTGTTCTGCAGCACGAAATACAGCGCGTACAGCAGCGGCATGGGGAGCAGCATCGGCAGGCAGCCCAGCATCGGACTCAGTGGACTCATGCCATGCGCCTGATAGATCTTCATCAGGGCTTCGCGCTGCTTTTCGGGCTCGTTCTTGTACTTCTTCTGAACTTCGCTCAACTCCGGTTGCAGGCGCTGCATCTGGATGCTCGTGTGCATCGACTTCTGGTACAACGGCCAGAGCAGGATACGGATGCCGATGCCGAAGATCACCAGCACCCAGCCGTAACTCAGGCTGAGCGTCGACTTCATCCACAACAGCACGCGCAGCATGATCGTGGCGAACGGCTGCACCACCGGGTGCAGCAGACCCGCATACTGATCGACGTTCTCGAGCCCGTTGCCGAATTTCAGCAGTCGCGCGAACGACTGCGGGCCGACGTAGAGATCGAACGCGAACGCACCATTCACGAGCGGCTCGGCCGTGACGGCCGACGCGGCGCGCGTGATCTTTGCGACGCGCGTGCCCCCGCGCATGGCGATGCCGTGGAAGATGGCGCCGGTGTCGGTGCCGATCGGCTTCATGAGCGCGACGAGCCAATACTTGCTGCGCACGCTCGCCCACTGCAATGACGATGTGTCGGTCCGAACGGCCGTGCTGTCGAGCTTCGAGAATGGCACACTGATCACGTCGCGGTGCGGCGCATGATAGACGTATGCCAGGTGCCGTAAGTCGTCGAGCGTGTCCGCCTCGGACGATCGAAGCGCGTTCGGCAGCTCGATCAGCAGCGACGATCCGCTCGGCGCGTTCGCGACGCTTCCGCGGATGTGCATGACGTAGCCGTCGGTCGACGGCTCGTACTGAATGGCGATCGCTGGCGACGCCGACGTGAGCTCCAGACCGGACGCCGACGGCTTCGTCGAGAACGCAACCGTGTCGAGCGCGATCGTGTCCGCGCCGAGGGCGATGCGGAAGTGAAGCAGCGGGCCTTCCGGCTGCGCGATCACGATCGGACCACTGTGGCCACCGCGAAGATCCTGATAGTCAGGCAATGTCACACGCGACGGCGCTGCTCCAGGGCTGACGATCGTGTACTTCGCGGCGCTCGTTGTGAGGACGGTGGAATCGGTGGCAACCACCGGCGTTGGCCGCGGCGCCGGTGCGGCCGGCGATGCGGTGCTTGTCGGCGCTATCGTCGCGGCCGCGGTTGCCGCAGGCCGTCCGGTGTCCACTCGTGCCGAGGACGTTGCGCCGCTCGGTGACGCAGCGCCGCGTCCCGCGATGCTGTCGGCGAGCGTGCTATCCATTGAGCGTGTCGCCGGCCGCGGACCGTGAAACACCAGCGGCGTGCCGACGAGCACGATCGCTACGAGGACGAGCGCAAGAAGAGTACGTCTATCCATTCAGTCGAACGTGATGGCTAGGGAACGGGATCGTAGCCGCCGGGCCGAAACGGATGGCAGCGAGCAATTCGGCGCACGGCCAACCAGCTGCCGCGAAGAGCGCCGTGGCGCTCGAGCGCTTCGATGGCGTAAGCGGAGCAGCTTGGATAATAACGGCACGAGGCGGGCAGGAGCGGTGAAAGCGACACCTGGTAGCCTCGCACCAACAGTACGAGGACGGTCTTCATGACGATTCACACACGGTTCATCCGACCGCCTCTTCGCCAGTCAGCCGGGTACGGATCGCCAGGACGTCCTGGCGGAGTCCGTCGAAGGTCGCGCGGTAAGCCTCGACACGCGCGCGAATCGCGACGTCGAGCGGCGGCTGCGACGCGAGCGCCGGCAGCAGCTCGATGCGAGCCAGCTCTCGTAGACGGCGCTTGAGACGATTGCGATCCACGGCGGAGTGATGGTGGCGCGGTACGACAATACCGATGCGCGAATGAACGAGAGGGGAAGCGATGACCCGGACGTCGAGATGTTCGGTCCGGATTCGCTTCCCCTCTCGAATGACGGTCTGTAACTCGACGCTCCGCGTCAACCTGCGTCGACGCGGAAATCCAAATCCGTCGTTATGCGCCTGCGTATTTGTCCGGGAGCTGGACGGTGAGCCGATTGCGTCCCTTCTTGCGCCGGCGGCTGAGCACTGCGCGTCCCCATTTGGTTTCCATGCGCGCGCGAAACCCATGGGTCTTGATGCGGCGCTTGTTCCGGGGACGATAGGTGGGCTTGCCCATGGACGACTCCAAATGACGGTGCGAACGACACTTCGGTGCAGACCGGTAAAGCTATTTGAGGCATGCGAGTCGGGCAAGAGTTTGGTCCGTGGCCGTTGCGCGGGGCGAGTCCGTGCCATTGGTGTCATTGCTGTTCAGCCTGTTGCGGCTGGACCGGCATCGTTTCAATGCAGAGAATCGCGAAGCGGCGGAGAACGGCGGAGAACGACTGAGAGGGCTTCAATTGTGAGGGGTTGAGGAAGCCATCGGCGACAACGGATTGCACTTCCGAGAACGCGCCAAGAATCTCGAAGTTCAGGTGCGGTGCAGTATTTCATCATTTGGCAACGCCCTCGAGCAACGCCCCTCCGCGCCTGTCCGCAGTGCTCCGCCGTTCTCCGCAGCCCCATCCCTACCGGAGCTCCGTGCGCCCTCGGAACGAATCCGCGCCTCGTTCGCCGGTTGTCGCCAGATCCGCGTCCCCAATGCAGTCCAACCGGCTTCGCCACAGCAGCCTAATCCCGCGCGACACGACGGACGACGCACCACGGACCCGACGACTAGACTTTTCCACACGGCCGTCCTAGCTTCGCTCCCCCGCCCTCGCTTTCTCGTTCTCTCGACATGACGCTGACCGCCCACGAAGCCTGGAGTCGTTTGCTCGATCGTGCCCGCCACGAGCTGCCCGAGCAAACCTTCAAGACGTGGCTCGAGCCAACCGAAGCGCTGTCGCTGAACGAAGGAACGATCTATGTCGGAGCACCCGATCAATTCGCCGCCGACTGGAACGAATCCAAGCACGCGGATCTCCTCGCCGGCCTCGCGCCCGTCGCCCTCGGCCACCCGATCACCGTCGTCTTCAAGGTCACCGAGGAGCGCCGCACTCGGCAACAGATGGACTTTTTTGTCGTCGAGCCGACAACGGCAAAACCGAAGCAGGCGGCGCAGAATGGCGGCACTATGTCGCCGCCATTGAGTGATCGATACACTTTCGATTACTTCGTGATCGGCAAGTCGAACGAGCTCGCGGCCGCCGCTGCCCACGCCGCCGCCCAGGCGCCCGGCAAGGTCTACAACCCGCTCTTCATTTACGGCGACACCGGGCTCGGCAAAACCCACCTCATGCAGGCGATCGCGCACGAGATCGTCGAGCGAAAGCCCGATACGCGGATCACCTTCATAGGGACCGAGCAGTTCACAAATGAATTCGTGTCGGCCATCCAGAACCGCACGATGCCGGATTTCCGTCGCCGGTACCGCGAGACCGACCTCCTGCTCGTCGACGACGTGCATTTCCTGAAAGGCAAGGAAGGCTTTCAGGAGGAGTTCTTTCACACCTTCAACGCGCTCTACGAGGGCGGTCGCCAGATCGTGCTCACCAGCGATCGGCCACCTTCCGAGATCGCCGGCCTCGAAGCGCGCCTGGTCTCACGTTTTCAGTGGGGTATGGTCGCCGACGTCGAGCTGCCGGACCTCGAGCATCGTATCGCCATTCTGCGTCAGAAAGCCCACGTCGACCACCTCGAGCTCACCATCCCCGAGGACGTCGTCCGGTTCATCGCCGAGAACGTCCGTTCCAGTGTGCGCGAGCTTGAGGGGTCGATCATCAAGCTGCTCGCCTACGCGTCGCTCAAGCATCGCGAGATCACCGTCGACGTCGCGCGCGATGCGCTGCGCGACAAGCTCAAGCCGGCCGACGGGTCGCCGTCCGGTGCGCCCGCGCTCAACACCTTCGTCATACAGCAGACGGTCGCGAAGGAGTGGGGCGTCACGACCGATGGCCTTCGCTCCAAGACTCGCACGAAGAACCTCACCGTTCCGCGCCAAGTCGCGATGTACATGATGCGCGAGATGCTCGGCATGCAGCTCGTCGAAATCGGCAGTGCCTTCGGCGGCCGTGATCACTCCACCGTGATTCACAGCCTCGAGCGCGTTGCGGCCATGATCAAGGAGGAGCCGTCGTTCGCGCAGCGGATTGGAAAGATTCAGGCGGCGTTGGAAAGCTTGCGGAATTGAACACCCGCTCCACGCATTTCCACACCCTATCCAGTAGATTGCCGCCGACGTCGGTCCGTTACCTGAACAACTTTTGTTGCTCACACGTATTCCACAGCAGGTGCTATGGTTGAACCGCTTGAGACAATGTAACTTCCAGCGGTTTTCCACCTGCCCACAGTCTCTACTACCGCTACTAGTTAATTGCTCTATAAAGAGCATTAGTACCGGTGCGCTGTTTTGCACAACACAGGAGCCGTGATGCGGTTTACGATCTCCCGGGAAAAATTGCAGGAAGGTCTTGCCGCGGTTACCGCGAGCATACCGGCGAAGACGACGCTGCCGGTGCTCGCGAACATCCTGGTCGAGGCAACAGACAAGGGAATCCGGCTCTCGGGCACGGACCTCGATATCGCGGTGACGACCGAGGTGCCAGCGGACGTCGAAACGCCCGGTGCCATCACGATTCCGGCCAAGAAGCTGAGTGAAATCGCCCGCGAGCTCCCGCCCGCTCCGGTGCGGATTGCCGCCGCCGGCGAACAGCGCGTCACGCTCGACTGCGGCCGGTCGCACTTCAAGATCCTCGGACTGCCGCGCGACGAGTTTCCCGCCTTTCCGAACGTCCGGTTCGCCGAGAGCTGGCGGATTCGCTCCGGAGACCTCCAGAAGCTGATCGAGCACACGGCGTTCGCGGTGTCCAACGAGGAAAGCCGTCCCATTCTCAACGGCGTTCTCTGGGAGCTCAAGCCGGAGCTCATGCGCATGGTGGCCACCAACGGTCACCGGCTCGCGAAGATGGAAATGCCGATCAAGTCCGGCGGGGCGCCGGCGAGCGACCTCATTGTGCCCCCCAAGGCGCTCGAGCAGATTCGCCGCCTGTTTCCCGCCGACGAGGAGCTCGAGATTGCGCGCGGGGAGAACCACCTGGGGTTCCGCTCGCCGTTCACGGCCGTCTACACGCGCCTGATCGAGGGGCCGTATCCGCCGTATCCGGAGGTTATTCCGAAGGACAACAATCGCGTCGCGATCGCCGACCGGACCGCGCTGACCAGCGCCCTCCGCCGCATGACGATCATTGCGTCGGACCAGACGCACCGCGTTCGATTGTCCTTCAATTCAGGAATGCTCAAGTTGAGCGTGCAGACGCCCGACCTCGGCGAAGCGACCGACGAGCTGGCGATCCGCTACACCGGCGACGTGCTCGACATCGGCTTCAACGCGAATTATCTGCTCGAAATCCTGCGATACATTCCGACCGACGAGGTGCGCCTGACGTTCAAGGCGCCGGAGCGCGCGGCCACCGTCGAACCGGAAGGGTGGGCGGATCCCGCTTCGTACCTTTGCCTGGTCATGCCGCTCCGCCTGCTGGACTGATTCCACGGCGAAGTCCGTTGCCGTCAATTGCCCGCCGACCACCGCCCAATGCGAACGCGGGCCCAAAGCGCTGAGCTCCGGAACCCGCGTTCGGTAATGGAACGGTTCGCCAGCCTGTAAGCCGGGTCCTGTGAGGCGATGTTCTGCCCCGGCAGTCATTCCTCTCGGAGCGTAGTCGCCTACGCTCTCCAGCAGCCTACCCGCAGCGTCTTGATCGAGGTGGGCGCCTCTCGCTGCTTATTTGGCCTTGCTCCCGCTGGGGTTTACCCTGCCACGCCTGTTGCCAGACGCGCGGTGAGCTCTTACCTCACCTTTTCACCCTTGCCCGATCCGAAGATCGTCGGCGGTGTGTTTTCTGTGGCACTGTCCGTCGCCGTCGGCCGAAGCCGCCGACGCCCAGGAGTTACCTGGCAGCGCGCCCAATGGAGCCCGGACTTTCCTCGAATGCACTCCGAAGAGCCACATTCGCGACTGCCCGGCTGACGAACCGACCCGAAATATAGGGACCAATGCTGCAGTCGTGACGCTCTCGTGACGCACCCTGTGTAGTGTTGTCGCCCGCTACCGCCGACGTTGGCGGCCGCGCCCGTCAATTCCATTACGCACGAGGTACGTATGTCACCCCGTCCCATGCAGCACACGCAACCGCTTCCTGTCGCCACCATGCTCACACCGCGTGAGCGCGAGGGCGTCGACGCCGCTGGCGTCGGCTCGTACTACACCTATCACCGAGACTCGGTTGCGGAGTTGTTCGACGACTTGAAATCTGCTCGAGCGACCGCCGTCATGGTCTCGGTCGCTCGATGCGAACCCGGTGTTCACCCCGGCGTTGCGGAGCTCGTTCGTGAGTTTCCCGCGGTGCCCACCATCGCCGTGGTGTCACAATCTCATTCCGGCCTGCTCCAGGCGGTGCTCTCGATGGGCTCCACTGGCGTTCGCCAGGTCGTCGACATCCGCGAGCCCAAAGGCTGGGACGAGCTGCGAAGCTATCTCCTCAAGACACGCAGCGACGAGCTCCAACGTCGCATTCTCACTCAGCTCGCGATCGATCTGGCGGGTGCCCAGCCCGATTGCGTTCGGTTCTTCCAGGAACTGTTTCTCGCGCCCCCGACCATCCGGACGGTGCGCATGTTCGCGGCGCGGCTGGACGTGCTTCCCAATACTCTCATGAGCCGGTTCTTCCGCGCTCGGCTACCGGCACCGAAGCAGTACCTGGCGATCGCGCGCCTCGTTCGCTGCGCGCGCCTGTTCGAGAACCGCGGCTTCTCGGTCGCCAACGTCTCCGACCACCTCGACTATTCCTCGCCGCAGAGCTTCGGACGTCACGTGGCCATTCACATGGGAATGACCGCGGTGGAGTTCCGCGAGCGATTCGACGGCGAAGGCATGTTCCAGCATTTCCGCGAGAGGCTGATCACACCGTACCTCGAGGAATTGAAGCGGCTGCGTCCGCTGACACCGTCACTGGGGACGATGTATGCCGCACACCTTCATCGCTGATTGCAGTCGGCTGCATCTGGCAAAGTTGCTGCATTGCATGACTCTGTCCGCAGACAGCAGTCACGACAGGGCCACGAACCCAGCAGGCAGTCCAGCGATCCGATGTTCGAAGCTTCCGATGACGACGAACGGCGCGTGCTCGACGCGTGGACGCACGACCAGGGCCGCGGACGCGAGCCGACTCGCGAGCGTGGTGTACTCGTGACCGCGGCATTGCGCGCACTCACGCAGTCGACGTGCGGAGTCGTGCAGATGGCGGCCGCCGCGGCGGTCTTCGGAGCAACTGGAGCCGCACACGACACTACGCTCGCCGAGCTCGTCGCGGATCTGGATCACCTGGAAGCGGCGCTGCTCTCCGTCCTCGTGAGGTCCGGTTGCACGGGCGACTCGACACCACGCGGCTCGCGCGCATCTGCGCAAGACGTGCATGACCGCTGCAGCATTGCGCGCACTGTGGCGATCGCCGCCTATGGGCAAACGATGGCGACCCGTGCGAGGTCGCGGCTGCGCAGCGCTCGGCACGACATCGTGAACGCCATCGGAGCCGTTCGCAATTCTATGCTGATCATGGACGACGAGTCCGCAAGCGACGGACGAGAGAGGCTTCGCACGATTGCCCATCGCAACTCGCGCCGATCCGAGGCGCTTGTCCGATCCTGCTTCGCTGATGATTCCGTGTTGACGGGCGCCGTCGGCTGGGCTGAGATCGACCCCGATCGCGAGTCATTTCGCGAAGACTCGAGCCGCGAGCTACCCGATCACGCGATGATGGATGTTGCGGCGGCGCTTGCACTCGCGAGCGTGATCGAACGCGCTGGCGCAAAACCGACGAGCTCCGCCGGAATGGTGGAGTTTGCGCCGCCAGCTGATTCGCCGCTCTGGCGAGCGGAGGCATTGGCTGCTTTGCAGGAGCTTGCGACCACGCTCGGCGCCCAATTCGAAAACGACGCCGAGGCCGGCGCGGTTCGGTTCCGGCTCCCGTTAATCGCTCGACATTCTCGCGACGATCTCGGTGGCTCGGGCGAGAGCCACGACCGCAACGCCGTCGGCTTCTAGCGATTCGCGGCCTCCCTCCTCGCGATCCACGAGCGCCAGAACGCCCACGACGACGCCATCCGCCGCGCGCACCGCGTCGATGGCCTTCCGAGCCGAGCCGCCGGTCGTGATCGTATCTTCGATCACCGCCACACGATCGCCGGAGCGAAAGGGTCCTTCGATCAGCTTGCCGGTGCCGTGCGCCTTGGGCTCCTTTCGCACGGTGAAAGCACGCAACGGGTTGGTTGACGTCGCGCTGGCGTAGCTCATGGCGCAGGCGATCGGGTCGGCCCCCATCGTCAACCCGCCGACGGAATCGACGTGCCAGCCGGCATCTTTCACTGCCGCCAGAGCCAACGGGCCGATGAGCGACAAGCCCTCAGGACTCATCGTCGTCATCCGCGCGTCGATGTATAGCGAGGACTGCCGCCCGGATGCTAACGTGAACGTGCCGCGCCGCGCGGATCGCGTGGCGAGAAGGTCGAGCAGATCGTCTCGGCGAATGTTGGTCATGAAGTGTGCGCGGGTCGTACGTCTCACAGGATCCCTGGAATCGGAAATATGGCGCGTTCGGCGCTGGCGCGGACATCCGCCGGCGGCTTTCCCGTTCTCCTCAGCATCGCGCTGCTGCTCATGATCGGCGGGCTCGTGGCCAGCGATCGTGCTTTGGCGCGTTCGGGAGCAACCGCGGCGCGGATCGATGCCGAGCAAACGCGGTTTGGCGTATCTAAACTGCTGAGCAATCCACTCGTGGATCTCGGCGGGATCTCGGACGGACTTGGGCGAGATTCGTCGGCGGCGCACTTCTCCGAGCTGGCTGAAGCGTACGCCCGCGCATACCCTGCCGTGTTGCGTCTCTGGGTCACTGACGAACGCGGCGACGTTGTGCGTGACACGACCTTCATCACCGGCTCACCCAATGCAGCCGCGGCCGCGCATGTGCGAACGCCGCCGGTGCGTGAGCGTGGCATCACGGTCGTGAACGGCGGGCCAGGGACCGTTTCGGTGCTCGAGCTTGCATCGCCTGGGATGACCGCGAACGGCCGGCCGCTGCTCGCGCGCTCGATGATCGACCCCGACGCGCTGCTCCGCGGCACCCTTGCGGCTGGTCCGCAGGAGAGATCGGCGTCTGCGGTGGTCGCCGGCAGCGATACGCTGGTCGTGGTTGGCGATCGGTCGGCGTGGCGCGGTGATTTGACGTATGCCGCCCCACTCAAACTGCCGTCGAACACCGCCATCGTGCTCGCGGTGGCGCATCACCACGGCGTCGGCGCGTTGCGGCCGGTGCTTTGGGGGCTGAGTCTCGCGACACTCGTCTTTTTCGCATTCGGCATGTTGCGTGAGCGCCGCCAGGCGGCGCGAATGGCCGAACGATCGGCGGAGCTGGAGCGTCTGTACAGTGAAGTGGCTCGCGCCAATACCGCGAAGAGCGAATTCCTCGCGAACATCTCGCACGAGCTGCGAACACCGCTGAATGCGATCGTCGGTTTCGTCGAGTTGCTCAAGGACGGCGTGTACGGGGATTTGTCGCCGCGCCAGGTCCCGCCGGTCGACCGCATCGCCGCGTCGGCGACGCATCTGCGCCACCTGGTCGATCAGGTGCTCGACATCGCGAAGATCGCTGCGGGGCGGCTGGAAGTACATCCAGAAACACTCATCCTTCGCTCGTTCGTGCTCAACATTGCCAGCGAGCTGGAGTCCCTGGTCAACGAGCGAGGATTGAGCTTCTCGATTGCCGTGGGTGCATCTTTGCCGCGCATTCGCACGGATCCAACGCACCTGCGGCAGATACTGGTGAATCTCATCGGCAATGCCGTGAAATACACGCCCAGTGGCGGCATTGCGGTTCGTGGACGGTTTATCGGAGCGCCGAGTCAACCAGCGGTGGCAGGCGGTCGCAGAAACACGCCCGATGACTCGACTCTCGTCACTCAATCGCCGGACCCGCGGCGGCCGTGGATCGCATTGCAAGTCGTCGACACGGGCGTCGGCATCGCGCCGGCGGATCAAGCGCGAATCTTCGAGGAATTCGAACAGGTGAATGCGGGCCCGCGCGGCGAGTCGATGCAACGAGGCACCGGATTGGGGCTCGCCATCTCACGGCGCCTGGCTCAGTTGCTCGGCGGCGACATTCGCGTCGACAGCCAGGTCGGCAAAGGCTCGACGTTTACGCTCTGGATTCCGGTGCACCCCACCGACCTCGAGCCCACGGTCCGCGCGGACACGCCACACGCGGACGGAAGCACGCCGGCGATCTCCGCCTGATCAGCTCTTTCGGGATCGACCGAAGAACGACGCGATCTTCGCACCGATGCCGCTCTTCTGATCGTCATCGGGTTGCTCGACAGCCTGTTGAAATTCGGAGGCGAACGCGAGGACGTCCGGAAACCGCTGCCCCGGCTGCTTGCTCAGGGCGCGCATGATCACTGATTCGACGGCGGTGGGGAAACGAAGCCCCGCCTTCGCCTGGTTCAGCGGAATCGGCGCTTGCGACAACAACTGCGAGAACATCTCGCGCGGTGTCTTCGCCGGGAACGGCAAACATCCGGTGAGCAGAAAGTACGCGATCGTCGCGAGGCTGTACTGATCGGCCGGAGGTCCAACGAGCTCGCCGGACAAAGCTTCGGGCGCGACGTACATCAGCGTGCCGACGAAGAAGCCCGCACGCGTGAGTCGCTGCTCGGGGGCGATGTCCGTATCGGTGGCAATGCCGAAGTCGAGCAGCTTCACCTGACGCGTCGCCGGATCGTACATGACGTTGTCCGGCTTGAGATCGCGGTGCACGATGCCGACGGCATGCGCCGCGTGAACGGCATCCGCGATCTGCCGCACGATTTCACAGACCTCGTCGAGCGGCAGCGCGCCTTTGCGCTTTGCATACTTCTCGAGGATCTCGCCGGTCGCCCATTCGATGGCCAGAAAGTGCATGCCCGGACTCGCCTCGCCGATCTCGATCGTGCGGACGACGTTCGGGTGCTGCACTCGCTCGCCATATCGCGCCTCGCGCAGGAATCGGGCGACGGCGGTGCGGTCCTGACGCAGCTTTTCGCGTAGCACCTTGATGGCCACGGTCCCATGATCCGCGTGATGTGCGCGGAAGACGGCAGAAGTGCCGCCTTCGCCGACCTCGCTCTGGAGCGAGTAACCGGCAATCGACTGACCGACGAGATTTTCCCGGGCCACGCGGCGAACCTAACGGCGTCCCTGGGGAGTGGCAAGCGAGCACCGCCAGCCCCATGGCCCGTCGCTTGACAAATTCGCAAAGCGTTCCTATATAAGGCCCCGCAAACCAAGCGGTTTGCCCAGCACCGCAGTGCAGGATCGATTCACCTCGTAGGAGGCAGCTCGAATGGCCAGAGGGAAGGTGAAGTGGTTCAATGACGCCAAGGGGTACGGCTTCATTGAACAGGACAGCGGCGAGGATGTGTTCGTGCACTTCTCCGCGATCAGCATGGACGGTTTCAAGACGCTCGCCGAAGGACAGGAAGTCGAGTTCGAGATCCAGAGCGGCGAAAAGGGACTTCACGCCGCGAACGTGGTCCGGGTCTGACCGTCGCCTCCACGAACAGAAAGAACCTGCACCCGCCCGCCCGCAATGGCGGGCGGTGCTGTTTTGAGGAGCAGAGGAGAGTGGATTGAGGATAGATCAGCAAGAAGACGGTTGAGGGTTCGAGGACTGGAGTTGAACTTTCATTGGATCTATCCTCTGTCCTGTTCCGTCTCTCCCCGCTGATCAATTGCTCCCACCGTCTCCACGTCTCTTCCTCGTCGACGGCTACGCGCTGATCTATCGCGCGTTCTTCGCGCTCATCTCGCGTCCGCTCACGACGAGTCGCGGCGAGAACACGTCCGCGGCGTGGGGCATCGTCAATTTTCTTCAACGGCTGCTCCAGACGCATCAGCCGGACTACCTCGGCTGGGTGCACGACTCGGGATTGTCCTTTCGCCATGAGCGATACCCAGAGTACAAGGCGACGCGCGAGAAGCTCACCGAGGAGCTGCAGTCCGATTTCGACCGCGGCATGGAGCGGATCTGCGCGATTCTCGACGCCTATCATATTCCGATTCTCTCATTACCGGGGTATGAAGCCGATGACGTAATAGGCACGCTCGCCCGGCGCGGGGTCGAGGCCGGCGTGAACGTCGTCGTCGTTTCAGGCGACAAGGATTTCCAACAACTGGTGCGGCCGGGCATCTGGCTCCTCAATCCGGGACGCGGCGGCCCGGCCAGCGTCGAGGAGCATTGGGTGAGCGTTGAGAACGGGAGCGAACGCCTCGGCGTGCCGCCGGCGCTCGTGACCGACTATCTCGCGTTGCTGGGCGACACCTCGGACAATGTCCCGGGCGTGAAGGGCATTGGCGAGAAGACCGCGCAGGAGCTCGTGAACTCCTTCGGCTCCGTGGAAAACATCCTGGCGCACGCGGGCGAAATCACGAAAAAGCGTCCGCGCGAGGCGCTCCTCGCGCAGCCGGATCTCGCGCTGCTGTCGAAGGAGCTCGTCACGATTCGAGAGGATCTGCCGGTCGAGCTGGATCTCGAGGCCATGCGGTTGTCGCAGCCCGATCTCGATCGGCTCCGCGCGCTCTATGTCGAGCTGGAGTTTCACAGCCTCGCAAAATCCGTCGCGGCCGCAGCCGCCTCGGCGCCCCCAACCGCCGCCGAATCGCCCGAAGCGCCACCCGCCGTTCCGAGCCACTACACGACCGTGGATACGCTGCCGGCGCTCGAGAAGGCGATCGCCCGCGCGAGACGGGCACCGTTCATCGCCGTCGATACGGAAACTGTGATCGATCCGGCGGCGCCGCAGGATGTCGATCCGCTGCGCTCGACCCTGGTCGGAATCACCATCGCCGTGGCGCCTGGCGAAGCGTACTACTTCCCGCTGGCGCACCGGGAACGCGTCGAGCAACAGGGTACGCTGGCACTCGGCGATCAGCCGGCGGTCGACGAGTCAGCGCCTGGTACGGCCAGGAAAACGCGCGCGAAGAAAGCGACCGAGCCGTCGAGCATCGCGGCGCGCGCGCTTGCAATCGGCGGCCATCGCATACGGAATCTCCCGCCGATCGAGAGCGCCGAATCGGCGCCACTCAAGGCGCTTCTCGAGGATGCTTCGGTTCGCAAAACGGCGCAGAATGCGAAGTACGACATTCTCGCGCTCCGCACGGCCGGTGTGACACTGCGCGGCCTCGACTTCGACACGATGGTCGCCAGCTACGTGCTCGATCCCGGCCGCCGATCGCACGGCCTCGACCTGCTGTCGCTCGAGTTCCTCGGCCACAAGATGACTTCGTTCGAGGAGCTGTGCGGCAAGGGCAGGGAAATGGTGCCGTTCGACCAGGTGCCGATCGAGTGCGCGCGCGACTACTCGTGCGAGGATGCGGACATGACGTGGCGGCTTCGCGAGCTGTTCGAGCCGCAGCTCGAGGCGCTGCAGCTGGCGCCACTGTTCCACGGCGTCGAGATGCCACTGATCGCCGTACTGGCGGAAATGGAGTGGAACGGCATCACGATCGATCTCGAGTGGTTCGCCTCGCTCAAGGAGCGGTTCGAGCGGGAGCGAAAGCGGGTCGAGCATGAGATCTACCAGGCGGCCGGCGGCGAATTCAACATCAACTCGAACCCGCAGCTTCGCGAGATTCTCTTCGAGAAGCTCGGGCTGCCGGTGCTCAAGAAGACCTCGACCGGCGCCTCGACCGATGCGAGTGTCCTGCAGCAGCTCGCCGACGAAGGCCATGCGCTTCCGGTGCTGCTGATGGAGTATCGCGAGCTGTCCAAGCTCGAGAGCACGTACATCGACGCGCTGCCGGCCTACGTCCATCCGCGTACTGGGCGGGTGCACACCTCATTCAGCCAGACGGTCGCCGCGACCGGGCGTCTCTCGTCGAGCGATCCCAACCTTCAGAATATTCCAATTCGACGCGAGCTGGGGCGCGACATCCGGCGCGGTTTCGTTCCGCGCCGCGGCTGGACGCTGCTCGCGGCCGATTACTCGCAGATCGAATTGCGGCTGCTCGCGCACCTGTCGAACGACCCGGCCTTCGTCGAAGCATTCCGCTCCGGCGGCGACATTCATCGCCAGACTGCCGCGCTCATCTTCGACGTACCGCTGGATCAGGTCACTAAGGACATGCGCGCCCGCGCGAAGACGATCAACTTCGCGACGATCTATGGCCAGGGCCCGCACGCGCTCTCTCGTCAGCTCAAGATCACCCACGCGGAAGCCAAGGAGTTCATCGACCGATACTTCCAGCGTTTTGCCCGGGTCCGCGAGTATCTCGACTCCATGGTCGAATTCGCGCGCGAGCACGGCTACGTGCAAACGATCTTCAATCGGCGGCGGTACATCCCTGAGCTCCGCGACCGAAACTTCAACATTCGCGCATTCGGCGAACGCACGGCAGCCAACTCGCCCATTCAAGGCTCGGCGGCGGACCTGATCAAGATGGCGATGATCCGGATCGATCGGCTGCTGGCCGAGCGGCAGCTCAACGCGCGCATGCTGCTTCAGGTCCACGACGAATTGGTATTCGAGATTCCTGGGCCGGAGCTGGACGACGTGTCCGCGCTGGTGAAATACGAGATGGAACATGCGGCCGAGCTCTCGGTGCCGCTGGTTGTCGATTTCGGAGTCGGCTCCAATTGGCTGGCCACCAAGATGGAGGCGTAGATCACAACGCGATGTCAGGCTGCCGCAGGCTGCGGTGGTTCTCGCAAATCGACCGACCGCCAGTCAGTGGGATCTCATGTGTTCGTGACGATGTGACGAGCTAAATCGTTGTCTAGCCGCAGCTTTGTATGCCGTGCCGTACTGGGCATCCCCTTTGCCTTTGTAGTCGACTCGGCATTCCACTCGGTCGTACCAGGAATCCTCGCCGTTGAGGCTTCACCCACTCCGTGGTCCTTCGCCCATGCGTCCACAGCGACATGGCTTCACCCTCATCGAACTGCTGATCGTCGTCGTGATCATCGGCATCCTTGCCGCGATGGCCATTCCGAAGTTCCAGGCCACCAAAGGCAAGGCAAGCTTTGCCGGAATCAAGAGCGATCTGCACAATCTGATGACCGCGGAAGAGTCGTATTTCTACGACCACGGCACGTATTCGTCCGACCTGGATTCGCTCAAGCTGAAGCCGTCACCCGGCAATCAGATCGTGATCGGAACCGCGACAACGTTGGGCTGGTCCGCCACGGCAACCAATCCGATCTCGTATCCGCACATGTGCGCGATGTTCATGGGCAACGTCGCCGCCGTCGCGCCGGCGACCTCCTCCGGTGACGTGGCCTGCCAGTAACGGATCGCCGAGTGGCGAGTCTCCGCGGTTCAAGGAATTCGAACGACGGCGCGACGGGATGATCCACGCCATGGAAGGCGGACTGTGGCTGCATCGCCATATCTGGAAAGGGCGGCCGCTCGCACATCTCGTGTCTACGAACAAGGCGGCGCTCCTCGCATACGGCGCAGCCGCAGGAATTCCGGCCGATCGACTTCAGTACAAACCGCTGAAGGATCCACGCACCGGCGTCCGCCGCGACGCCTGGCACTGGGATCTCGGCGGCCCGTTGTTGCCACCGCGATGAGCAGAAGCTCCGAGTCGACCGTTCGGTTTCACTGTCGCGCCGTTGCTGCCCGGTCAGGTACGCCCCGAAATACGAGCAGCGCGACGATGAACATCGCGACCACCGACAGCACCGCCGATCGGTACGCCAGGCCTGTGCCGATTCTCGGCTCGAGCGAATCGACCGTGATGCCCCAGATCAGCGGGCCCGATATTGCCGCTGCGCGAGCAGACAGCAGCATCAAGCTGAAGTAGCGACCGGCTTCGGCGTCCGGAATCAGCGTAAGCAGCACCGGCCGCTCCGCGGTCGGAACTCCCCCAAAATTGAGACCGATCATCACGCCGATCAGCCAGAACGCCCCCTTCGACGGCGCGGCCGCCATCGCGACGAGCAGCGCCACCCACACAACGAGGGTGAAGTTCAGCGAGCGTTTCGCACCGAGCCGGTCGACGAGAAATCCAAATGCGTAGCTCCCGAAGATCGCCGGAATCGTGAGCACGAGAAAAAGCGTGATCTCCGAGCCGGCCGCAAAGCCCACGGCTTTCACCGCGTAGAGCGTCATGAATCCAATGATCGTCCCGATCGCGTCCTGATAGAGGAACGAGGCAATGATGAATCGAAGCGCTCCGGGATATCGGCGCGAGTCGCGCAGTGTATGTGCGACTTCTCTAAACGCACGTGTCCAGTCGACCGGCGTGTCGCGCGGCGCCGGGTCGTGGTCGTGACAGAACACGAACAGCGGGATCGAGAACAACAGAAAGAGCGCCGCTGTTGGGACGAAGGTCGCCACGCGGCCGCCGGAGGCGGTGAACGGAATGAGCCGGTGCAATGCGTGCATGACACCGCTCGGTAGCGCGCCGATCACCGGGAGCGCCCCATTGAAGAAGGGCACGACCAGCAGCACGCCGACGATCGACCCGACATATCCGAGCGCGGTGCCGATGCCCGAGAGTCGGCCTTGTTCCTCCGGCGGCGCGAGCTCCGGCATCATCGCATTGTAGAACGGCAGGGCCGCCTGGTAGGCGAAGTTCGCGAGGGCAAAGGCGGCGAGGACCCAGAACAGCGTCGATGCATCGGCGTGCCAGCCGGTTGGTGCTGACTGCGGCGCGCGGACTTCAGCACCAATTCGCGGGAGCTGACGCTCGCCGATAATCCCGATTGCTGCCGTCGCGACGCACGATGCGAGCGTGAAACCCACGACCCACGACTTTCGCCGCCGCCGTGCGTCCGACAGCGCGCCGAGCACGGGAATGGTCACGATGACCAGCAGCGAACCGGCGGCCGTCGCCATCGCGTACAAGGTGTTCGATGCGCCGAGGTCGCCCACCAGCCACACCGAGAAGTACAGGGTGGCGACGTTCATCGAAAAGATCGTATTGGAAAAATCGTACAGCGCCCAGCTCGCCCGCTCGCGAGCGGACGTGCGGCCTGGAATTACTCGTGCAAGGGAAGGCCGTTCGATGGCGGGTTGCCGGAGCGATGTCATCCCGATATGCGTGCGGTTGACGAAACCGTGAAGACGACCAAATTAGGGCCGATGGAGCCTCACCGCCGCTCGAAGTATTGGCTGCTCGCCGCGCTGGTGCTGTTGGCGAGTGCCTGCGAGCATGCGCGCACTCCCCGCCGAACGGATTCCGTAGCAGCGACGGTGACGCAGAGCGCTTCGTCGACCGCCAGCGCTGCCTCGGGCAATTGGGACACGGGCATCGGTCCCGTCCTGCTGGTTGCGACCGATTCGGCAGACGGAGCATACGTCATTGCGCCGGACAGCGCTCGAGCCGCGTCGGAGCTCGCGCACGTGCCGAACCACGCCGCCGTCACGCTCTTCGGCCGCGGCGGGACCGTGCAGACTGCGGACTTGCCGGCGGTCGTCGACACGAATGTCTGCGCCGTGGCGACGCTCGATGCCGCGCCTCCCCCGCGGCCGTGGAGTATCGGATTCCTCGGCGGCGTCGTGGCGCCGCTGCCGATGGATTCCCTCGAGTCTTTTTCGACTGCGGATTCGGTATCGGTTGCAACACAGTCAATTCGGCTCGCGTCGGCGTTGCCGAACGACAGTGCCGGACGATTCACCGGCTTGCCATTCACCGTGGTCTCCATCTGGCGCTTTGCCATTCCAGCCGGTCAGGAAGTCGTCGTCGCAACGCTGTCGCGGCAGATCAACCAGGAGGCCACGCCGCTCCAGGAGCGAACGATGATCGTCGCCGAGCGCACTCCGTCACGCGACACGACCCTTGTTCCGGCATACACCGAGCGGTCCTACGGAGACGAAGACACAATCGAAAGCCGCGAGCCGCTCGCTGCCGCCCTGCTTGGTCCCGGGCGAACTCCGGCGATCGTGGTGTCGCATGACTTCGGGAACGCCGTTTCGTATACGATTCTCGAGCGCGCGGGTGACCACCAATGGCGTGTTCGCTGGTCCAGCGGCCGCCGACACTGCTGACTTAGAACTCGTCGGTGCGCGCCAGCGCGGCAGGCGCATGAACACGCCCGGCGACGCCGGCCAAGGCGGCTAACGTGAGCAGGTAGGGCAGTGCCAGGAACAGCTGATATGGAAGTGCCAGACCGAGTGCCTGAAGCAGGTACTGCAACGCGCTGGCGGCGCCAAACACCAGGGCCGCAACGGCGACCCCGGCCGGATTCCATCGGCCAAGCACCACGATCGCGATCGCGATGAACCCTCTGCCGGCCGACATGCCTTCGGCGAAGGTGCCGACCTGCGCGAGCACGAGCGTTCCACCGGCAACACCGCCGGTGATTCCGCCGAACAGAATCGCGTAGAGCCGCAGTCGGCGCACCCGGACACCTGCCGCCTGTGCGGCGGCTGGCGCTTCACCAACCGCACGCAGCGCCAGTCCCGAATGCGTTCGATACATCCACCACCAGAGCAGCGGCGTGAGCAGATAGACGGCGTAGGTCGGCACCGGCTGATCGAAGAACGCCGGCCCGATCTCGGGAATCGACGACAACACCGGAATACGTCGCGGTCCGATCGTCGGAATCGACAACGCGGCACCGGTCGCGCCAAAGAGTGCGCGGTACAGGGTGCCGGTCAATCCAAACGCGAACAGGATGACGGCGGTGCCGGTGATGATCTGGTCGGCGTGCAGCCAGAGCACGAACAGCGCGAACACGAGCGCGAGTGCCACGCCTCCGAGGATGGCGGCGGCGAATCCACCGGCAATGCCCCAGGTACGAGCGGCCACCGTTGCACCCAGAGCGCCCGCGAGAATGACTCCTTCGATGCTGATGTTGATCACTCCCGCGCGCTCCGCCACGACTTCGCCGAGGGCAGCCAACGCGAGCGGCGTGGCGGTGCGAACCGTTGCAGCCAGAAATGCGGTTCCGGGATCCGTCATTCAGCCGCGACGCGGTGCTCCGACGCGCCGTTCAGTGTTGCGGCGAACCGCACGCGGTCCACCGCGACGAGCGCGAGGATGATCCCGGCTTCGATGATCGAGACGATGACGGACGGCGCCCCAGCGTCGCGCTGCATCGCGGACGCGCCGGTTTCGAGCGTGCCGAAGAGAATGCCGGTGGCGATCACGGCGCCGGCGTCGAGTCTGGCGAGCAACGCGACGGCAATGGCCGTGTAGCCATAGCCGGGCGAGATGTTCTCGTACAGCGCGAACGTCACGCCCGATACCTCCAGGGCGCCTGCAATGCCGGCGATCGCCCCGCTGAGGAGGAATGCGTTGGTCGTCACACGATCGACGTCGATCTGCGCAGCCGAGCGCGCGGCATCGGGATTCGCGCCGACCAGTCGCAGACGAAACCCGGCGGCCGTGAAACGAACCGTCCACCAGACGAGCAGGCACGCCGCGATGGCCAGCGCGAAACCCAGATGCAGCCGCGTCGTCGGTCCGAAGCGCGGCAGCCGCGCCGTGTCGGCGATCGATGACGTTTGTGGATACACGTGCGTGGGCTCCTGTAATGGGCCGCGCACCAGGTACGAGATGAGGTACGATGCTACAAAATTCAGCATCAGGGTGCTGATCACCTCGAGCACGTGAAAGCGGGTGCGGAGCACCGCCGCGATGCCAGCCCATGCGGCGCCGGCGATTGCGCTGGCAGCAATCACCGCGGGAATCACGAGCCACGACGCCGAGGTACGACAGAGCAGCGCCACCCATGTCGCCGCCGCTGCCCCGACGAGAAACTGACCATCCGCGCCGATGTTGAACACGCCGGCGCGAAACGACACGGCGACGGACAATCCCGTGAGAATGAGGGGGGTGGCGCGAACGAGCGTGCCCGACCCGATCGCGTACCACGAGCCGAGCGACCCGCTGACCAGCGCCTGACCGGCGCGCAGTGGATCGACTCCCGTTGCGGCCAGAAGTGCGCCGGCCGCGAGCACCAGTACCGCGATCAGTGCGACGGCGAACCAGTACGAACGTCGCTGGGTGTCGACCATCACACGATCGTCAGGCCGCCGCGAGCGCGCGCTTGGCGCCGCGCAGTCGTCTGATCGCGGCAATACCGAACACCGGGCCCAGGGCCAGAATCGGGAACACCCAGCGCCAGCCGACCGAGTTCACCAACGGCGGAATGAGTTGTATCGACACCGTCGTGAGGAGAAAGCCGAGCGAGGTTTGAATCGTAAGCGCCGTCCCCACCGCGTGCGGCGGCACCGCTTCCGTGACGAGCGTGCTGAATTGCGCGGAATCCGCCACGACGAAAAACCCCCAGACCCACGCGAGCGGAGCTACCGCCCAGAGCGTCCGTCCAAACACCAGCGGGATGACGAGCGCGCAACTTCCGCTGATCGCCATCGCCAGCATCACGAGGTGTTCGCGTCCGCGCCGATCGGCGGCGAGTCCACCCCACACACACCCTGCTCCGCCGATCGCGATCGTGCCGAACGCGAGGAGCGCCTCCAGCGAACGGACGTGCGGCGTCGCCGCGGTTCCCTCGGCCGCCACGCTCGCAATGATGAACAGCGGAATCCACGTCCAGAAGGAGTACAGCTCGAACATGTGACCGAGATAACCCGCGGTCGCGAGCCGCCACTCTCGGCGTTCGAAAACCGTGCGGACCAGACTCCATTCGAACGGCCGCGGTGCGAAAGGAAATGGTCCGTCGAAATACGATGTGGCAATGAGCAGCGACGATGCGATGGCGCACGCCGAAGCGGTCAGGATCACGCCGCGAGCGCTCGCGTGCGGGAGCGCATGGACGAGATACGGCGTAGCCTTGCCGATCGTGAGCGCACCGACCACCGTGCCGATCGCGAATCCGCGCCGCGCGCGGAACCAGGTTGCCGCCATCTTCATTGCCGGCGGATACACGCCCGCCAGCGCGAACCCGGTGACGAAGCGCAGCAGCAGCGCCATTGCGAAGCCACCGGCGTACGCCACGCCGGCATTGGCCAATGCGCCGATCAGCGCCGCCGCCGCGAAGTACGGACGCGACGGAATGATGTCGGCCAGATTCAGGATCGCCGCGGTCGCCGCGCCGAACACGAATCCGAACTGCACGATCGTCGTGAGCCACCCGGCTTGGCTCGTCGTCAGCGACCATTGCCGTGCGAGTTGTGGCGCGACCGAGCTCGCCGCGAACCAGAGCGACATCCCGAGGAGCTCCGCCACGGCGAGCACCGCGAGCATGCGCCAGCGGACCGGGTGGCGTTCGTCAGGATCGAGAAGTGAGTTCGTCGTCATGTGATTCCCAGCATCGCTCGCCCCACGGTGTCGCGATCGATGGGGCACTCGCGAACGGTACCCGCATGAACCACGAGCACACGCGTCGCGAGCGACAGCACCTCGTCGAGATCGCTCGAGTGAATCACCACGGCTGATTCCGAAGTCGCGGCGGCGCGCAGTCGCGCATGGACCGCGCGCGTCGCTCGGATATCCAGACCGCGCGTTGGATTCTCGGCGACGACCAATTCTGGCGCACCGTCCAGCTCGCGCGCCAGAATCAATTTCTGCTGATTGCCGCCTGAGAGTGAGCGGGCCGGACGCTCCGCCGTTCCGCCGCGCACATCGAACGCGTCCACGAGCCGATTGGTTCGCCGTCGAATGGCGGACCAGGACATGACACCGCGGCGCGAGTGCGCGCCGCGTATCGCCACATTTTCGGCCAGGGTGAAATCGACGACCATGGCGTCGCGGTGACGATCCTCCGGAATGAATCCAATCGTCCTCGGTAATTCCAACGTGCCGTGGACTGGCGCAAGCCGTCCCGCCAAGGCACGAAGCAACTCGTGCTGGCCAGCTCCTTCCACCGCCGCGACACCGACCACGTCGCCGCGGCGCACGTCGAAGTGTGCGTCGCGAATCGCGGGCGCTCCGCGGACGTCGTCGAGGCCCAGCGCACTCGCAGATGCCACCGCCGCGCCGCGCGGGTGCGCGACAGTGCGCGGCGCATCCTCGCCGAGCTCCTCGCCGATCAACGCCACCGCAAGTGCCGACTCGGTGATCGAATCCGGTGTTGCGCGCAGCACCACGGTCCCGTGGCGCAGCACCGTGATGTCATCCGCGATCGACATTGCCTCGCGAAGCTTGTGCGTGATCAGTACGACGGCGTTGCCCCGGTCCGCGAACCTTCGCAGCCACTGAAGCAGCTCGTCGATTTCCTCGGGGGCCAGCACGGCGGTGGGCTCATCGAGGATCAGCAGTCGCGCGCCATGCGCCAGGGCCTTCACGATCTCGAGTCGCTGTTGTGCAGCGACCGGGAGCTCGCCGGCGATCGCGTACGGATCGAGTCGCAGGCCGGTGCGCTCACCGATCTCCTCGATGCGGCGAGCGACGGCCCGCGAGCGGTACCGACCTTTGCCTCCAAGCGCGACGTTCTCGCCGACCGTCATCGCCGGCACGTTGGTGAAATGTTGATGGACCATGCCAATGCCGGATCGGATTGCCTCGGCCGTCGTCCATGCGCTTCGGGACGCAGCACCGGCGCGTATGGATCCGTGATCGGCGGCGATCAGGCCGAACGCGATTCGCATCAGTGTCGTCTTGCCGGCTCCGTTCTCGCCGAGCAGTGCGTGAACTCCGCCGCGGTGCACGGTGAGCGAAACGTCGCTGAGCGCGAGCGTCGCTCCGAACCGCTTGGTAACGTGATCGAGCACCAGCAACACCTCGCGCGGCGCGAGTGCGGCGCTCGCGATGCTCACAATCCGCTCGGCGCGTCGACGAAGGTGGCCGACAGCCCGAATTTCACGGCGAGCGCATCCCCGAGCGCGCGTACGCCAAGCGTCTCGGTCGCATAGTGGCCAGCATAGATCACGACGATCCCGCGCTCGCGGGCCTCGACGGCGGTGTGATGCGGTCCTTCTCCGACGATGAGCGTATCGAGGCCGAGACGAGCTGCTTCAGCGAGGGTGGCGGAACTGGCGCCGGCTCCGGTGCAGATACCCCAGCGACGTGTCACGCGGTCGGCCTCGAACGCCGTCACGGAAAACGTCCCGCGGAACTCGGCCGCGATCGCAGCGGCCGCGTCGACGATTTTCGTCGTCGGCACATCGGACGTGCCGCTCAGTCCCACATCGATCGTCTGAAATCGCGCGAAACCACCCGATGGCGTGAGCCCGAGGCGGCGCGCGAGCAGCGCATTGTTTCCAAGCTCCGGATGTACATCGAGCGGCAGATGCGCGGAATACACGGCGACATCGTGCGTAATCAGCGCCCAGAGGCGCTGATGACGGAATCCGACGATCGGCTGCGCGCCGCCCCAGAACATGCCATGATGTACGATCAGCAATCGGGCGCCGGAGTTGATCGCGCCGTAGGCGCTGTCGGTCGAGAAGTCGACCGCGGTGGCGATTCGCTCGATGTCGCCGACGTTTGCCAGTTGGAGACCATTCACCGCTCCGGGATAATCCGGAATCGACGCAATGTTCAACGTGCGATCGAGATCCTCGACGAGCGTGGCGAGTGCCGTCATACTGCTTACGGCGTCGCCGGCGCCTTGGCGAGCTGCGGCGCGATCGTGAATTGGCCGGAGAGCATCGCGCGCTGCAGCGAATCGATGCGGGTGCGCACGGTCGGAGGAACGCGCGATCCGAGCGTCGGATTCAGCACCAGCGTCACGACGTCGTCCGATTCTCCCAGCGAGATGACGCCGGGCGTGAACGTCCCATCCTTGACGCGCCGGGCGATGGTGAGAAATGCGCGCGGCAGGTCGATGACGACACTGCCGAGCGTCACGTCCGGTGCCACCCCGTTCTGATTGGTGTTCGATCCGATCACGTATGCCCGCCCGCTCTCTCGCGCGGCCTGAAATACGCCGAGCCCAGCGGCATCAGCATTCTGAAATATGACATCCGCGCCCTGCGCGATCTGTGCGAGCGCCTGCTCCTTGCCGGCGCTCACGTCGTCCCAGTTGCCGATATACGAGGTGACGACGGCGATTTTCGGATTCGCTACGCGGGCACCGAGCGCGAACGCCCGGAAGCTTTCGACGACGGGCGGAAGCGCCGTGCCGCCGAGAACGGCGATCCGGTTCGATTTCGTCACTGCGCCGGCGAGCAGGCCCGCGAGGTACGATGCGTCGGCGAAGCCGAAAGTCATCCCGGCGAGATTCGGCCCGGAGGTTGTGCCTGAGGTGGTGACGTAGACAGTGTGCGGGTATTCGGGCGCGACCCGCTTTGCGGCGTCCTGGAACTCGAAGCCGTGACCGAAGACGAGTGAGTAGCCCTGAGCGCCGTACTGCCGGAAGTTCTCCTCGAAGTCTGCCGGTGTCTGCGTCTGGATGTGACTGATTTTGGCGCCCAGGCTGTCGCGGATGGCGATCAGTCCCTGGTACGCACCAGCGTTCCACGACTGATCCGAAATCGGACCGGGGGTGAGGAGCGCGACCTTGAACGACGACGCAGCCGTGCCTGGCGTGCCGGCATCCGGATGGCCGGAGCAGGCGACCAGGACTGTGCAGATCGCAAGTGACAGTATACGCCGACGATGGAACATGTGACGTTTCAGTGCATAGATTGCTGATAGTGTGCTCATGATGTCGCTATGACGCTAAAAATCCCTACGCGCGTCACGCAAGATCAGCTCGAGCACGCGGTCGAGATCGTCGGCCGAGTAGAACACGATTTCGATCTTTCCCTTCGACTCGCCGCTGACTTGAACGCGGACGTCCGTCTGGAGGTACCGGCGCAGATCGTCCGCAATTCTTTTTACTGCTGGGTCTGTTGACTCATCAGCTTGAGGTTGTGGCGGCTGTCGGCGGTCGCTTGGCCGACTTTTGTTGCTCAGCTCCCTCGCGCGTTGCTCGAGTTCGCGCACGCTCATGCCTGCGGCAATTGCTTCGGCCGCTAACCGCGATGCGGCCTCATGCGTTTCGGTGGCGAGCAGGGCCCGGGCATGGCCGAGGCTGAAGCTTCCATTTTCGACGAGCTGCTGGATGTGGTCTGGGAGCGTGAGTACCCGCAGCAGATTCGTGATCGTCGTGCGGTCCTTGCCGACGGCGTCGGCGACCTGCTGCTGCGTGAGCTGAAATTCGTCGAGGAGCCGCCGGTAGCCGCGAGCTTCCTCGATCGGGTTCAGGTTGGTGCGCTGGAGGTTCTCGACGAGGGCGAGCACGAGCATCGTGCGATCGTCGAAGTCGCGCACGATGGCCGTAATCTCGCGCCAGCCCAGGTTGGTGGCAGCCCGGGTGCGCCGTTCTCCGGCGATCAGCTCGAATGCATCGCCGCGGCGACGGACGGTAATCGGCTGTAGCAGTCCGCTTGATTTGAGAGAGGCCTCGAGCTCCGCGAGCTCGTCCGCGTTGAACTCGCGCCGTGGCTGGAATGGATTCGGCCGCACGCGTTCAATAGGGATGCGCTGGAGGTCGCTCGCGGGGCTGGCTGCTGTCGCGGCCCCCCCAATCAGCGCTTCGAGGCCGCGCCCAAGCCGCTTGGGCCGCTCGGCTGTCATACGCGCCTCCGGATCAGCTCGCGGGCGACGCTCATGTAAGCTTGCGCGCCGACCGACGACACATCGTACAGTATGATGGGTTTGCCGAAGCTCGGCGCCTCGGCAAGCCGGACATTCCTGGGGATAACCGTATCGAAGACCTGCGCTCCGAAGTATTCGCGGGCTTCAGCCGCCACCTGTCTGGAGAGGTTCAAGCGGGCGTCGTACATCGTCAGCAGCACGCCATCGATCGACAACGCCGGGTTCACCTCGCGTTGAACGAGATGCACGGTATTCAGGAGTTGGGAGAGCCCCTCGAGGGCGTAGTACTCACACTGGAGCGGGATCAAGAGCGCATCGGCGGCCGCGAGCATGTTGAGCGTGATCAGACCCAGGGACGGCGGGCAATCGATCAACACGTAGTCGTAGGCGTCCTTCGCGGGTGCGAGGCCGGATCGCATCATGCGATCGCGATTCGGCCGGTCGACAAGCTCTACTTCGGCTCCGGCCAAGTCTGGAGTTGCCGGGACGACGTCCAGGTGCGTGAACAGCACGTTTCGGATCGTTGAATCGGCGACGGTCCGCTCCCCGAGCAGCACGTCGTAGACTGTCGGGCCGATGTGCTCGCGCTGGATTCCGACACCGCTGGTCGCATTTCCCTGCGGATCGCCATCGATGAGCAAGGTTCGCTGTTCGGCTGCGGCCAAGCTTGCGCCGAGGTTGACTGCGGTCGTCGTCTTGCCAACCCCGCCCTTCTGGTTCGCGATTGCGATAACGCGGGCCACTGTGTCGGAGCTCGGGAAAGCCGATGGGCGGCCGCGCGGGTGAACGCGGGCCGAGCTGGGCTTCATCGGCGTTGGCCAATCTATGCCGTGCTGGTTGGCTGGACAACGTGCCACGTGGCACAATTTGCCGAAGGCCCGGACCTGGTCTCGCGAACCAGGTTGTGCGCGCTACGTCAATGTTTCACGTGGCACAAGCCCGCCGTTAGGCGCTGAAACGGGCGTCAACGCTCGGCCACGAAGGCCCAGCGAGCAGTGACGCTCGCCGAAATCGTCTGTTCACCGGGTTCGATCGGCGTCGGAACGCGCCCAGCAACAGCCGACATTCGAGCCATTGGGTAGACAGGCGGCCGCTCGGCCGATGTTGTCAACTCCAGGAGCGGACCGAGGCGGCCCCCTGCTGCGGCGGCTAGGGCTTCCGCATCTGCCCGCGCACTCGCCACGGCCAGCGCCAGCGCTCGCCGCCGAGCGTCCGCCTCGCTGGAAGCGTAAAACGATAGGCTCGAGACCTCGTTCGCGCCAGCCGCGAGCGCCGCGTCGATCACGCGTCCGACTTGCCCGATCGAACTGACTTCTGCGCGGACGGAGTTTGTCACCATATAGCCGACGATGCGCGGGGTCGATGAGTTCGGCGCAAACTGCGGGTTCACGTTGTAATTGGTCGTCGAGAGTTGTTGCGCCGTCAGCCCAACAGCACGCAAGCTGTCCAGTACCGAACGGAGGAGCTTGGCATTACTGGCGGCCGCGGCTTCCGCCGTAGTCGCTTGCGTCTGAACGCCAAGCATCAAGAGCGCGCGGTCTGGTGTGACTCGAACATCACCTTCCCCGGTCGTTGATACCTCCGGACCACGCATCGGCGCCGCCATCTGCGCCGGGAGCGCGAGTGGAACCTGCAAGAGTGCCGCGACCATCGCGCTTCGAACGATCGTGTACCGCATCAGTGCCCCCTGTTTGACGTATCGGCGCCGCGATGCCAGAACGACGCCACTAGATTAGTAGCGCAACGCTACTAATGAGCTGCCGCGTGCGCCACCTCACCCATACCCGCCAGCGTGTCCGGCGTTCACGTGTCATGCCAACCCACATCATTCCGACCGCCAATACTACTTCTCTAATTACTGTGGGACCGACGCAACCACCGTCAGCGCGTGCCTTCTCTCCGGCGCTTCTCGATCTCGAGGACGAGGTTTTGCAGGTCCGTCGGACTCACGCCCGGAATCCGGCCAGCCTGCGCCAACGTGGTTGGACGAATGGCCGCGAGCTTCTGACGCGATTCCGTCGACAACGAATGCATCTCGCCGTACGGAATGTCGGCCGCGAGGGCGAATTGGCCCATGCGCCGCAACTTCGCCGCCTGGTCGCGCTCGCGCGCGAAATAGCCCTCGTACTTGAGCTCGAGCTCCGCCGTCACGACGGCATCGCGATCGAGGCTTTCTCCCACCTCGACGGCCGCAAACAACTCCGCCAGCGCGACACCCTGCCGCCGCGCCACCTCGGCGATCTTCATTGAATGTGGAAGCGGCGCGCTGGCCGCGCGCTCGAGAACCCCACGGGCCTGCTCGGGCAGAATGCTCGTGGCCTGCGCGAGAGTGAATGCCGCATTCTCGTGCACCGCGCGCTCCTCGATCCGAGCCCGTTCGTTCGCCGAATACAGCTCGAGCTCGAGACCGATCGGTCCGAGACGGCGCAATGCGTTGTCCTGACGCACCGTCAGCCGAAACTCTGATCGGGACGTGAACAGGCGATATGGCTCGTCGACTCCGCGGGTGACGAGATCGTCAACGAGCACACCGATGTACGACGTCTCGCGGCCGAGGACGAGGGCCGGCTTGCCGAGCGCCTGACGTCCGGCGTTGATGCCCGCAACGACTCCCTGACCCGCGGCCTCTTCATACCCGGTCGTTCCATTGATTTGGCCGGCGAAGAACAATCCGCCGAGCGCCTTCACCTGGAGCGTCGAATCGAGCTGCGTCGGCGGGTAGTAGTCGTACTCGATCGCGTAGCCGGCTCGCGTCATCCGCGCGCGCTCCAACCCAGGCACCGAGTGCAATATTTCGAGCTGCACCGCCGACGGCAGCGATGTGGAGAGACCGTTCACATACAATTCGGCGGTGTCGTGCCCTTCCGGCTCGAGAAACAACTGATGTCGCTCGGCGGTTGGGAACCGTACGACCTTGTCCTCCACTGACGGACAATAGCGCGGGCCCCGGGCTGCGATCGCGCCGCCGTACATCGCGGACGCCTGAATATTGTCCTCGATGATCCGCTTTCCCGTCTCGCCGAGAAACGTGATCCAGCATGGCAGCTGTCGCGGGTGTCGCGTGCCCCCCGCTGTACGACGCGGCGAATCCCAGAAATGCGACCACGAATAGTCGAATGTCTCGATCTCGCTCTGCTGCTCGTCGAGCGCCGCCAGGTCCACGGATCGGCCGTCGATGCGTGGCGGTGTTCCGGTCTTGAACCGATCCACAATGAGGCCGATCGCATCGAGCTGTTCGGCGAGATGCGTTGCTGACGACTCACCGGCCCGGCCGCCGGCGATCTTCGTCGACGTGCCGATGTGAATGCGGCCGCGAAGAAAAGTGCCGGTGGTCATGACGACGCATGCGGCGGCGAAGCGCCGGCCCTCGAGCGTCTCGACCCCGGCCACGCGTGTATCGCCATCATCGAGAATCAGCCGTGCAACGGTGCCCTGGATGGTTTGCAGGTTCGGATGCGCTTCGAGCAGCGAGCGCACGGCGCGGCGGTACAACCCGCGATCGCACTGCGCGCGCGGCGCCCACACGGCGGGGCCCTTGCTTCGGTTCAACATTCGGAACTGTAGCGATGCGAGATCGGTCGCGCGTCCCATGATGCCGCCGAGCGCATCGACCTCGCGAACGACCGTACCTTTCGCCACGCCACCAATCGCCGGATTGCACGACATCTGGCCGATGGTTTCGAGCGCGCTGGTCACGATCGCCACGCGCGCGCCGGTCCGCGCCGCGGCGACGGCAGCCTCGGTACCGGCGTGCCCGGCACCGACGACGACGACATCGAAGTCCGCCTCGAAGTGATTTGGCGCGCTTGCCGATCTCATGGCTGAAAGGTAGGCAGCGGTTGACGCGACGTCAGCGCGTTCACGAATGTCGCGTATATTGCGCCAATCACGTCTACGGGGGAGTGCAAACGATGGCAATTGCCGTGGCGGCAGGTGCGCCGACTCTGTTCATGCGCCGAGCTGCCTATGAATCGAGTGGTTTGACCCGTGCGGCAATCGACACGCGGCTCGGACTCACACCAGACGAGTTCCGCGTGGAAGGCGATCTGGTCGCCATCGGCCCAATTTACGGCGGGGACGCTGACGCGCTCGCCGAATTATTCGCCGAACTGGAGTCACTCGGGCTCGTGTACTTCGACGACTTCTTCGAGCTGACTGGCAACTGGCCGAACTGGCTCCAATTGCACGTCGCCAGTCGGTAACCGACGCTCAGCTCTTCCCGTGCTTGGTCAGTTCCGACACAGGCGCTGCCGGCGTCAGCGGGCCGCCGCGCAGCAAACCTTCCCATCCGCATTCGGTACACCAGCTCGTCCGGAACTTCGGGAGCATGAAGTTCCAACCGCGCGATTGCACCCGCAGCGTGACGGCGTCGCAATTCGGACAGCGATCGCCCTCCGGCAACAGGTAGAAGAAGAATACCGTCGCCAGCACTGCACGAAGAATGAAAAACCCGCCGATGATCAGAATGCACAGCACGGCGTTCCACATCGGTCACGCTCCTACAGTCGCTTCTCCACTTCCGCCCACGCCTCGACGAACGCCACATCATCTTCGATGCGCTCGATGACGACTTCGACCCCGGCATCGAGCGCGAGGCCATCGAGGCCGGAGGCTCGCATGGTCCGGTGGGCGGGTCCCACCTCGAACGCGATCTCCCCTTCTCCGCTCGGCGTGATGGCCTTCGTCACCCGGGCCAGGTGGCCCTGGAGTACGTAACGCTCGTCGTCGACATCGTGTTCCGGGGTGACCGCCCACCACTTCGTCACGAGCCGTGCCGCGATTATTGCCGAGAGCACACCGAGCGTGGCGGCAATTAGAACCCTGCTTCCGGGACCGCCAGCCGCGCGCGCGGTCAGAATGTAGCCGACCGCGCCAAAGATGATGCAGAAAGAGATCACCACGCCTGGCAAGCGATCGAACGTCCGCTCACCGGACGGATTCTCCTCACGCGGGCGCTCGACGCCGAACATCATTACTCGAACTGCCAGCAGCAAGCCGCCGATGAACGTGGCCAGATACACGATCGTCATGCGTGCAATGTACGGGCGTCAACGAGCTTCCGCGACGCCGATTCGACTGTCCGAGCTCAGCTTCGACGCAAGAAATTCGCAAACTCGCCACTCCCCGTAGAAGGCTGGACGCCACGGCAACATACCAGCCACGAATCCGGCGTGTCCGCCGTGCCGGGTGAACTCGAGCGACAGCTTCGGGTTGTGGCTGGCCACCTCGCGCACGTCGTCGAGCACGGACACCGGGAGAAATGGATCGTCGCGGGCGCTCAACAGCAGCGTCGGGACACGAATCGCAGCCAACCATCGCAATGCGCTGGAGCGGTTGTAGTAATCGTGCGCATCCGTAAACCCGTGCACGGGCGCCGTCACAGCGTTGTCGAAATCCTCCAGCGTGTGCGCCCGATCGAGCGCGACACGGTCGAACAAACCGGGATAGCGCTCGAGCTTCTCCAGTGCCTTGCGGCGAAGTGTCCGAAGAAAGTGTCTGTCGTAGACGCGCGAAAACCCGGCGCTGATGAAGCGCGCGCCGCGCTCGAGGTCGTACGGCACCGATATGGTGCCAGCAGCCACGATGCTCGGTGACACACGAGAACCGCATTCGCCCAGGTATTTGAGTAGCACGTTGCCGCCAAGGGAAACGCCGGCGAGGACGAGCGGCGTGTGCGGACTCTCCGCGATGACCCGCTCGACGGCAAACGCCAGGTCAGTCGTCTCGCCGGAGTGATAGAAGCGAGCAGCTCGATTCGGCTGGTCGCCACAGCCGCGGAAGATCAGGAGGTCCGCCGACCACCCACGGCGTTTGGCCTCGTGGAAGAAACCGCCCACGTAATGGGATCGGATCGTGCCCTCGAGCCCGTGTAGAAAAAGCAGTCGCGGTGCTTCCGCCGGACCGCGGAGTCGATACAAATCGATGAAGTCGTTGTCCGGCGTTTCCCAGCGAACGCGGCGAAGGTCCGTAATTCGGACTCGCCGAAAGAACTTGCCCCAGAGCGTTTGCGCGTGAGCGCCCGGTACCCACCAGGCGGGGCGGTAGGTATACTCGCTGTGGGGCGCAGATGACATCAAGCGCCGGCCCGGCGGCCGGACGGCGGCGCGCGATCTATTCGGATTGGCACGGTCGATGGAAGTTCAGATCTTTGGGGTGAAGAAGAGCGCCGAGACGCGGAAAGCGCTCCGCTTTTTTTCGGAGCGACGCGTGAAGACACATTTCGTCGATCTTACAGAGCGCGCCGCGTCCGCGGGTGAGCTCCAACGCTTTGTCCAGAAATTTGGCCTCACGCGCTTGATCGACAAGACGTCGCGACGGTATCAGGAGCTTGGGCTGGCCCACGCCCGACTGTCTGACGAAACCTGGATGAGCAAGCTCGTCGACGAGCCGCTGCTCCTCTCCATGCCGCTCGTTCGCAATGGCAAGTTGTTGACGGTGGGCCTTGCCGAGGACGACTGGAAGCGTTGGATGACGGCATGACGCAGCTCGCGGTCTCGGGTGCGGCGGTCGACTTCGGGGCCACCACACTCTTCAAGGACATCACCTTCACCGTCGATGCTGGTGAACGCTGGGGCATCGTCGGGCGAAACGGTACCGGAAAGACGACGTTGTTCCGTCTGCTTACAGGCGAAATGGTGCCGACTCGCGGTGCGGTCGCGCGCCAACCCGGGCTTCGCGTCTCGCTGCTCGAGCAGCACCGCGAGTTCGCCGGAGCAACGACACTCTGGGAAGTCGCGGCGGGTCCGTTCGCCGAACTGCTCGCGCTCGAACGTTCATTGATGGAACAGGCAGCAGCGCTCGAGCACGATGCGAGCGAATCAGCGCTCGAGAAGTATGGTCGGGACCTCGAGCGATTCGAGCGTGAGGGTGGGTACACCATCGCGCCGCGTGTGGACGCGGTGCTTCACGGACTCGGCTTTGATCCAGCGAGTGCGCGGTCCACGCCCGTGTCGCAGTTGAGCGGAGGTGAGCGCGGCCGTCTGGGACTGGCGCGCCAGCTGGTCAGTCCCGCGGACGTTCTGCTGCTCGACGAGCCAACCAATCACCTCGATCTGGAAACGACGCGCTGGCTGGAAGAGTATCTCACGACTGTATCGGCGTCGGTGCTGGTGATCAGTCACGACCGCGCATTTCTGTCGACGGTGGTCGATCATGTGCTGCACTTCGAGGGAGATACGGCCAACGCCTACGCCGGCGGCTATACGGCGTTCGTCGAACAACGCGCGCTCCGACGTCTCACTCAACAGCGGCAGTACGAACAGCAGCGCCGCAAGATTGCCGACGAGCAGGATTACATCGCGAGAAACATCGCCGGTCAGAACAGCAAGCAAGCCAAGGGCAGACGAAAGCGACTCGAGCGGCTGCCGAGGCTGAGCGCGCCGGTCGGCGATGAAGCGACCATGGCCGTTCGGTTCGAGGTGGCGGAACGTGGCGGCGATCGGGTCATCGCTGCGGAGCATGCCTCGATCGGACTGGACGATCGCGTGCTCGTCGCCGATTTCACCGCCACGCTGATGCGCGGAGACACCGTCGGACTGATCGGCCCGAACGGATCGGGCAAATCCACGCTCATTCGATCATTGCTCGGCGAACATCCGGTCACCGCCGGCGAGTTGCGGATCGGCGGCGGCATCTCCGTCGGCTACTATCGGCAAGACCTCGCGCAGGTGCCGCTCGACAAGACGCTGTACGACGTGATCAATGATCTACGGCCGACGTGGGATCGCCGACTGGTACAGGGCCACCTCGGGCGGTTCGGGTTTTCGGGCGACGAGGTGCAACGTCGGGCAGACACGTTGTCCGGAGGGGAACGGGCACGCGTCGCGCTCGCGATGCTCATGCTTGGCCGCGCCAACCTGCTCATTCTCGACGAGCCGACGAATCACCTCGATGTCGAATCGATCGAGGCGCTCGAAGATGCGCTCGACCAATATGACGGCAGCGTTCTCCTCGTCAGCCACGATCGTGAGCTGCTACGCGCGCTTACGACGCGGGTGTGGGTGCTGCACGACCGGCACATCACGGATTTCGACGGCAACTTCGCCGAGTGGGAGACCGTATCGGCGGAACGCGAGCATGCCGCGAGTGTGCGGGCAGCCGAAGAGGAGGCGCTCCGCCGCGTGCACGAGAAGAAAAAGACGGCGCGGCGCGATGAGTCGAGCCGCGACACGCGCAACGCGCTGCGAACGGCACAACGACGGGTCGCCGAGTTGGAGGCGGCGATCCAGGCGTCCGAGGCACGCGTCGGCGAGCTGACGACCGCGCTCGAGGATCCGGCACTCTACACGCTCGCTGACGGCATCGCCCGGGCCGCACAATTGGGCGTCGACTTGGACGAAACCAAACGCGCCCTCGAACGCGCGCTCGAGGACTGGGCGGCCGCTACTGAAGCCGTCGAAGCGCTCGCCGGCACGCCCTGATCTTTCGGCGGCGGCATGATCGGACTCCTTCTGTGTGCGCAGCTCGTGGGCGCGCTCCCGCCCGATTCCGCATACACGACACCGGCGCTGCAGGCGATGGTCGCCGTCGCCGCCGACTCGAATCGCGTTGCGCCGGCGGATCTGCGCGCGTACCAGGCGCACGTCGAGTCGGAGATGTCGCTGCTGATTCGGGATACCCTCGGTCGCGAACACAGCGCGGAGATCGAGCAATTCGCAATGACCGCCTCATGGCAGCGGACCGGCCGATACGAGCTACACGTGGTCGGCTACCGATCTCAGAGCGTCGGCGTGCCCTACTCGACGCTTACGATCATTCGCGCCTGGACCACGCCGGTACTGTACGGCAATCGATTGACGCTCGGTGCGTACTTCGCGCGCTCACGCACCGGCGACACGCTGATCGCCGTCCATCCCTTTGCTCCGGATCGGGATCTGTACTACCGCTTCAGCGGCGGCGATACCGTCACGGTGCTGCGCATCGCCGGGCGATTGATCCACATCGCTCGAATTCGCGTGCAGCCGCGCTTTCGATCACGAACGAAACTCGGCGTGTTCGACGGCGAGATCGACATCGATGCGGAACGCGGACAGATCGTGCGCATGCGCGGGCAAATCGTGATTACTCGCGGCATCAGTGCCCGTCGGCCGCCGATCGCGCGCATGCCCGGCGTGGTCGCGGCGGCATTCATCGAATTCGTCAACGCGGAGATCGGCGGCAAATACTGGCTGCCCGCATTCCAGCGCACGGAGTTTCAAACGAGCGTGGGCTTTCTCGGTCAGCAGCGACCGGCCTTTCGCATCGTATCGCGATTCAGCGACGTGCGCGTCGAGACGTCGCCGGATTCCGCCGCGGTCGATTCGATGCCTGCATCCCACGTCATCGTGAGCTGGTCGCCAACCGACAGTATCGACTCGTTTCACAGCTGGGCCAACAGTCTCGGCGTCGAATCCGCGGCGGTGCACTCGGACGATTTTCAGGATCTCGCCCCTGATGCCTGGCGCCCGACGGGATCGCCGCGCCTCGACCTGTTCCCGGTCACGGTGAGTCAGGTGCTCCGGTTCAACCGCGTGGAGGGACTGTATACCGGACTTGCGCCGTCGATGGACTTTCGGAGTGCCGCTCCGGGGCTGAGTGTGGGAGCATATGGTGGCTGGGCGTGGACTGAGCAGACGGTACGAGGCGGAGCCCACGTCACTTATCAGCATTCGCCATGGACGCTCAGTGCAATCGGCGAACGAACGCTGGCGTCGACGAACGATTTCGTACCGACGCTCGGCCAGGATCCCGGACTCAACGCCCTCGTGGCATCGATCGACGACTACGATTACGTCGACCGGCGAACGGCCTCGCTGTCTCTCACCAGAGTGTTCGGCGCATTGGCGAACGGCTTGGCAACAGTGCAGGCTGGCGTAGGCGACGACCGGCCGGAGCGAACGCGACTTTCGCGCGGCCTGTTCCTGACCGGAGACGGGTTTCGCCCCAATCGCGGCGTCGACCCCGGAACGTATGGGCACGTTGTCGCCGATCTCGAGCTGCACCCGAACGTGAGTGGCGATTTCGTGCAACCCGGTTTCGGTGCGCGTGCGCATTACGAATTGGGCGCGGGCGATTTGAATTGGCAGCGGATCGAGCTGAACCTCGCCGAACGCCGGTATTGGGGGCCGGTATCACTGGCCATTCACGCCGACGGTGGCGTCGTTCTCTCGAATCATCCGCCACCGCAGACGTTGTTCGAGCTCGGTGGCAGCGGCACGCTTCCGGGATACGACTACAAACAATTCGCCGGCGACCGCGCTGCGCTCTTCAGGACTTTTGCGACCTATCGCTTTCCGATCTGGAAGATGCCGCTGCGCATCTGGCGCTATGTTCTTCCGGGCTTCAGTCCTGGAGTGGCGACCAGCATACAGGGAGGATGGGCGGAGCTGTCGTCAGCAGCAGCTCGCGCAGCGGCGGCGGAGCTCGCCGTCGACTCGACCGGAGCGCCGGTGTCCGACGCGACACATGGGGTGCGTGCCACGTTCGGCGCCGGGCTCACCTTCTTCTCCGATGTCGTCCACGTCGGAGTTGCCCGATCGCTCGACCGCGGAGCGCCGTGGAAATTTGTCGTGGGCTTCGGCACCACATTCTGAGCGAAGCGTCAGAACTCACCGATGAATCCGATCTCCGGATCGAGGTGAACGCCGCATTTGGTTTCGACCGCTTGCTGGGCGATCGTGATGAGCTCGCGGACATCCTTGGCCGTGGCGTGCCCCAGATTCACCATGATGTTCGCATGCATGTGCGAGATCTGCGCGTCACCGTGGCGGAATCCCTTGAGCCCGCACTGATCGACGAGGCGTCCAGCACCGACGCCCTCGATCTTCTTGAAGATCGATCCGGCGCTCGGATGCCAATCCAGCCACGGATGCTTGGCCCCTCGCCAACTCAGATTTTCCTGTAGAATGCGATGTAACACCGCGGGATCCTTCCTCGTCAATCTGAACGTAGCAGAGAGCACGACGTCCCGCCGATGGTGAAATACCGTATCGTCATAGCCGAACTGGACATAGCCGGCATCGACGCGCTTCCGCTCGTTCTCCTGCGACAGGATCTCGCACGATTGAAACACCTCGGCGATGAACATCGTGCGCTCACGTTCCGGCGCGGGCGAGAGAAAGTGCAAATTCTGCCACACCGCACCGCCCACCGTGCTCGGAATTCCAACGTAGTGCTCGAGACCCGACCAGCCGCGAGCCACACTTTCCTGGATCAGCGACTTGATCGTCGCACCGCTTTCGGTCCAGAGCTCGCACACGTCGCCGTTCTCGCGGAACTCGTGTCCACTCGCGGTGTTCCGGATCACCAGACCGCGGAAGCCGGCGTCGCCGATCAGCACGTTCGCGCCGAGTCCCAGCACGAAATACGGTACCCCGAGCTCCCGCGCCGCGAGCACGGCATTCGCAAGCTCGTCCGCCGACTTCGCTTCAAGAAGCAGGTCAGCCGGCCCGCCAATGCGGAACGTCGTATACGGTGCCAGGCGCTCATGGCGCTTGACGTGAGCCGCGTTCAGGCGGCCAGCCAGTCGTTCGAGAATCTCTGGATCGGAGTTGGACATTGTGAGGAAGAAAGAAACAATGGATGACGTCGCTGCGCCAACGCAGGTCCGTCGGGGATCTCGCACGTTTCGCGCGCGCGCGCTGGCTGGCCTCCTTGCCGGCCTCCTTGCAGCGCCGGCGATCCTGTGCGCACAACGCGCAGAGCTGGAGCGCCACGTCCAACGCATGACCCTTCCGAATGGATTGGATGTGATCGTCGTCGAAAATCATGGTGTGCCGCTGGTGACGATCGAAGCCGACGTGAAAAACGGCTCGTTCACCCAAGGCCCGGAATACGAGGGCCTCTCGCATCTGTACGAACACATGTTCTTCAAGGCGAACGCGGCATATCCAGATCCGGACGACTTCGTCGCCCGCGCTTCTCAGCTCGGCGCCGAGTTCAATGGAACGACCAGTGAGGAGCGTGTGAATTACTACCTCACCCTGCCGTCCGACAGCGTCGAAGGCGGCATGCGCTTTCTTGCCAGTGCGCTCATCAGCCCACTTTTTCGACAGGACGAGCTGGAACGCGAGCGCGAGGTCGTCATCGGCGAATACGACCGAAACGAATCAAGCCCTTTCTTCAAATTCACGACGGCGATGGGCAAGACGCTTTGGACGACTGCGTGGAGTCGCAAGAATCCACTCGGCGAGCGCGCAGTCATCAAGAGCACGACGCCGGACAAGATGCGCTCGATCCAGAATCGCTATTACATCCCGAACAACACTGCGATCATCATCACCGGGGACGTTGCTCCGGATTTGGCGTTCGGACTAGCCAAGCGCATTTTCGGAGGCTGGCAGCGCGGTCCCGATCCATTCGTAGCCGATCCGATCCCGCCCATTCCGCCTCTGCAACACGACACCGCCTTGATCGTCGAGCAGCCGATCGGCGCGGTGATCGTGATGATGCAGTGGCAGGGCCCGAGTGCGCGAAAGGACCCCGCGTCCACGTACGCCGCGGATGTGTTTTCGGATGTGCTGAACCAGCCCGGATCCCGCTTCCAGCAGCATCTCGTCGACAGTGGACTCTTCCAGTCGATCGGGATCAGCTACTACACGCTGAATCACGTTGGTCCAATCACGATCGAAGGCGAAACAACGCCCGAGCATCTGACGGCAGCGATCGCGGCTCTTCGTGACGAGATTCGACAAGTGGCCGACTCGGACTACATCTCGCCGGCGGAGTTGAGCGCGCCTAAGCAACAGCGAATCGCCGGAACCATATTCGGTCTCGAGCGCGCCTCGGGCTTCGCGCACCAACTCGGCTTCTGGTGGGCAGTCACGGGGCTGGATTATTTCTTCGATTACGTCGACAACATGGCGCGCCAGACGCCGGCCGATCTCAGAGCCTACGCCACGAAGTACATCGTCGGCCAGCCACATGTGATCGGCGTGTTGCTGTCGCCGCAGGCACGGCAGGCATTGAAGCTCACGCCAACGCAGCTGCTTGGACCGGCGGTACAGCCATGACGCGCGCGATCGGGTTCGCGTTGGCTGCATTCATCGCGACGCTACCTGGACCTCAGGCGGGAGCGCAGCGGTCCACGGCCGGCTCCGGGAACGATACGGCCACGACGAGCTTCGACGTGAACGGGTTGCAGGTGATTCTGCGGCGCAACACGGCGAACGACGTCGTCGCCGCGAACGTCTATCTGCTCGGGGGCACGCAACAGCTCACGCCGGCGCGGCAGGGCATCGAATCGTTTCTGCTGCACGCCGCCGAGCGCGGGACGGCGCGCTTTCCGGGAGAGCTGGGCCGCGATTTGATCGCTGGCCTGGGCAGCCGTGTGGTGATCGAGCCATCGGCTGACTGGACGCTGTACGGCGTAACCGCAACACGGAGCAGCTTCGATTCGACGTGGGCCATGTTCGCCGATCGCCTCACCGCGCCGACGCTCGATTCCACCGCAGTGGAGCTCGTGCGCCGACAGATGATCAGTGCGGTGCGACAGGCGCAAACGAGTCCCGATCCATTGCTGAACCATCTCGCGGACAGCCTGCTCTACGTCGGACATCCGTACGGGTTTGCCCCGGAGGGAAACGAATCATCTCTTCGCTCGATCAGTCTCGCGCAATTGCGGAGCTATCAGGCCACGCAGATGGTCACGTCGCGCATGCTGCTGGTCGTCGTCGGCAACGTGGATCGGCCAGAGGTGGAACGACTCGTTCAGCAGACGCTCGGAACGTTGCCGCGCGGCAACTACACGTGGTCTCCGCCGCAGGGCGCCCCGCACCTCGGTCGAGCGGTCGTGATCAAGCAGGTGTCGCTGCCGACGAATTACATCCTCGGCTATTACGCTGGCCCGGCGGCGGAGGACTCGGATTATCAAGCGTTACGCGTGGCGGATGCCGTGCTCGCTGGCCGGTTCTTCACGGAAATACGCTCGAAGCGGAATCTCTCATACGACGTCGATGCGCCGTTCGTCGACCGCGCGTTGTCGAACGGCGGCGTGTACGTGACGACGGTCGACCCCAACACCACTTTGCAGCTCATGCGGACCGAGATCGAGCGGCTGCAGCGTGAGGTGATCGATCAGCAGGGTCTGGAACGGCTGATTCAGCAATTCATCACCGATTATTTCCTGAAGAACGAGACCAATGGAGATCAGGCAACGTTTCTCGCCCGCGCGGCGATCTATCATGGCGACTATCACGCCGCCAATCATTTCGTAGACGATCTGCGTCGCGTCACCCCAGAAGACGTTCGGCGCGTGGCTCGCACGTACATGCATGACTTCAGGTTCGTGTACCTCGGAAACCCGGCCGTGTTGTCCCGTGCACTGCTGGATCAGTTCTGAAATTGCGAAAGTCTAGCCGGCAAATTCCTGAGCGATGGCGCGCATGTCGATCGCGTCGCGCAAGGCAAATTCCGGCAGCACGACCGCGCTGACGCCGCGGTTCTCCAGCGCGCGGAGATCGGATAGATCGGCGTTCGTCGTTTCGATGTACAGCGGGGGCCCGCCGCGCTCGGCGAGATCTTCGAAGAGCGCGAGCTCCGGACTTGCCCATCGGGACTCGGCATGGGATGCGCGAATCAGCAAACCTGCGAGCGGCATGCCTTCGAGCTCGCCGGCCAAGTCGAGCAGATCCGACCGGACGTTTCTCACCCAGCCGCGCATCGAGACCTTCCGCTCGTGTACGTCGGACGCGACCACAAGCACGCCGGGAAACAAATCCGCGACACTTGCGAGCCATTCCGGCTCATCGAGCGCCCGGTTGCCGAGCACGATCGATGATGCGCCGGCGTCGGCGAGTCGCTCGATGTCGTCAGTGGTGTGAACGTCGCCAGACATCTGAATTTCGAGTCCGCTGTTGTGAACGAAATCCTCGACGAGACTGGTGTCGGTCGACACGAAGCCATCGGTATCGACGAGCTGCAGACGCTGGTAGCCGGAATCAGCCCACTCCCGGGTGGCCGCGACGGGGTCGTGATCTACACGAACATCGTTGCCCGTCGGCGGATGCGAGGATACGAGCGCGCGGCCGCGGAGTTGAATGCTGGGGAGAACAATCATGGATCCCGTGGTTTTGGCTCGAACGATGGTGGCGGCTGTTCCGGAACGTTAATCCCTATCGAACGTTCGGGTGAGCTGGTCGACATGAAGCGGTCGCGTTGCGTCTGGCCCAGTTTGTGAATAGTTTCACATTCTCCGCGTCTTCGCGGAGCTTCGTTCAACACATCCTCTTCAGGCTCTACTGGAGGCTCCAAGCAATGCGGTTCTACGGACTGGCGCTCCTTGCGGGCGCGGCTGTCCTCAGCGCGTGCAGTGGCGGCAGCAACAACAATGCGGACACATCCAGTGCCAGCACGGCGGCGTCCGGCGCCGCGACCCCCGCGGCCGGCGCAACCTCGGGTGCGACCGTTGCAGCAGCACCGGCGACCGGCAAGACTGACACGGTCAAGATGATCGGCGATGAGAAGGGTTATCGTTTCGAGCCAGCCAATCTCACCATCAAGCCCGGTGATGCCGTTGCATTCACCGTCGTGAGCGGCGGCCCGCACAACGTCGCATTTGATCCGACGACCGTTCCTGCTGATTCAAAGGACCAGCTGAACGCGAACATGCAGGGCCAGATCTCCGAGCTCTCGAGTCCCATGCTCATGAACGCGGGCGAGACCTACGTGATCTCGTTCGGCAACATCAAGCCCGGTACCTATCCATTCCATTGCACGCCGCACCTGGCAATGGGCATGAAGGGCACGATCACGGTTCAGTAGAGGCGGCATTCGAGCAGGAACAAAGAGCGGAGCCGATCGCGGCTCCGCTCTTTTGTCGTCTGGTGCATCCCGATCCGACGCTCTGGCCCGCCGCGTGCCTCAGTAGATTTTCGGCTCGCGACGTTGCGACGCTCCCGACAGAGAGAATTCGCAGTATGGGCAAATGACCGGCGAGTTTCCTAGACCGATACCGCGGCACGTCTGGCTCACGTCGCGGGCGCGAAACGCAGTGCGGCGTCCGATCTTTGTGGGCGCGGTCACTGTCTGTGCGCTGATCGCCGTCGTTCTCGCGTTGTTGCTGGCACCGCAACAGGCCCAGCATCTTGGCGATCTGCCGGCGCCCACACCACAAGCTCGACCTGATACTGCGCCGCTCGTTGCGGCGCTCATGCAGGCCCGCACCCGACTCACCTCGGCAGATTCTTCGCTGCAATACGCGCGAGCGCATGCTGCGGCGGTAGTCGAGCAGCCCGTCGACACGCTCAGCCCGCTCCTCACGGCACAACGGGACTCACTGTCGACCGCGGTGAACGATCTCGACGCGCTGCTCGCGCGCGTGGAAACGGCGCCGGTGACTGCATCCTATCGTGCGCTTGCCGAGTCGCCCCGACTGGCCCAGAACCCGAGAGCCAAGCTCCTCCTTGATTCGCTCGCTGAAATCGAGCGAGATCGCGAGAGCTACGGCAGTGCAGGCGGTGCTGACCCGGTGTATCTCGCAATGACCTCCCGTTCGACGGAGATCGGCCGGGAGATTCAGAGTTTGGCGCAGAGCCGGCGCGACACACTCCGTGACCAGGTTGCCCGGTTGACCGCTGCGGTGCCACAACGCATCGTCGCCGCGGCGCCGACGGTTGATACGGCATCCTGGATTGCGGAGCGCGATTCGGCGCGCTCGCTCCAGTCGCAGGCGATGGCGGCGCTGGCTGACGCGCGCGCGAAGGCGCACGACTACGACGTCAAGGCTGCGCAAGCGAGGGAAGAGGCAAAGTTCGACACACCGACCGTCGCGTTGCTCGCGGCCGCGCTTGTCTTCGGCGTCGTCGCCGGGTTTGGCGTGGCGTTCGGAGGAGAATTGCGCGAACCGCGGATTTCCGACGAGCACGAGCTTGAACGGGTGACCGGCGCGCGCGTGCTCGCGACGGTGAGGCCGCGGGCGTTGAGTCCTGATCGGCAGCGTCGCGCGACCGATCGGGAGGCGCCGCCGTACTTCGACCCGGGCGCCGACGGATATCAGCTCGCGTACCTGCACGTTGCGCGGGCGGGGGCGAGCCGCATCATGCTGACGATCGTCAGTGACAACCCGGCGCTCGCCGCCGTCGTCGCGACGAACGTCGCCGCGATCGCCGCCGACGAAGCCCGGACCACCGTTCTCGTCGATACGATCTCCAGCTCGGCGCCCGTGGCCGCTTCGTTGCGGATTCGCGCCGAGCCCGGGATCGTCGACGTTCTCGCGCAGCAGGTGGAGTGGGCCGGAGCAACGACACAGTCACTGGTCGGGCGCGATCGAATCATCGACGTCGTTCCGAGTGGAGTGTCGAATGGGTCCGATCCAGCCGAAGTAACCGAGCTGTTTCGCGAGGAGGCGCCGCGGCTTCTCCGTCACTACGACGCGATCGTCATTGTTTCATCGGTCGCTCAGGCCGCCGCCGGGCTGCCGGGAGCACTCCCGATCGCCGATACAATCCTGTGCGCGCAAATCGGAAGTACACCTTTCGCCAAGGTGCAGGCCGCGTTGGACGGGATTCGGCGGGCGGGCGGCAACCCACTCGGCGTCGTGCTCTGGGACGCACCGGCTCCGGCGCTCCCCAGCTCCGATCGAATCGCGCACGCCGCGCGACCGCTGCAGACGGCGGAAATGCGCGCGCTGACGACCGCGCGCTGACGCGCCTTCCTGACCCGGCGGAGTGCGGCTAGCATCCGCCTCGTGTGGGCGGATACACTACTTCAGGCCGAGCGACAGCATCTGCTGCAATTGCTCATATGGGCAGCGTTGTCGATTCTCGGCGGCTCCGCCATCGGCATGCTGCTCACGTTTCGACGAATTCGCTCGCCGCTGCTGGCCCATTTCGCGCTGCAGACGGCGCTCTGGGGGGTGGCGATCGGCGCGGTGGCCGCGGCCAACTGGCGCGCATTGCACCTTCGTAATTACGACGAGGCCGCGTACCTGATTCACGTGTTGTGGATGCTCGTGGCCGGGAGCGCGGCACTGATCATCGTTGGAATCGTGCTCGCGTCGTGCGCATGGTTCTTCGCGCGACGAATGGCGGGCGTGGGCGCCGGGATCGCCATCGTGATTCAGGCGGCGGCGCTGCTCGTGTTGACTCTTCAATTCGCGACATTGGTGTCGCGCTGACGTCATGGCCGAAATCACACTGGATCTGCGGCACCAACCGAAGGACCGCGCATACGCGCAGCTCCATTCGCACATGTTGAGCGTGCTTGCCGGTATCGATAACGATATTGCCGGCATGGCGACGCTCGCCTCGCTCCTGCATCACGCGTTCGGCTTTCTCTGGACGGGCTTCTACCGCGTCGTCAGTCCCGGCACACTGCTCGTCGGACCGTATCAAGGAACGCTCGGCTGCCTCGAGATCGCGTTTGGGCGCGGTGTATGTGGTACCGCGGCGGCCGAGCGGCGCACGCTGATCGTGCCGGATGTCGCCAGATTCCCGGGCCACATCGCGTGCGATGCACGCGCCAAATCGGAGATCGTGGTGCCGGTACTCGATCGGATGGGCGAGCTCGTCGCGGTGCTCGATATCGATTCGGCCCGGACCGGTACCTTCGACAAGCAAGACGCTGAGGGGCTCGAGCGGATCGTTCGCTGGTTTGCTGGAGAGGGCCGGAGCTGAGCGCGTTCGATCTCGCCTCGGAAACGGGTTCGCTGCTATCTTACGGTCTCTCCTCACGTGCTCCGCGACACTTCGTTCCGGTGAGCGCGCGCGGTGTGCCTGGCCAACGATGATCACCGGCTACTCGGATCGCATCAATCACGCGCTCGCGTTCGCGGCGAAGCACCACGATCAACAGGTGCGGAAGGGAACGCGATTGCCGTATCTGACGCATCCCGCGAACGTCGCAATCATTCTGACGCGATACGGGTGCGACGATCAGGTCGTCGTCGCCGGAATCCTGCACGACGTGATCGAAGACTGTGTACGCGAAGCGTACACACGCGACATGCTCGAGCAGCGCCTCGGTGACAAATTCGGCTCACAGGTGCTCGACACCGTGTTGTCCGTGACGTATCGCCGCACGGATGACGATGGGGTCGAGCTCTCGCACGATGAGCGTCGCGACGACTATCTGGAACGTCTGGCGTTGGCGAGCGACTCGGCGCGGTGGGTTTGCGCGGCGGACAAGCTGCACAATGCCGGGAGTCTGCTGGCGGATCTTCGGCGTACCATCGACCCCGCCACCGTGTGGAGTCGATTCAGCGGAGGCCGTGAGCCAACCATCCGCTGGTATCGACGCGTCTACGATCGGCTCGCGGAAATCGGTTTCACGGGCGAGATCATGCGCGAGCTCGAACCGGTGGTCGTGGCACTCGAGGCATCCGCGGAGGACAGCGCCCGCGCCGTGTAGTGGGTGCTGACGTAGTCCTCGAGAATCCCGAGAAATTCCGACACGATCGTGTCGCCGCGCAGCGTCGTGGCCAATCGACCGTCGATGTAGACCGGCGCTTTCGGCTCTTCGAAGGTTCCAGGCAGAGAGATGCCAATATTGGCGTGCTTGGACTCGCCGGGTCCGTTCACGACACAGCCCATCACCGCCACTTTCATTTCCTCGACGCCGGGGCGCTCGTCGCGCCAGCTGGGCATCCGCTCGCGGATGTAACCCTGGATGTCCTCGGCCATGTGCTGAAAGAACGTGGACGTCGTACGGCCGCAGCCCGGGCATGCCGTCACTTGCGGCGCAAAGCTCCGCAGCTCGAGTGACTGCAGGATCTGCTGCGCTACGAGCACTTCTTCGGTACGATCGCCGTTCGGCTTGGGCGTGAGCGATACTCGAATGGTGTCACCGATGCCCTCGGCGAGCAGAATCGAGAGGCCAGCCGTGCTGGCGACGATCCCCTTCGTGCCCATCCCGGCTTCGGTGAGGCCGAGGTGAAGCGGGTAATCACAGCGTGCGGCCAGCCGGCGATACACTTCGACGAGATCCTGAACCCCGGAGACCTTCGCCGAGATGATGATGTGATCGTGGCCGAGACCGACTTCCTCCGCGAGCTCCGCGGAGCGGAGTGCGCTGGCCAGCATCGCTTCGATGTATACCTCTTTCGCGCCGAGCGGATTGGCCGCGTGCGCGTTCTCGTCCATCATCGTCGTGAGCAGATCCTGATCGAGCGATCCCCAGTTCACGCCGATCCGCACCGGCTTGTCGTGATCGGCGGCGATCGACACGATCGTACGAAAATTCTCATCGCGGCGCTTGCCGCCAACGTTACCGGGGTTGATGCGATACTTCGCCAGCGTGGCGGCGCAGTCCGGGTAACGGGCGAGTAGCAGGTGGCCGTTGTAATGGAAATCCCCCACAATCGGCACGATGACTCCGGCGTCGCGCACGCGCTCGGCGATCTCGGGCACGGCCGCTGCGGCACCCTCGTTGTTCACGGTCACCCGAACGAGCTGAGAGCCGGCGCGAGCGAGCGCCACCACCTGTATCGCGGTGGCGACGGCGTCGGCGGTGTCCGTGTTGGTCATCGACTGAACGACCACGGGCATGGACGAGCCGACCGGCACGCCGCCTACCCACGTGGTCACCGTCGATCGGCGAGCGGTGAATGGCACGCGTCGATCCTCAGTGTGGACTGCTGAAAGATACTCGGTGAATGCGAGGGCTCTAACGGGTGACCGCGGCCCGCTTGACCCCGTTTCCTGGTCCCAGTACTTTGGCCGTCGCCGCACACGGGCGCCGGATCTCCCGGACGTTCGAGTGCGGCGTTCTTATAGCCGCGCAACACGGTGTTGCCGCGGATCAGTGCTTCCAGGAGTGGGACATGCGTACGACCGGCAAAGTGAAGTGGTTCAACGACGCGAAAGGTTTTGGCTTCATCACGCCCGATCACGACGACAAGGATTGTTTCGTTCACTACAGCTCGATTCAGGGCACCGGTTTCAAGACGCTCGCCGAAGGCGAACCCGTAGAGTTCGATCTGGTGCAGGGTCAAAAAGGACCGGCGGCGGAGAACGTCAGCAAGGTCGCCGCGCAGTAGTCGGCGCCGCGGACAGGGCGTCCGGACAGTGGACGCCCTGTCGATCCTCAAGCTTCAGGTTTGATCGAGGCTCGACCGTCGAACCGGCGGTCGGCCGCGGATCGCCGGACGAAACGCTTCGACCGCCTCGGCGATGCGAGCATCGATTGCCGACTGGAAAGCGGCACGATCGAACGTGAGCTCCAGTCCGGTGGCAATCGGAACCGGCGCATCAGGCGATGTGAGCAGCCGATCTGCCACGTGCACCGCCTGAGCGATCGCCACCCCGATCTCCACATGGAGTCGCCGAATCAGAGCGATTCTATAGAGTGCCCCGGTCGCAATTCGCCGCGCCACACCGCGCCGTGCGCTCTCAACGCCGGCCACATCGAAGTGTGACACGAGATTGTCGACCCATTTGCGGTCGGCGTCTGCTGCAAACGCAGCTACGTCAATGTGATATGTGCGCGCCATATTAATCCTAGTACATTAGGATATTTAGCGCATGCACGCAAATCCAAGAAAGTTCCTTGATTATAAGGAACTTTGTTCTCTGTTAGAGCCGCCCCGCGAGTACGTTTTGCGCAGCCTCGAGCTGCGACCGAACGGCGGACGGCCCGGTGCCACCGTCCACCTCCCGTTGTTCGACCGACCGCCTTGCGGAGAACACGTCTACGATGTCGGGGCCAAAAGCAGAGTGAGCTGCCACGAGTACGGAACCGGGGAGATCGCTGAGCTCGATGCCGGCCTCTTCCGCCTGCCGCACAAGCTGGCCGACTGTGCTGTGTGCCTCACGGAAGCTCACGCCCTTGCGAACGAGATAATCCGCGAGATCCGTCGCCATCATTCCGCCCGTCAGCGCTTGCGCCATTCGAGAGGTTTCGAAGCTGCATTCGGCCAAGGCGCCGGCAACGGCCGGCAGCACGAGCAGTAACGTGTCGACGGCGTCGAACAGCACGCGCTTGTCGTCCTGCAGGTCCTTGTTGTAGCTGGTCGGCAAGCCTTTCAGCGTGGCGAGCAATGACGTGAGGTTGCCAAGCATGCGAGCCGCCGATCCGCGCGCGAGCTCGAGCGCGTCCGGGTTGCGCTTCTGCGGCATCATGCTCGAGCCGGACGTGTACGAATCGCCAAATCGGACGAACCCGAACTCGCTGGAGCCGTAGATGATCAAATCTTCCGAGAGTCGCGACAGGTGCGTGCCGATCATCGCAGCGGCGAACAGCAGCTCGGCCGCGAAGTCGCGGTCAGCCACGCCGTCGATCGAGTTCTGCGTGACCGAGGAAAAGCCAAGGCTTCCCTGTAGCAACACGCGCGGAATCGGAAATGCGCATCCCGCCGCGGCGCCGGCGCCCAGAGGGAGCGCCGCAGCGGCGTGTCGCGCGGCGCGCAGCCGAGTGCGATCGCGCTCCAGCGGCCAGAAGTGCGACAGTAGCCAGTGCGCAGCTGACACGGGTATCGCACGCTGCATGTGCGTGTACGACGGCATCAATGCCGTTTCCAATCCATGCGCCTGATCGATCATCACATGCTGCAGCTCGCGAATCGCCGCCTCGAGACGCACGGCGGCATCCATCGCCCACATGCGCGTGGTTGTCGCCACCTGGTCGTTTCGGCTTCGGCCGGTATGAAGCTTCGAGGCGAGCTCGCCGATCTGCTCGTGCAGCAACCGATCGATGAGCGTGTGTACATCCTCGTCGCTGGGAATCGGCTGCTCGCCAGCGTGCAAACGCGCGCCGACTGCATCGAGGCCGCGCTCGATCCCTTCACACTCGGCAAGCGTCAGCACATCCGCATGGTAGAGCGCCGTTGCCCAAGCGCGCGACACCTCGATGTCGAATGGCCAGAGACGAAAGTCGACGCCGATGGATCGGTTCACCGCATCGAACGCCGCAGCTGGACCAGCGGCGAATCGACCGCCCCACAGGCGATGGGGCGCCGGCTGTGATTCCGTAGCGCTGTTCGTCATCACGCGATCTGCAGCGCCAGCTCGGCGGGCGCTTCCTCATCAGTGACAGGGGTCGCTGAAGCGTTGTAGCCGAGCTCCTGATCCTTGAGAGCGCGCACGCGAGTGGGCAACGCGAACAGGCGAATGAATCCGGCAGCGTCGCTTTGCTGGTACACATCATCTGCGCCGAACGTGACGAACCGCTCATCGTACAGCGCGTGCACGCTCTCGCGGCCGATCACGGCCGCGGAACCCTTGAACAGCCGCAGCGTTACGCTCCCGGTGATCCGCTCCTGCGTCGCGTTGACGAAGGCATCGTACGCTTCGCGTTCCGTGCTCCACCAGCGGCCTTCGTAGACGAGGTCCGCGTACCGCGGCGCAATCACATCCTTGGCCGCGAGCGTGCGCCGATCGAGCACGAGTTGCTCGAGCTCGGAATGCCCGGCATAGAGCAGTGAACCGCCAGGTGTTTCATAGATGCCTCGCGACTTCATGCCGACGAGGCGATCCTCGACGAGATCGATCACGCCAATGCCGTGTCGTCCACCAATCGCGTTCAGGGTTTCGATCAACTCGACCGGGCCAAGTCGCTCGCCATCGACTGAAACGGGTGTCCCGCGCTCGAATCCGATCGCAACGGTGTCCGGTGTATCCGGCGTTTCGGCGAGCGGTGTCGTGAGCACGAGGAGGTCGGCCGGTGGGGCAGCGTTCGGGTCCTCGAGAATGCCGCCCTCGTGCGAGAGGTGCCACAGGTTCGCGTCGCGCGAGTAGATCTTCTGGCGCGTCGCGGTGACCGGAATGCCCCGAGCGGCGGCGTACGCGAGAGCGTCTTCGCGGCTGCGAATGTTCCACTCGCGCCACGGAGCAATGACCGGAAGATCCGGTGCGAAGGCAGCAAAGGTCAGCTCGAAGCGGACCTGGTCATTGCCCTTCCCGGTGCAACCGTGCGCCAGCGCGTCGGCGCCGACCTGCCGCGCGATCTCGACCTGGCGCTTCGCGATGAGCGGCCGAGCCATGGACGTGCCGAGCAGGTATTTGCGGTTGTACACCGCACCTGCGCGAAGCGTGGGAAAGATGAATGACTCAACGAATTCCTCGCGCAGGTCCTCCACGAAACACTCGTCAGCGCCCGAGGCGAGTGCCTTGGCGCGCACACCCGCGAGCTCGGCGCTACCCTGCCCGACATCCGCCGCCACGCAGACAACCCGCGCGCCGCCGTAGTTCTCCTTGAGCCACGGAACGATGATTGAAGTGTCCAGGCCGCCGGAATAGGCAAGGACGATAGTACGAGGCATGTGCGCTCCTGTTTCTGGTGTTATGCAGCAGGAGTGCATATTTAATCACTGGCAGCGACGAGTCAAGCGGCGATTTTCGCCCTGGACACGCTGCAGATCAGCGGCGGCGACTCAGTGCGACCAGGCGCTCGGAAAGCGTCACGCGAGCCGCGGACGAGCGGCACACGATCAAGATCGTGTTTTCCCCGGCAATTGTCCCGATCGCCTCCGTCCATCCCTGGGCGTCAATCGCTTCCGCTATGGGCTGGGCGCCACTCGGCAAGGTGTGCAGGACGAGCAGCTCGCCGACCCCGTCAATGTGCGAGAAGAGTTGTGGTAAGAGATTGTCCAGCGATGGCTTGGAGTCATCGACGAGCATCGTCGGCAGCACGTAGCGGGACCCGTGAGGGCCGGCCGACCTGACGATGCCCATCTCGCGCAGATCCCGCGACAAAGTCGCCTGGGTGATTGACACGCCTCGCTCGGACAGCAGCTGCTTCAGCTCCTCCTGGCTGGCGACCAGGTGCTCGCCCAGCAACGCTCGAATCGAGGACTGCCGTTCGCGCTTGGAGATCATTGGCTCGCCGACGAACGAGGGGCGAGCGAGCGACGGGCCCACGTGCTTGCCGCGGGATTGACATTGAATGTCTGCATTGTTATGCATTGCGTATGCATAAAGTACCTGTCGGCGTCCTCGGCGCAAGTGGATACGCAGGCCGTGAGCTGTGCGAGCTCATTGTCCGGCATCCGCGGCTGGAGTTGGCGTGGGCAACGGCCAACGATCAGTGTGGCACAACGGTACGCGCTGCGGGCCGAGATGTCACGTTCATCGCTACCGATGATGCGCCGCTGGGCGCCGCGGAGCTGGTGTTCAGCGCCTTGCCACACGGGACTTCGCAGCCATGGGTCGCGCGCGCTCGCGAATCCGGTGCCCTCGTCGTCGACCTCTCGGCGGATTTCCGGCCGGGCAATGGTATGCATGGCATTCCGTACGGCCTGACCGAGCTCAATCGCGCTGCCGTATCGAATGCGCCGCTCGTGGCAAACCCGGGCTGTTATGCGACCTCGATCCTTACGGCGATTGCTCCGCTCTTCCATGCGGGCCTGGTGCCCGACGGCGCAACGGTCGTCGTCAACTCGGCGAGCGGTGTTACTGGTGCCGGCAACAGCCCGAAGCGGGAATTGCTGTTCGCCGAAGTTGCGGCCGATTTTCGGCCCTACGCGCTTGGCAACGCCCATCGCCACTTGAAGGAAATGCGAGCCACGTTCGAGTCGTGGGGCACCACGGCGGATCTCGTGTTCACGCCGCACCTGCTCCCGGTGGCTCGCGGCATCTTGTCGACGATCGTGGTGCCGCTGGAACAGCCGCTCGATGACGCCATGGCGCCGTGGCGCCGCGCGTACGCCAACGAGCCGTTCGTCGAGCTGAGCTTGCACGCGCCAGCGCTGCGCGATGTCGTGCATCGGAACGTCGTACGAATTTCCGTCGCGCCAATCGTCGACACGCGGCGACCGATGCTGCTCGTGACGTCGGCCATCGACAACCTGATGAAGGGCGCGGCCGGACAGGCGGTGCAGAACGCCAACCTCATGCTCTCGCTGGACGAAACATTGGGACTCGCCGCATGAGTCGCGTCGTCAAAGTGGGTGGCCGTCCGCAGTTCGATCCAACGCTGCCCGGAATTCTCGCCGCTGCAGCGCGGCACGAACACGGTGCACTGATCGTCGTGCACGGCGGCGGTGACGAGGTGAGCACGCTCCAGCGGGCATTCGGAATCCAGACAGCCTTCGCCAATGGACGCCGCATCACCAACCGTGGCGATATCGATGTTCTGCGAATGGCGCTGTCGGGCAGCGCGAACAAGCGACTGGTTGCCGCGCTCGTCGAGCGGGGCGTGCAGGCCGTGGGTCTGTCGGGCGAGGACGCATCGCTGATTCGCGCCATGCCCATCGACCCGGAGCGGCTGGGACATGTTGGCGAGGCCACGCAGGTCAACGTCGCGTTGCTGAGCCACCTCATGAGGGGCGGCTATGTGCCGGTCATTTCGCCGGTGAGCCGCGATGATGCCGGCGTGCTGGGCACCACGCTCAACGTGAACGGCGACGATGCGGCCGCGGCAATCGCCGCGGCGATCGGTGCCGCGGAACTGCTCCTGGTTTCCGACGTGCCCGGAGTAATGCGGGAGGGCGCGCTCATTTCCCGGATCGCACCGCTCGAGATCGACCAGCTCGTTGCCAGTGGTGCAGTACGCGGCGGAATGGAGGCGAAGCTCCGCGCAGCCGGTGGCGCGCTGGATCGCGGCGTGTCACGCGTTCGGATCTCGGACGTCTGCGGCATCGCCGACCCGATGCGCGGTACCGTGATCGAACACATCAGAGAACTCGTATGACGATACTCGATACGGTCGCCCCGGAGCGGCGCTCGCTTGACGACGCGGTCTCCGTGGAACTGCCTCAATCCTCGATTCTCGAGACGTACCGCCGGGCACCGGCGGAGTTCGTCGCCGGTGACGGCGTATACCTGATCGATGCCGACGGGCAGCGCTACATGGATTTCGTCAGTGGCATCGCCGTCAATGCGCTCGGCTACGCCGACCAGGGACTTCGCGCCGCACTGCACGCTGCAGCGGACGGCCTCGTGCACGTCTCCAATCTCTACGGCACCGCGCCCGGAGAGCGGCTTGCGCGCGCACTGGTAGCGCAGTCGTTCGCGGATCGAGTCTTCTTCTGCAACTCCGGCGCGGAGGCGAACGAGGCGGCGTTCAAGTTCGCGCGACGTTGGGCACGGGCGCAGCTATCGACCAAGCACGAGATCTTCGCGCTACGCGGTGCCTTCCACGGCCGCCTGTTCGGAACGCTTGCCGCGACCGATCGGCCGGGGTACCGCGAACCGTTTCAGCCACTGGCGGCCGGAATCGAGATCGTCGAGCGCGACATAGACGATCTGTCGGCGGCGCTGCAGAAGGATCGCGCGGCCGCGCTGATCCTCGAGCCCGTTCAAGGTGAAGGCGGCGTCCGTGTGCTTGATCCCGGCTTCCTCCGCGAAGTGCGGGACCTGACGCGCGAGCGCAACGTGGCATTGATCTTCGATGAGATCCAATGCGGATTGGGCCGCACCGGGACGCTCTTCGCCTACGAGCAATCGGGTGTGCTGCCCGATGTGCTCACCGTGGCGAAGCCGTTGGCCGGCGGTCTTCCGATGGGTGCCGTCCTGATGACCAGTGAAATCGCCGCTGCCATCAGGCCGGGCGATCACGGAACGACGTTTGGCGGCGGGCCGTTCGTGGCGTCGGTTGCGAATCACGTCCTTGCCCGTGTGTCCGACCCGACGCTGCTCGAGGCTGTCACGACGAACGGCGCCTGGCTCGGCGAGCAGCTCCGCGAGATCGCACGCCGCTCGGGGCGAATCCGGGCAGTGCGCGGGGTCGGCTACATGTGGGGCTTCGATGTGATGGGAACCGCCGCACACGTGGTGAGCGAGGCGTTTTCGGCCGGGCTGCTCGTTTGCACGGCCGGCGAATACACGGTTCGATTGCTGCCCCCGCTGACCGCGACTCGCGACGAACTCGCGTTGGGACTGGGAATTCTCGAATCGGTGTTGTGACGATGTCCGGAATGATCATTCGGCGCGCCGTCACGGCCGACGCAGAGACGGTCAGCCGGTTGATCGAGCAATTCGCGGTCGACGCCCTCATGTTGCGACGCTCGCCCGATTCGATCCGATTGGCGATCGACGACTACGTCGTGGCGGTCGACTCGACAGGCGAGATCGTCGGATGCGGTGCGCTGAAGGAGTACTCGCCCTCCGTAGCCGAAGTGGCCGCGATCGCCGTTTCCCCCGCCGCACAAGGGCGGGGCACGGGAACGGCCATCGTGCAGGCGATCGAGCGTCTGGCGACGAAACGCGGCATCTATGAAGTGTTCGCGCTGACGCTCAAACCAGCGTTCTTCTCGTCGATCGGTTATCACCGGGTCGACCGAGCGCGCTTTCCCGAAAAGATTCGACGCGACTGCCTCGGGTGCGCCAGGCGCTTTGCCTGCAACGAGATATGCTTCGCGCGCAGCTTGCCGAGTCGACTGGCAGCCTGACTGCGTGACTGTGGGCGGCCGGGAGGCGTCCTTGAGGCACCGAACGGCTCGCCAAAATTGCCTATTGACGAGCTCGCTTAGGCGACATAGTGTATCGGTACAATGATACACTCTGACCGCCATGTTTGAGCGCATCGACTCGCGTAGCCCCACGCCGCTGTACGCGCAGATCGCGACGCGCCTGCGGGTAGCGATTGCCGCCGGCGAGCTTCGGGCGGGCGACAGCCTGCCATCGGTCCGCCAACTCGCGTCGCAGCTGCGGATAAATCCAGCCACGGTCGTCCAGGCGTATCGAGACCTCGAGGCCGAGCGACTCGTGTGCACGCGCCACGGCTCCGGGACCGTCGTGCTGGAAGTGCCTGACGAACGCCGAGAGAGCGACCGGGCCGCTGCGGCCCAACGCCTCGTCCATGACATGCTGGTCGATGCCGGACGGCTGGGGATCTCAGCCGGAGAACTCCGCGCTGCCATCGATCACGAGCTCAACGGGAGGAACACCTGATGTGCTTCGCCGTCGAAACGCGCGATCTCCGCTTCAGTCCCGGCAAGGGATTCGAGATCTCTGATTTGAACATGCACGTGCCGTCCGGATCCGTGTACGGATTTCTCGGCCCGAACGGCGCGGGAAAGACGACGACGATTCGTCTCCTGCTCGGACTGCTGCCGCCAAGCGCCGGATCGATCGCCGTGCTCGGCGAGGCGATGCCTTCCCGGCACGCACGGGTGATGGCGCGAACCGGATACGTACCGGAACGACCGCACGTCTATCCGACGCTGACCGTCACCGAAGCACTCGAGCTGCATGCGGCCTTCCACGAACGCTGGGACCAGGCCTGGGCCGGGACGCTGCTGCGGGATTTCCGACTCCCCGGGGGGCGCCGCGTCGGTGCCATGTCCAAGGGAGAGACGGGCAAGCTCATGATGTTGCTCGCGCTCGCGCAACGGCCGGATCTGCTCGTGCTCGACGAACCGACCGACGGGCTCGATCCGGTCGTTCGCCGCGATGTGCTCGAGGCACTCCTTGGATACGTCGCGTCGTGCAATGCGACGGTGCTGATCTCGAGCCATCTCGTGCACGAGCTGGAACGAATCTGCGATTGGATTGGCCTGATGGACCGCGGCAGCTTGATCGCCGAATTGCCGATGGAGCAGTTCCGGGGAGGCATCAAGCGCTTGGCCGTGATCGATGCGGGCGAGGCGAAGGAAGCGCCGTTCACCGTGCTCGCTCGCAGACCGTCCGCGGCTGGCGGCGAGGATTGGCTGGTGCGTGGCTGGTCGAGTGACATGCGCGGGTATTTCGGGTCGCACGGCGCGACGCTGCGCAGCGTGATCGATCTCGACCTCGAAGAAGGATTCGTCGAGCTGCTTCGCTCTTTCCGGGAGGTCGCATGAGTCGCTGGCTGCGAATGTGGCGCGCGCTGCTGAAGACGCAGTGGACGTGGACGCGCGGTATGCTCCTCGGCGCGGCGGTGCTCGTGTTCGCGATGCCGCTGCTCTCCGTCAGGACGGCGGCAGGCGTCGATACGGAAGTCGCGTTCATCAGGATGGTTCAGCGGTGGGGCGTCGGCTATGCGATTGTCGCCGGCGCACTCGGATTGTTCGTCGCTATTGCCGCCTGGTCGTCCGATCACCGGCTCAAGCACATCTATGCGCTCTCCCTGCCAATCGCGCGATGGCGGTATGTGCTGATGCGATTCCTGGCTGGCGCCGTGCTGCTGTTGCTGCCAATGGCAGCGCTGTTGGCGGGCGCGGTGGTGGCATCCCACAACGCTTCGATTCCCGCTACGCTGCGCGCGTATCCGTTTGCGCTGACGTTCCGGTTTCTGTTCGCGGCGCTGGTCGCCTACGCGATCGTGTTTGCCGTATCGGCCGGAACAGAGCGAACGGCGCGATACATCCTCGCAATGATTGGGCTCTTCTTCGTTGCGCAGCTCGTACTGATCTCGGTTGGCAGTCACTTCGATCTTTCGGGCCACGTTGCGGACGTTCTGTTTGCCAGGCCCGGTCTCCTCAGTGTGTTCAGCGGACGGTGGTCGCTGATCGATGTCTGAGATTCGCGACTCCATGAAGTGCGTCCTGATCGTCATCCCGATGCTGATCGTGGGCGGCGAAGCTGTGCGGGCGCAAACGGTCGCCGAGTACTCGCGGCGGGTCGATTCGCTCGGGCGCGTTTGGCAGATCGAGCAGCGTGCCGAACACGCTCGCGATACCGTCAGAGTTCGAGTGCTGCCGAGTGATACGATCCGAATTGACCAACTGGTGGTTCTCGCCGACAGCGCGCACGTCCAGCTCGCCCGGGCGATTGCCGAGCGTCTTGCTCCACTTGTCAGGCAGCGCTTCGGCAGCTTTGCCGATCGACTCAGCCGAACTCCCATCGTTCTGCGGACGCAGCTCATCCAACCAGGCGATAACGACATGGTCGAGTCGGGCGTGGTCAATTCGCGTGGTGTGCTACAGGCGTTGACTCTCGAACCCGCCAACTCGAAGCAGCTTGTCCGCTCATGGCAATACAAGATCGCCTCGGTGCTCTCGGCGGATCTGCCGCCGGAAATCCGAGGCTGGCTTGGTAGCGGTCTCGCGCCGACGGCGCCGGATCGACGTACCTGGCATCAAGGGCGTGTCGGGCTCGCGCTTTCAGGAACGCTCGCATCGCGCGAGTGTGCCGCCGGCGCCGTTGCGCGGTGTGTGCAGGCGCTGGGACTGACACCTGTGCCCAATCCGGCGTTCGCGCTGTTCGACGCGACTGGCCGTCAAAAAATGGTTGCTGACGAGCGTCGTGCACTGCGCGATGAGGATTCGACGACGTTCGACCGATGCGTTCGTGCCAATCAGTACGCGGCCTGCGACTCGATTGCCCGGTCGATGCCGCCCGAGCTCGTGCCGATGGCGCTGCCAGGATCCGCCCGCTCGACTGTTCTCGAATATGCACTCGTAAAAGGGGGAAGCGGCGCGTTCGATCGGATGATCGCCACACCGGGCGGAATTCGCGATCGGTTGGAGGCGGCGTCGGGTGAGTCGGCGGACTCACTGGTCAGGCAGTGGCGCGCCGCAGTCATGGACGCCCCGGAGAACGCTGCGTCTCTCGATGGTGAAACTGCGATCTCATCACTCCTTTGGGCCGCGCTCTGCGGCGGCCTCGCACTCCGGAGCTCGCGATGGCGCTGAGCCTTCCACGCTGGATCGTCGCCGCTTCGGCCGGCTGCCTGGCCGTGTGGCTTGGACTGGCCCACGACAAATCCAACCCCACGCTCGACCGGCTGTGGCGGGGGCGCCAGCTCCAATTCGCCGTCCCGACGCCCGCGGAGGCGACCGGACGCGTGCTCTCCGCGACCAACGACCGTCTCAGGTCTTTAGAGATTCGTGATTCCGTGCTCGCGCAGCCGCACACGCCACAGGTGACAACGTTCGATGTGCGGATCGACGCGGCGATTCCGGCGACGCTCCGCCAGCAACTCGACAACGGCATTCGCGCGAAGTGGAGCGCGCTCGGCGCACCGGGCGGCGTGCCCGTCGTCGCAGCCGTCGTACTCGACTCCAGTCGCAGGGTGCACGGTTATCCCCGGCACCCCGAATCCATTCGTGGCGGACAACCAATCACCGTGTTCCCGCCCCGGGCAGGCGATCGACGATGCGTCGCTGTGCTTCGGTGGCTCACGACGCCAAGCCGCTCGACCGCGCGGACTCGCCCACTCGTGCTTCATGCCCTCGTGTCGTCGGAGACGATCGAAGCGCTCCTCGGTCCGTGCGCCTATTATGCGAAGTTCGGACAGCCCGGCCCACACGTGGCCCAATGGTTGAGCAGCTCGCGTTGGCAGTTTGCGCGCTCTACCGACTGGAGCGCCGTATCGCCGCCATGGAGCGACGGGAGCGAGGACGCCGAGTCGTCACTGCTTCCGCAGCTCCGAGCAATCCAACCGGGCGTTCGAGAACTCGCAGAGCCCACTGGTGTCGCATGCGTCGCCGGCAAGGTGGGTCGGTGTGTCGCTGCGTTGCTTCGTAGCCGGATTGCACGCAACGATTCAAGTTGGTCGGCGACAGTCATCAACACTTCGGGTGCCCCGATCTTCGACTTCAGCTGGAGATCACGTACGCCACTCGGGCCAGCCGAGGGGTCGCTCCTGTCGGACATGGTCCAGTCGCTGGGTCCCAACCGTTTCCAGAAATTCTGGTCGTCCAGCGCTGTCGTCCCGACGGCATTCCAGCAGGCCGCCGGAGTCAGCCTCGACTCGTGGGTCCACACGTGGGCACTACGCACCTACGGACCGGTGACGGTCGGGCCGCGAATGTCGGCCGCGAGCTTCGTGTCCGGGTGGTTGCTTCTGCTACTCGCATTCGGTGCGGCCGTCGCCATTGAGCGGCGCCGACGAGTGACGTAGACGTAACGGGAGCTCCGCATCGCATAGAGGGCGATCGCACGCAGGTTCTGCGGAATGGCGGTCGTCGGGTAGATTGCGGCATGAGCCGCGACAACCGGCGTGTTGGGACGAACGGCCTGCGTCAAGCGTTCGACGAGATGCGCTTCGGCGCGCGCCGCACGCTGAATCTCCGCGAGAGCTTGCCGAGCGTCGCCGATGCCGCCGCGCGCGCCGAGGTGTGGCTGCGGCAGCAGCAGGTCAATCGTGCCGAGGAAGTGCTCATCATCACGGGCCGAGGAAATCGGAGCTTCGAGGGATTCTCCCCCGTGCGTGATGCGGTGCGGCGGCTGTTGCACGTGCTCAAGCGTCGTGGGGTAGTCGCCGGACATGACGAGCACTCGCCTGGTTCGTTCGTCGTGTACCTGGCGCCGGTGACGGCGCTTTGGGAATCGCCACGCCGCAACCGTGACCGTGGCGCGGTGTCGCCGGAGCGCACGCCGCCATCGCTGAACGAGCTGAAACCGGAGACGCGACTGTTGCTGCGTCGCCTGGCCGAGCGGGCGCTCGAGGGCCTCGGGTTGAAACAGACTGAAACTTTCGTCGAAGCCGAGATGCTCCGGCAGTTCGGCGCGATTGCCGCGGGCATCGGCGATGGTCCGCGCCGGGAATCGCGATTGCGCGCGGCACTCCGTGCGGCGCTCGAAGAGGAAGACTGAGCCCCAGACCGAATCGGCATCGGAGCAGTGGTCGCAGTAAGTTCTCACACCCTCATCAGAATCAACACGTGAAAACTCGAATCGGATTCGCGCTTGCCGCGGTGCTGAGTGCAACCGCCACCGCTCAACAGCCCGGCATGACGGGCTATTCACCGACTGGCGCGGCACAAGAGCGCGCGCTCGAAGCCGACGCCATCGGACGACCTTCGCCAGACAGCGCCCGGACGTTCTCGACGCATCTCTCCGCTGAAACGCACGTCGCTGGAACGCCGGCGCAGGCTCGGACGCGCGATTACGTGATCGCGCAGATGAAACGCTGGGGGATCGACACCGAGGTGCGGACGTACGACGTCTGGATGCCGCATCCGACATCGGTGCACGTGGCGCGTGTGTCGCCCAATCCGAAAGTATTCGGCCTGGCCGAGCCACCGGTGCCGGGCGACTCGACGTCGAGCCTCTGGCAATATCCCACGGTCAACGGGTACAGCGGACAGGGCGACGTCAGGGCGTCCGTCGTCTACGTCAACTACGGTCTGATCGAGGATTACGCGCAGCTCGACTCGATGGGAATCTCGGTCAAAGGCAGGATCGCGATCGCGCGATATGGGCGATCGTATCGAGGCATCAAGGCTCGCGAAGCGGAGAAGCACGGCGCAGTCGGCTTGCTGATCTACAGTGATCCACAAGACGATGGGTACGTCGCCGGCGACGTCTATCCCAAAGGCCCAATGCGCCCGAGCACCGGCGTCCAACGAGGCAGCATTCTGAATCCTGACGGCGACCCGTCGACGCCGGGATACCCGAGCACCGCGGGAGCCAAGCGATTGACCCCGGCTCAAATGGAGATCTCGCACATCCCGGTGGTGCCGATCAGCTACGGAAACGCGTCCGAATTGCTGAAGTACGTCGACGGACCGGGTGTGCCGCGCGGCTGGCAAGGCGGTTTGCCGTTCCACTATCACGTCGGTCCGGGCCCGGTGACCGCGCGTGTAGCAGTGACGGACGATCGCGCGACGAAGCCGCTCAAGCCGATCTATGACACCTTTGGCATCGTTCGCGGCAGCGAGTTCCCCGACGAGCTGGTGATCATTGGTGGACACCGCGATGCGTGGGGCCCGGGCGCAGCGGACAACGTGAGCGGCACGGTGAGCGTACTCGAAGCAGCACGTGCCGTCGCGGCGGAGCTGAAAAACGGCATGCGGCCCAAGCGAACCATCATCTTCGCGACATGGGACGCCGAGGAGTGGGGCCTCCTTGGCTCAACCGAATACGTCGAGGATGACTCGCTGCGACTGGCGCGAGCAGCCGTCGCGTATTTCAACCAGGACGTCGCGGCACAGGGGTCGGCATTCGGCGGCGCCGGCTCGCCGTCGCTGCGGCAGACGATCCGCGACGTTACACGCCTCGTGCCGGATCCCGACGGAAAGGGAAGCGTGTATGCCGAGTGGCGGCGCGCGCGAGCCGTCGCCGACACCGCCGAACCCGAGATGGGCGACCCCGGCGGCGGGTCCGATTTCGCCGGATTCTACAATCATCTCGGTATTCCGATTCTCGATTGGGGCTTCGGTGGCGCCGGTGGTGTGTACCACTCCCAGTACGATAGCCACAACTGGATGTCGAAGTTCGGCGATCCGGGATTCCGCTATCACGCGACGGCGGCGCGGATCGGCGCCGCGCTGGTGCTTCGACTGGCGAATGCGGACGTGCTGCCGTACGACTATGCGGAGTACGCGCGAACGATGCGACAGTATCTGTCGCCGATCGACAAGCGCGTGAGCGATCTGCACTGGTCGGCACCCACGACGGCGTTGCGCGCGGCGATCGACCATCTCGAACGCGAAGCCGTGGCGTTCGACGCGGCTCGCGACTCCGCACTTTCCGGATCGCCGTCCGGCGCGAGATTAGAGAAGACAAACAAGGCCCTGATGCGTGTGGAGCGGGCACTGACCCGTCCGCAGGGGCTGCGCACACGCCCGTGGTTCCGCAACCTGATCTACGTGGCGGACGAGAACAACGGCTACGCGAACATGGCGCTGCCGTCCGTCAACGAAGCGATCCGCGCAGGAGATGAAGCGCTGACGCGGCGTGAGATTGCCGATCTCGCCGCACGCTTCGACAACGCGGCGGAGGCGGTGAGCGACGCGCGTGCAGCGCTGGCCGGCGGCTGACCGACGCCGGATCAGAGTCGAGGGGTGGGGTGCGCCGACGGTAACCCGGCCGGCGCACCGCCCAGCGCACGTCCGATGATCACGCCGACGATGGTGCTGATCAGCAGCACGGCAAGCAGCGTCACGATCGCGATGTACACCAGCTGTCTCGACTGCGATATGGACCGCCAGGGGATTCGAGGCGCAGTGCGGTCGATCGCCGCCGGCGCATCGAGCGGCTCGGCCGGCGTGCGGTTGGCGGGCACCGGTTCATTCGCCGGCAATGCCGCGAGGCATCGCGGCGACATTCGGCGTCGCACGACATAGGCGCGCGGCAACGCCTTGCCGTTCGATTCGCGCGACACGCTGACAGCGGGCGGCGTGGAGCGTGGCAGCGCGGGTGACGAGCTCCGAGGACTGTTGTCGTCCGCCGCCGCGATCCCGCGCAAAGGACTGATGCGAACTGGCTCGGCAATGCTGCCAGCCCGGTGAGCATGCCCGTTCGTTGCGGCGAACGCGGGGGAAATCCGACGCGGATCGGGTACGGCGACGACGTCCACAGGCGTTCGAGCCGTCGCCGGAATCGAGAGATCCAGGTCCAGCGACACGCGCTCGTCGATGACCGCGGCGGCGGCGCGCGGCGGCTCGATGGCCATCACTGCCGCACGCGCCTCCGCGGCATTCCTGCTGACGGATGCTCCACTGCACGCGCAGCCGAGTCGCGGTGCGAGATCGATCAACAGATTGCGATCGGCGAGCAAGTGCTGCGCGAGCTCGGTCACGAGATCTTCGCCCGCGATCTCCGCAACCGAACGCGCGGCCGGACCATTCCACAGCAACTCCGCTGATGGCAATCCGCCCGGTTGTGAACGGAAGCGGCGGCGATCCGGTGGGATCACGGATTCGAATACCTGCGGCTGCTCGTCCAGTCGGATCTCGCGCTCGGCGAGCATCTCGAGCAACGCCCCGGGCGCCATGCGGATGTCAATGGATTCGTCGAAGGCTCCCGGACACGCGCCGACGTACGTGATTCGAGTCGACACGGGCTTCGACATGGCACGGACATATCGAGCGACGGCAACGGGCGGCGCGACGAGCGGCACGAGCGCATCCCGGAGGTCGGCGCCCAGATTCAGCAGGCGATGCGCGACGAACGGGCACGAACACTGGATGGCCGGCCGTTCACCAAATCCTGCGAGCCGATCGAGCACCGCGGCGGCGATGAGCTCGTCGCCCCAGCTCGCCGGAATGACACTCGCGTAGCCGGCGCGCAGACATGCGTGCGCCAGCTGCACCGGCGTCGCCGGGAGCGCGGCGAGCAGCGCGTCCGTGCCGAGCACGACGATCGGCACGGTACGCGGTACAGACGTCTGGGCCGAACCAGGATCTGCTGCCGCGAGGGTCATCTAGCTGGAAATCGGGACGAGAGTGCGCCACGGACCGAACGGCGACGAAAGTTGCCGGTGGGCGAAACCCATCAACAGAGAGACGAAATGTCGCACTGTCAAGAGCGGCCCAGACATTGCAACCCTGTTGCCACGATTGCGGGATGTGAGGATGGAAGTGGGGGATACTGGTATCGGATTCGCGCGGCTCACTGACGCCGAACGGGAAACACTCACGCCGTATGCCGCGCGGGCGGCATGGCCCGCGGGATTCGCGATCTATCAGCGCGGAGCGGCAGCGGACGGCGTGTTCGTGGTGACGCGCGGGCGGATCGTGCTGCGAAGCCGCGTGCGCGCAGGCCGCGGGTTCGTGCCGTGGATCGCCACGCCTGGTGAAACATTTGGGTCCGAAGGGTTGTCCACCGGCGCCCGATACGCCACCGACGCTCGCGCGGACGAGGAGAGCGAAACGCTCTTTCTCAGCTCTCGCCGGTTTCGCGCATTCATCCGCGAGCAGCCGCAGGATTCGCTGTCGCTGATCAACCAGTTGATGGTCGAGCGGACGGCACTGCTCGACAAGCTGCGCGAGCTCACGACCTTGAGTGTCGAGCAGCGGCTCATCGCCACCCTGGTCCGCATGTCGACGAACAACACGTTCACGCGCGACGATGGCCGCATCGTGCTGTGCACGTCGGGCTACCGGCTCGTGTGCGAGCTCGTGGGCGCCACGCGGGAATCCGTGTCGCTGGTCCTGGGACGATTGGCCACCGAAGGGCTGGTCGAGCGGAAGGGCACGACATTCATCATCGCCCGCCCAGCGCAACTACTCGAGCGGCTCGATCTGTCGGCCCTCGAGACGGAGATTCCGTTTCCCGATCTCATGGACGGCGGCCAGCCGGCACTGCAGCACTGATTCGATCAGTCGGTCGAGCACCATCGAGCACCATCGAGCGACGAAGCGCGCCGAGCCACGTGGCTCGGCGCGCTTCGTCGCTCAGATCGATGAGGGTATTCCGATGAGCGTTCTCGAACGTCAGCCGGTGACACGATCGACGAGCGTTTCACCGATGTCCTTGATCGCGTCAACGCCTTCGGCGACCGCAGACGTGGCCTGCCCTGCGACTTCGAGCGCAACACGCTTCACCCGCGCGATCGGAGACTTGCGCGAGCGCTTCGTCGTTGTCGACTTGCTGCGCGACTGACTGCGCTTGGCGCCGCCCGAACGCTTCTTCACCGCCGGCCGCTTCTTCTTTGCCGCCGACTTCGTCGAGCTCCGACGCTTGACGGCGGGACCACGCTTTGCCGCACGCCCGGACTTGCCGGCGGCCTTCGAACCACGACGCTTCGATGCACCGCGTCTGGCGCCGGTCTTACGGCCAGACTTCCCGCGAGACTTCTTGGCTCTTGCCGCCATACCCTTCTCCTCGGAGTCGGTGTGAAAGTGAGCACAGACGATAGCAAGAACCGGACGCCGCGGTAAGTACGTCGACATTGCCGGCGTCCGTGGCGGCGCGTACAATCCAGCGCACGCTCAATTGATCGCTCGATGCCTTTCTCTCCGATGCCTCCACTCGTCATTCCCCACCTCGCGGCCGGCGAACGCGTGACCGGCGAGCTGCTGGTCTTCGACCGCGCCGACAAGAAGACCAACGCGGGGGATCCGTACATCATTCTGACGCTCGGCAACTCGAGCGGCCGGATCGAAACGTCCCCGATCTGGTCCGACAAGCTCGATTGGGCGGAAGGCGTCCGGACCGGCAAGGTGGTTCAGGCGATCGGGGACGTGACCGTGTACGCGAAGGGTGGGCCGGCCAAGCGGCAGCTCTCGCTCGCCGGCCCGGTGCGCATCCTTCCCGATGAGATGTTCCGGGCGGAGGAGTTTCTTCCGTCGATCGAGGGCGATGCGAACAAGCTGTGGGCATGGATCGATCGCGTGCGGGCAGAGCTGGATTCGACGATCCTGCGCCGTGTGCTCGATCTGTTCTTCGCCGACGACGAGTTTCGAGTTCGTTTCGAGCGCACGCCGGCATCCACCGCCGGACACCACGCGAAGCTCGGCGGGCTGCTGCTGCACGTCTTCGAGGTCACGAACATTGCAAAGCAGACTGCCCGCACCATGCACGCCAACACCGACCTGGTGATCGCCGGCGCGCTTCTGCACGACATCGGCAAGGTCGAGGCGTACGAGATTGGTCCGGCGGGATTCTCCTATACTTCCTGCGGTTTGCTGCTCGGTCACGTGGTGCTCGGAAGTCTGATGCTCGAACGGCGGGTAGCGGCGATGGGCGCGCCGCTCTGCAGCGATGGGCAGCTTACCGAGCTGCATCACATGATTCTGTCGCACCACGGGAGCCTGGAATTCGGGAGCCCCGTTCAGCCCATGACGACGGAAGCCGAAATCGTGCATTGGGCCGACGAAGCTTCAGCCAAGTCGACGGACATGATGGAGCTGCTGGCGGATCCCGACCAGTTCAGCGGCGGTCGCGAATACTCGGATCGTCCGCATTGGCGACTCGGGCGTCGAATCTGGCGCCGTCCTCACGGCTGGGATTGATCGGTCGCTGGCCAAGGGGTCTTCCTCGAGTACGGATGGCCGAACACGGCCTCCAGCGCTGCCGTGGCGTCCACGGCACGCACGACGGCATCCACGCGATTTGGCAGCGGTACCAGCTTCGAGAAATCGCGATAGCGGCCGTACCCATGGCAGAAGCAGAGCGGTCCTGGTCTGGTGAGATCGCCGAGCCAGATGTCGGGTAATCCGATCCAGGTGAGTGCGTAGAAGAGGTTGAGCTTTCGCCACGTCGGGAGATCGCTCTCGATGATTCCATGCGGAAGTGATCCGTGCTTGCCCCATTGCACGTCGATGGCGACTTGGCCGTGTCCCTTCCAGTTGGTGTGCAGCACGGCACCGTGCCAGTAAGTCCAGATATCCGTCGGCGCGTGCGTTGGGCTGTATCCGACCCAGACAACCTCCTCGTCCGTCGGCACGGTAAATGGAACCCAGGATCCGTGGACGTCATCGCGCCAGAGTAAGTGGTACGCGATGATCGGACGCAGAGGATTGACCACGGCGACAACGCGCTCCAAGGGGAACCATTCGTCACGCTGGACGTACAACAGAGGCGCGAGCTCGCGAGCGAGCTCGGCATCGCTGTCCGTAGCGGCCAACGCGCCCGGAATCTGGATTGGGCGAGGCGGGATGTGCGCGCGCGGACCGCAGGCAGCCAAGCTGGCAAAAGCGAGCACGGCTGCTGCGCAACGTTCTGGTGACAAAATCGTCCCTAGTTTGGGTTTAGAGAATTAGTAGGTTATTATTCGTATACAGCCCACACAGGTCTGTATCGGGGCTGCATTGTTGTTGAGGAGGGCATATGCGGAAGCCGAGACCGGTTACTTTCAACCCGGCGCAAGCACTGAATCTGATTTCCAACGACAGAACGGGTTCGCCGCTGAGTTGTCCGTCGTGCTCCGGCGCGATTGACCGTACGCCGGACATCGTTCCTCCCCCACCCCACTCGCATGTCACGCTGCGCTGCCGCAAATGCGGACGCGTGGCGCACTACGTCGCCGGAGCGGCCTGACGGCGAATGGAGCGGTTCGCGGACGAGTCCAGAGACCGCCGCCCGCTCTTCCCTTTGAGTTGCACAAAACTTGCCTCGACCGCCTTGTAAGCGGCCTCGCCACTGCATTGGCATCGGCGAGCGTTGCGAGGCGGAAGCAGGATCACGCCCTCGGCGTCGCGGCGCGCCGTCGGGGTGCTGGATCGCGGATCACAGTTTCTTGCACGAGGTACGGTTCAATGGCTCGTCTTACCGGTACCGTGAAGTGGTTCAACGACGCCAAAGGGTATGGCTTCATCTCCCGTGAGGGAGGACCCGATGTGTTCGTCCACTTCAGCGCCATCCAGGGGAACGGCTTCAAGTCCCTGGCCGAGGGCGATCGCGTGGAGTTCGAAATCGTTCAAGGTCAGAAGGGCCCGCAGGCGGCCGATGTCACCAAGGTGTGATCCTGCGCGCGACGGTCACGTGAAAACGCCCCGGTAGCCACCGGGGCGTTTTCGTATTCGCCCTCAAGGCAGCCGCGGCCTGTTCCGTGCGTCAGTGTTCGAGCAGCAAGCGTACGGGGGGATTGCGCGCTCGAATCCGGGACCACAACTTGGCGCAATCGTGTTCCAAGGAACGCGGAGCAGGCGAGGGGATGAAGTATGGAGCCAACGTTCGACAGCGGACCACGCGTGGCACCGGTGTACCGCCGCGATTTGCCCGGTGGCGGCTATGTGGCGATCGACGTGGAACGCGAACGTGAACTGACGCGCACCCGTGTCTCGGTGGAGCGCCGGTCCAAGGACGAGCGGCGAGACGGACACCGCCCGATCGTCATTGCAGAAGCCGAAGGCGACGAGCGCTCTGCCGGATTCGCCGATCTCTATCGTATGGCGGCGGACAATGCCGCGATCGCGCGGGCGCTTCTCCAGGTGGACGGTCCGGCGCGAGGAGACTGAACGCTTCGGCGTTCAAGTCAACAAGTCGAATCGAACGGCTCGTCGCGGCCGGCGGCGCTTGGGCGCGGCGTAGCGAAAGAGCTGCGCCGGGCGGCCGCGGCCTTCACTCCGCCATTCATCGATCGCTTCGACCAGTGACGACGCGTGCAGAGACCGCCGAAAGCTTGCTTTGTGCAGGCGGCGTCCCAGCAGTAGCTCGTACATCGCCTGGAGCTCGCTGAGCGTGAACGTTGCCGGGAGCAGCCGGAAGGCGATCGGCTGCTGATCGAGACGAGCGCGCATCGCCGCTCGCGCATGTTCGAGCGCATCGCGGTGCCGGGCGGCGAGTGCCGGCAACTCGGACATCGCGGTCCAAGTGATGTCGGCGCGAATCGACGCGGCTGATTCGGCAACGAGCGCCAGGTAGACCACGGCAACCTGCTCGGGGTCGGCCGACCGGCGAGCCCCGCCAAGCGTCACGATCTGCTCGAGAAACGACGGCGGCGCTCCGAGCGCATCGCGAGCGACGCGCGCGGCCGTGTCGTCGAGCGTCTCGTCGGTTCGCGGCGCATCGGTGGGAACGGCCCACCGCTCGCGCCCGCGCGCCGCGGACTGTCGCACGAGTGCGACAGCGAGCTCGCCGTTGCGAGGCGTGACGGCGAGCACGTCGACGGAAACGGAGAGCTGGCGAGCGGTTCCGCGCGCGAGCGTCGAACGACCGGACATCGCACGCGAATTAGTATCTATTCGCTAATAAGTCAACCCCGATTGCGACGATTCAGCGCCGCCCGGGCTTCGGCGGCGCCGACGATTGGCCCATCCGCTGTTCGCCCGCGCCGAAGCGCAACAATGGAGGAATGCTGATCGGCAACCGACCCGTGATCGGCGCTGTCCCAAGGAGGGCGCGCGCGGCGGCCGCCTGCGAGACGGGAAACCCGCCCCAAGCGACGAGATAGCTCGAGACGGATGGGACTTGCTGGAGCAGATATGGATTGCCGAACGCGACGAGCACCGTTCGTGGGTGCCGTGCCACCACGTCGTCGATGAAACGCGCGATCGGTTGCGGAGCGCTGGCATTGGATACCGTCGTTCCGGTCGCCAGGTAGGAGCCGACGATCGTGATGTCGGACGAGTCGGCGAGCGCGAGCAGTCGATCGAAATCAGGCGACGGATTCTCAGGATTCACCAATTCGCTGCGGAGCGATGGCAGGACGGACCGCAATTGTGCATCGAACGTCTGGCCCGCGGGAAGATCAGTTCTCGTCGCGATGGTAATCGAGAGCACACGCGGCGCGGGAGCTCCATCGTGCACCACCGGCACGAGACCGAGCGAATCCTTCGCCAACGTGATCGAGCGCTCGGCCGTTTGTGCGGCAGCCGACAGATGCGCGGCGCTGCCGACGATCGCGCGCACGCTGTCGAGATCAACCAGCCGTTGGCGGTCCAGCCCGAGACGATGCTTGATCTCGAGGACGCGGCGCACCGACGAGTCGACGCGCGCCTGCGTGAAGCGGCCTTCACGCACGCCGTCGACAACCGCCTCGATTGCCGCCGGCACATCGCTCGGCATGAGGAGGATGTCCGCGCCGGCCGCGATCGCGAGCTTGCACGCCTCGGCGATACCGATGCTGTTGCTCACCGTGCCGTATGAACCGCCGCTCGTCGTCGCGGTTTGCGGCGTTGCGGTCACGCGCGACAGCACACCGTTCATGTCCATGGCGTCGGTGATGACCAGACCGTTGAATCCGAGCTCGTTCCGGAGCAGACCGGTCATGATCGTCGGCGACAGCGTGGCGGGAACCGGCGTCGTATCGAGCGCCGGCACCAGGCCGTGGAAGGTCATGATCCCCTGAATGCCGGAGGCGATTGCTCTCCGAAACGGCACCAGCTCCACCGAATCGAGCTCGGGGCGACTCGCATGAACGGTCGTGATCGTGAGATGCGAGTTCTCGTCAGTGTCGCCGTGTCCGGGAAAATGTTTTCCCGTCGCCATCATCCCATTCTCCTGCAAACCGTGGATGATCGCCTGCCCCATGTCTGCTACGAGATGCGGGTCTTCACCAAACGAGCGAACGCCAATCACCGGATTCGCCGGATTGTTGTTGACGTCGAGCACGGGCGCGAACGCGATCTGCACGCCGAGCGCGCGGCCTTCGATCGCCGTGATGCGTCCCTGTCGGTAGGCGAGGGCGGTGTCGCGAGTCGCTCCGAGTCCCATCTGCGGCGGAAACATCGTTCCACCGCCAAGATAGATGTCATTCGGAAGGAAATACCCGCCACGTTGCCGGAACGCGACGCCGCTTTCGTAGTCGGCACCGAACACCAGTGGCAACGCGCTGAGGCGTTGCATCGCGTTGATCTTGTCGGCGGTCTCGATCGGCGAGCCGATCGACATGATGAAGCCGCCGACGTGTTGCGTGGCAATTTGCTCCTGCACGCGCATCCAGCTCGCGCTCGTCGTCGGTGTGAAGTCGCCGAACAATTGCGGCCAGACGAGTTGCGCCGCCTTGTCGCGCGGCGAGAGGGTGGCGAGAACGGAGTCGGTCCAATGGGAGGGGAGAGAAAAAAGGGGAGAGGGGGCAGGATTCAAGGTCGCCGAGTGGGTGCATGCGCCCAACAGCAGAGCGCCGACCATTCCGCGGCGTATCGCGATCCGGCGGGGCGTGGTCTCTCCTCTCCCTTGTCCCCTCTCCGCTCTCACCATTGGATCGTCCCTTTCTTCGACGTGTCCACGTCCTCTTCCGCTCCCGATTTGAAGAGGAACGCCTCCATGTTCTGCTTGAGGAAGCTGCGTGCCTGCGGGTCCATGACGTTCAGGCCGTAGTGGTTGATTAGCATGGTCTGCTGACGCAGCCACTGAGACCAGCAGTCCTGACAGATGTGCTCGACGATGCGCACGCCGATCGCGCCCGGGAACGGCGGCCGCTCGAGCCCAGCCCTCGTCTGTCCGCAACGACTGCAAGTGATATCCGACATGAGAAACTCCTCGGGTTCGTCGCAATTTAGCCGCGCACGTGAGCCGCGTGCGTCACCTTCGACTCCGAAAGATGGACGCCAGCCAGCAGCAGTCGCGTGGACGAGTCGGCTTTGTTGCGGGCACGAAAAAGGCCGGCGCACCGGCGCCGGCCTGTTCGAGTTTCTGGAATCCGACGGTCAGTGGCCGCGGGCGTAATCGACTTTGGCCAGACGGAAGAACTGCAGCATGCGGATGTAGAACCAGCCGATATCGAACTCGAACCAGCGCGCGGCAAAGCGCGCAGACTTGGGATCGGCGTGGTGGTTGTTGTGCAGCTCCTCGCCGGCGAGCCAAATGGCGACCGGCGAGATGTTCCGGCTCTCGTCCTTGACGGCGAAGTTGCGGTAGCCGAGCGCGTGGCCAACACCGTTCACGATGCCGGCGGCCCAGAACGGAATCCAGAGCATCTGCACGCCCCACACAACGGGGCCGATGAAGAAGCCGAAGAGATAGATGTCGATGGCGAGCATCAGGAGGATGCCGACCCAGTTCAGGCGCGAAAGCAGGTGGCGCTCGATCCAGTCGTTCGGCGTGCCCTTGCCGTACTTCTCCAGCACGCCCGGCTGACGCACGGCGCGGCGATAGTAGAACGCGCCCTTGAAGACGATGTTGCGCAGTCCTTCAACGAGGGGGCTGTGCGGATCACCCTCGCGATCGGCAAACGCGTGATGCTTGCGATGACAGGCCACCCACTCCTTGGTGACGATGGCAGTGGTCAACCACAGCCAGAGGCGCATGGGAAGCGCCGCAAAATAGTGAAGCCGCACACCACGATGGGTTTGCGCGCGATGCAAGAAGAGGGTGACGCACACGTTGGTCAGATGGCCGGCGACCAGGATGAACACCACCGGCATCCACCATCGAGCTGCCCACACGCCAAAACCTGGCATTGCACTACTCCACGATCAGAAGAGGGAGACTGAAGACACGCTGGTGCAAGCTAACGCAGCCCTCGGCCTACTGCCATGGAAGACGAGCATCAACCATAAACGCCACTACGGCTTGCCCGAGCTCGCTGGCGCCAAGCCAATCGGCGGAACGACACCGCCGCCGGTCGAAACCGGGTGTGCATTCGCCGCCGGTGCGTCGCCCCATACGTCGTTCGACGCATTCCAATCGGGCACGTTCGGATCCGGCCACAACCGCACGCCGATTATTGGACGACGAACCGGAATCGTCGCGGTGTAGCGGTCGGTGTGATTCCAGATTTGAACGGGGAGATGCACGTCCTGCGTCGAACCGTCGTTGAACTTGAGCCGCATCGAGACGGGGAATGGAATCGTCGTCGCGCGGCGCAGGCTGATCTCGGCGACGTCCTCGCCGCCGGTGTGGCGCATCGTGACACCGTCGACCGCGACGTCGAGCACGTCGGTGCCGTAGAAGAACGCGTTCCAGAACCAGGATAGATCTTCGCCGGAGACATTCTCGACGGTGCGGAAGAAATCGGCGGGAGTCGGATGCTTGAATGCCCACCGGCGGCCGTACTCGCGCATGGCGCGATCCATCGTTTCGCGGCCGATCACGTTGTCGCGCAACGCAAGCAGAACCGCGCCCGGCTTGCGGTAGCCGATCGCGCCGAGCGCGGAGGCGTCGATGCGGTCGGGCGGCGTCATGAGTGGCGACTGCGTGCCATTGTCGACGGCTTGCTTCCAGTTGGCGACGTACGCCGGGTATGCATCGCTGCCGGGCACGCGCCGCTCATTCGAGAATGCGTTCTGGTAGGTGTTGATGCCCTCGTCCATCCAGGCGTAGCGCCGCTCGTTCGAGCCGACCACCATCGGGAACCACTGGTGGCCCTGTTCGTGATCGAGCGTGCTGAAGATCGATGACGGGTCGCTCTTGCCATATCCGACCATGACGAACATGGGATACTCCATCCCGCCTACTGGTCCGGCAACGGACGTCGACTGCGGGTATGGAAACCGGAACCAGAGCTCCGAGTAGGTTCGGATCGACCATTGTGTCTGCTCGGCAGCCGATTCCCAAGCGCGGCCCGCTTTAGGGAACTGATATAGCGCCTGCGTCAGCACGCCATCCCAGCTCGTGGCATCCCAACGGAAATCCGGCGCCGCCGCCCACGCCACATCGCGGACGTGCTCGGCGCGAAAGCGCCAGGTCTTCGTCCCGGGCACGGGTCGCCGACGCGCGTCGGCGGCTTCGCCTTCGGTGATGATCTGGACGACGCTCGAGGCGTGGGCGGCGCGGCCCAACCGGTCGATTTCGTCCGACGTCAGTACCTCCGACGGGTTCTGGAGCACGCCGCTACCGGCGACGATGTAGCCAGCGGGAACCGTAATGGCGTAGTCGATGTCGCCGTACTCGAGATAGAATTCGCCCTGACCGAGATACGGGTCGGCGTTCCAGCCACGTACATCGTCGTAAACCACCATGCGCGGATACCACTGCGCGATCTCGTACAGCGAGCTGTCGCGACCCATGCGGTCGGAACCGTGCTCCGGAACGGCGAACGAGTACTGCATGCCGATGGTGCACATGCCGCCGTGTGGCGCGAGCGGCGCGTCCAGATCGATGCGCATCATGGTGTCGTCGACCTTACCGGCTGTACCGCGCCCGTTCACTTCGAGGCCGGTGACGTTGTAGCCACCCTGAAAGCCGCGCACACCCCACCGCGAGTCGGCTGGAAACAGCGCGGAGCCCTTGCTTCCCTGCCTGTAGAGGTTCTGGTCGAGTTGCAGCCAAACAAAGCGCAGGGTGTCCGGGGAATTGTTGGTGTAGCGAATGCTCATGGTGCCGCGAATCGACTTGGAGGCGGTGTCCAGCGTGGCGGTGATGGTGTAGTCGGCACGCTGCTGCCAGTACTCCGGTCCCGGGGAGCCGCTGCCGTCGCGGTACTCGTTTGGCCCAGGCCAATCCATGCGGTCAATCCGATGGAACGGATCCTCCGCGACGGTTGCCACAGGTCGTGTAACGGTCGGCGGCGGTGCGGCTGCGGGGATTCGCGCGGTGTCGAGCCGGACGGGGGTGAGGACCTGCGCCGAATGCGGGGCACAGCCGGCGAGCGGCGAGGCCAGGGCCAATACGACAATTGCAACAATCGTCCGTGACACGCGATCGCTCTCCTGATTCATCGGGTGAAGGATGGACGCAACTGGCCGCAATGCTGGTGCCTGAACCGAGAGCTCCAGTCAACGGTCCCGTCTGCTGACACCTGGCGGCTACCCTTGCCCCGGCGGCCCGAGCCGGGTATGTCTGACAGCAGGACCATGGAAAGCCGCTCCTTCTACGCTCATGAGCCGGCGGCACCGACGGTCGATCAAACGCTTCTTCGAGCGACCGCTGCCGGCACGTCGAGCTTCCGCAAACGATTCGAATCGCGTTTCGTTGCCGACTTCTTTCGGCAAACGAGGCGCGGGCCTGTCGTGTCATCGATCGGAATCGGCACCTACCTCGGCGAGAGCACGGATGACGACGATCTCGCGTACGAGACGGCGGTGCGGCATGCGATCGGCCGCGGCATCAACCTGATCGACACCGCGATCAACTATCGCTGCCAGCGATCCGAGCGCGCCGTGGGCGCGGCGATCCAGCAGGCGATCGCCTCCGGCCAAGCGACGCGGCAGCAGCTCGTCGTTTCATCCAAGGCCGGATACATCCCGCTGGACAAGATGCCGCCGGCAACGCGCCAGGGTTACCAGGCTTACGTGCAGCGCGAGTTCATCGATCAGGACATCGTGCGGCCGGAGGAGATCGTCGGCGGCGGCCACAGTCTGGCGCCGCGATTCCTCCGCTACTGCCTGGCGAAGAGTCGTCAAAACCTCGGGCTGCGCACGATCGACATCTACTACCTGCACAATCCCGAGCAGCAGCTCGGTTCAGTCGATCGAGTCGAGCTCCGGCTTCGGTTGCGGGCGGCGTTCACAGTGATGGAGGAATCGGCCGATCGCGGCGAAATTGCCGCGTACGGGTGCGCGACCTGGAACGGGCTGCGGGTGCCCCCCGAGAATTCCGGGCATCTGTCGCTGGAAGAGTTGATGGCGCTTGCGCGCGAGATCGGCGGAGATGGTCACCACTTTCGGGCCGTTCAGCTTCCGGTGAACCTCGCGATGCCCGAAGCGATCCGAATGCCGACACAGCGACTCGGCGGTCACCTGGTGCCGGCGATCACCGCCGCGACAGAGATGGGATTGACCGTCCTTGGGAGCGCCTCGCTCATGCAGGGCAAGCTGGCGGCGAATCTACCCGGTGCGGTGGCGCCGCTCTTTCCGGAGTGCCGTACGGATGCGCAGCGGGCGATCGAATTTGTCCGCGCGATGCCCGGTGTGACGGCCGCGCTGTTCGGCGCACGGCAGGCAGATCATATCGACGACTGCCTGGCGTGCGCCGAACGACGGCGCTTGAACTAAGGCTTCTTCGCGATCGGAGCCGGCCGGCCGGGCCGAGGCGGCGACAGCGTTTCGCCAGCGGAGGCGAACAGGTCACGCTGTGAACCGCCCTTGTCGAGCAACTCGATCGCTTTTCTGAGCGGGGCGTCGTAGGGCAGATCGCGCCGCTTGGCCGATGAGTCGCCAGCCACGTAGTGTGCGACGCGCTGCTCGAGCAGCCGGCTGAGATAGCGACGCGACGCCTCATACGACGCGCGGTCCGACGTCACGCCCTTGGCTTGCAGGCGCGTGTACAGCTCGTTCATCCAGGCGGGCGTTACCGTGAAGGTCGGCCGAGCCGTTTTCGCAAGCTCGGTGCTGTAGTCGTTCAGCACCGTGAAGAATTCCTGGCTCTTCGGCGCTATCGCCTTGGCAAACTTCTGCTCTGCGGTAGTGAGCGTGTCATCGGTCACGATGACATCCGGTGTGATGCCGCCGCCACCATAGACGGTGCGTCCAGCATCCGATTTGTATGCCGGGCGCGCCTTCTTGCTCGCATTCGTTTCCGTCGTATCGGGCGTCTCTTCGACGAACTGTCCGTTCACGTACTTGCGCGGACGCTGGATCGATCGGCCGCTCGGCGTGAACCACTTGCCCGTAGTCAGCTTGAGCGCATAGCCGCCGTCCAGGTTGTACACGCCCTGCACGAGCCCCTTGCCAAAGCTGGTCTGTCCCACGACGAGTGCGCGATCGTGATCCTGGAGTGCGCCCGTCACGATTTCGGCTGCCGAGGCGGTGCGCTCGTCCGTGAGAACGATGAGTGGAATGCTCGGCGCAATCGGCGTGGCGCGCGCGACGTAGTCCTCGGTGGTGTCGCGGTACTTCACGTTGGCGATCTGCTGACCGCTGTGCAGGAACATGTTGGCGATCTGGAGGCTTTGCGTGAGAATGCCGCCCGGATCGCCGCGCATGTCGATGATCACGCCGCGATCGCCGTTCGCCTCGAACTGCCTGATCGCCGCGGCGACGTTGTCCGCCGCATTTTCATTGAACTGCTGCAGCGGCATGTAGCCGATCTTGTTGCCGAAGGTGAGCGTGTACGGCACCGCCGGAATGTGAATGATCGCCCGCGTGAAGTTGGCGTCGATGGGAGTGGCGACGCCGGGGCGCTCGAACGTGACGTGCACATGCGTGCCCGGATCTCCGGTGAGCGAGTCGGATACCTGATTGATCGTCCAGCCCTGCGTGGAGAGGTTGCCCACCTTCATGATTCGGTCATTCTCACGAACCCCGCCCATCTCGGCTGGCGTGTTCGGATAGACCGTGACCACCGTCATCAAATGCGTTTGCGGATCTTCCTCGATCAGCATGCCGAGTCCGCCGTAGCGACCACCGGTCTTGCTGTTGAACTGCTTCACGTCGTTCGGAGTGAGCAGCACGCTGTACGGGTCGTTCAACTCCTTGACCAGCCCGGAAGCTGCCTTCTCGTACACGTCCGGCATCTGAAGCGTGTCGACGAACCGGTTGTTTACGAGGGACATCACCTGCTCGAGCAGCGCGGGCCCCTCCTGCTCGGCGCGCGACTGCAACAGGAACCCGCCGGCAACAACCGGGATCAACAGGGCGCCGACCAGCGCGGTCTTACGAATTCGTGACATGCGTCGTGTCCATCAAGAGGAATGATGCGTTTACGAGCCGACTAGCGCAGGGAGCAGAAGACGTACCCGTCGAACTCAACGGGAGTCGCGGCGGTCGGCCAATTCGGGGGCCGGCTTGCCATCGGCTCCGTACCTCCCCCACAGCGTCTTCCAGGATAGTGCCACGCCGGAGCGAAAGCGCTTCTTCGTCAGGCGAAATCCGTGCGGCGAGATCGAAATCGTGAACGGCTCTCCGTCTATGACGATCTCGCGACGGATGGTCTTCTCGAGTTTCGTGGCCATGGAAGAATAGTACCCTGACGGTTGGCGCTGGTTCGAAACGGCTCAGGGGCGACCGGCCAGAACGTAATCGATGAACCACTCGCGCTGCTGCTGGCGAATCACCGCCTCGCGGATCACTCCGCTGTCCCTCAACATCTCGTGCGCCGGCTGCAACACGCGTTGCAGATGCGACGGATACCGTTGTGACAGGGGAAGCTGCTCGCGAAGCCGCTCGAGCGACACTCGCCAGGTGAGCGCGTCCGAAGCCCTCGCGACTTCGATCAACCTGTATAAACGACGCGCCACGGGCGACGGAAGCGACATATATACCGGCGCACTGATCACAGCGACATGTCGTGCGGCGACGTTCCGGCGCAGCATCGGCGCGATGGCAACCCGAGCTTCTCCCGGCTCCGCGGCGACGACGGCCGGGAACAGGGCGAGCTGATCTCGTTCGGATGCACGACGGCGCTCCACGAGCACCGATGTCAGTACCGTGAACTGCGCGTCGGTCCGTCCATCGCCGGCTGCCAGATAGCCGCCTTCCGACTCGAGCGTCGTGCGCGCCAGCCGGGTGAGCGCGCCGCGCAGCTGCTCGTACGTTCGGCCGTCGACGCGACGGCCCATGGAACGAAGAAATGCATGCAGCGTGAACGAGAGCACGCCGTCCGCCGGCTCGCCGGCCTCCTGAAACCGGCGCATCAACTCGATGTAGACATCCTGATCGAACGTGCCGGGCAGGCGATCGCCCGGACTGGCCAGCACCCGCCAGCGGCCGCCGTCGCCCGTCACGTACGAGATCACGCATTCCTCCGACGCATCGCTCAGGCGAAAGAGCGGGAGCTCCTCCAACGACCGGTCGAGCAGCACCGGCCGAGCATGCAGCCGTCTCGCCGCGGCGACCGTCATCAGCGGGTGTCGCTCACGACAGCGGGACCACGGTTCCGGATATGGCGCTCGCGCGTTCGGAGCACAGGAACGTGACCAGCGACGCAACCTGTTCGCGCTCGACGAACCGAGCGTCCGCTCCCATGGACTGGATGTTCGACGTCGTTCGGATCGCCGCCGGTGCAATCGCATTCGCGCGAACGCCGTGTGGGCGCTCCTCGGCGGCGATTGCGCGCATCAGCGCGACGACGCCGCTTTTTGCCGCCGCATACGCCGACATCTCGGCGGTGCGGGCTCCTGGCAGCGCCGCGGGCGACGCGAAAAACACGATGGCACCGCGTGCCGCGCGGACGAACGGCAAAAATGCTCGAGCCGTGAGGTACGCCGTTGTGAGATTGATGGACAGTTGCCGGTGCCAGACGTCGAGCGAGCTGTCCGCTACTGGTCCGCTCATCGCGAAACCGCCGGCCATGTGCACGACGGCATCGAGGCGCTCCCCATGCCGGCCCCGCACCGACTCGGCGAGACCGGCGACCTGCTCGGCATTCGTGAGATCACAGGCATATCCGTCAGCCTGATGACCGGCCGCCACGAGGGTGGCGGCGCGTTCGGCAACGTGCTCCGCGGTCCGATCCACGAGTACCAGTGACGCGCCGAGTTGCGCAAAGGCGTCGGCCACCGCTTCACCAACCTGGCCACGAGCGCCGACACCAGTGAGTAGAACCGTCACGAACGAGTCCTGGGTGCTGGGTGCTGGGTATTGATCCGAGTCGAAGCCCATTAAGAATGAACCGCGGACGGCCACGAGACCAGAACCGGACTCGTCGTGGCACGGACCGTGTTAGTGAAGCGCTCGTCCATGCACCGTCTCAAACGCGTCGGTCTCGTCATTCTTGCGGTTCTGATCCTGATCTTCGCGCTGATCGGGCTCCTGACCATCACTCGCGGCACGCCCGTGAGCAGCGTGACGACGCTCTCGGATTCCGGGCCGCCCGCGGTGAACGACTCGTTGTTCGAGCGCACCTTCGAGCTGTTCACCGGCACGCACATCTTCGGCGGCAATCGCGTCGAACAGGCCCTGAATGGAGACGGTACCTATCCGCGGCTGTGGGCGGACATGCGCTCGGCGCGTCAGACGCTCACGGTGCAGATGTACTACTCGCTGCCTGGCAAGGTGGCGGACACGATGGCGACCGTGCTCAAGGAACGGGCCCGCGCGAAGGTGCGCGTGCTCTTCCTGATCGACGCGTTCGGCTCGCAACATCTTTCAAAGTCATATCTCGACTCACTTCGCTCGGCGGGCGTGGAAGTGGCCAAGCTGCGCAAGCTGCGGTGGTACTCGATCCACGACGCCGCCGATCGCTCGCACGTGCGCGTGGTCGTCGTCGATGGACGAATCGGCTGGACCGGCGGCTTTGGTCTCGCTGATTATTGGCTCGGGGATGGACACCACGACGAACAGTGGCGCGAGTCGAACGTTCGATTCGAAGGGCCGGCGGTGATGGAGCTCCAGGCGGCGTTCGCGGCCGGGTGGGCCGAAGCCACCGGCGAGCTGCTCACCGGACCGCTGTTCTTTCCAACGAGCGGATTTCAGCCGATGGGCACGACGCACGCCGGGCTGCTCTACACGTCGCCGACGACTGGAAGCACACCGGCGGAGCGCTTTCTGGCGTTGACGATCAGCGCCGCTCGACATCGGCTGTACATCACGAACTCGTACTTCGTGCCCGATGACGATTTCCGGCGGCTGCTCGAGCATGCGGTCAAGCGCGGCGTCGACGTCCGCATCCTGACAGTGAGCTCGAAGACCGACGTGAAGACCACGTGGTACGCGGGTCGGCACCGGTACGAGGAGCTGCTGCGCCACGGCATCAGGATTTACGAATATCAGCCGACGATGATCCACTCGAAGACGATCGTCGTCGACGGGCTGTGGAGCACGGTCGGTTCGATGAACTTCGACAACCGGTCGATGGCGTTCAACAACGAATCGAACATCGTGGTGCTCGACTCAGCCTTTGGCGCCCAGATGGATTCCGTCTTTCTGGACGACCTGCGATACGCGAAGGAGATCAAGCTGGCGACGTTCGAGCAGCGCTCCACCTGGTCGAAGATGCTCGAGGTTGGAGCGACTCTGCTGTCACGACTGCTCTAGCTCAGGCTAGCGGATGTCCTCGCGCCCGAGTGCCGCGCGGACGGCTTCACGCATGGCGACCAGCGCTTCGTCGCGCGCGGCGGGCGAATCGTCGCGCACGTGCAGCTCGATTCCGTCGGCGACGCGCAGTCGGCGCCAACTGGGGGTCGGATCGTCGTCGGATTCGGCCCGTCTCGTTTCGACGGTCGCGCCGAGGGCGGCGCCGAGCGAGGCAGCGACGCGGCGCTCCAGCGTATCGCCGGTGAGCTCGTGCATCTCGGTCTTGATGACCTCGAGCGTCACGCCTTCGCGCTGCCGGATCTTGATGGCGAGCAGTTGCAGGAAATGCCGGTAATTGTACGTGGCGGCCGTTCCGGTGCCTTCTGGTCGATCGAGCAACCCGTTCGCTACGTAGAAGCGGATCGCTCGGGCACTCGGCGCCGCGCGCGCCGAGGCGTTCGTCGGGCGGACGCCGGCGGCGTCGACGAGTGCGGTAACGTGCGCTGCCAGTCCGCGCGCATTCCATGGCGCGTGGCGGGCGTGCGCCCGGAGGAGCGCGATGGGCGAGTCAACCATGCGCGGCGGGAAGGTCCAGCGTGATGATCGTGTCTGCGCCGGACCCGCTTTCCAGGCTGATGCTGCCGCCATGCTCGGCGAGTACGCGGTCGGCTCCGGCGAGATTCAGCGCCGGCTGACCGGGTGCCACGGCGCCGAGCGGTTCGAACGCGCGATGTACGATCTCCGAGTCGAGCGGGATGCCGCCAAGGTGCACGTGCGAGTGCCACGAGCGGTCGGCCGCGAGCGCCGATGTGATCTCGATGTCGCTGCCTTCCTGAGCGAGTGACGCGGCCGCGAGCAGCACGCTGGCGCACGCTTCGCCGAGCTGTTCGCGATCGACGTTGCACGTGGCGCGAGGATCCGCGGGCACGTGCTGCACGACGATTGCCTTGCTCTCCAACACGCCACGGTGCTCGTCGAGCACGGCGTTCCAGATGTCGTCGGGGTCGCCCGGCGCGAGTCGGATGGGCGCCGGCCGGCCGTAGTCCACCAGTGCAGAAACGAGAGCGTTGAGCCGCTCGACCTCGCGCAGAATGCGTCCGATGTTCTTCTCGACGACTGGGTCGTCCGTCACTCGATAGCGCAGCAACTGAGCCGCCGAGGCGATCGCGAACACCGGATTGCGCAGCTCGTTGGCAATCGACGCCGCCACATCCTGCGACACCTTCACGCGCTCACGCTGTGCGCGGACATGCGCTGGCGTGTGTCGCGTGAACTCCGGTTCTGCGGCAGTCATGCTGGATATTACCCGACGTATGCAGCGGTGGAAACCGTCCGGACGCGCGAGAGCGGAGCAGGCCAGGCCCGCTCCGCTCTCCCGACTTCGCTGGCGTTCAGCGGCGACGCGACTTCTTGCCGCCGGTCTTTCGTCCCGCGGCCTTGCGACCGGATGGCTTGCGCGAGGCCGCGGACTTCTTGCCCGCGCTGCGCTTTTTCGCAGCCGACTTGGCGCCCTTCTTCGCGGATTTCTTTCCGCTCTTCTTGCTGGCCGCACCGGCGCGCCGCGAGCTGGACTTCGATGACTTCTTGGCGCCCTTCTTCGCGGCTTTTTTTGCCGCGGTCTTCTTGCTCGCCGTCTTTGATCCCGACGATTTGCGAGCCGGCGATTTCGCGGCGCTCGACGATGACGTCTTTGGCGCGGTGCCACTGCTCGTGCCACCGATGCCCGCACTCGAGCCGCCGGCGCTCGCCGGCGCGGTGCGCGCGGCCGAGGATGACGACGTGGAACCGGCTGGCCGGCCAGGGCGTCCGGGCCGACGCGACCCGCCGAAGACGTCGATCTCCTCTTCCTCTTCCTCCACGGCTTCTACCGGCGTTCCCGCTTCCTCTTCGTCCTCGTCGACGTCATCGGTGCTGTCCCAGAGATCGTCGCTGTCGTCCTTGTGCGTCATCCAGCCGCCATCCTCCTCATCGTCGTCGTCGTACGACGCGCTTCCACCGCCTCCGCCGTAGCCCAGATCGTCCGCATCATCATCTCGGTCGGAGAATCGGTACTCCTCGCGCAACTCGTCACCTCTCGGCATGCTCGCCTCCTGAGGGTTGTATGATCAGCGAAAATGGTCGGCGAACGAACGACGGGCGGCGTGCACGTCGTATGCCGAACACGGATGCGCACAATTGTAGCGACGCATCGTTTGTTCTCAACGCCTTAGTATACTGACCCAGGCAGTTCGTCAAGGAGAACTGACGCGCGAACCACCTTGAACGTTGGAGCACGACGCGATGCCGAAGGTGATGGTGGTGTTTTTCGGGGCGGAGAGTCCGGCCGTATCGCTTGCGGAGGCGGCAGCGGAGGGCGCGAACGGCGTACGATTCACCGAGGTCGACCTGCGCGCCGGCCCGGGTCACAACGAAACGACGCAGCAGCGGCACCCTCGCGTCGAATCATCGGCCGCGCTGCGCGGCTACGACGGAATCGTGATCGCCTGCCCCGCTCTGGGCGAGATACCGGATGCGCTGGCGCGGTGGTTCGACGAGCTCGAATCCATGACCGGCATCTTCGCCAACACCGTGTTCGGCGTGACCGGCGGGGAACGCACGACGCTACTCGGACGTCTATCCCGGCTGGGCGGCATCATGATCGGCGAGCCGCAGGGCTCGTCCGATCCCGAAGCGCGCGCGAAGCAGCTCGGCGCACGCGTAGCGAAGGTGGCCGGCTGGGTCAGGCACGCGCTGAGTCACGAGCACTGACCGCGCCGCGGGCGATCAGTCCACGAACTCCACCGTCACCGGCTTCTTGATCAGCCCAGCCTTGACGCCGCGATCAAGGAACTTGCGGACCGCTTCGCGTCCGCGCTCGCCGTAGTCGAGCGTCCAGTCGTTCACGTACATGCCGACGAAGGTGTCGGCCTTGGATCGATCGAGCCCCCGCGCGTATTGCATGGCGTGATCGAGCGCGCCGGTGCGGTGATCGAGGCCGTAGGCGATGCTTTCCCGAAGCTGCCGCGAAATCTTGCGCGTGAGCGCATCACCCAGGTCCTTGCGAACTACGTTTCCGCCCAGCGGCAGCGGCAAGCCGGTCTCATCGAACCACCATTCGCCCAGATCCTGAATGAGGTGGAGGCCGTTGTCGGCATAGGTGATCTGACCCTCATGGATGAGCAACCCGAGATCGGCGCTGCCATCGGCGACCACCGCTTCGATCTGGTCGAACGGCGTCATGATCGCCGTGAACTCGGGCTCGAACAGCTGGAGCGCCAGATACGCACTCGTGAGCGGACCGGGAACGGCGATACGCTTGCCGCGAATATCGCGCGGATCCATCGGTGCGCGCGCGACGAGACGCGGTCCATAGCGGTCGCCCATCGACGCGCCGTGCGGGAGAAGCGCGTACCGATCCGAGAGATAGGCATAGGCATGGATCGAGACGGCGGTGACTTCCAGCTCGCCGCGGAGTGCACGCTGGTTCAGCGACTCGATGTCCTGCAGCTCGTGCACGTACGTGAGGCCTTCGGTATCGATCTTCCCGGCGGCGAGCGCATAGAACATGAACGCGTCGTCGGAATCTGGGCTGTGCGCAACGTGAATCGTCGTCATGGACGCTTGGCGTCGAGGGCTATGGTAATGTCGTTCTCGTGTGTGACGTACTCGGGGAGCTGCTTTGCCCGTTCGGCGGGCGCCGCGGCCACGAGCTGGTCGTAGTAGCGGCGCTCGGCGGCCGTGTCGCGCCGCATGCGAGCAGCGTTGCCGGCGAGAATGAGACCGAGGAGATGGTTCGGGTGCTGCGCGAGAATCGTGTCGGCTTCGGCGCGCGCCAGCACCGAATCACCCGACACGGCGGCGATCCTGCCGACGTCGTAGTGGGCGTCCAGATCGAGCTTGCCGAGCATCGAGTAGGCCGTGATCGCCATGGGGGCGAACATCTGCACCGTGTCCTGGTGCTGGTTCTCGTGCGCCTCCATCACGCGATTGTACAGGCGCACCGCCGCTTCGGCCGGCGTCATGTTGCTGATGTCCGGTGCGACGCCGTTGCCCGTAGCGCCGGCGAACGGCGCCGCGTTACCCGGTGCTTCAGGCGTACCGCCGGCGACCGGGTTCGCGGGCGCATGGCTGAATCGCTGGCCGGCGACGAGCGCGATGAGGGCAACCAGCGCAATGGCGGCGACGCCCCAGGGCAGCGCCGACGAAAAGCTGCGTGGCGGCTCGGTGCCTTCCGCGCCGGCCGGCGTTCCGCAACGATGGCAGAACCGCGCGGCTGGGGAGAGCGGCGCCCCACACGACGCGCACGTCGCCGGCGCGAGGGTGGCACCGCAGTTCGAGCAGAATTTTCCGGACGCAGGAGACTGGCACGCCGGACAGATGCGCTCCGCTCCGGGCGCAGCAGATGGAGATGGAATGGGAGAGGACATGCGTGAACAAAGCTACACGGCGGAGACCGTCTGCGTGCAGTACCGGTGGTCTGCGATCTGCACTCGAGACCGACACGAACCCTGGAGGAGGACTCGTTGTCGCAACAGAACATGACGTCCGAGCACGACGCCGGCGCGCGTACGCGTGGCGGATTACGCCGTGCCCGGCGGGCGCCGCGCGTGTTGTACGTGTGGGACGACGAATATCCGTGGGACGTGCGAACCGAAAAGGTATGCGCCGCGCTGCTCGAGCATGGCTGCGACGTGCACCTCGTCGCGCGCAACCCGCGGTGGGCGCCCGAATGCGAGCGGCTCCCCGAGGGGTTCGTGCATCGCATGCCGCCGTGGCGTGCACTGGGCCGCACGCTCGATGCGGCGCTCGCCTTTCCCGCCTTCTTCAATCCGCGTTGGGTGTCGCTGCTGTCGCGAACGATTCGCGACGTGCATCCGGATGTCGTGATCGTTCGCGATCTGCCGCTGTGTCCCACGGCGCTGCACGTGGCGCGGAAATTCGGACTGCCGATCGTGCTCGACATGGCGGAGAACTATCCAGCGCTGATTCGTTCGACGTGGGATGCCGGCCGCCACTCGCTAATCGACTACGCGGTGCGGAATCCGGCGGCCGTCGCCGCAGTGGAGCGGTATTGCGTGCGCCGTGTCGATCGCGTACTGGTGGTGATCGAGGAATCCGGCGAACGCCTCGTGCGCGACCTCGGTGTGCCGGTCGAACACATCGACGTGGTGTCGAACACGCCCGCGCGCGCGCGCGCGGAACACGCACCGCGGCCGCTGCGCGGCGACCGGCCGCTTGAAGTGGCGTATCTCGGTCTATTCGAGATTCCTCGTGGAATCGGTGAACTGATCGCGGCGGCCGCGGCGCTGCGCGATCGGCTTCCGATGCGGCTGACCCTGGTTGGCGACGGGCGTGATGGCGAACTCTTCCGGGCCCAGGCTGCGAGTTTGGGACTATCCGACGATCGAATCGTCTTTACCGGGTACCTGCCGCACGGCGATGCGCTCGCGGTCGTTGCCCGAGCCGACGTCGGAGTCGTTCCGCATCACGCAGTCGAAGCATGGAACACCACAATTCCCAACAAGCTGTTCGATTACATGGCGGCTGGTCTCGCCGTGATCACGTCCGATGCGGCGCCGGCCGCGCGGATCGTTCGCACCACGAGCGCGGGAGAAGTGTTCCGCGCGGGCGATGCCCAGGATCTGGCCCATGCGATTGAGCGCCTGGCCGATCCGCGGCGCTGCGCCGAGGCCGCGCACGCCGGACAAGAGGCAATCCTGCGCCAGTACCATTGGGAGCAGGACGCCGAACGCCTCGTACACGCCGTCACCATGCTCGCGCGACAGCGCGAGTCCGCGGTGGCTTGATACGTTCGCGGGGAGCGCGCGCAGTGCGCGCGCTGGCGCGACGGTGTTCGCGACTGTCGCGGCCATGCTGGTGGTGTCCTGCACGCAGAACACCGTTCCACCACAAGTCACCGCCATCTCCGACTCGGCCGGAGCGCCCGATACGACGTCGCGCTCCGCTCCAACTCCGCCCCAGTCGGGACCGTCCACGGTCAACACCAACGCGGGGTACGATTCGCTTTCGTCGCATTGGTCGCACATTCGCGTCCAGATCTCGGACTATCGCATCCAGTATCAGTCGGATCCGACGGAGCGCACGGCCGAATACAAGTGGACGGCCGGTCACGTCGATTACGTGACGCTCGATGCCGGCGACCCGCGATCGATTGCGCAATACCGTTTATACAATCCGAAATCGTCCGTCATCCGGTACGCGCTCAATTGGACGGTGATTCAGCCGGGCCAGGAAGCCGAAAACAACTCGACGACGTACAACGACCACATGCAGGCCTGGTATGCGGCGCATCCGCAATACCAGCTGGAGAACGCGTTCCTGCACGATGCCTCGCAGTGTCCCGCCGGCACGCCGAAAACGCCGTCGTGCCGCCTCAGCTTCAAGATCTGGACGCAGAATCGGTGGGCGATCAATCCATCCGATGCCGGTTTGCGCGCGTACCAGGCGGCGCGCCTGACCGAAGTTGCGTCTGATGCCGACGGACTCTTTCTCGACGAGCACGCGTCGGGAGATATGAAGGACGCGATCGGATCGAAGTCGATCACGGAATATCCCAACTGGTCGCAGTACCAGAGCGACATGGTGAGTCTGCTCTCGTCGCTCCACGCCGCGCTCGGCCCGTCCAAGCGGATCGTGATCAACACGTCGAGCTATACGACGCCGTGGGACGCCCAGATGACGACCGCAGCGGGGAACGCACATTCGGAAGGGATCAACGATCCGTTCCGCGCGGATATGGAACAACGGTGGACGTATCTGGAGCAGATGCTGGCGGCGGGGAACGGGATGGATCTCGTCGGCGGGGGCGACGTACCGGCGAACTACACGGCGGGCAACTCCGCCGACGCAACGTCGCGGCAGCAGCTGTTCAAGCTGGCGAGCTACTATCTCGTGCAGCCATCCACAGTCGATCTGTTGCATTTCAGCTTCGTCAATCAGTGGGATCAGCCGTTCTCGACGCGCTGGCTCAAAGCCATGGAAGTGGACGTCGGTCAGCCGATCGGCCCGCGCAATGTGGCGGCTGAAGGAACGGATCCGAGCGGCCACAGCTATCGGATCTGGGCGCGCGACTTCGAGAACGCGATCGTGTTCGTTCGCCCGCTGATCGACTGGTCGCAGACGACGTACGATGACGGCACGGCGATGACGATCACGCTGCCGTCCGGCGACGAGTATCTGCCGCTGAACATCGATGGCACGGTCGGTGCCCCTACGGATCGTGTCACGCTGCGTGCAAGCGAAGCGGCCATCGTGCTCCGGAAGAGCCGGACGAATACCACAGCGCCGACGCCGTAGCTGCAGCCAGTTCCGTACAACCGATGGGCCAGCCGTACGCACGACCGCACGTCACGCATCTGTTCACCGTCGATGTCGAAGATTACTTCCAGGTTGGTGCGTTCGAGCGCTTGATTCCGCGCGAGTCGTGGGAGACTCGCGAGTGCCGGGTGGAGCGCAACGTCGACCTGCTGCTCGAGATGCTCGCTTCGGCGAGCGCGACCGGTACGTTCTTCACGCTGGCCTGGATCGCCGAGCGCTATCCGGCGCTGATCCGCCGCATCGCACGCGCCGGACACGAGATCGCCTCGCACGGCGTGACGCATCGGCGCATCAACGAGCTCACCATCGGCGAGTTCCGCGAAGAGGCGCGTGCGTCGCGCGCCATGCTCGAGGATGTGTCCGGCACGCACGTCATCGGCTTCCGCGCGCCGAACTTCTCGATTCTGCCCGGCTGCGAGTGGGCGTTCGACGTGCTCGTCGAAGAAGGCTACGAGTACGATTCGAGCCGCTTTCCGATCAATCGGCCCGGTTACGGCTCGCCCCACTCACCGCGATACGCGCACACGCTCGACACGCCGTCGGGCACGCTGGTCGAAGTACCGCTCACGACGCTCGACGTACTCGGCATGCGCGTACCGGCCGCCGGGGGTGCCTACATTCGGCACTTTCCCTACGCGGTGATCCGCGAGGCGTTTCTCGACCGCGCGCGCAGCGGCATTCCCGGCGTCTTCTTCATTCATCCGTGGGAGCTCGATCCGGGTCAGCCCCGAATCGACGCGCCGTGGCTCACGCGCGTTCGACACTATCGGAACCTGGATCGCACGGCGATCCGACTTCAGCGTTTGTTGAAGGAATTCCGATTCGGCTCCATCGCCGGCAGTCTGCCGGTGATGACGCAAAACGCTCCGCTCATGCTCGCGTGAGCGCGATGCGAAGCGTGCTGGGGCCGGCTGGATCCGGCAGGGCGATTCGGGTTGGACCGTTCACCGGGGCGGCGGAGGAGTGGGACCGCTTCGTCGCGGCGCAGGCCGGTGCGACGCACTATCACCGCCATGGATGGCGCGCCGTGATGCGCCGAGCGTTCGGGCACGAGAGCCTGCTGCTCGCGGCACATGACGACACCGGGCGCCTCTGCGGTGTGCTGCCGCTCGTTCGGGTGAAGAGCGTGCTGTTCGGACATCACCTCGTGTCGATGCCGTTCCTGAACTACGGCGGACCACTCGGCGCCGCGGACGCCGTTCGCGCATTGGTGGATGAAGCGTCACGCCTGGCGCGCGCGCAGCGGGTCAGACAGCTCGAGCTCCGCAGCCGCATCGAGTTGCCGCTGGATCTCGAGTGCTCGCTCGACAAGGTGACGATGGTGCTGGATCTCGCCGC